>Ga0136616_10000018_pt1 | contig 67855 bp, 77 predicted proteins | sample AntDrymUQ2992106_2_FD_106648 | JGI IMG/M metagenome (GOLD analysis project Ga0136616, IMG submission 106648) | Polar desert sand microbial communities from Dry Valleys, Antarctica - metaG UQ299 (21.06) | ecosystem: Environmental > Terrestrial > Soil > Desert | place: Antarctica: Dry Valley... | reverse complement strand
GGGCGGATCCTCGCGGGGCGGATCCTCGCGGAACGGATCCTCGCGGGGCGGCTCGGCGGAGTGCTCCGGCGAGTGCTCCGAGGCTTGGTCAGTGCTCATCCAGGCCAGCGTAACCGGGTGCCGCGCTGACGGAGACGCTCAGCGATTGACGTTCTCGCGCTTTTCCTTGATCTTGGCGGCCTTGCCGCGCAGATCACGCAGGTAGTACAGCTTCGCCCGGCGCACGTCGCCGCGGGTGACGATCTCGATCCGATCCACCACCGGCGTGTGAACCGGGAACGTCCGCTCCACGCCGACCCCGAAGCTCACCTTGCGCACGGTGAACGTCTCCCGCACGCCGGCCCCCTGCCGCCGGATGACGACACCCTGAAAGACCTGGATCCGGGACCGGGCGCCCTCGATGACCCGAACGTGCACCTTGAGCGTGTCACCGGGCCGGAAATTCGGGATGTCGTCGCGCAGCGACTCGTCGTCCAGAGCGTCCAGGATGTTCATCTCGGCGTCGCTTCCTCTTTGGGTCCGGTCCGGTGCGGGCGCACGAGGCACCGGCACGGCGATAGGGATGTCAGGTCGCACGGGCGGGACCCGCTGGCAACCTGCCTACTGTGCCATATCCGGCGGGACGGCGGGAAACCCGGCCTCGGCCAGTACGGCCAGGTCGGCCGCGTCCAACTCTCCGGCGTCGAGCGCCGCGATGAGGTCCGGCCGACAGCCGGCGGTACGCCGCAGCGCCTGGTCCCGTCGCCACCGCGCGATCGCGGCGTGATTTCCCGACAGCAGCACCGCGGGGACCGCCCGGTCCCGCCACAGTTCAGGGCGGGTGTACGCCGGCCCCTCCAGCAGCCCGGCTTCGAAGGAATCCTCGGCCACGGACGCCGCGTTTCCGACCACTCCCGGCAGCAGCCGGGTGACCGCCTCGACAATCACCAGGACCGCCGCCTCGCCACCGGCCAGGACGTAGTCGCCGAGGGACACCTCGCGCACCGTCAGCCGTTCCGCGGCCTCATCGACCACCCGCTGGTCGATTCCCTCGTACCGGCCACAAGCGAAGACGAGCTGCGGCTGACCCGCGAACTCCGCCGCCATCGCCTGGGTGAATCGCTCACCGGACGGCGTCGGGACAATCAAGGTGGCGCCGTCGGGGGCGACGTCGCCCAGCGCCGCGTGCCATGGCTCGGGGCGCATCACCATGCCCGGTCCCCCGCCGTACGGCGCAGCGTCCACGCTGCGGTGGACGTCGGTGGTCCAGGCCCGCAGGTCGTGTACGCCGAGGTGGACCAGGCCGGCGTGCACGGCCCGGCCGAGCAACGAGTGCCGCAGCGGCGCCAGATACTCCGGGAAGATCGTGATGACGTCCAGGCGCAGCGTCACAGTTCGAGCAGTCCCTCCGGTGGCCGCACCTCGACGTACCCGACCTCGATGTCGACGGTCGGGACCATCTGGCGGAGGAACGGGACGAGCAGTTCGCGGTCCGCGCCCCGCTCGATGGCCAGCAGGTCGCCGGCCGGACCGTGTACGACGTCGCGCACGACACCGACCGGGGTCCCGTCGGCCAACCGGGCCTGCAGCCCGACCAGTTGATGGTCGTAGAACTCGTCCAGGTCCGCGATCGGCGGGAGGTCGTCGATCCTGACGAGCAGCAAGGTGTCCCGGAGCGCCTCAGCAGCCGTCCGGTTCTCGATGCCTTCCAGAGCGAGCACCCAACGGCCGCCATGCACGAAGGAACGCATGATCGTGACCGGTCCGCGCTCGGCGGGTTCGGTGCCCAGAACGGCACCCGGGGCGAAGCGCTCGTCCGGATCGTCGGTGCGGACCTCGACCGTCAGCTCGCCGTGCAGGCCGTGCGGACGTCCGATCCGTGCCACCACGAGCAGGCGCGGCTCGGCGTCGGGCGTCCCCAGTGTCACGCGCCAGACACGTCCTAGGCGTCGGTGTCGACGACGTCGACTCGCAGACCGCGACCGCCGACACCGGTCATGACCTGGCGAAGCGCCCTGGCGGTGCGGCCGCCGCGGCCGATCACCTTCCCGAGATCGTCCGGATGCACCCGAACCTCGAGGGTGCGGCCGCGACGGCCGGTGACGAGGTCGACCTGGACATCGTCTGGGTTGTCGACGATGCCCCGGACGAGGTGCTCCAGCGCTGCCTCCAGCACCTAGGCGTCCTCAGCAGCGGGGGCATCGGCAGGGGTGGCGGCAGCTTCGGTGGTCGCGGCTTCGGTGGTCGAGGCTTCGGCCTCCGGCGCGCTGTCCGCCTTTTTCGGCGCGGCGCGCTTCCTCGGCGTGGTGGCGCCGTCGGCCGGCTCGCCGGCCGACTCCAGAGCGGCGGCCTGGAACGCCACCTTCTTGTCGGCCTTGGGCGCCTTGACGAGCATCGGCGGCGGGGCCGCCTCGCCTTTGAACTTCTGCCAGTCGCCGGTCACCCGGAAGATCGCGGCGACCGCCTCGGTCGGCTGCGCGCCGACGCCGAGCCAGTACTGCGCACGCTCGGAGTCGACCTCGATGAAGGACGGGTCTTCCTTGGGGTGGTACTTGCCGATCGTCTCGATCGACCGTCCGTCGCGCTTGGTACGGGCATCGGCGACGACGATCCGGTAATACGGAGCGCGCATCTTGCCCAGGCGCATGAGCTTGATCTTGGTTGCCACAGTGTGCGGGTACTCCCAGTTCTCGGACACGGGTTGAGGTCGTGGTTCCGCGTGGGGGTACGGACTCAGACGCTCGGCTGGACCGGAGGTTCGCGTGGTGAGAGGCCACCCGAAGCCGGTTCGTTCAGCCATTGTGCCAGACCCGCTCCGGTGCAGCCTCGACGGTGATGATCACGGACCCGACCGCCGATCCCACGCGTCCGGCAGGTTGGGTAGCGGCCAGGACGGGTCGGGCCGGAACGACGTCCAGGTGTGATCGAACGGGAAGAGCCCGGCACCGGCATGCGCCATCAGTCGCTCTCCCTCGGCGCGAATCACCGCCGCCTCTGCGGCGGTCCAGAAGCCGGCCAGCCCAGTGGTCACCGCGAACTCGTCCTCGTCCTTCCACCGCGGCGGTCCGTCGGCCGGCGCCCAGATGTCGAGCACGTGGTCGACGGTGTCGATGACGCTGAGGCCATCGACCCGGCAGCGGCGGTGGACGTCCTCCAGATTCCCGTACCAGCCGAGGAACGTCCCGTCCTCGGCCCAGAACAACCAGATCGAGTACGGCGCCGACGGCGGCACCACCTTGAAAATGCCGGTGCCCCGCCAGGGCCGCCGCACTGGGACTCTCGGCAGCGGAAGCGCTCGGCCACCGGCGCGTCGCGGATGTCCCGGCCATCAACGAGCGGGCACCAGATCACCGGCGTGCCAGGAGCCAGCCAGAGCACTAGCCAGTTGGGTCCGTCCTCGACGACCGTCATGGGCCGGACTTCGCGGATCTCGCTTCCGCGCCAATAGCGAAACAGCAGCTGGTCACCGCGCGACCAGCGCTCAGTAGGAACGGCCGACCACCGCGATCAGGTCCGGCTCGTCCGCGGACTCCGGTACGCCGCCGTCCGCGCGGATCAGGCAACGCACCGAGATCGCCTGGGTGGCGAGCAGTGTCTCCCCCTCGACGCCGAGCGTCGACCACGGGATACGCGCCCAGCCCGTGGCCGCTGCCTGCGCTGCATCGTCCACAGTGGACACATCTATCGTGGCGTCCGCCCGACGGGCCAGCGCCTCGTCGTACAACGCCTGCTGGTCCTCGACCAGCGCTCCGGTCACATCACGGGCGACCTCGGCGAGGGTGACCGATGTCTTGGTACCAGGGATCCGGCGTACCACGGTGACTGTGCCCTCGGCCAGATCACGGGGCCCCACCTCGACCCGCAGGGGGACGCCCTTCAGCTCCCAGTCGACCGCGCGCCGCCCGAACGGGGTGTCGACACGGTCGTCCACCTCGACCCGGATCGCGGAGGTGTGCAACTCGTCGACCAGGCGATCCACGGCCGCCCGTACGCCGTCGCTGTCCCTGACCACCATGACCACGACCTGGATGGACGACAGGGCCGGCGGGACGCGCAGCCCGGCGTCGTCGCCGTGGCACATGATCAGGCCGCCGACCATTCGGGTGGACACGCCCCACGACGTCTGCCAGGCGTACTCCTGCTGCCCGGACGAGGACAGGTACTGCACGTCGAAGGCTTTGGCGAAGTTCTGACCGAGATCGTGGCTGGTGCCCATCTGCAGCGCCTTGCCGTCACGCATCATTGCCTCGCAGGACAGCGAGTTCACCGCGCCGGCAAAGCGCTCCTTTGCGGTCTTGAGGCCCTTGACCACCGGCACCGCGAGGACGTTCTCCATGAACTCGGCGTACACCTCGTCGAGAACCCGTCGGGCGTACGCGCGGGCGTCGGCTTCGGTCGCGTGACAGGTGTGGCCCTCCTGCCAGAGGAACTCCGTCGTACGAAGGAAGATCCGGGGCCGCAACTCCCAACGTACGACGTTGGACCAGTTGTTCAGCAGCATCGGCAGATCCCGGTAGGACTGCACCCACTTGCTGAAGAAGCTGTTGATGATGGTCTCTGACGTGGGCCGGACGACGATCGGCTCCTCGAGTTCCTTGCCGCCGGCGTAGGTGACCACGGCGAGTTCGGGGGCGAAACCCTCGACGTGGTCGGCCTCGCGCTGCAGGTAGCTCTGTGGGATGAACAGGGGGAAGTAGGCGTTCTGCGCTCCGGCGGCCTTGATCCGGTCGTCCACCTCACGCTGCATCCGCTCCCACAGCGCGTACCCCCACGGCCGGATCACCATCGTTCCGCGCACCGGGCCGTTGTCGGCCAGCTCAGCCTTGCTGATGACGTCCTGGTACCAGCGGGGGAAGTCCTGCGCCTGCGGCGTCAGAACAGGGGCCTTCGCCATGCCCGCGATGCTACGGGGCGGTAGCTCCCCTCCGCCGCTAGGTTTGAGGACGGCTGGAGGAGGCCGGATGCGCAACCAGGACCGGACATACGTCGCCGAGGTCGGCGTAGACAACGCCCGCCGGCTCGCCGTGGACAGCCGGACGGCGATGCTGGCCCGGGAGTATCGCCCCATCGATCTGGGCGACGGCCGGATCGCGCTGAGCGCACTCGCGCTCGGCGCATCCAGGGAACTGGGTGAGGAGGAGGACGGCGCCATCACCGACGATGCCGAGGGCCTGCGGATCTGGGTCGGCGACGACGGCTACGAACTGCTCGTCACCGAGCTCGACACCTGACCACCCGGCGCGCCTCTCGCGCCGATCTTGGTCAAAACCACCTCTCACGGCCGGTTGGGACGTGTGTTTGACCAAGATCGGCGGAAAGTGGGGGTCAGCGGACGACTCGGCCGCGCAGCACGATGTGCGCCGGCTGGGCCAGCACGGACAGATCGAGCCGAGGATCGGCGCCGTATACGCAGAGATCGGCTGCCGCGCCCTCATCGACACCGGGATGACCGAGCCAGTCCCGCGCCCGCCACGAGGCCGCCCCCAAGGCCGCCTCGGCGGGCAGGCCAGCCTCGTGCAACGCGACGACCTCACGCGCGAGCTGGCCGTGCGTGATGCCGCCTCCGGCGTCTGTCCCGGCGTAGATCGGAACACCGGCCTCGTACGCCGCCCGCACCCTGGCCCGGGCGGTGCCGTGCAGCCGCAGCATCGTCGAGCTGTAGCCCGGAAACCTGCGCTGGGCCGCCGCGGCGAAGTCCGGGAAGTGCTCGACGTTGATCAGCGTCGGGACCAGCGCCGTACCCCGCACCGCCATCTCGGCCACCAGGTCCTCGGTCAGTCCCGTTCCGTGCTCGATGCAGTCGATGCCGGCGTTGATGAGAGCCGGCAGCGCCTCCTCGCCGAACGTGTGTGCCGTCACCCGCGCTCCCGCATCGTGCGCCGCGGTGATCGCCATCGTGACGGCCTCGGCGGGCCACGCCGGGGAGAGCTCGCCCACCGAGCGGTCGATCCAGTCACCGACCAGCTTGATCCAGCCGTCGCCGCGCCTGGCCTGCTCCCCCGCAGCTGCCGGTAGCTCGGACGGGTCGAGTTCCAGCGCGACGCCCGGGATGTACCGCCTCGGTGGGGCAAGGTGCCGACCGGCACGGATCAGTCGAGGGAGATCCTCATGGGAATCCAACTCGCGGGTGTCCACCGGCGATCCGCAGTCGCGGATGAGCAGCGTCCCCGCGTCCCGGTCGGTGAGCATTTGCCCCCGCCAGCCGTCCACAGTGGACACGGCGCCGGCGGCATCCAAACCGATGTGGCAGTGCGCGTCGACCAAACCCGGGATGAGCCACCCGCCAGTCGACACCGTCTGAGCACCCGGGACCGGCTCGAAGGTGAACTTGCCGTCTCGCACCCAGAGGTCGGTGTCCTCGCCCATGGGCAACAGGACCCCGCGAAAATGCAGGCTCAAGACTTCGGGAACTTCAGCTTGGACAGGTCCGGCAGCTGTGTGCCGGGCGGCAGCCCGGCCGGCATACCACCGCCGGGACCGCCGGGAAAGCCAGGGAACCCGGCCGGCATCCCACCGGGCAGCCGTGGCGGGGTAGGTCCCCCGCCACGCCTACCCTTCTTTCCCTTGCCCTTCTTGCCGGCGGACTTGCGCGAGGAGGATCGGCGCATGCCAGGCATGCCCGGTAGCCCCAACCCACCGGCCATCTGCTGCATCATCTTCCGTGCCTCGAAGAAGCGCTCGACGAGTGAATTGACCTCGGTGACGGTGACGCCGGAGCCATTGGCGATCCGTGCCCGCCGCGACCCCTTGATGATCGTGGGGTCCTGCCGCTCCCCCGGCGTCATGGAACGAATGATGGCCGCCGTACGGTCCAGGTCGGTGTCCTTGACCTGCGAGAGCTGGTCCTTCATCGCCGCCCCGCCGGGCAACATGCCGAGCAGGTTGGTCAGCGACCCCATCTTCTTGATCGCCATCATCTGTTCGAGGAAGTCCTCGAGGGTGAACTTCGTGCCGCTGGCCAGCTTGCCGGCCATCTCCTCGGCCTGGTCGGCGTCGAAAGCCTGCTGGGCCTGCTCGATGAGGGTGAGCATGTCGCCCATGCCGAGGATGCGCGAGGCCATCCGCTCGGGGTGGAAGACATCGAAATCGCCGAGTTTCTCCCCGGTGGAGGCGAACAGGATCGGCTCGCCCGTTACGTGCCGCACGGACAGCGCCGCGCCGCCGCGCGCGTCACCGTCCAACTTGGACAGCACCACGCCGGTGAAGCCGACGCCGTCGCGGAACGCCTCGGCCGTCGTGACCGCGTCCTGGCCGATCATCGCGTCGACGACGAACAGGATCTCGTCCGGTTGCACGGCGTCGCGGATCGCCGCGGCCTGCGCCATCATCTCGGTGTCGATGCCCAGCCGGCCGGCGGTGTCGACGATGACGATGTCGTGCATGGAACGCCGCGCCTGCTCCAGGCCGGCCCGCGCAACGGCGACCGGATCGCCGACGCCGTTCCCCGGCTCGGGGGCGAACACGTCGGCACCGGCCTGCCGGCCGACGATCTGCAGCTGAGTGACCGCGTTCGGCCGCTGCAGGTCACAGGCGACGAGCAACGGCGTGTGGTTCTGCGCCTTGAGCCACTGCGCGAGCTTGCCGGCCAGCGTCGTCTTGCCGGAGCCCTGCAGGCCGGCGAGCAGGATGACCGTCGGGGCGGTCTTGGCGAAGCGCAGCCGCCTGGTCTCCCCGCCGAGGATGGCGACGAGCTCCTCGTTGACGATCTTGACGACCTGCTGGGCCGGGTTGAGGGCCTTGGAGACCTCCTCGCCGAGTGCCCGCTGTTTGACCGAGGCGATGAACGCGCGCACCACGGTGAGCGCGACGTCGGCTTCGAGCAGCGCGATCCTGATCTCCCGGCAGGTCGCGTCGATGTCGGCCTCGGACAACCGGCCCTTGCCACGCAGACCGGTAAACACCTTTTCCAGGCGGTCGGACAGGGTGTCGAACACGAGATTCAGTCCTCAGATCACGGATGCGTCGGCATGGTCGGCAACGACGTCGCGGACCACCTGGAGAGCCTAACCACGCACGGCCGGCCCACGTTCCCGCCGCCCGAATTCGCCGCTCAGTCCGGATCCGGCCCATCCACGTTGACCACTGGAGTGCCGCTGCCGGCGCGCACGACGACGGCGCTCGAGCGGTCAGCAGTCGGATTCACCTCTCGATGGACGACGCCAGGCGGTACGTGGACGAAGTCCCCCGGTCCGGCATCCGCACTCTGCTGGCCGCCGGGCCCGAACTGCATCCGCATCACCCCTGAGACGACGTACAGGGTGGTCTCGAAGCCGTCGTGGTGATGCCAGCCGCTCTCTGCTCCTGGCTCGGTGTGCACCAGCCCGGACCACATCGATCCGGTGTCCAGCGCCAACTGCCGCTGCATCCCCGGCGTCGCATGGCCTGCTGCCAATCTCCCGCCGCATACCACCCGCACCGGGTCAGCCATCAGCACGTCCTCCCTCTAGCGCGTCGAGCAACGCCTACCCCACGGTACGGCGCTGCACCGGATCGCGGACGTCGCCACCGGCAGCGGGCCGGACTGCAAAGGCATCAGCTCGTCCTCCTCGGGCAGCAGCGAGCAGCGCCTGCTCGACATGGCACCGCAGCCGCTGCTCGACAACGAGGTCACCTTTGTCCGTTCGAACCGAAAAGGCGTCCACGACCGAACCGCCGAGGGTGCTGATCCTGGCGCTTCGGACGTCCAGCCGGCACCGCTCCAGCGCGCGGGTCAGGTGGTGCAACAGGCCGACCGAATTCGCCGTCCGCACCTCGACGATGGTCGCGTCGGTGGCCTGGCCGTCGAACCACAGCACCCGCGCGGCAGCGTCCGTGGGCACCGGATAGGAACGCTCGACGGCGGCCAGTCGGGCATCCAGCGGGAAGCGACCGGCCAGCAGGGCGGCGAAATCGGCGCGCAGCACGTCCAGGTCGGCCACCCGCCCGAACCGGGCGGCGACCCGGAAGACGTTGATCGCGTGGGCGCTTTCGGTGGTCACGGTCGCTGTCACGACCTCCAGACCGTGTACGGCGAGCAGACCCGCCAACCGGCTGAGCAGGCCCGGTTCGTCCGGGGCGACCACGAGCAGCTCGCCCGAACCGGTCGAGCCGCCCGACTCGCCGGCGGGATCCCAGCGCCGCGCCGGTCCCCCGGGCCAGCGCAGCGGGGTCAGGGTCGGGCGATCGAGTCGGACGGCCAGCCGGACCTCCTCGGGCAGCGTTGACGGGGTGGGCGGGGCGGCACCGCGCAGCGACGCCCGGACCCGGTCGACCAGCCCGGCGACGAGCGCGGCCTTCCAGTCACTCCAGGCCGCCGGGCCGGTGGCGCGGGCGTCGGCCAGGCACAGCGCGTGCAGCAGGTCGAGCACGTCCGGTGACCCGCCGACTGCTGCGACGACCGAGTCGATCGTGGCCGGGTCGTCTGGATCACGGCGAGTCGCCGCATGCGGAAGCAGTAAGTGGTGACGGACGAGCCTGCCGATGACATCGACGTCCACCGGCGGCAGACCCATCCGCGCTGCGGTGGCCGCGGCGATCCGGGCCCCGGTTATGCTGTGGTCCCCCGGCTGGCCCTTGCCGATGTCGTGCAGCAGCGCGGCCAGCAGCAGCAGATCGGGGCGCGACACGTCCCGGGTCAGTGCCGAGGCCTCCGCCGCGCACTCGACCAGGTGTCGGTCGACGCTGAAGCGGTGGACCGGGTTGCGCTGCGGGTAGGACCGGATCTCCGCCCAGCCGGGCAGCAGCCGACTCATCAGCCCGTGCTGGTCCAACGCCTCGATCACCGGCACCGCCGCGTGCCCGGTACCGAGCAACCGGACGAACGAGTCGCGAATGGGCTCCGGCCACGGCACCGGTAGCGCAGGCCCCTCCTGCTCCAGTCGGGTCAGGGTGTACGGCGAGAGCGGGAGGCCGGCCGCCGCCGCCGCGGCCGCCGCGCGCAGCAGCAGCCCGGCGTCCCACGCCGGCTCCGCGGCGCGGGCGAGCATCACCTCACCGCCATACTCCACGACGCCCTCGGCCAAGGGTCGGCGGTCGAGCCGGCGGCGGGAGCGCCACCGGCCCCGGCGGGACAGCTCCGCGTGGACGGTCCGCCACGCGGTCTCGGAGGCGAAGCGGACCGTCCGGCCGGCCGCTGCCACCGAGCGCAGCAGGCCGTCGGCGTCGGCTGCGCCGAGCGTCCGCGCCACCGCCGCCTGTTCCTGCTGGAGCAGCCGATCGACGCATCGACCGCTGCGCCGGTGCAGCTCGCCGCGCACGTCCAGCAGCAGCATCCGTGCCGCGGTCACCGCCGGACCGGACTCGTCCACCAGCTGCGCGGCCGCCAGCGCATGCAACACCAGGCAGTCGCGGAGTCCGCCCACACTCTCCTTGACGTCGGGCTCGAGCAGGAATGCCAGCTCCCCGGCGGTGCGGTGGCGTAGTCGCTCCGCCTCGGCCAACGCTGGAACGTGGGTGTGCGCCTGTTGCCGCCACACGTCGTACGCCGTCGCCCGCAGCGACTCGCTCAAGCCCTCGGACCCGGCGATGTGCCGGGCGTCGAGCAGCCCGAGGGCGGCCTTGGCGTCCCGCTCGGCCACCGCACGAACGTCGGGGACGGTCCGCACAGAGTGGTCCAGACCCACCCCGCTGTCCCAGATCGGATACCACAGCGCCTGCGCCCGTTCCCGGATGCCCGGTCCGCCGGCGTGCACCAGGACGAGATCCAGATCGCCGTACGGTGCGCACTCCCGCCGGCCGAGCCCACCCACGGCCACCAGCGCCACCTCGGCAGCCACGTCCCGCCCGAGCAGTTCGCGAAGCCAGTCGTCGTACAGGTCGCTCAACGCCGATCGCAGGGCGGTGCCCCGGATCTCGGCTCGACCGAGCAGTTGCGCCCGGGCCGCCCGGAGCCCGACGGCCTGCTCAGAGCGCGTCGGTGCCACGCTCTCCCGTCCGCACCCGTACGACGTCCTCCACTGCCGTCACCCACACCTTGCCGTCACCGATCGAACCGGTCCGGGCGGCGTCGACGATGACGCCGATGACCCGCGCCGCATCCGCGCCGTCCACCAGCACCTCGATGCGGACCTTGGGGACGAAGTCCACCTGGTACTCCGCGCCCCGGTAGACCTCGGTGTGCCCCTTCTGCCGACCGAAGCCCTGCACCTCGCTGACCGTCAGACCCGCGACGCCTACGGTCTCCAGGGCCTTTTTGACGTCGTCGAGCTTGAACGGCTTGATGATCGCGGTGACCAGTCTCATTCCGAGGCTCCCCGGGCCGACCCGCTGGAAGCACCGACGGCAGCGCGGGCCGCACCCGCGCCCGAACCGATGCCACCGCCCCCGCCACCGCCGAGACTGGTGAAGTCGTAGGCGGACTCTGCGTGCTCCGCGTTGTCGATGCCGCTCTCCTCGGCTTCCTCGTCGATCCGGAAGCCCATCGTCTTCTGAATGGCCTGCCCGATGAGGTAGGTCAGGACGAATGAGGTGATGAGTACAGCGAACGCGCCGACCGCTTGCCGCCACAGCTGATCGACACCGCCACCGTAGAACAGCCCGTCCACGCCCGCCGTGGCAGCCGAGGAGGCGAGGAGTCCGACCGCCAGGGTGCCCCAGAGCCCGCCGACCAGGTGCACGCCGACGACGTCGAGGGAGTCGTCGTACCCGAACCGGTACTTCAACCCCACCGCCAGCGCACACAGGACGCCGGCCAGCGCCCCGACGATGATCGCGCCGATCGGTGTCACCGACGAGCAGGACGGCGTGATCGCGACCAGGCCGGCCACCACGCCCGAGGCGCCACCGAGGGATGTGGCGTGTCCGTCACGCACCCTCTCCACGACTAGCCACCCCAGGGACGCGGCGCCGGTCGCGACCATCGTGGTCACCCAGACCTCCGCGGCCTGACCGTTCGCCGATATCGCCGATCCGGCGTTGAAGCCGAACCAGCCGAACCAAAGCAGGCCGGCGCCGATCATCACCAGGGGCAGGTTGTGCGGGCGCATCGGTTCGGAGCCGAAGCCGCGGCGCTTACCGAGGACGTACGCCAGCGCCAGCCCCGCGGCACCGGCGTTGATGTGCACCGCCGTTCCGCCGGCGAAGTCGATCGCCAAAAGGTCGTTGGCGATCCAGCCGCCGGTCTCGGACTCCGCGCCGTTGAACGCGAAGACCCAGTGCGCGATCGGGAAGTACACGATCGTCGCCCACACACCGGCAAATACCAACCACGGACCGAACCGGGCCCGGTCGGCGATGGCCCCGGAGATGAGGGCCACCGTGATGATCGCGAACACCGCCTGGAAGGCGACGAAGGCCATCGACGGGACAGTGAAGACCAAACTCGTCGCTGCGAAACCACCGTCCAATCCGGCGGTGCCGAGCAACCCGCTGAGCCCGAAGAACTCGAACGGGCTGCCTACGATGCCGCCTCCGATGTCGTCGCCGAAGGCCATGGAGTAGCCGTACAGCACCCACAGCACGCTGATCAGCGCAAGCGCCCCGAAGCTCATCATCATCATGTTCAGGACGGTCTTCGCGCGGACCATGCCGCCGTAGAAGAGGGCCAGGCCGGGCGTCATCAGCAGCACGAGCGCGGCGCTGGCAAGAACCCAGGCGGTGTCGCCGGTGTCCATCGGCAGACTCCTTGCGGTGTTGCCGGCCATGAGCGGCCGGAGCGAGTGACCCGTCAGCGCCGAGGGGCGGGACGACCAGGAGAAACGTGACAGGACCGTGTTTCTTGACCTTTCCCCGCGTGTTTCCGGCGGGTTATCTCGTCGCTGCGAATGTGACGTTCGTGATCACCGGCTACAGCCATGCTCTGGTTCTTGCACACAATTGGCCGTAGGGCGGTATCGTTTGGCCCGGCCGCTGAGCCCCACATCATGGAGGTCCTCCATGCACGTCCCCGACGGATTCATCAACGCCCCCGTGTCCGCGGTGGCGGGAGTCATCGCCATAGGTGGGGTGGCGGTGTGCCTGCGTGGAGCCCGCAGAGAGCTGGACGAGAGAACCGCACCGCTGGCCGGTCTTGTCGCGGCGTTCGTGTTCGCCCTGCAGATGCTCAACTTCCCGGTGGCGCTGGGCACCAGCGGACACCTGTTGGGCGGGACACTGGCCGCGGTGCTCGTCGGCCCCTACACGGGCGCTTTATGCGTGGCGGTGGTGCTGCTCGTCCAAGCGTTGTTCTTCGCCGACGGCGGGTTGACGGCCCTGGGCATCAACATCACCGTCATGGCGATGGTCACCACCGTGGTCGGCTACGGCCTGGTCGTGCTGATCCGCCGGGTGCTGCCGTCCCGGCCGTCGTCAGTCGTCCCGGCCGCGTTCGTCGGCGCGCTGGTCTCCGTGCCGGTGGCCGCGGCTGCCTTCACCGTGTTCTACGCCATCGGCGGCACGACCGGCCTGCCGATCCTCGGAGTCCTCGGGGCAATGGTCGGCGTGCACGTGCTGATCGGCATCGGGGAGGCGCTGATCACCTCGCTCGTAGTGGGCAGCGTGATCGCCGTACGGCCAGACCTGGTCTATGCCGCCCGCCCGTACGTTCAGCCGCTGGAGATCCGCGGCTCGGCCGCCTCCAGCTAGAGGGGATGCTTCGATGACCAACGACACGTCCAACCATCGAGCCCGCAATCGGAACATCTTGCTGGCCTTTTTGGTCGTGGCGCTGCTGCTCGCCGGAGGGGTCAGCTTCTACGCCAGTTCGCAGCCCGACGGTTTGAACAAGGTGGCCGCCGACAAAGGCTTTGACGTCAACGTCCGCGACCACGACTTGTCCGGCTCGCCGTTCGCCGGCTACGGGACGACGGGCGTGGACAACCCGCGCCTGTCCAAGGGGTTGTCCGGGGTGATCGGGGTCGGCATCACGCTGCTGCTCGGCGCGGGGCTGTTCCTCGTGGTCCGGCGGCGGGGCTCCGGCGGCGACGGCACGGCGGCCGGCTCGGCGGATAGCCGTCCAGGGCAAGCCACTGGCACATGAGCGGAGGGCACGCCCACCACGAGCTCTTCCTCGACCACGACACGCCGATCCATCGACTGCCCCCGCAGTGCAAGATCGCCGCAGTGGTCGTCTTTGTCGTGGCAGTCGTAGCGGCGCCGCGGGGTACCTGGTGGCCTTATCCGGTCTATGCCCTCGGGCTGGCGACCGTCGCAGCGATCGGGCGGGTTCCGGCACCGACAGTGTTGCGTCGCATGGTGATCGAGCTGCCCTTCGTGCTGTTCGCGGTGATTCTTCCGTTCGCCTCGACCGGCCCCCGGATCGACCTACTGGGCATCCCGGTATCTGAGACCGGGCTGGAGTCAGCCGGGATCCTGCTGGCTAAGGGAACCCTCGGCGTGGTGGCCTCGATCCTGCTGGCCGCGACGACCCACCCCCGCGACCTGCTGCGCGGCCTGGAACGACTGCACCTGCCACAGCTGCTGGTGCAGATCATGACGTTCATGTTCCGCTACGTCGAAGTGGTCATGGGCGAGATGGGCCGGATGCGGGTGGCCCGCGAATCGCGGTGTTTTCGAGCCCGACACGTCGGTCAGATGAAGGTGGTCGCACACTCGGCCGGCGCCCTGTTCATCCGCACCTTCGAACGCGGTGAACGCGTGCACCTGGCGATGCTGGCGCGGGGCTACACCGGACGGCTACCCGTCCTCCACAACGTCGCCGCAAGCCGCCGACACTGGGTCATGGCGGCTGGTCTGCCGGCGTTGGCGATCGCGACGACGGCCTCGGCGTGGCTCAGCGCATGAGCGGCGGCGCAGCCTCGCTCGTGGTGGACGGCTTGGCTTTCGCCTATCCGGACGGGCACCAGGCGCTGTTCGGCGTGAACCTGACGGTGGCCCGCGGCGAACGGGTCGCCGTACTCGGTCCGAACGGCGCAGGCAAGACCACCCTGGTCCTGCATCTGAACGGGATCCTGTCCGGCGGTCAGGGACGGGTGCAGGTCGCCGGGCTGCCCGTCGTCAAGGAGAACCTGCGCGAGATCCGCCGCCAGGTGGGCATCGTCTTCCAGGACCCGGACGACCAGCTCTTCATGCCCAGCGTCCGCGAAGACGTCGCGTTCGGACCGGCGAACCTGGGCGTGTGCGGCCCCGAACTGCAGGACCGGGTCGCCGAGGCGCTGGCCCTCGTGGGGATGTCGGAGTACGCCGACCGACCGCCGCATCACCTGTCCTACGGCCAGCGCCGCCGGGTCGCCGTGGCGACGGTGCTGGCGATGCGCCCGGAGATCCTGGTGCTGGACGAGCCGTCGTCCAACCTCGATCCGGCCAGCCGGCGGGAGCTGTCCGACATCCTGCTCAGGCTGCCCATCACGATCCTGATGGTCACCCACGACCTGCCGTACGCCCTGCAGCTCTGCCCGCGCTCGGTGATCCTCGACGACGGCGTGATCGCCGCCGACGGATCGACTTACGAATTGCTGTGCGACGAGGCGACGATGTCCGCGCACCGGCTGGAGCTGCCGTTCGGGTTCGACCCGCGCTCGGTCCGGGCGACCTCGGGCTGAACCCGGATCGGGCGGAGCAGCAGCCACAACCCGCTGGCCGCGATGACGGCGGCGGTGACTGCGATCAGGAGCCGGTAGTCGACTACCCCGATGAGGATCGCGCCGGCGGCGATAGACAGCGTCTGCGGGCCGTTCATCGCCAGGACCGTCGCGGCGGCCACCCGGCCCTGCAACCTGGCCGGCGTGTGCCGCTGCCGCGCAGTGACGAAACCGATGATCAGCCAGGGGATCGCCGCCCCTCCGAGGACGGCAGCGGGTGCGACCACGCCGAGCGAGGGGGCGGCGAACCCCACGCTGCTCACCGCGAACGTCATCAGCGCGACCCCGACCGTGCGGGCTTCGCCGAGCCGGCGGATCAGGAGGACGGCGGTGAGCCCGCCGAGGATGCTGCCACCGCCCTGCAGGCTCATCAGTACGCCGAAGAACGCCGGCTCACGGCCGAGTCCCTCGTCAACCACGGCGAAGACGATGCTGTCGTAGGTGCCGAGGACGGCGAACGCGATCACGACGGCGATGACGAGCTGCAGTAGCAGCGGGTTTGCCCGGATGTGCCGGAAACCAGCAGTGAACTCCCGCCGGAAGCTCTCCCGCGGGTGCTCGTCCGGGTCGGATTCCGCGACCCGGACGGAGAGCAGGGCAACCGTCGCGCTCAGGAACGTCGCCGCGGTGAGCAGCGACAGCGCTCCGCCGCCGTACGCGGCGTAGATGCCCGCGCCGACGAGCGGGCTGAGAATCCGCAGCCCCTGGTCAATCGTGCTCAGCGCCGCGTTCGCGGTCGCCAGGTCCGCATCCGGCAGCATGTCCTTGAGCAGCCCGGACTGGGCCGACCCGGTGACGGTGCCGACGACGCCGAGGCCGAAGGCGACGGCGTAGATCAGCCAGAGCTCGGCGGCGGAGGAGACCGCGAGCAGGGCCAGCACCATGCCCCCACCGGTCAGGTTCGTGACGATCAGCAGCGGGCGGCGGCGTATCCGGTCGGCCAGGTGACCGCCGAGGGGCGACATGAACACTGGGGCGGCGAGGGCGAGGAAGACCAGGCCGGCCGCGCCATTGCTGCCGGTGAGATCCTTGGCCCAGATCGCAAGCGTCAGGAACAGCGCGCTGTCCCCGAAGTTCGACAACGACCAGCCCACCAGCAGTCGCCGGAACCGCGGCTCTCGCAAAGCACTCACGTCAGCCCGGCTCGCCGGGGAAGAGTCCGACGCTGGACCCGAGGAACAGTCGGACCGGTCGGCTGCCGTCCGGGCGTTGCGTGGTGGCGTTGTCCCGGGACAGGAAGAAGCGCTCGACCAGGCCGCCGAGCTCGTCGGAGAGCTCCCGTAGCTCGGCCAGCGTGAGCCACCCGGTGCCACCGGACAGCACCGACGCGTCGCGCCACTCGGCCTCGGCGGCCTGCTGCGCCGGGCCGGTCCACCACGCGCGGAGCCGAGCGAACTCATGGCCGAGGAAGAACTCGTCAAAGGCGCTGGACGCCGCCGCGCTTTCCGGATCGCTCGGGTCGCGGCGCAGCTCCTGGCGCATCGAGGTCAGCCGCCAGGGCTTCGCTCGCCCCGGCGCCGGCACCGCCTCGATGAAGCCGTGTCTGGCCAGCGTGCGCAGGTGGAAGGAGCAACTGGCCACGCTGTGACCGGACAGCTCGGCGCAGCGGGTCGCCGTCGCGTGTCCCTCCCCCAACAGGATCTCCAGCAGGGTGAGGCGGGTCGGATGAGCCAGTGCGCGGATGGCGAGCGGATCGCTGATCGGCCGGCGGGGCTCGGCATCCGGCGAAGCCACGGGGGGTGCAGGCATTTGCACAACGTATCTTTCGCAAGAACTCTTGCGCAAGAGTTGTTGCTAAGCTACTGCTGTTATCCATCCTGCCGGGTCACGAGGTGGGGCGGATCACGTCGAGGTCGGTCGCGGCGAAGTCGTCACCCGTGCACAACACCGGTAGACCGGTTCGCTCGGCCAGCGCGTAGACGAAACAGTCGGCGTAGTTCAGGCCGGCGCGATGGCGGCCCCTGCCATAGCGGCGCCAGGCATCGAGCGCCCTTTCCGCCGCGCCCGCGTCGACGTCCACGATGTCCACGGGGGTGTCGCGCAGGAGGCGGCCGAGCGCATCCCGGCCGCCCGACCCCAGCCGGGCCTCGATCACGATGCCCAACTCCACCCGAGTCGCTGCGGACATGAGTCGCCGTGAGGCACTCTCCAAGCAGTCGATGACCTCGTCATTTCCCGACTCGCTCAGCAATACCGCCACGACTGCAGAGGTATCGACGACGACCGCGGGCGCCCGACCCTCCGTCACGTTGGCAACCCGTCGGCGTCGTATCCGAGGATGTCCTCGGTTGGGCGCGGATCGAGTACCGGCAACGCTGCGACTTCGGCCTGCAGCCGGCGCAAGCGGGTGCCGAGCGACGGCCCTCGCAGAACGCGCTGGCGGGCCAGCCGCTCGCGGAGTGCGACGACGACAGCCTCGGTCAGCGACTCACCCGTCTCGGCCGCCAGTTCCCGCGCGAGGCGGTCAGCGTGCTCGCTCTTGATGCTGAGGGCCATGGAAGAAAGGTAGACTTAAAGGCAGAAGTCCGTCAATCGGCCCCTAACAGGCCCTCGACGAAGTCTCGGGGCTCGAACGGGGCGAGGTCGTCCTTGCCCTCACCGAGCCCGACCAGCTTGACCGGGATCCCGAGTTCGCGTTGGACGGAGATGACGATGCCGCCCTTGGCGGTGCCGTCCAGCTTGGTCAGGACGATTCCGGTCACGTCGACCACATCGGTGAAGACCCGCGCCTGTACGACGCCGTTCTGGCCGGTCGTGGCGTCGAGGACGAGCAGCGTTTCGTCCACCGGACCGTGCCTTTCCACGACTCGCTTTATCTTGCCCAGCTCGTCCATCAGGCCGGCCTTGGTGTGCAGCCGGCCCGCGGTGTCGATGAGCACCGTGTCCACGCGCGCCGCCGTACCCTGCTTGACCGCGTCGAAGGCGACGGCGGCCGGGTCCGAGCCCTCCGCGCCGCGAACGGTGTCCACCCCGACCCGCTCGCCCCAGGTCTGCAGCTGCTCGGCAGCGGCGGCGCGGAACGTGTCGGCGGCGCCGAGCAGCACCGAGCGCCCGTCCCCGACCAGGACGCGGGCGATCTTCCCGCAGGTCGTCGTCTTTCCCGACCCGTTCACGCCGACCACCAACACGATGGCGGGTCGGTCGGCATGCGGCAGCGTCCGTAACGTTCGGTCCAGGTCCGGACCGAGGGCGGTGACCAGTTCGGCGGTGAGCAGGTCCCGCAGCTGCCCAGGACTGGCCGACGCTGCGACCATCGCTCGGGTGCGCAGCCGCTCGACGATCTCCTGGGTGGCGGCGACACCGACGTCGGCTTGCAGCAGCGTGTCCTCCACGTCCTCCCAGGCCTGCTCGTCGAGGCGGTCCCGCGACAGCACGGCGAGCAGCCCCCGGCCGAGCGCGCTCTGCGAACGCGCCAGCCGGTCGCGCAGTCTCACCAACCGCCCGGCCGAGGGTGGCGGCAGGTCGAACTCGGGCTGCACAACCACCGGAACCGGTGGCGTCAGCAGGTCACCCACCGGCGGCAACACGTCTGACTCCGGTTCGCGCAGCTGCGGGATGCTCGCCGGCTCCCGGTCCGACAGCCGCGTGGTCCGGCTCCCGCGCTGCACCAACAGGACGACGGCGAGCAGCAGAACCAGCAGGATGGCGATGCCGACGATCAGGAACTCCATATCCGCGATCCTCCCAGAGCCCTGGTGGACGACCCAGGGCTGCAACGGCCACCCAGTTGCGGGAAGAGAATCCGCAGCAGCGTGATTACGCTGATACTTTTCGCCCGAGGGAGCCAGTTCATGGATCAGACGCCTCGTCCCGAGCACACCCGGCCGGTCGGGTCCGGCGCTCGGCTTCGGGCATCGGTGCGTCCTACCGAAGAAGGGCACGGGGTCACCACCCTGGAGCTGTTCTTCGACCTCGTCTTCGTCTACGCCATCACGCAGGTCACCGCATTCATGGCCGATGACCTCAGCTGGCGTGGCGTCCTGCGTGGCTTGGTGCTGATGGCACTGCTGTGGTGGTCGTGGTGCAGCTACGCGTGGCTCGGCAACCAGGCCCGCGCCGACGAAGGCCTCATCCGCGCCAGCATCATCCTTGCGATGGGCGCCCTGTTCCTGGTGGCCCTGGCCATCCCCGAGGCCTGGGGCGACGTCGGTGGCGGGCTCAGCGCCCCGCTGATCCTGGCGTCCGCGTTGGGGTTGGTCCGGCTGGGCCATCTCGCGGTCTTCACGGTGGCCGCCGCCGACGATCCGGGCCTGCGCCACCAACTCGCCCGAACCGCGGTGCCCGTCGCGATTGCCGCCGTCCTGCTGGTCGCCGGCGCCCTGGTCGGCGGCCCCGGACAGACCGGACTCTGGGCCCTGGCACTGGTCATCGACTACATCGGTGTCTACGCCGCCGGCAGCGACTGGCGACTGCCCTCGGCCAAGCACTTCGCCGAGCGACACGGACTGATCGTGATCATCGCCTTGGGCGAGTCGATCGTCGCGATCGGCGTCGGCGTGGCCGAGTTGCCCCTCACCCTGCCGATCGGGGTGGCCGCACTGCTCGGGCTCACGGTGAGCGTCGCGCTGTGGTGGTCCTACTTCGACGTCGTCGCACCGGTAGCCGAAGGCGTGCTCACCCGTAGCACCGGCACCGCACGCACCCGACTGGCCCGCGACTCATACACCTATCTGCACTTCCCGATGGTCGCCGGGATCATCTACCTCGCCCTCGGGCTGAAAAAGGTCATGGAGTACGTCGGCGACACCGAGCACCACAGTCTCACCGACCCGCTGCCCGCCGGGGCGCTGTGGTCGCTGTACGGCGGGGTGGCCGTATACCTGCTCGCGCACCTGGCCTTCCGGCTGCGCAACATCGGCTCGATCAACCGGCCGCGGCTCACGGTCGCGGTCGTCCTCCTGCTACTGCCGCTCGGCATCGGCTCGCTGCCGGCACTGGCTGCCCTCGGCGTACTCACCGCGGTGGTGCTCGGCCTGATTGCCTACGAGGTGGTCCGGTACGCCGAGGCACGCGACAAAGTCCGCCACAGGGCGCACGAGTAAGGCGGCTGCCCGGCCTAGCCGCTCCTCATGTTGATGCGCTAGGCAGTACAGATGGCTGCCCTCGTACTCGGACCGTTGCTGCGACACGTCGACGAGACCAGCGCCACCGTCTGGGTGGAGACCGACGAACCGTGCGAGGTGACGGTTCTCGGGTGCACCACGAAGACGTTCCATGTCGCCGGGCACCACTACGCGCTGGTCATCATCGAGGGCCTGCAGCCGGCCAGCACGACGCCGTACGAGGTCCACCTGGACGGGACCAGGATGTGGCCGGAAACCAGCTCGCCGTACCCGCCCAGCCGAATCCGGACGCTTGGCCACGGCAACGCGATCAGCCTGGTCTTCGGATCGTGTCGCTATGCCCGGCCGGCCACCGCCGGAGCCGATCGCGACCTGCCGCCGGACGCGTTGGACACCTACGCCACCCGGATGGCCCGCGATCCGGAGAGCAACTGGCCGGACGCGCTGCTGCTGCTCGGGGACCAGGTGTACGCCGACGAGACGACTCCCCACACGCAGGAGTACCTGCGGCACCGCCGCGACCTGGAGCAGCCGCCGTACGCCGAGGTGGCCGATTTCGAGGAGTACACACACCTGTATCTGGAGTCCTGGACCGACCCGGATGTCCGCTGGCTGCTGTCCACCATCCCGACCTCGATGATCTTCGACGACCACGACGTCCGCGACGACTGGAATACCTCGCACATCTGGCGCGAGCAGATGCAGGCCACTGACTGGTGGCAGGAGCGCATCGAAGGCGCGCTGATGAGCTACTGGGTCTACCAGCAGCTGGGCAACCTGGCACCGGCGGACCTGGCCACGGACGACCTGTTCGCGGCGGTGTGCGCCGCCGAGAACGGCGAGCCGCTCCTACGCGAGTTCGCCCGGCACGCCGACGCCGAGGCCGACGGCGCCAAGGGCACCCGCTGGAGCTACCGCCGCGACTTCGGCCGGGTCCGGCTGCTGGTCATCGACACCCGATGCGGGCGGATCCTGGCCGACAACCACCGGTCGATGGTCAGCGACAACGAGTTCGACTGGATCGAGGAGCAGACCCGGGCCGACATCGACCACCTGCTAATCGGGTCGTCGCTGCCGTGGCTGATGGCCCACGCGCTGCACGACATCGAGGCGTGGAACGAGCACATGTGCACCAAGCACGACGGCCACCTCCTGGGCCGGCTGGCGGAGAAGCTCCGGCAGGGCGCCGACATGGAGCACTGGAGTTCTTTCGGCGAGTCCTTCCGGCGGCTCGCCCGGCTGCTCGCCGCCGTCGGGTCCGCTGAGCGGTCCCCGGCCACCATCTGCGTGCTGTCCGGCGACGTGCATCATGCCTACGTAGCCGAGGCGCGCTATCCGGACCCGCCGGACAGCAAGATCTACCAGCTCACCTGCTCGCCGGTGCACAACGAGGTACCCGGCTTCATGAAGATCGGGTTCCGGCTCGGCTGGAGCCGGGCGGCCCGGGCGATCACGGCGCGCTGGACCCGGCTGTTCCGGGTACCTCCCGCAGGGTTCGAGTGGGTGAAGCTCGACGGACCGTACTTCGACAACCAGTTGGCGACGCTGACCCTCGAAGGCAGGTCTGCCTCGGTGCGGCTCGAGCGGACCGAGGTGGGCCCGGACGGCCCCCGGCTGTGCCGCGCCAGCGAAGTCGTGCTCACCGACGGCTGAGCTCGGCTCACTCCGATGCCCTGGTGGCGGCGAGCGGCGTACGCCTCGACATCATCGACGGGTGAGCCCACCGACCCTTGGCCAGCGGCTGCGTGTCGTCACCTTCAACATCAGGCACGGGCGTGGCCGCAGCGGCGTGGTGGACCTGGGCCGTACCGCCGACACGCTGACGGCCTTGGGCGCCGACGTCGTCTGCCTGCAGGAGGTGGACCGACACTTCTCCGAACGCAGCGACTGGGCCGACCAGGCCACCGAACTCGCCGAAAGACTCGGGATGACGGCGGCGTACGGCGTTGCGCTCCGTCGAGCGGCGGTCGACGCCGGCCGGCCTGCCCGGGACTACGGCAACGCGCTCCTCACCAGATCTCCGGTCCGGGGGTACCGAGTGGTCGCGCTGCCCGGCCGGCCTCGATCCGAGCCCCGCAGCATGCTGATCGCCGAATCGGTCAACGGGCTGCACGTCGCATGCGTCCATCTGCAGCACGACTCGACGGCGGCGCGCGCGGAGCAGATCGCGGTGATCGTTCGGGAGCTGCCACCAGACGTTCCGGTGGTGCTTGCCGGTGACTTCAACGCCACGCCCGACGCACCCGAACTCAGTGTCCTGCGCGAACGGTTCGTGGACTGCTGGCAGCGCAGCGGACGAGGCCGCGGCGCCACCTTCCCCAGCCGCTTCCCGCTGCGCCGGATCGACTACGTGATGGCTTCGGCTGGCCTCCGGCCGGTCGCTGCCGTCGTCGTACCGACCGACACCTCCGACCATCGCCCGCTCGTCGTCGACCTCGTAGTGGATCAGACCTGAGTCGGCAGTCGCGGCTGTGCGCGCCGCCTGCCGGCGTTGCCACACCGCGACGGGACAGGTGGGCTCAGGAGCGGGTCTCGGCTGCCAGTCGCAGACCGAGCCAAGGAACACGGCGGCGGTAACCCGGTGCAGGCTGTCTCGGCCGGTTCAGACTCCGGTGTGGCCTTCGGGGTCCCAGCCGTAGGCGTAGGTCAGCGGTAGCCGCAGCAGTCGCCGCTCGCACACCATCGCCGCGCGGAAGTCCGCCCAGTCGGGGTGGTCGCCTTGCAGGACAAGGTAGTGCTCGACAAGCTGGTCGACGACGTAGGCGCCGGGGTTGGGCGTCGTCACGTGCAGGCTCGCCCGCGGATCGCGGCGCAGGTTGTGGGACTTCGCTCGGCCGTCGGTGACCGAGATCAGAGCCGTCCGCGAGGGGCCGTCGTAGAGGTATCCGACGTTGGACAGCTGCGGCCGCCCGTCCCGCTTCAGAGTCAGGGGCAGGTCGCGCGGGCCGGTGCCGAACAGCGCCCACGGGTCGCCGTTCTCGAGGCCCGTCACGAAGCCAACTTCGCGACGTCGTCCTCGACCTCGATGGTTTTGCGAAACGGCGTCAAAGCATCGCCCAGCAGCCGGAGTTCGGTGAGCAGTCGCTCGGCGGCGTCATGCATCACATGGTCGGGATGCAGTACGCCGCCGGCATCCAGCCGCATCTGCGTCCAGCGTCAGTACCGCGTCGAGCGCACCGGGCAGTGCATACACCGGCAGCGGCGGCGGAGAGTCTTCGCACAGATGCCGGGCACGCAGCAGCGGATTGAGGTCCGCGCAGTATCGGGGTGGCCGTGGCTGACGAACACCGCATCGACATCAGCGGCCGGGAGGACCTCCAGCAGCCGCGGCACGATCGCATAGCCCGGATCTACCAGCAGCCGCGAGCCCGCCTCTTCGATCAAGTAGCCGCTGCAGCCACACTCGGGCGTCGTCCAGGCACCACCCCCACCGGACTCGCCGCCGGGCGCCCGACAACCACGGGCGGAACGGTGCGCCTGGAGCCCACCGACGCACGCCGGACGGCCTGTACGACCAACCTTGAGGAGGACACGGTTTACGACGTCCTGCGCGACGCCAGCTAGGCATGTGTCCGACTTCCGATCGGGAGCGAGATCGCGTCCGCGCAACAGCCTGACGATTGCGCATACCGTTTCGGGCTGAGCCGCCGGTCCATGAGCCGCGCCTCCCTACGTGTTGGTAACTCCGTAGCGCAGGTGGGTGACGTTTGGTGCGTCGACTACTCGGGTCTTGGTCAGGCGCCGGTCCGTACCCGAGCGGTCGAACAAGGCGATCCCATCGCCTAGCAGGACCGGGACGACATGCAGTTGGATCTCATCGACCAGACCCTCGGCCAGGCACTGCCGGGCGATGTCGGCGCCTCCACCGATGGTGACGTAGCGGTCGCCCGCCGCCTCCCGGGCCAGGCCGATGGCGGCCCCCACGCCGGCTGTGACAAAGACGAACTCGACCGAGCGCCCGGGTAGCGGCTGTGGTGGTCGGTGCGTCACCACGAAGTGGGGTACCTCGTACGGGGTGTCGTCCCAGCCGCCGGCGTCATCCCCGGTGCCGAATGCAGCTCGGCCCAAGACGATCGCGCCGGTGGTGGCGACCAGCTCGTCGATCACGGGCCGGCTGACATCGGAGGGGTCGAAGTACCAGTCGTACAAACCTTCGTCCGCACCACCGGGTCCGCAGACCATCCCGTCGAGCGAGACCGCCATGTCGAGCAGCACTCCGGCCATGTCGCGCCTCCGTCGGTCCGCCGGTCCGTCGCCCGCGTGGAGCGCCCCGCCTTGTCAGAGTCTTGACGCTCGACGCAAGGAGAACTCATCGGCGGCGCGCAAACCGGATGGCCGACGCTTGCAACAAACCCGGCCGCCGGCCGACGGTCCTACCGGACCGGCTCGAGAAGTCGCAGCAGGATGACGCGCAGTTGGGCACGCTCGTCAGCTGGCAGGGACGCGAGGAACCGGTCGTCGCAGTCTTCGAGCACGGCGGCTGCGTGGGCGCGCAACGCTTCGCCCACGTCGGTGAGCGTGACCCGGTAGGCGCGCCGGTTGCTGGGATCCCGGACACGCGAGACGAGGCCGCGGCCCTCGAGGCCGGCGAGCAGCTTGACGGTGCTGGTGCGGTCCACCCCGAGGGCCGCGCCGACGCGGTGCTGCGCATCGGGTGAGCCGCCCTCCAGTACGGCGAGAGTGCCGTACTCGCGACCCGACAGGCCGAGCTCGGCCAGCGCCCGCTCGCCCAGAGCCTGCACGCGGGCGAGCGCCAACTGCAGCAGAAATGCGACCCGGTCCGTCAGGGCTTTCGGCAGGTCCGGTACGCGAGGCGGATTGGGCATCCTTCCCCTCTCGGCTATCGTCAGCCGCACTGACGGTCGGTCTGGTCACGTGAGGGGATCATCATGCGGGTACTGGTCGCCGGGGCTACCGGGTTCGTCGGCTCTGCGGTTGTACGTGCGCTGCGCGCCGACGGACATGAGGTCACCGGGCTGGTCCGGGACTCGGCCGGTGCCGGGTACCTGGCTACGACGGGTGCCAAGCTGCACCGCGGTGACATGCTCGACCCCACCTCCTACATCCCGGTCGTGGCGGACGTCGATGCGGTGGTACACGCAGCGCAGTTGGCAACCCCGGGGCGGCTGACCCCTAGAAGGGCACAGCAGCTCTTCGACGCGGACGGTGTGATGACCCATGCGCTGGCCGAGGCGTGCCTGGAGCATGGCCGGCGGCTGCTCTACACCGGGGGCTGCTTCGACTGGGGCGACCACGGCGAGGAGTGGATCGACGAGACGACTCCGCTGACTCCGTCACCGATGGGGGTCGGGCACGCCCGCCAGGCCGTCTACCTGGACCAGCAGCACCGCGACGCCGGACTGGATGTGGTCCGGCTGTCGCTCGGGTTCGTCTACGGCCCGGGCGGGCTGTTCGCGTCCGCTTTCGTCGAGCAGGCGCGCCGCGGTCGGCTGCGCTGCATCGGAAGGGGCGCCAACTGGTGGAGTTGCGTGCACGTCGAGGATCTCGCCAGCGCCTACGTCGCAGCTCTCACCGCCGCCCCCGCCGGCGCGGTTTACGCGGTCGTCGACGACGAGCCGCTGCGCCTGCGCGAGCTGACCGACCTCACGACCTCCGCGCTGGGTCGAGCACGCGTCGGCACCGCCCCGGCGTCGCTGATCAGCCTGATTACGGGTCGCACTCTGGTCGCCAGCCTCGTCACCTCATTTCGGATCAGCGGCCGGCACATCCGCGACCAGCTCGGCTGGGCACCAACCCGACCGCGCTGCCGCGACGAAGTCACCACCACGGTGGCCGCGACCCCCTGACCTGGCGGCAACAACCTCGCTGCCGTCCGCCTGGAGAGGCGTTGCCTCACGCCGACGGGCGGGCCAGGCGCTCAGCCTGCCCCGGGAACGCTGCGCCGTACAGCCTCGGGGAACCTCGAGACATCGCTGGCCGCCAGCTGCTCTCTCAGGGTTTGCGGAGCTTCGGCGAACGGCACGACGTCCTGCTCGCACACCGTCCCCGGCGCCGGAATGCTCACCGACAGCAGGTAGGCGGACACCGCCTGGTCCGCGCACTGCGAAAGGAACAGGGAGGTATGGCCCCAGCCATGCACCGTCAGCAGCCTGGACCTCGGCAGCAGGCGGTCCACCACGACGGCACCTTCGTAGCGGGTGGCGGGGTCGTAGGTGTTCCCGACCACGAGCACCGGGTTCGCGGTGACGGCGTCCCACGGACCCGTGTAGCGGCCGGCGTCGGCAGCTGGCCAAAAGGCGCAGATGCTGCTGGCGAATGTCCACAGCCGGCCGAAATAGCCGTACTGCTCCTCGGAACTGTCGGCCGCTTCCTGCCAGGCGTGGAACGAGTCGGGGTTGGCGGTCTCGGAGCACGCCACTCCCGGAAAGCCCTCCACGACGTTGGGGTACCGCACCGTCTCCCGATCCAACCCCAGCGCAGCCCAGAGGGCGCTCAACCGGACTCCGACAGCGGACGGGTCCGCCTGCGACTCGATGTAGGCGAGAAGCTCGGCGAAGAACGGCCAGGAGTACGAGTTGTACATTGCCCCCAGCGTGGTGCCGATGATCGGCGTAGGTGAGGACGACCGTCTCACCCGTCGGCAGGATCACTTCCAGCGGCGCCGCGCGCAGGCGGTCGGCGAGAGCGGCGTACCGGGCGGCTGAATCTCCGGAAAAGGCGCAGGTCTCGCCGCCGGCGTCGCACAGCCGGAAAAACTCCTCGAGTGTCGCCTGAGCCTCGGCGTCGCTGCGCAGCCGGGTGGAGAAGGGCAGGGTGGCGGCTTGGTTGGCGCGTCCCGTCGCCCACGCCACTGGGTCGAGAACGCCGTCGACCACCAGGGCTCGCACCCGGTCCGGGAAGAGGTTCGCGTAGGTGACGCCGAGATAGGAGCCGTAGGAGTAGCCGGCGTAGGTGAGTTTGGCGTCGCCGACCGCCCGCCGGAGCAGTTCCATGTCACGGGCCACGTTGGCCGTCGACATGTGGTCGATGATTCTTCCGCCCCGCTCGTCGCAGGCGTTCGCAACCGTCGCATTCGACCTGGTCTGGGTCACTTCCTCCCGCGGCGTGACGGGGAAGGGAAACGGGGGAAGCGCCCAAGGGACTCCTCCAGCCCGTCGAAGCAGAGCAGCGGGGTGCTGCGGGCGATGCCGCGAGGGTCGAACCCGACGAGGTCGAAGCCGGCCCGCACCTCCTCGCTGTACAGGAACGGCCCGAGGCCAAGGACGAAGTCGACGCCCGAGCCTCCGGGGCCGCCCGGATTCAGGAACAGCGAGCCGATCCGGCGAGCCGGGTCGGTGGCGGGCAGACGCACCAGCGCCAGCGCGATCAGGCTCCGGTCGGGGCCGTCGTAGTCGAGGGGCACCCACACCTTGGCGCACTCGAAGGGGAACCCGCGTTGCGGTGACAGGGCTCCCACGACACGGGGATCCCAACGGGAGAAGCAGTCGGCTGCCCGGCGCTGCTGCCGGCCGCTGCGGCCGGCAGTCCCCCGCCGACGGTGAGCGCTACCAGAAGCGCCGCGGCCGCCGTTGCCAACCGATGACGCCGACCGCCCATGTCGAGACTCCGATCGCCACGGCGGATCAGGACCCGATGGTCCCGCCGCCGCGCCGAACCTATGCCCGGAATGTCGGTCTGGGAAGGGGGACGACGGTCAGCCGGCGAGCCGGACGGGAGACGCCCACCCGGTGTGGGAGTGGTCGACCCAGTCGACTGTCAGGCTGAGCGTCCGGCGGTAGTGAACCCAGGCCAGGCCGGGCAAGCGGAGCTCGGTGGACTCCTCCGGAAACGTCACCTGATAGCCCGAGAGCCAGATGTAGGGCACCCGCGTTCCGTCCATGGAGCGCGCCCACCTCGGGAAGTGCGCGGCGGCGGCGAGGATCTCGGCGTGTGCGGAGTCGACATCGCGGACGTTCCGAGGGCGGATGTGCCGTCCCGGCACCCAGTGCGCGCCGAGATCGAGGGTCACCCGGCGAACACCGGGCCGGTGATCGATGCCGGGGAGCAGCCGCACCGGCTTCGGCGGAGCCTCGTAGCCGTCGCCGCGCAGCCAGTCCCATGACCAGGCATGCAGCTGTCGGTCGGCGGCTACGTTCCACAGCTCGTGGCAGGTACGCCGTACGCCGTCGAGGTAGCCGCCGCTCTCGCCAAGGTAAACAGCGATGAGGTCGACGACGAGCGGATCGATGTGGGAACGCGGCGAGAGATCGATCATGTCCAGTTCGTAGTCGGCGAAACCCCATTCCCGGTCCTCGTTCCACCGCCGGATGTTGGCGATCTGCTCGGGCAGCGGAACGAACAGATTCGGCGGAGGCTCACCTCTCGTCCACTGCACCGACGCTCCCCCCGCATCCCCGGCCGTCATGCTTGCGAGCCTCTCCGGACGCCTGCCGCCGGTCAAGTCGCGCACAATGCGCCGATGGCCAGGTACTCGCTCAACGAATGTGCTGTCGCCCGCGCCCGACGCCTGGCGACGTGCAGCCCAGCGCCGAGGACGAGAACAAGTTCCTGGCGTCGCATTCGTGGGACGAGTACGCCGAATGGCATCTCGGGCTCACCGAGGGCGCCGCCGACGAGACCAAAGCCAGGTACGGGTTCGTCTTCGGCAACTTCCGACGTCTCCATCGGACCGGCCTGATCGCGTGCCAGTACAGGGCTGCCGAATGGCGCCACAAGCAAGTCGAACTCGCGGCGCACGAGCTGCTGCAACTGCTGGACAACACGAGCGAGTCGCGACGGAAGAAGCGCAGCTAGTCCGGATTTGACGCGGTGGCCGTCTCGACCAGGCCGACGATCCGCTCGTCACCGTCCAGGGTCCACACCAGCTGGCTGTCGATCACCCACTGCTGCAGCACTCCGCCGGCGCAGTCGAAGCTGCTCCGAGTCGCCGTTAGGCCACCGCTGGTCGTGACCTGCTCGCTGCCGAGCAGCGAGCACGGTCCGACGTCCACGCCGACCGGCTGATCGGCGAACGGCTGCAGGGCGTCGGCCGCCCCGACGAGCGGCTGGCCGACGATGCCGCCGCGGCAGCCGTCGGCGGCGAATCCCGCTAGTGAAGGCACCCGTTGCCCCTCTTGGACCGGAATGACCGCCGGATGGTCAAAGACAACGCACTCGCCGCCGCCGGTCGGCATCGGCTCCTGCGCGATGACGATGACGTCGAACTGGACAACCATCTTCACGTCGCCGAAGGTGACGCCCAAGGTGCCCCCGTCACGAGAACCAGGGATCTCGCCTGGTGCCAGCGGAGGAGGCCCCGCATCACGGGGGGCAGCGGGAGCAAGCACGTCGGGTCCAGGGATGAGCTGGGGCAGGGTCAGGGCCATCGCGCCGGCGCAGGCGAGGGCCGCCGCGCCCTGCGCCAGCCGGCGACGTCGCCGGCTGCGGCGCACCGCAATGTCCAACCCCGGCCACGGCGACGTCCGGTCCGCCTCGGTGCGGGCGAGCTGGCGCAGCCGTTCGGCCACCCCGGCGTCGAGTTCCTGGACCTGGTTCTCGGTCATCGCGATTTCCTCCCAGCGTGCTGCATCGTGGCAGCACTCGACGCGGACTCAAGGTTGCGGCGCAGTCGAGCCAGTCCGCGATGTGCGGTGCTCTTGACATTGCCGGTGGAGCAGGACAGCAGCTCGGCGGTCTCGGCCTCCGAGCGGTCCTCGACATAACGCAGCACCACAGCGGCTCGCATCCGCGGCGGCAGAAGGCGTCGCGGCGATCAGCTGCGCGTCGAGAGTCTGCTCCGGCTCCGGCCGCGCCCTGGGCTCCCCCGCGGCGGCCAGGGGCACCTCGATCACCCGACGGCGCCTGCGCCAGGACAGCGCTGCGTTGACAACCGCCCGCCGGGCGTACGCCTCCGGATCACCGTCAAGCCGCAGCCGCCGCCAGTGACGGTGCACGCGGGTCAGCGCCTCCTGCACGCAGTCCTCGGCGATGCCGGTGTCGCCGGTGACCAGATAGGCGGTCGTCACGAGTGAGGGCCACCGGGCCACAACGAAGACCCGGAACCCTTCATCGTGTTGCCTGGCCATCAGCACCGACCTTCGTGAACCGCGCCTGCTACCCCCTTAACGCTGTCCACGATCAATCAGGTTGCTTTTTGCGACCTGCGCTCTCCCGCATCGACTGCGTGGCGCCGGCAGGCGCGGCAGCCGGATTAGCGGAAGTAACCGACCACGTCGCCCACGATGTCGCCGCTACCCACCCCGATGAGCACGTCCAGCGATCCCCCGTTGACGGCGGCGACGACGAGGTTCGACGTGTTGGTGTAGGTGACGACGTTGAGGTCCGAGGTAGCGGGCTGCGTCCGGTTGTGAGGCCACGCCGTGACGTAGGTGGCGGTGCTCATTGCAGTAGCGGTCACCGTCATCACCACCGACTTCGTCCCGGTCGGCACCCCCGCGGCGATCAGGTCCATCTCCTGCGCGGAGCCGCCGGTGAAGCGGACCAGCCCGCCCAGCCCGATCCGCGAGTCGAAACTGCGGGTAGGTGTGACGGGCACGAAGCGGCCACCCGTCGGCCGGAACCAGCCGACCACGTCGACGAACACGTCGGTGGCAGCGGAGGTATAGATGGTGATCGTGCCACCGGAACCGAGTGCGACGTAGGCGCGGTTCGACACCACCCGGCCTACCGTCATGTTGAGCGCCGACGTACCTCCGGCCCGCGAGCCGCCGGCGGTGAGGGTCACGTACCCTCCGGCGTCGGCGTACACCGAGGCGACGTTCAGGATCACCCCTGTCGCGTTGGGCGGCGCGGACGCCATGGTCACCGTGCGGGTCTCCCGGGCGGAGAATCGTTCACCGCTCGTGCGGGTGTCCAGCGCCCGCGCCGGCGTCGTCGCGGCGTACAGCGATCCGCCGGACAGCGGGTGGTATCCGACGACGTCCACGAGCGCGTCCGTGCGGGACCCGCCGTTGCGCAGGGAGATCATGCCGTTGCTACCGACCGGTACGACGACAAGCGCCGCGGTAATCGCCTGTCCGGCGATGCTCACCGAGGAGTTGCCAGGCCACTCGGCACCGGCGGGATAGGCGGCCAGGTAGGTCCCGGAGTCAGGACTGACCCCCGTCAGGTTCACCACTACCGCGCCGACTCCGGTCGCGGGCACGCCACCGACACCGGTCACCTTGACGTCGAGCCGGCCGCCGACGGCCAGCCGGCAGCGGGTAGCCACGCCCTTGCCCGCGGATCGGGTGTCGAGCAGCCGGGTCGGCGGCACCGGGAGGTAGCCCAGCCCGCTGCCATAGTCGACAGCGGGCGGCGCGGGCGGTGTCGGCGGGGTGGGGCAGGGCGCGACCGCCGGGAATGATGCCGCCGGATTCCAGTAGGTGCTGCGTTTGTAGGCGCCGTCCCAGCTGAAGCTGATGTGCACATGGTCGGTGTGCGGACTCGATCCGCTGTAGGGCTGCCACGACGGGGTCGAGTCGTAGGACTCGTAGATCTCGCGGTTCCAGATGATGTACATGATCCCCAACCGGCGCATCATGGCGTCGCGGTTGCCGTACCGATCGGAGGCCAGCAGCCAGTCGAGGAAGGTCTCGACCTCGTCGCGCTCGTTGGGGTCGTTCACGTCGTGCATCCAGTCCATCGCGCGGCCCTGGTAGTGCCCGCTGGAGCCGCCGGAGACACACGTTCGCGAGATGTAGACCGTCGCCGGGCCGTAGGTGTCCACGAGCAGATCGCGTACGGCGAGCGGCCCCGGCTTGTCGACCGGATCGCAGCCGCTCTCCGATTCGTAGTCGGAGTAGGCGTCGATGATGCTGCCGAATGCCGGTGTCACCGGAACCGGCGCCGCCGCAGCCGGGGTGGCAGCGACCAGAATCGCCATCGGCGCGCCCGCCACCGCCGCGGTGAGAACAGTGAGCAGCCGGAGGCCAGTGTTACTGAAGTTCATGGTTACCGTATCTCTGAGTAGTTGCGCAAGCACTCAAGGCGAAGATCACCACCGCTGAGACAACCACGGGCCCTCCTCCCGGCGCAATGCCTTGGCCGCGGCGGAGGATCGGTGCGGTAGAAACTCAGTCATGTCTCGTGCGCGTGCGCTGCCGGCGCACGACCTCGCCAGGATTGCCGTGTTCGCCGCGCTCATCGCCGTTCTCGGGCTGCCCGGACAGCTGTTGCTGTTCGGCAATTCGGTTCCGGTGACGCTGCAGACGCTGGGCGTCATGCTGGCCGGCTCACTGCTCGGACCGCGGCTGGGTGCACTGAGCGTGGCGAGCTTCCTGGCACTCGTCGCGGCTGGTCTGCCGCTGCTGGCCGGCGGGCGCGGTGGCCTGGGCGTCTTCGCCGGGCCGAGCGTGGGATATCTGCTCGGCTGGGTGGCCGGCGCCGGGGTGATCGGCTGGGTTCTGCGGTTCACGGGGCCGCGGTATCGACCGGTGCTCGGCTTCGCCGCGAACGTCATCGGTGGCCTGGGCGTGATCTACGCGGTCGGGATCCCCCTCCAGGCGTGGATCACCGACACGAGCCTGCTCGTCGCGGCCGGCTTCGCCGCCGTCTTCCTGGTGGGAGATCTGATCAAGGCCGTGATCGCGACGCTCGTCGCCGCAGGTGTGCATCGCGCCTACCCGCAGCTGTCGAGCCGACCCTCAGCGGCACTGCGCTGACCGTGATGACCGTTGCGGCGGGCCTGGCGGCGCGGGTGGCCGCCAATCCGGACGCCTGCGCGGTGTCGATCGATGACCGGCGCTGGACGGCGGCCGGGTTGGCGGCGACGGTTGCCACGGCGGCGGGCTGGCTGGCCCCGCAGCTCACGGGCGAGCCGCGCCGAGTGGCGGTCTGCGTCGCAGATCCCGCCGACCAGCTGCTCTGGGCGCTGGCCGCGCACCGGATCGGCGCCGCGGCGGCAGTGCTCGACGTCCGCTGGCCGCCCGAGCAGCAGACAGCGGCGCTGGAGCAGATCAGCCCCGGCCTCATCGTTCGGCACCCCGTTGCGTCCGTAGCTCCGAGCGGCATAGCGGTCAGATGTACGGACGCAGCGGCCGAGAGTCTCGGGTGGATCTCGTTGACGTCGGGCACAACCGGCGCACCGCGGGCGCTGGGCCGGAGCTGGGCGTCGTGGACCGCAAGCTTTCCGGCCTTTACTCAGCTCACCGGGTTGACCGCAGATGACACGGTGCTCGTTCCCGGCTCGCTCAGCTCGTCGATGTTCGCCTATGGCGCGTTTCACGCCCTGGCAGCGGGAGCGCGAGTCCGCCTGCTGGCGGGGTGGCAGCCGGAGTCCGCCGACGACCCGGAGGTCACCGTCGCCCACCTGGTACCGACGATGCTGGCCGACCTGCTCGACGCGGGTCGGTCGGACTTCCGGCCACGGGTCGTCGTGACCGCCGGCGCGAAACTGTCCGCCGATCTAGAGCGGCGGGTGCGTGCAGCGTGGCCGGGGACGCTGATCGTCGAGTACTACGGCTCCAGCGAGCAGAGCTTTGTCACCGCTCGGACCGGAGCCGACCCGGCCACGGTCGGGCGGCCGTTCCCCGGCGTACAGGTGGAGGTCCGCGACGACACCGGTCACCGGGCGCCCGCGGGGGGGCCCGGGGTGATCTGGACGCGCAGCCCGTACGCCGCCGAGGACTATCTGGATGGGGCGGCCGGCCGGTTCCGCCAGGTCGGCGGCTGGGTCAGCGTCGGCGACCGCGGGTGGCTCGACGGGACCGGCGCCCTCAGCCTGCTCGGACGGGAGCAGATCACGACCGGGGGCACGACGGTGGACCCGGCACCGGTCGAGTCCGTCCTGCGTGCCGCGCCCGGTGTGCGCGACGTCGTCGTCGTCGGTCTGCCGCACCCGCGGCTGGGCGAGGTGGTCGCGGCGGCCGTCGAGTGCCGCCTCGACTGCCGGCTGAGTTCGCTCAGGCTCTATGCGCGGGCGCATCTCGCCGCAGCGCAGCGGCCGCGCAGGTGGTACGCCGTCGCGCAACTGCCTCGGACCGGCGGGGGCAAGCCCGCCCGTGCCGACCTCGTCGCGGCGATTCAGCAGGGCCGGCTGCTGCCTCTATCGTGACTCGCTTGATGGACGAGCTCAGCCCGGTGATCGTCGCGGCCCGGCGTACCCCCTTCGGCACGTCCGGAGGAGCCCTGCGCGAAGTGCGGCTGGAGGCGCTCACTGCGCCGGTGCTGCGGGCACTCCTGGCCGACGCCGGTGCCGATTCGGCCGACGTCGACGAGGTGATTCTTGGCAACGTCATGGGTCCGGGGGGGAATCCGGCTCGGGTCTCGGCGCTGGCCGCCGGGTTGGGCGAGTCCGTGACCGGCCTGACGGTGGACCGACAGTGCGGCAGCGGTCTGGAGGCCATCACGCTGGCCGCCACCGCGATTCGGGCCGGCCGAGCGGACCTGGTGCTCGCCGGCGGCGCGGAGAGCGCGAGCACCGCTCCGCTCCGCGCGAACCGCTCGGCTGAAGGCAGGCCGCAGTTCTACCAGCGCGCCCCGTTCGCGCCGGCGGGCTTTGATGACCCCGACATGGGCGCGGCCGCGGACCAGGTGGCGGCGACGGCCGGGATCACGAGGGCGCGCCAGGACCGGTACGCCGCGGCGAGCCACGCGCGGGCGGTCGCGGCCCACGACGCCGGTCGCTTCGCCGCCGAACTCGTGCCACTGATGGAGCTGCAGCGCGATCAGCGGCCGCGGCGTCAGTTCACCGTCGAGCGGCTGGCCCGCTTCCCGGCCGCGTTCTCCCAGGACGGTACGGCGACGGCAGCGAGCTCTTGCGGCATCAGCGACGGCGCTGCGGCGGTCGCTCTCGTGCCGGAGCGGCTGCGACGTGGCCGACCGGGACTTCGGATCCTGGACTGGGTCTGCGCCGGAGTGCCCACCGTGGAGCCGGGCCTCGGACCGGTGCCCGCCGTACGCCGGCTGCTCGAACGCACCGGTGTCACGGTCGCGGATGTCGGCGTCGTGGAGATCACCGAGGCCTTCGCCGGCCAGGTGCTGGCCTGCCTGGACGTCCTCTGCATCGACTCGGCCCGCGTCTGCCCGGACGGGGGTGCGATCGCGCTTGGCCATCCCTGGGGCGCCTCGGGCGCCGCGCTGGTCGTCCGGCTGTTCTCCCGGCAGGTCCGCGCCGACGGTCCGCGGCTGGGGCTGGCGACGTGCGGTATCGGCGGCGGCATGGGCATCGCCGTACTGCTCGAGCGGGTCGGATGATCACCGTTGAGGACGTCTCGCACCGGCTCGGCGAGCGGCTCGCGCTCGACCGGGTCTCGGTGGACTTCGCCGAGCACCGGATCGGGGTGATCGGCGCCAACGGGTCCGGCAAGAGCACGTTCGCGCGGCTGCTGAACGGGCTGATCGTGCCCGATTCCGGTCGGGTCACGGTCGACGGCCTGTCCACCGCGCGCGACGGCAAGGAGGTCCGTCGCAAGGTCGGCTTCGTCTTCACCGACCCCGATGCGCAGATCGTGATGCCGACGGTGGCCGAGGACGTGGCGTTCGGGCTGCGCCGGTCCGGTCTGCCCAGGGCCGAGATCACCCGGCGGGTCAGCGACGTGCTCGACCGCTTCGGGCTCGGGGGGTTCGACGACCGGCCGGCGCACCTGCTGTCCGGCGGGGAGAAGCAGCTGCTCGCCCTGTGCTCCGTGCTGGTCACCGAGCCCGCGACGGTCGTGTGCGACGAGCCGACGACACTGCTGGACCTGCGCAACGCCCGGCTCATCGGCGCCCTGCTCGCCGGGCTTGCCCAACGCATCGTGCTCGTCACGCACGACCTGGCGATGCTTGCCTCCTTCGACCGGGTGCTCGTCTTCGACGACGGCCGGCTGGTCGGTGACGACGTGCCCGCCGTCGCCGTCGCGCGGTACCGGGAACTGATGGGATGAGCCCGGCCGGCCTCTACCACCCCGGTGCGTCGGTGCTGCACCGGTTGCCGGCCGGGCTGAAGCTCGCCGGCCTGGCCGCCGGGGTGACCGGTTTGCTGCTGCTCGACCAGCTGTGGTGGCTCGGGGCGGCAGCCGTCGTGGTCGCCGCCCTGTACGCCGTCGCGCGGGTTCCCGCCCGGCTCGCTCTCGCGCAGGTGCGGCCGCTGCTGTGGTTCGGTGCGTTCCTGCTGGGGGCGCAGCTGCTGCTCACCGACTGGCAGCGCGCGCTGTCCGTGGTGCTGACCCTGGTGCTCAGCGTCGCGCTGGCCGGGCTGGTCACGCTGACCACTCGGGTCAGCGCCATGCTGGACGTGGCCGAGACACTGCTGGGGCCGCTGCGGCGCGTCGGCGTACGCCCGGATCGCGTCGGCCTGGTGCTGGCCCTGACGATTCGCGGCGTACCGGTGATCGCGGGGATCGCAGGGACGGTGCGAGAGGCCCACCACGCCCGCGGGTCGGTTGGCCGGCCGTGGGCGCTGCTCGTGCCGGTACTCGTGCGCGTCCTGCGGCACGCCGACGCGCTGGGCGACGCGCTAGCCGCCCGCGGTGCCGACGACGAGCCTGGCAGCCGCCATGGAACTTCGTCCGACCGGCCGTGATCCCCGGGTCAGGCGGATTCGCGCAGGCGCTGGCTGATCACACTGGTGATGCCGTCACCGCGCATCGCCACCCCGTAGAGCGCGTCGGCGATCTCCATCGTCCGCTTCTGGTGGGTGATGACGATGAGCTGGCTCGCCTCGCGTAGCTCGTCGATCAGCCCCAGCAGCCGGCCTAGGTTGATGTCGTCCAGCGCAGCCTCGACCTCGTCCAGGACGTAGAACGGCGAGGGCCGGGCCCGGAAGATCGCGACGAGCAGCGCGACCGCCGTCAGCGAGCGTTCGCCGCCGGACAGCAGCGACAGCCGCTTCACCTTCTTACCGGGCGGCCGGGCCTCGATCTCGACCCCGGTCGTGAGCAGGTCGTCGGGGTCGGTGAGGAGCAGCTTCCCCTGCCCACCGGGGAAGAGGGTCGCGAAGACGGTCTCGAACTCCCTCGCGGTGTCGGCGAACGCCGCGGCGAACACGTCGTGGATGCGATCGTCGACCTCGCGGACAACCGTCATCAGGTCCCGCCGGGTCGCCTTGAGATCCTCCAGCTGGGCGGCGAGGAAAGCGTGCCTCTCCTCCAGTGCCGCGAACTCCTCCAATGCCAGCGGATTGACCCTGCCGAGCAGCGCGAGGTCGCGCTCGGCGCGGGCGGCCCGCCGCTCCTGGGTGGGCCGGTCGTACGGCGTCGGCTGCGGCCGCTCGCCACTCTCGGCCTCGGCTTCCCGTGCGGACGCTGCGGCCGGCACCGGAACGTCCGGGCCGTATTCCGCGACAAGGGTGTCGACGTCGACGCCGTACTCCTCGGCGGTGCGGGACTCGAGTTGCTCGATCCGCAGCCGCTGCTCCGCGCGCGCCACCTCGTCCCGATGGACGGCGTCGGTCAGTCGCTCCAGTTCTGCCGACGACTCGCGCAGCTGCGCCCGTAGGGCGAGCAGTTCGCCCTCGTGGGCCACCCTCGACTCGGCGATGCCGTCCCGCTCGGCCGCGGCGGTCTCGACCGACGCGGCGATCCGGACCAGCGCTGCCTGCGCCGTTTCGGCGACACCGTGCGCGATCCGGGCACCGCGAGCACGAGCCCGTCGGCTGGCCTCCTGCCGCAGCCGGGCCTGCCGCTCCTGCTCGGCCACGCGGCGGAGCGACTCGGCCCGCCCGTGCAGCGCGCGGACGCGTTCCTCCGCCGTGCGGACGGCCAGCCGGGCTTCCATCTCGTGCTGGCGGCAGGTCGCTACCGCGGCCTGGAGCTGGTCGCGTTCCGCCGTCGAGGAGTCGTCCTGCACCGGCGCGGTCTCCGCCGCATGCAGCCGCTCTTCCAGCGCCGACAGCCCAGCCAGGTCGCGGTCACGCGCTTGCTCGGCTGCTTCCCGGGCGTGCTCGATGCGCGCCGCCTCGGCGCCGGCCGACCGAGCCGCCGCCCCGAGCTGACCGAGCTGCTCCGCGACTGCGGACATCGTCGCGTCGGACTCGTTCAGCGCGCCCAGCGCCTGCTCCACCTCGGCGGAGCGCTCGTGCGCCTGCGAGCGAGCCGCCTGCAGTTCGGCGCCCAGCTGGTCGCAGCGCCGGTCAGCCTCCTCAAGCTGTCGCTGGGCGTCATCGACGGCCGCCTGCACCTCGATCACGCTCGGCGCACTGGCCGAACCACCGACTGCCCACCGGGAACCGATCAGATCCCCTTCGGCGGTGACCGCCCGGACGTCGGGCTCGACCGCCACCAGGGCGAGGGCCTGGTCGATGCCCTCGACCACGGCAACCAGTTCGAGCGCCTGCTCCAGTGTGGGCCGCAACGCCGCGGGCGCCCGTACGTGATCCGGCGCCCACGTCGCGCCGGCCGGGAGCGGAGGCCACCCCGCCCGCCTTTTACCAGCCCTGTCCCCGGCGATCATGACGTTTCGTGGCCCGATTTGCCCTACTTTAGCCGGATTCGAGGTGTCCAGATCGTCATGATCGCCGGGGAAGGGGGGTGATCCGGAGCTGATCACGATGCTCGCCCGGCCGCCGTCCTCGGACTTCAGCCAGCGGATCGCCTCGGCCGCATCAGCAGGGCTACCAACTGCGACCGCGTCGGCCATGCCGCCGAGGGCAGCTACCAGCGCCGCCTCCCGACCGGGCGCCACCTGAAGCAGGGCAGCAATCGAACCGAGCAGACCGGGAACCCGGTCGGCGGCGGCAAGCAGGGCGCCGGCGCCGTCTCTACGGCGCAGCCCCATCGCCAGCGCCTCGCGCCGCGCCAGCCAGGATGCCCGGTCACGCTCGGCGCCGTGCTCGAGGTCGGCGAGTTCCCCCACCCGCCGGGCCGCCGCCTCGTACGACGCCACCGCCGCTTCGTGACGTTCGTCCAGCCCGAGCTCGGAACTGTCGAGCACACCGACCTCGGCCTGCAGGACGTCGAATCGGGCGCCGGCAGCATTGGCGCGCGCACGTGCCTCGGACAGGGCGCCGGTGAGGCGCGCGATCTCGTCCACCGCGGCTGCCGAGCGGGTGCGGAGTGCATTGACCTGCCCGGTCAGCCTCGCCAGCCCCTCGCGGCGATCGGCCACCACCCGCACCGCCGCAACGAGCGCATCCTCCGCCGCCGCCAGTCGGGTCTCCAGCCCACCACGCCGTTCGACGGCTGCGGCCAGGCGGAGCTGGTCCCGCTCCAAGCCGTGCTCCAGCTCGCCCTCCACCACCTCGATCTGTTTGGCTTCGGCGTCCAGTTCCTCGGGATCACGGCCGGATCGCGGGCCGGCGACGTCGGCGGACAGGTGCCGGGCGCGCTGCGCGGCAAGTTGGGCGGTGCCGCGGTAGCGCTCCTGCAACGCCGACAACCGATACCAGGTCTCCTGCGCGGCGTTCAACGCCGGTGCGTCGGCGGCGAGCGCGCGTTCCAGCGCTGCCTCGCGGGCGAGGCCCGCCGCGAGGTCCGCCTCGACCCCGGCCCGCCGCTCACGGACGACGGACTCGTCGGCGATCTCGCGCCGCCGCTCCGCGTGCAGGATGACCATGTCTTCGGCGAGCAGCCGCAGTCGGGCGTCTCGCAGGTCCGCCTGCACGGTCGCCGCTCGGCGAGCGACCTCGGCCTGCTTGCCCAGCGGCTTGAGCTGCCGCCGCAGTTCGGCGATGAGGTCGGTGAGCCGGGTCAGGTTGGCCTGCATCGCCTCCAGCTTGCGCAGCGCCTTTTCCTTGCGCTTGCGGTGCTTGAGGACACCTGCCGCCTCTTCGATGAATCCGCGCCGATCCTCCGGCCGTGCGGACAGTACGGCGTCGAGCTGGCCCTGCCCGACGATGACGTGCATCTCCCGGCCGATCCCAGAGTCGCTGAGCAGCTCCTGGATGTCGAGCAGCCGGCAACCGGCACCGTTGATCTCGTAGTCGCTGTCCCCTGACCGGTACATGCGCCGGGTTATGGACACCTCGGTGTAGTCGATCGGCAGCGCGTCGTCGGTGTTGTCGATGGTGAGCGTGACCTCGGCCCGCCCCAGCGGCGGGCGGCCCGCCGTCCCGGCGAAGATGACGTCTTCCATCTTGCCGCCGCGCAGCGTTTTGGCTCCCTGCTCACCGAGCACCCAGGCGATGGCGTCGACGACGTTGGACTTGCCGGAGCCGTTGGCACCGACGACGCAGGTGATACCCGGCTCGAAGCGCAGTGTCGTCGAGGACGCAAAGGACTTGAAGCCCTTCATCGTCAGACTCTTCAGGTGCATCGCGCGGACGGTACCGCCTTGTCAGGACGGCACTATGCAGGCGCGCTGGACGCCCCAGGAACGCTGCGGCCGGTCAGACCGGGACGGCCTCGGCGTACCGCATCGGCGGCGAGTCGGGAACCCGTAGGTCCAACTCTCGAGCGGCCTGCTCGGCGCGGATGTGGTCCAGTTCGGACTGCAGGACCCGTACCCGCGAACGGAGAAATGCGAGTTCCTCGAGCAACCGACGATCGGGAGCGGTCCCGATGTGCCCGAGCAGTGCCTTGGCCATTGTGATAGCTCCACTGCTGTGTCCATTGCGCTCGCGGCCTGGGTGTAGGCGGCGGCACTCACCTGTTGTGTGACCAGCGTCCCACCGGTACGGCGTACCGGTCAAACCCCTGTGACCTAGCGCTCGACGAAGCTGTCGCTGTCGGCCCGCGGCTCGGCCCACCGCTCCACGACCTTCGTCACCCGCCCCGGCGTGTCATGCCCACGCAGCGCCGCGAGGAGGCGCTCGCAGCCGGCCCGCGAACCCTCGGCGATTACCTCGACCCGGCCGTCAGGGAGATTGCCGGCCGACCCGGTCAGCCCGAACTCCAGCGCACGGGCCCGCGTCCACCAGCGAAACCCGACGCCCTGGACCCGTCCGTGCACCCACGCCGTCAACCGGACCGACTCGTCGCTGACCACTACCCGGTAGGGCGTCGCTCGTAGAACCGGAGCCGGTTCGACGACGGGTCGATGAGCTGCATCTCGCGCCCGTCAGCCGGCCCCTCCTCGATGCCGGGGTTGAGAAACGGGTACTGCTTGGCGGCCAACTCGGCGTGCAGGGCATCGATCCCGGCGATTTCGATGAGGACCGCACTCCCGGGCGTGCCGTCGTCGTGGTTGGAGGACAGGTGCAGCACGAGCGGGCCGCGGGAAACCTGCAGATATATCGGCCTGTCCCCGGTGCCGTCCTCCCAGTCGACCGCGCAGCCGAGGTAGTCGACGTAGAAGCGCCTAGCCGTGTCCACGTCGAACATCCGGAGGATCGGTACGACGGGCCCGAGCGAGATGTCCATCGGCCCATCCGAACCAGGGGCGAGCGAGGTTGTCAAGGCCGTCACCGCTGAGTCAGCTGCGGAGCTCGTCGTAGGCGCGCATGGCGGTGTTCTTCTGCGTCTGGCCCTGCGCCACCGCCCATTGCCGGGTCTCGCGGTCGACCGCCAGCACCGTCCAGCCGCGGCCGTCCTCGTCGCTGAGGTGGACCAGCAGGGTGCGGCGGTCGTGCTCGACCCGGAGCCGATGCGCAGGGTTGCCGTCCTCGTGCAGGTTTCGCGACCGTGGCTCGTCGGCGATGAACGACGTCCAGGGTTGGCCTCGGGACTGTCCGGCCATGGGGACCTCCTCGCTGTGCTCTCAGGGTTCTGCGAGCATGCCTACCGTGCTCACCATTGGATTGCTCGGCGGGATGAGCTGGGAGAGCAGCACCCTGTACTACCGCCTTGCCAACGAGCTGGTGCGGGAGCGGCTGGGCGGCCTGCACTCGGCCCGGTGCCTCCTGTTCTCGGTGGACTTCGCCGACGTCGAGGAGCTGCAGGTGAGCGGCCGGTGGGACGACGCGGCGCGGTTGCTCGCGGGTGCGTCCCGCCAGCTCGAGGCCGCTGGCGCGGACCTGCTCGTGCTCTGCACGAACACGATGCACAAGGTCGCGGATGAAATAGCGGGCGCCGTGGGCATCCCGTTCGTGCACATCGGGGACGTGACGGCCGCGGCGGTGCTGGCGGCCGGCCCGCGGACGGTCGGCCTGCTGGGCACCGGCTTCACGATGGAGCAGGACTTCTACCGCGACCGGCTGACGGCGCACGGTCTCACGGTCCTGGTGCCCGACGCCTCCGATCAAGCGCTCGTGCACCGGGTCATCTACGCGGAGCTGTGCCTCGGGATCATCAGCGCTGAATCGCGGGCGGCGTACGTCGAGGTCATCGACCGGCTGGTGGCCGCTGGCGCCGAGGCCGTCGTGCTGGCGTGCACCGAGATCGAACTGCTGATCGGCCCCGACGACGTCGCGGTGCCGCTGTTTCCGACAACCCGCCTGCACGTCGAGGCAGCGGTCGACGCGGCCCTGCAGTCGTCGTAGGAGCGAACGTCCCATGGAGGTCGATGAGTCGCTGCATCGGATCACCGCCTGGTGCAACAGGCACGCACCGGCCACCGCCGCCGCGATCCGCCCGCCGGCCAGTGCCGACGTTCTCAGCACGGTCCAAGCCACTACCGGCCGCCGCTGGCCAGACGACCTCGTCGCGTTTTACGGTAGCTGCGATGGCACCGAACGGACACCGGCCGGATACCTGTTTCCCGGATACTGCCCCGACCCGCTGTCGGATGTGGGCCGCCATTGGACGCGCTGGCAGACCTTTGGGCGGGCGTCGTCATTACGCTCGAGGACGATGAAACCGACCAAGAAGAACGGCGCGTCCGGCGGGCTCTCGGCGCAGGACCCGTGACGGAGATCTACGATCTCGACCGGTTGATGGCCGAGCCCGCCGGCGCGACAGCCTCCAGATGCCTACCCGCCTTTGTCCCCTTCGCCGAGGACCAGTCCGGCGACGACCTGTTCGTCGACACCCGATCAGGTCCGCAGCACGGCTGCGTGACGGAGTACCTCAAGGGCGACGCCGACAGCCACGGCCCGCTCTGGCCGTCCGTGACGGCGATGCTGGCCGCGGTGGCGCACGCGCTCGACACCGACGGACGCGTCGGCTACTGGCGGCCGATCGTCGAGAGCGGCCAGCTGCACTGGGACGTCCCGTAGGCTGCTCGCAGTTGCCGGCTTGGCCGTCACGATGCTGGCCGGCTGCGGCAGTGACACCGCCGAGCCTGGGGCAGCGGAACCGGACGGTTCCTCAACGACCGCGGACAGCTCCAGCAGCTCGTCGAGCGCGCTATCCAGCGCTGAAACCGAGCCCGCAGCCGAGGCAAGCACCCTCCGGTGCCCCCCGACGGGCCGACGACGGTCACCGAGTTCCCGGTCCAGCCGGTGCCGAGATCGTGGACCTCGGTCCGCCGATCAGCGGCAACTGGCAGTTCGGAATCAGCTTCCGACCCTCCGCCGGCGTCCGAGGAAGAGTGAGCTATTACCTCACGTTCGCTCGGACGTCCCGTCGCAGCCGGCCGTTCAGAGACGAGCCCGGCGCGGTCGCGGCTGGCAGCGGGGGCAGAAGAAGCTGGACCTGTTCATGAACACGTCGCGGCGGATCGGCGTACCGCATCGTGAGCACGGATGGTCGCGCCGCCCATAGACCTCCAGCGAGCGGTCGAAGTAGCCGCTCTCGCCGTTGACGTTGACGTACAGCGAGTCGAACGATGTCCCGCCCTGCTCCAGCGCCGACGTCATGACGGCCCGGACGGCGGACAGCAGCCGGGCAGTCTCGGTACGGTTCAGGGTCTCGGTGGGTCGCGCGTAGTGCAACCGCGCCCGCCACAACGCCTCGTCGGCGTAGATGTTGCCGATCCCGCTGACCAGCGTCTGGTCCAGCACGGCGCGTTTGATCCCGGTCCTCCGGTGCCGGATGGACACCGCGAACGCCGCGTCGTCGAACCGCGGGTCCAGTGGGTCCCGGGCGATGTGCCGGACGGAGACCGGGACCAGCTCGACCGGGAGCAGCGGCTCGACGTCGAGGCCGCCGAACGTCCGCTGGTCGACGAAGCGCAGCTCCGGTCCCCCGTCGCTGAATCGGAACCGAGCGCGTAGATGCGCCCCGTCCGGCGCGGCGGCGGCAAGCACCAGGAGCTGACCGCTCATCCCGAGGTGCGCCAGGAGCGCGTCACCTGAGTCGAGCGGCAGCCACAGGTACTTACCCCGCCGGCACGCGGTCAGCAGCGTCCGGCCGGCCAACTCGGCCGCGAAGTGTGCGGCGCCGGCGAGGTGCCGGCGGATCGCCCGTGGATGGAAGACCTCTACCGACTCGACAGTTCGGCCGACCGCCCAGCGCTGCAGCCCTCGGCGTACCACTTCGACTTCGGGAAGCTCGGGCACCCGCGGTCAAACGCCGGGTTGGCCAGCGGACAGCGCGGTCCACGCCGCCGCGGCAGCGCGCTGCTCGGCCTGCTTCTTCGTGCTGCCGTTGCCCTCGCCGTACGCGGCATCGTCGATCAGCGCGGTCGCGGTGAAGGACTTGGCATGGTCGGGCCCAGTCTGGGTGACCTCGTACACCGGTACGCCCAGCGCTCGCTCTGCGGCGAGTTCCTGCAGGCTCGTCTTCCAGTCCAGCCCGGCGCCGAGAGCGGCGGCACTGACCAGCAGCGGATCGAAAAGGCGGTGCACGACGTCCGCGGCGGCCAGTGGCCCCACCCCGACGTACACCGCTCCGAGCACGGCCTCCAGCGCGTCGGCCAGGATCGAGTCCTTGTCCCGACCGCCGGTGACCTCCTCCCCGCGTCCGAGCAGCAGGTGCGGCCCGAGCCCGCCGGGTCCCAGACCGCGGGCCACGGCTGCCAGCGCACGCATGTTCACGACCGACGCACGCAGCTTGGCCAGCTGCCCCTCGGGCAGATCGGGATGGGTGTTGTAGAGGGTGTCGGTGACGACCATGCCGAGCACGGAGTCGCCCAGGAACTCCAGCCGCTCGTTGGTGGGCAGCCCGCCGTTCTCGTAGGCGAACGAGCGGTGCGTCAGCGCCAGCCGCAGCAGCTGGCAGTCCAGGGGGACGCCGAGGGCAGCCAGCAGGGCGGCGGGAGGGGGGTGCGGTGTCGCCAACGGCTCTGGTCAGTCATCCGGTCCTCAGACCGCGATGACCTGCCTTCCGTCGTACTGCCCACAGTTGTGGCAGGCGATGTGCGGCGGCTTGGGCTGACGGCAGGCACGGTTGGGGCACGGCGCCAGCGTGGTGGCCGTCGCCTTCCACTGCGAGCGGCGCGAGTGGGTGTTGCTGCGCGACTTCCGGCGCTTGGGAACAGCCACCTGCGAACACTCCTGACGATCAAACGGGTGGACGGACCGGCCCAGCTTACCGGGTGCGGCGGGACTGCTCCGGACGGTCGCCGTACCTGTCGGCCAACGCGGCCCACCGCGGGTCGAGGACGTCGTGATCGTGGTCCTCGGGAAGCTCGTCCAGGCGTTGCCCGCACCCGGCGCACAGACCCAGACAGTCCGGATCGCAGAGCGGGGTCATCGGCAGGGCGAGGACGACAGCGTCCCGGACCACCGGCTCCAGGTCGAGCAGGTCCTGCGCGAGCCGGCTGACCTCGTCGTCCTCGGTCGTGGCGTCCGTCGTGCTGTCGGGGTAGACGAACAACTCCTGTACGCCGACGCGCACCGTCTCGGTGAACGGTTCCAGACAGCGGCCGCACTCCCCAGTCACGGTGGCCTCGACGGTCCCGGACACCAGCACGCCCTCCATCACGGACTCCAACCGAAGGTCGAGCGTCATGTCGCTGCCGGTCGGGACCGTGATGAGTTCCAGGCCGAGAGCCTCCGGCGCGGGGACGGTACGGCGGACGGCACGCATCGACCCGGCTCGGCGGCCCAGTTCCCGGGTGTCAAGGACCAGAGGCCGGCGCGGGTCGAGGCGTGTTGGAATGGATCGCTTCGTAGTCATGGGAGGACGGCCATCGGGGCCGTGGGCCAGGTTACCCCAGGCCAGTCGCGGCTGTCCCATGGCCTCAGTGCCGAGCCGGCAGGATCGGGTCGTGGCTAGTGTTGCCGAGTGTCGTGGTGGCCGGCGTACGGGTCCTTTCTCATCTTCGCGGTGGTCCTCATCCTGGTCCCGGGGCCCGACTTCGCCGTCGTCACGAAGAACGCGCTGACGTCGGGCCGGCGCAGCGGGGCCTGGGCGAGCGTCGGGGTGGCGACGTCGAACGCCGTGCAAGGAGTCGTCGCCGTCGTCGGGCTCGGCGCTGTGATCGCCGCATCCCAACCTGCCTTTGCGGCTGTCAAGTGGGTGGGGGTGGCCTACCTCGGCTTCCTCGGCCTGCAGGCGCTGCGGTCAGCCTGGCGCGGCCGCTATGCCCCCGCGGAGGACGCCACCGTGGCGAGCCAGCGGCGGGCCGCCCTGCACGGCTGGCGGCAGGGCTTCCTGTCCAACATCTCCAACCCGAAGGTGCTCATCTTCTATCTGGCCGTGCTGCCGCAGTTCCTGCCGACCAGCGCCGCGGCGTGGCAGCTGCTGCTCTTGGCGCTGACGCACGCAGTCTTGGGCTTGGCCTATTTGCTGCTGCTCGTGACCGGTCTGCACCGAGCGCGGCGCCTGCTTGCCCGTCGGCCGGTGCGGCGAGGCCTTGACGCGGGCACCGGAATCGCGCTCCTCGGCTTCAGCGCCCGCCTGGCTCGAGAGCAGGCTTGATCTCGGCAGTTTCAGCGGTTGGCGGCGTCCTGGTCGAACAGCTCGGGGCCCTGCTCCGGCTGCCTGACGCGCAACGTCCCACGACCGGCTTCGACCGACCGCAGCGTCCGGGTCAGGGTCGTCGAGAACTCCGCGAGCTTGGCCTCCACGTATTCGTCAGCCTCCGCGCCGATCCGCTCGGAGCGCGCCGTGGCGTCGGCGACCATCCGCTCGGCGCGGGTGGATGCGTCGGTGAGCAGCTCCTGGGCGCGTGCTCGTGCTGCTTGATGCACGTCCGTCTCCGACACGAGGCGGTCGTGCTCGGCGCGGCCGGCGGTCACCGCCCGTTCGTAGTCCGCGCGGCCGGCCTGCGCGAGTGCCTGCGACTCGGTGCGCGCAGCGGCGAGCATGCTCTCGGACTGCCCGCGAGCCAGCGCCAACCCCTGCTCGGCCTCGTCCTGGGCTTCCGCGCGCAGCCGCGCGGCCTCGGCGCGGGCGTCGGCGATCATTCGCCGCGCCTCGTCCTCGGCCGTCACCAGGATGTCCGTGCGCTGCTCGAGGATCCCGTGCGCCTCCTCCATCTCCGCCGGCATCGCGTCACGCAGGTCGTCGAGCAGGTCGAGGACGTGACCGCGCGGCACGACGCACGAGCCGCTGACGAGGACTCCGCGCGCGGTCTCCACGACCGACACGAGTTCGTCGAGGTTCTCGAACACTCGGTAGAACCGGCCGCCGTCAGTCGCCACGGGTAGCCACCTTCTCGGACAATCGGGCATGGACGTCGGCTGGGACGAACCTGCTGACGTCGCCGCCGAAGCGGGCGACCTCTTTGACCAGGCTCGAGGACAAGTAGGAGTGCTCGGGGTTGGTCGGCAGGAAGACTGTTTCCACGCCGGCCAGTTCCCGATTCATCTGCGCCATCTGTAGTTCGTAGTCGAAGTCACTGGTCGCCCGCAGCCCCTTGAGCACGGTGTCGATCTGGTGCGCGCGGCAATAGTCGACGAGCAGCCCGGCGAAGGAGTCCACGACGACATTGCCACAGTCTGCGGTCGTCATGGTGATGAGCTCGATCCGTTCGGCCACGGTGAACATGCCGTGCTTTTTGTGGTTCACAAGCACCGCGACCACGAGTTCGTCGTACAGGCGGCTGGCCCGCTCGATCACGTCGAGGTGTCCGTTCGTGACCGGGTCGAAGGACCCAGGACACACCGCACGCCTCACGCCGACACCGCGCTTCGCTCGGCGCGGCGTGAGACGACATCGGTTCGCTCGTTGCGCTCGCTCACGGTCGGCGACCGTACCAAAGCGTTCCGCTTCCGTACCGTCTGACTCGCAGAGCCTGCAATGGCGCTGGCCACAGCCACTCCGCCTCACGCGAGGACCGCTCCACCACGACGATCCCAGCTGCCACGACACGCTCCGTCGCAAGCACCGCCAGGATGCCGGCGAGCACGTCCGCCGCCACGTCGTACGGCGGGTCAGCCACCAGCAGGTCGTACGCCGGCGCACCGCCGCGCCGCGCGAACCGCTCCACCGTTTCGCACCTGACATCGACCCCGACCAGGTTCAGCGCGCTGCCGTTGGCGGCAATCACCTTGGCCGCAGCTGGGTCGGACTCCACGAAGGTCGCCGTGGCAGCCCCCCGCGACAGCGCCTCCAGGCCGAGCGCTCCCGACCCGGCGTACAGGTCGAGAACGGCGATTCCGTCGAGGTCCCTGAGCGCGGTCAAGGTGGAGAACATCGCCTCCCGCGCTCGGTCCGAGGTCGGCCGGGTCGAGGTCCCTGCCGGTACGGCGAACCGCCGGCCGCCGGCGGTGCCGGCAACGATCCGCATCAGGCCTTCTCGAGGAAGGCCGCCCGCTCGTCCCACGCGAGCATCGCGACGTCGGCGGCCAGCGCCGGGTGGTCACGCAGGTCGGGATCCGTCTCGACCAGCGCGGTGGCAACCGCCCGTGCCTCGGCTATCAGCGCCTCGTGCTTGAGCAGCGACAGCAGGCGCAGCTGCGATTGCCGTCCGGACTGGGCGGCACCCAGCACGTCGCCCTCGCGGCGGCTCTCCAGATCCAGCCGGGCCACGACGAAGCCGTCCGTCGTGGCGGCGACGGCCTCCAGCCGGTCCCGGCTGGGGCTGCCCGCAGGCGCCTCGGTGACGAACAGGCACAGCCCCGGCGCCTGCCCCCTGCCGATCCGGCCACGCAGCTGGTGCAACTGGGACAGCCCGAACCGCTCGGCGTCCATCACGACCATGACGGTGGCGTTGGCGACGTCCACACCGACCTCCACCACGGTGGTGGCGACCAGCACATCGGTCTCCCCCGCCGCGAACCGGCGCATCACCGCCTCCTTGTCGTCGGCAGCCAGCCGCCCGTGCAGGATCTCCACGGCAAGCCCGGCCAGGGGGCCGGCCGTCAGCTCGGCCGCGACGTCCACAACGGCCAGCGGCGGGCGGCGAGACGCCTCCGCATCGAGGAGATTCTCGGCATCGTCCGGCGAACTTCCCGCGGGCTCGTCACCGATGCGGGGGCAGACCACGTAGGCCTGCCGGCCGAGCGCAGCCTCCTCCCGGACCCGCGTCCAGGCCCGCTCCAGCCACTGCGGCCGCTCCGCCGCCGGGATGACCGAGGAGGAGATCGGCGAGCGACCCGCGGGCAGCTCGCGCAGGGCGGAGGTCTCCAGGTCGCCGTACACCGTCATCGCTACGGTTCGCGGTATCGGCGTCGCGGTCATCACGAGCACGTGCGGCGGGCGCTGACCCTTGGCGCGCAGGGCGTCGCGCTGCTCGACACCGAAGCGGTGCTGCTCGTCGACGACGACCAGGCCCAGGTCGGAAAAGGCGACCGCCTCCTGGATGAGGGCGTGGGTTCCGATGACGATGCCCGCCGAGCCGTCGGCCGCGGCGGTGAGCGCCTCGCGGCGTGCGGCCGCGCCCTGAGAGCCGGTGAGCAGCGCGACCCCGGTGGCCGGGTCGGCAGCGCCAAGCTCGCCCGCCAGGGCGAGGGGGCCCAGCAGCTGCCGCAGCGAGCGAGCGTGCTGTGCGGCGAGGACCTCGGTCGGTGCGAGCAGGGCGGCCTGACCACCTGCGTCCACGACCTGCAGCATGGCCCGGAGTGCGACCACGGTCTTGCCGGACCCGACCTCCCCCTGCAGCAGCCGGTACATCGGGTGCGGCCGCGCGAGGTCCTCGGCGATGACCGTGCCTATGTCGCGCTGGCCCCTGGTGAGCGTGAACGGCAGCGCCGCGTCGAAGGCGTCGAGCAGTCCTCCTTCCTGGGCCGGGCGGGGCACACCGGGGGTGTCCCGAGTGGAGGCGCGCCGCTGGGCGAGGGTGACCTGAAGCGTCAGCGCCTCGTCCCAGGTCAGCCGGTTACGGGCAGCGATCAGGTCTTTCCGGCTGTCCGGCCGGTGGATGTTGCGCAGGGCGTCGTACAGGCCCATTAGTCCGTGCTGGGCGCGGATCTCGTCGGGGATCGGGTCGGCCGGTGGGTCGAGTACGTCGAGCACCGCGCGCACGCTCCGCGCGATCGTCCACGTCGTGAGATCCGCGGTGGCCGGGTAGATCGGGATCAGCGCGCCGGCGAACCGCTCGATCTCACCGGTGCCGGCACCGGTGCCGAACAGCTGGTACTGCGGGTTGTTGAGCTGACGTTGGCCGTTGAAATCGGAGACCTTGCCGGCGAACAGTCCAGCGACGCCGACCTTCAGTTCCCGTTGCCGCCATGGCTGGTTGAAGAACACCAGCCGCAGCGATCGCTTGCCGTCGCTCACGGTGACGTCGAGCAGATGCTTCTGCTGGTAGTTGGTGGGGTACCGGCCGCGTGCGTTGAGGGGGCGGCCATGCACCTTGCTGACCTTCGCCATGACCGTGGCGTCCTCGCCGATCTGCAGCTTCGCGAGGTCGGTCAGCTCCCCGAGTTCGTCGTACCGGCGGGGGTAGTGCCGCAGCAGATCCCGCACGGTGAGGAGATCGAGCGCCTTGTCCAGGGCTGCGGCCGTCTTGCCGCCGACGACCGAGCGCAACGGCGTGTCCACTCCGGGCATGGTTATTCGATCCCGAGCAGGAGGGGGTAGTGCGGCTGGCCCCCGTGATAGACGACAACCTCGACGGTGGGATGGATCCGCTTGAGATGCTCCGCCAGCTCCGCGGGGAGGGTGGACGGTGCGCCGGATCCGACGATGACGGTGACCATCTCCCCGCCGGCGAGCAGCAATCGGTCCACGAGGTCGCAGGCCAGCTGCCCGACCGACTCGCCGATGAGGACGACGTCCCCGTCGGCCAGGCCGAGTGCGTCCCCGGCCTGGCAGCGCCCGGCCGAGGTCATCGCGTCGCGGACGGCGACGGTCACCTCCGCCCAGCGAGTGGCCGCGGCCGCTTCGGCCATCGCGATGACGTCGTCGGCGAAGCGGCGGCCGGGGTCGGCGACGGCCACGGCGGCAAGGCCCTGGACCGGCGATCGGGTCGGTACGACGGCCACGTCCTGGCCGCCATCGCGCGCCTGCGCGGCGGCGGTGTCCGCAACACCGGTGACGTTTCCGTGGTTGGGCAGCACGACCACCTCGGCGGCCCCGGTCTGCCGGATGGCCGCCACGACCTCGGCCGTCGACGGGTTGCTGGACGGGCCGCCCTCGACGACATGCACCCGCTCGGCTTCGAACAGCGCTCCGAGGCCCTCGCCAGGCGCTACCGCCACGACCGCGCGGCCGGTCCAGCCCGCCGCGCGCTCGGCCGCGATCTGATCACGGAAACGGGTGACCGTGATGGCCTCCGGCCGCCCGGCGCGGACTCCGGACTCGATGGCGGCACCGACGTCGTTGACGTGGACGTGCACCTTCCACAGGCCGTCGCCGGAGCCGACCACGACGAGGGAGTCGCCCAGCCCGGCCAGCTCGGAGCGCATCGTCTGGACAGCCGCGAACTCCGCTGACAGGAGATACTGAACCTCGTAGCCGAACTCCGATGAGCCGGACTCGCGGGCCCGTTCGAGCGCTCGGGTGTCCCGGGTCGGGCGGGCGGACGGCCGGCGTACGACGGGGTTGTCGGTCACGACCCCGACGAGGGCGTCGAGCATCACCACGAGGCCACGGCCGCCGGCGTCGACCACCCCGGCCAGCGCCAGCGCGGGTAACTGGCGGGGTGTCTGCGCCAGCGCCTCGGCCGCCGCGGCCGCGGCAGCGGCGACCACCCGCGGCAACTCGTCGGTGCCGGCTCGCTTGGCAGCCTCGGCGGCTGCTCGAACGACCGTCAGCACGGTTCCCTCGACCGGTTCGGCCACCGCGCCATAGGCGAGCGACACCGCACGGGCCAGCCCCTCAGTGACGGCCTGGCCGTCCGGCGGCGACGCAGCGGTGGCTGCGACAGCTATTGCCTCGGCGAGCCCCCGCAGGATCTGGCTCACGATGACCCCGGAGTTGCCCCTGGCACCGAGCAACGCGCCACGGGCCATTACCGCGGCCGTCTGGGCGACTCCCTCGGGCAACTCACGCCGGAGCAGGTCAGCCGCTCCCTGGAGGGTCAGCAGCAGGTTCGTGCCGGTGTCCCCGTCAGGGATGGGGTACACGTTGAGGTCGTCGATCTCCGCGCAGTGGTAGTCGAGCGCCTCGACGCAGGCCGAACACCAACGCCCGAGCGTGGCGGCATCCAGCGTCCTCACCATGGCTGCCGAGCCTAACGGGCGGCACCGACGCGATTGGGCGTGCGCGCGGGCGCTCGGCTACCCTGGCGAGAGTGCCCGGTGTCCTTGGGCAGCGCTCACCTTCCTCAGGAGTGGTTCGACGTGGCAGCCGTCTGCGATGTGTGTAGTAAGAGCCCAAGCTTCGGCATGTCGGTCTCGCACTCCCACCGCCGGACCAGCCGCCGGTGGAACCCGAACATCCAGACGGTGCGGGCGCTGGTCAAGCCCGGCACCCGTCGCCGGCTGAACGTCTGCACGTCCTGCCTCAAGGCCGGCAAGGTCGTCCGCGGCTGAGCAGCCCTGCTGGTCGCGTTCTGGAGCGCCAGCGCCGCGGCGTAGCTGCTACGACTGCCGAGTCATGATCGTCAGGACAAAGCGGCTCTCTGGCAGCCAGATCTGCCTGACGATCATGGACGGCAGCGGCGACCTCGCAGCGCACCGCCAGCTGACGAACGCTGTATGGTGCTCGTCCGTCCGTGCCGCTAGACGCCCGTTCCCCGTTGCGGCGCGCCCTGTCCGGGAATCGCCGCACGGTCCAGGCCCAGGATCAGTGCGAGTGCCGTCTCTATCTGGTCCATGGCTGTGGGGTCGACGCTTCCGATCCGGCGCACGAACCGCGACGAGACGACGGCTCTGACGGCCCTGCACACAGCGCGGCTCGGACGGTCTATACCCGCGATCGGCGCCATTTCGACACGGAGCCCCGAGGGGGCCAAAGAGCTTGAGAGCGGGACGAGGACGATCAGCTCCCCCGGCGCGCCGGTGCTCAGTTCGTCTGCGGAGACGACGACAGCAGGACGGGTCTTGCCCGGCTCGCCGTGGCGTCCTGCGCCCAGCGCGACGAGCCAGACCTCTCGGCGACGCGGCGCGTCAGTCGAGGCCATCTTCGACGGTGACGTCCCACTCCCGCATCTCGTCCCGAGCGTCGGGATTCTGCGCGTCGATGCGGCTGGCCTCGCGCTCCGAACGCCAGAGAGCTTCGCGTCGCCGCTCGTCGGCGATCTCGCCAAGAAGTGCTGCCAGCGATACTCCGCGTTCACGGGCCTGCTGGGCAAGCAGGTCCCGTGTGGCACGGGTCACTCGGATGGTGCTGGTCTGGGTAACCATATCGCTGGATCATAGCGCCTAAGTTCGGCGTCGGGTGGCGTCGACATGCCGATTCGAGACCGAGCCCTCAAGTGCCCGCTGTTCGGCGGTCCCCACTGCTGCCAATGCCAGCTGACTCCCCCCGCGACCTGTCCGTTGTCGGCCAGGACGGTCAGCCCACCCGCGCGTCAAACTGCGCCGCAGCCGGTGACGCTCGAGGGGCTCGCGGACCAAACTGGTCGAACGGGCTCTCGCCACCCGTCAGGAGGCAAAGATCGTCGAGCGTCTGAGCGCGCAGGTTGGCCATCGCCCCAGTGTGCCGGGCCGCCAGCGCCGGAGGGTCTGCCGTCGTCCTGGCGATGAGCAGGCCTCGTTGACCGACTACCGTGGCCGACCGCCAACGAGACGATGGTGCGCCTTTGGCGCCTGCGCGGCCACCTCACTGGCCAACGCCGCGTGAGCGGGCGGCGGTGACAATCAGGTCGACGACGGTGTTCCGCGGCAGTGCTGTCGAGTCGACCACCAGGTGGTACTGCCGGCAGTCATGGGCGTCGCGGCGGTAGAAGTGCCGCCAGTAGGCGATCCGGGCGGCGTCGTTCTCCCGCAGGATGCTCATGTCGATCCGCTCGTCCGGCTCGGCGTACTCCTGCGCGCGGGCCAGCCGGGCATCGGCCGGTCCGTCGAGGCGCACGTGCAGGGCGTCCGGTATGTCGGCCAGCACGACGGCACCGGCTCGGCCCAGGATCACACCGCCGGTGCTGGCCGCCACCTCGTGCAACACCTGCTCGGTCTTCTCCCGGAACGCCCGCTCGTCCGGAGCCGGCGTCGCCGCCAGCGGCCCGGCGCCGGACAGGTCGGGCAGCAGCGCCATCGAGGAGATCACCCGCCACAGGCCGCTGGCCACCGTCTCGTCCTTGGCCTCGGCGTCGTCGAGGGACACCCCGAGCTTGTGCGCGACCGAGGCCGGGATGGCCCGGTCGACGAAGGGCAGCCCCAGTATCTCGGCGACCTCGGGTCCGATCTGGCTGCCCAAGGCGCCGTACGACGCCGAGATCGTGACGATTCCCATCGCATCCGCCTAGCGCTGTCCAGCGTGAGCCGGATCATGCCAGCTTCACCTGCTTTCCGAAGTACCGTGCGTCGGGCTCCTCTCGGTAGGGGCCGTACCCGCGCACCGGCCGGTAGCCGGAGGTGACGTACAGGCTGATCGCCTCTGGTTGGGCCAGCCCGGTGAACAGCTCGATCCGCGGCCGGCGGGGTGAACTCGGCCGGGTCGACCGGCGTCGCGTCCGGTCCGCCGTACCGGAGGACGTACTCCTGCTGCACCCGCTCGATGAGGTCCGTCACAACCGGGTCGTCGAAGGGCAGGGCTCGGAACCGCATCAGCCGCGGGCGCCGCCGCTGAAGGAGTCCCAGCCCGGCAGTGGGTACGCCGCCCCGTCGACCAGCACGCCCTCGCCCTCGCGGACCCGGCCGATCACCGTCCAGCCGCGTGGCACCGACTTCGCCGACGGGAACGTCGCCACCAGCGGGTGGTCCTCGCCTCCGGTGAGCAGGAACCGCATCGGGTCGACGTTCAGCGCGCGGCCGACGTCCTGAAGCCGGGGGGCGACCTCCAGCCGCGGGGTGTCGATGCAGATCTGTACGGCGCTGGCCCTGGCGACATGCCCGAGGTCCTGGACCAACCCGTCGCTGACGTCGCACATCGATGTCGCGCCACAGGTCGCGGCGATCGGGCCCTCGGCGTACGGGGGGGCCGGGCGACGGTAGGCGGCGACGACCTGCGCCGGGGAGCGGAACCCGCGGCTGAGGACGGCGAGACCGGCCGCTGACCAGCCCAGGCGGCCGGTCAGGGCGACGACGTCCCCGGGCTCGGCCCCCGCTCGGGTCACCGGCGACCGCCCCTCCAGATCGCCGAGCGCGGTCACCGCAATCGTCAGCGTCGGGCTGCGGCTCACGTCCCCGCCGACCAGGACCGCGCCAACCAGCGCGCACTCGGTGTCGAAGGCGGCCGTGAACTCCCGCGCCCACGCCGCGGGCAGGTCCGCCGGGCAGGCCAGCCCGACCAGCAGGGCTGTCGGCACGGCTCCCATGGCGGCGATGTCGACCAGATTCTGGGCGGCGGCCTTGACGCCGACATCCGCTGCGGAGGACCAGTCGCGGCGGAAGTGACTGCCCTCGACGAGCAGGTCGGTGGAGGCGACGACGCGCCCGTCCGGCGTCCGGACCACCGCGGCATCGTCGCCCGGACCGAGCAGGCACGACGGTCCGCCGCGCAGCCGCTCCGTCACCTGCTCGATGAGTGCGAACTCCCCGATGTCGCCGACTGTGATGACCGACCTCCTGAACTGTCCGGTAGGTTAGCTTTCTCTTCCCGCCCGCGATGAAAGGGATGGCTGTGGTCCAGGCTTACATCCTCATCCAGACCGAAGTCGGCAAGGCCGCGTCGGTGGCAACATCGGTCGCCGAGATCAAGGGCGTCACGGCCGCCGAGGACGTCACCGGCCCGTACGACGTGATCGTCCGCGCCGAGGCGCGCAACGTGGACGAGCTGGGCAAGCTGGTCGTGGCCAAGGTGCAGGGCGTGGACGGCATCACCCGGACCCTGACCTGTCCGGTCGTCCACCTCTGATCCGCCCGGCCCTGCTCGCGACGGCGGTCGCACTCCCCCTGTTCGTCGTTCTCGTCCTGCTGTTCAACCGCGGCCGCGAATCGGAGCCTGATCCCGTGTCGCCGCGCGCCGAGCTTCCCATCCTGGAGGTGGAGACGCCGGAGGTCACCCCCGACGCCGACCGGCTGTGTCCCACCCTGATGGGCGGGCTGCCTCTCACCCTGGCCGACTCCCAGGCGAGGCCGGTCCGCTCCGCCTCGGCGTACGCCGCCGCGTGGGGAGACCCGCCTATCGTGCTGCGCTGCGGCGTACCTCGCCCGCCCGGTCTGGCCGCAGATTCCTCGGTGTTCGAGATCAACGGCGTCGCCTGGTTCACCGAGCCCGGCGAGGACGACACGGTGTGGACGGCGGTGGACCGCGAGGTGTACGTCGACGTACGGGTACCGAGCGGGCAGGCCAGCGGACCGGTGGCGCTGCTGAGCGTCGTCATCACCGACCGGCTGCCGATGATCAGCCAGCCGAGTGCCTCGCCAACGCCGACGCGATGAGCCGGTCCATCAGCGCGGGGTAGGACAGGCCGCTGGCCTCCCACATCCGCGGGAACATCGAGATCTCGGTGAATCCGGGCATCGTGTTGATCTCATTGACGACGGGGCCCACGTCGGTGAGGAAGAAGTCCACGCGCGCGAGCCCTTCGCACGACAGCGCGGTGAACGCCTGACAGGCCATCCCCCGCAGCTGCTCGGTCACCTCGCCGGGCAAGACTGCTGGGACGTCGAACTCGCAGGCGTCATCAAGATACTTGGCCTCGAAGTCGTACCACTCGTGATCGCCGACGATCCGGATCTCGCCCGGGACGCTGGCCTCGGGCGGCCCACCGCCGACGCCCTCGAGTACGCCGCACTCGATCTCGCGGCCGGACACCGCCGCCTCCACGATGACCTTGGTGTCCACCGCACGGGCCGTCGTCACGGCCGCGTCGAGGCCTGACCAGTCGGTGACCTTGGTGATGCCGATGCTGGAGCCGGCCCGGGCCGGTTTGACAAAGACGGGGAGCCCGAGCCGGTCCCGGTCGACCTCGCTCAGGATTGCGTGGGGCCGCAGTACGGCGTACTGCCCGACCGGCAAGCCGGCGGCGGCGAGCAGTTTCTTGGTGAACTCCTTGTCCATCCCGGCGGCGCTGGCGAACACCCCCGCCCCGACGTAGGGCAGTCCGGTCATCTCCAGCAGTCCCTGGATGGTCCCGTCCTCCCCGTAGCTGCCGTGCAGCACCGGGAAGACCACGTCCACCGAGTCCAACGCAGCCGGCCCGGCGACGGCGTCGAGCAGGATCAGCCCGCGTGCGGCCGGGTCACCGGACAACACGACCGCGGCGCCCTTGCTGACCTCCGGCAGCTCGCCGTCGTGGATCTGCAGGGCGGCGGGGTCGTCGGCGGCGAGCACCCATGACCCCTCCGCGGTGATGCCGACGGGTACGACGTCGTACCGGTCCCTATCCAGGGCCCGCATCACGTTGCCGGCCGAGACGCAGCTGATCGCGTGCTCGGCGCTGCGCCCACCGAACACCACCGCGACGCGTATCCTCGTCACTGCAGCGATCCTAGCGAGTCGGCGGCCGCGACAAAGTCGGCGACGAGGTCGGCGGTGTCCTCGCATCCACAGGAGATCCGGACGAACCCCTCCGGAACCCGATCACCGCCCCATTGCGCGCGCCGGTCGACGGTGGTGTGCAGGCCGCCGAAACTGGTCGCAGCCACGGCAAGCCTGCTGGCGGATAGGAAGCTCTGCACCGTCGCCGCGTCGGCCAGCTCGAAGGACAGCAGGCCGACAGGCCGACGCATCTCCCTGGTGAACTGGTCGTGCGAGGGGTCGCTGGGCAGCCCCGGATACCGCAGCCCCGTCACGGCGGGGTGATTCACCAGCGCGTTGGCGAGCGCGCGAGCGTTGGCGGACTGCCGGTCCAGCCGTAGCTCAAGCGTGCCCAGGGAGCGATGCGCCAGCCACACCTCGAACGGTCCGGGCACGGTGCCGGACCGGGTTCGCCAGTCCCGCAGCCGAGTCGCGCGGTCCGGGCCGCGGCTCGCGACGTGGCCGAGCAGCAGATCGCTGTGCCCCGACAGCGCCTTTGTGTCCGCGGCCAGGCTGAAGTCCGCACCGAGGTCCAGAGGTCGCAGACCCAACGGTGTCGCGGTCGTGTTGTCGACAGCGACCAGACACCCGCTGTCGTGGGCGGCTTCCGTCACCGCCTCGATGTTGCACACGTCGAGGCGGGGATTGCTGGGCGACTCGATCAGCAGCAGCGCCACTCCCTCCAGGCCGCCGACGCCAGCGACCTCGTCGAGGTCCACTGTGGACACTTCCTCGACCCTGATGTCGAACCTGGCCAGCTCCTCGTGGGCGAACACCCTTGTCCCGAAGTAGCCGTCGGACGGTACGACCACCCGGTCACCGGGGCGAAGCATCGTCAGCAGTACGGCCGAGATCGCCGCCATCCCCGACGGGAACACGACCGACGGCCCACCCTCCAATGTGGACAGTGCTTCCTCGAAAGCGACGAGGGTCGGGTTCTCGTAGCGGGCGTAGTACCGCTCACCCGGGCCGAGGTGAAAAGGGGCGGCGAACACCGGCCCCGGCAGGAACGGCTGGCCGGCGACGGGCTCGGGCTGGCCCGCGCGCACGACCCGCGTCCCGTCGCCATCGGAGGCGTGCGTCATTCCGGCTTCGGCTCCCGTCGCATGACTCTCCGCAGCACGTCCGGAGCACGTTCGCCGTTGTGGCAGATCGCGACAACGGCCTCGGTGATGGGCATGTCCACGCCATGGGCGTGCGCCAGATCGAGCACCGAACGGCAGGACGCCACCCCCTCGGCGATCTGCGTGGCCGCTTGCACCACCTGCTCCAGCGTTTCCCCGCGCCCCAGCCGCTCGCCGAACGTCCGGTTCCGCGACAGCGGCGAGGAGCAGGTGGCGACGAGATCGCCGAGGCCGGCCAGCCCGGCGAAGGTCGACTCCTCGGCGCCGAGCGCCAGGCCCAGTCGCGCGGTCTCGGCGAGCCCGCGAGTCATGATCGAGGCGCGGGTGTTGTCGCCGAACCCCATCCCCTCGGCCATGCCACACGCCAGCGCGATGATGTTCTTCACCGTGCCGCCGAGCTCGCAACCGACGACGTCGGTGTTCGTGTAAGGCCGCAGGTAGGCGGTCTGGCAGGACTCCTGCAGGTCCACCGCACGGTCGTGGTCAGAACATGCGACGACGGTTGCGGCCGGCTGTTCCTCGGCGATCTCACGCGCCAGGTTCGGCCCGGTGATGACGGCGACGTTCGACAGGGGCACGCCGGCAACCTCGCTGATCACTTCACTCATCCGCTTGGCGGTCCCGAGCTCGATGCCCTTCATGAGACTGACCAGCGTGGCACGCTCCTGCAGCAGCGGCACCCAGCGGGTCAGGTTCTGCCGCGCCGTCTGCGACGGCACAGCGAGGACGACGACATCGGCATCGTGCAAGGCCCGGTCCGGGTCGGAGGTGGCCGTCAGCGCCGGCGGCAGCGCGATCCCCGGCAGGTAGTCGGGATTCTCATGGGTCTCGTTGATGAGGTCGGCAAGTTCGGGACGGCGCGCCCACAGGGTGACCGAACAGCCGGCGTGCATCATCACACGGGCGAACGCCGTACCCCACGAGCCACTGCCGAGAACCGCGGCCGTCCTCATGGGTGGGTCCGCTCACCGACGAGCCAGAAGCCGTCCGGCGCGGGCTCGTCGCGCTCGACGGCGAGCAGGTCGCGTACCGCCGAGAAGGCGGTGTCCGTGATCTCCCGCAGCGCCTCCGGTGTCACCGGTCGGCCGCGAAAATACGACAGGTCGACCGGCGGCCCGGCCACAACCACCACCCTCTTCCGCGGAAAGAGCCGGAACTTGCCCGTGTGGTAGTCCCAGGACCGCTGCTGGCCCCACTGCGCTACGGGGATGACCGGTACGTCGGTGGCCAGCCACAGCCGGGCGAGCCCGGTCTTGCCCTGCATCGGCCACCAGTCGGGGTCGCGGGTCACCGTCCCTTCCGGATACACCACCACGGCTTCACCGTCCCGCAGCGCCTGCTCGGCAGCGCGCAGTGCGGTGGTGGCCTCGTTCGTTCCCCGCCGTACCGGGATCTGCCGGGCACCACGCAGCACCGCGCCGACGAAGAAGACGCCGAACAGGCCCTCCTTGACCAGGAAACGGGGAATCCGCCCGGCATCCCAGGTGAATCGGGCTATCGAGAACGGGTCCAGCTTGGACACGTGGTTGGCCATCAAGATCACGCCGCCGGTGCGGGGGACGTGCTGCTGACCGGCCCATCGGAACCGGAACATCAGGCGTACGACGGGCCGGACGACGATGGCGCTCAACCGCAGCCACCAGCCGAGCGGGCCGCGGCCACCGTGCCCGGTCTGCCGCCCCACCGCCCTCGTCACCCGGCGAGTCTGGCCCGCCGCTCGGCCCGTGTCGAGAACCTGTAACACGCGTCGACCAGGCCGCGACGTGACGCGACGCCACTGCCAGGTCAATGCGGTGAAATCTGGACATAGAGCGGCCATTCATTGACGGTCATCCTGGTACATGCAGCTCCCATGCTTCTCCCCTCGGCTGACCTAACCGGTAGCAACGGCGCATGCCGCTATGGCGAGATCTGAGGCAGGTGACACCCGAGCCGTTGTGACTACCGAGGATGCGCGCCCTACCCCCGAGAGGGTCGTCTCCAACTCAAGGACGACAGCATCGTCAACCGATGATTGTGTCCAGTAAAGAATCTGGGAGCCGTTTGCTGATGAATAGACAGGGCTGATGACGCCCTCAGCCAGCGTCGATGTCTCACCACTCCCGAGATCCAGGGAGACGGCTACAACGACGGAGTCATCAATCGTGTTGAGCACCTGCGTGAACAACAGCGCATCACCCGCTGGAGACCAGGAGAGGGCGCCAATGTTCTTGTCCCCTTCAGAGACCAGCCGCTCTTCGCCGGTTCTTGCGTCAGCGACCCAGATCTGGGAAATGTACTTCTCCTGCGTTCCGGTAAGCCGCATGAATGCGAGGTTCTCGCCGTCCGGGCTCCAAGCGACTGCGAAGTCTGACTCGGGCTGAGACGTTCCGCTATCGCCGGAGAGTTGACGAATCGACGTACCGTCTGCATTCATCGTGAAGACTCGATGTTCGCTTTGTGGCGGATCAATGATTCCAACAAGGGCTATAGTCTTGCCGTCCGGCGAGTATCTTGCCATCTCCAGTTCATCGTAGCAATCCGCGATGAGTGGGCGCTCGTTGTAGCCATCGGAATCCATGAGCCATAGGGAGCGGTGCGGGTCCTCTCCGGCGACTCGCTTCTCCGATTCGCGGGTAAAGAGGATTTCCGTGCCGCCTGGGCTGAACGTCGGATTGTCGGACAACCCGCCCTCGGTGAGCTGAACTGCCCGCCCGGCCGCGTCGAGGCCGAAGATGTCAGTCCGGTCCTCCCCTTGAAGGGCGGCGAAGGCCAAGGCGACACCCGGCTTGCCCGGACAAGTCGGTGGCAGCAGGGCTGAGTTGGGAGCCTCCGGTGGCCGTGCACAGGCGCTGAGCAGTAGCAGAACGGCCGTGCTCGAAATCGCCCACTGTGTCTTGCCCACGGCAACCGCATCTCTGTCCCGATCGACCATACAGAGGCGTCGCCCTGCCCGCTTCGTCTCTGTTCCCGGGCCGCCGTCGGCCGACCGGCACCGCCTGAGGACAATCATCCCGTGGCTTGGTCCCTGATTGTTCCGGTCAAGCGGCTGGCGCTGGCCAAGTCGCGGCTGATCGGTCCGCGGGACGGCATCCACAGTCCTGCTCTCGCGTTGGCCCTTGTCCGGGACACGATTGCCGCCGCCGTCTCCACCGCAGGAGTGACCCGAGTCGTCGTCGTGACCGACGACGAGGAGGTACGTGCCGCCGTCACCGGATTGGGCGCGGTGGTGCGTTCCGACGTACCACAGGGTGGGCTGAACGCGGCGATTAGCGCGGGGGCGTCGTACGCCGTCGGCATCGCCGGTCGGCATCCGGTCGCGGCGCTGCCGAGCGACCTTCCGGCGCTGACTCCCGACGTGCTGGCGGAGGCTCTGGCGGCGGCCGCCGGGCACCCCTCGGCGTTCGTCCCCGACACCGACGGGACCGGTACGACGTTGCTGACCGCGACCTCGGGTGACCTGCACCCTCGTTACGGACCGGACTCAGCCAGCGAGCACGCACTCGACGGGGCGATCCGCCTCGTCGGGAACTGGCCAGGGCTTCGACGCGACGTGGACACGATCGACGACCTGTTGACCGCCTCGTCGCTGGGGGTGGGCCGTGCCACCGAGGCAGTGCTGGCCATAGGCCCCAACCTCAGGCACAGGGCGGCGCACACAACGCCCTGTGCCTGACGCTAACCCGTCGGCCTCGACGCGCTGGCTTCTGCTTCTGCGTACGCAAGGCACCGGCCTTCGTCGTCCTGATATCTCGGGCCGCGGTCCGTTTCGTCCGGAACGTTCAACTCAACGACGGGCTCGCCCTGCTCGTCAACAAACTCGCCAGGGAAGACGATGGAGAGATCGTGTCCGCTGACTTGCATGCATTCCACGTACAACAGGCTCACCGCATTCGAGTACGTGTTGGGGACAGGGCCGTCCGGCTCCAATGCGGGCGCCTGGTTCACCGGCGCGTCTGTCGCGGTTGGCTCGCCCGCAGGCCCCGCCGGGCCAACGCCGGGCGGCAACCCGAGTTGAGCTGCCAGCGCGACGCCCGCCGCCGTCAGCGAACTCGCAGCAGCCACGCCGAGGCGGCGCAACCTCCGGCGTCGCCGCCCAAGCCTCAAGAGAGCAACGGGATCCACGCGGTCGGCGGGCAACGGCTCGCCCCGCATTGCCTTCCGCAGATCTTCGGTGGTGTTCATGGCGAACCTTCCGCTTGTCCAGCCGCTGCTAACGGGGTAGGTCGTGGCACCGTGCGCTCGTCGGCGTCGTCGGTCAACTCATCTGAGACGCGCAGCTTCTTCAATGCGCGATGGTGCAGGCTCTTGACGGTGCCGACCTTCAGATCCAAGACCCGCGCGGTCTCGACCTCGGTCAGGTCCTCGAAGTACCGCAGGACGACAACCGCACGCTCGCGAGCCGTCAACTGATGCATGGCTGCCATCAGGGAAATCCGAGCACCCACGTCCGGTGCCGCATCGGAACTGGGACCTTCCGGCACGCGGTCGGTTGTGACTTCGGTGCGCGGTCTTCGCCGCCACCGGTCGGTCGCACCGTTGACGAGCGCTTGACGCACATAGCCGAACGGATCGTCCTGCTCGATCCGACGCCATCTGGGGTAGCACCGGACCAGAACGCCCTGCAGCAGGTCCTCCGCATCTGCGCCGACGAGCAGCCGGGCTACGTGAAGCAGCTGGCGCGAATGGGTTTCGATGAAGCGTGCGAACGCTGCGTCGGTCCCTCCGAGCTGACGCTTCGGCATGCACTCACAGACGTGGAGCTGAGGAGAAAGGTTGCAACCGGAGCCCATGTCTCCGTCGCCATCGCAGACACCGACGCCGGCACGCGGCTGGCCCGTCCTGAAGGTGGTCGTGCATCGGCCTAGTCTCTGGCCCGTGCCGCCAAACGAACTGCAGGGGACGTTGAGTTCCTTCGACGCTGCGACGCGGTGCGGATCCGTCCTGCTCGACGACGGCAGCGCCGTACGTTTCGACGGGGCGGCGTTCGCCGCAGGCGGTCTGCGGCTGCTCCGCCCGGGACAGCGGGTACGGATGGAGATCCTGGACGGCCAGGTCGTGCTGATCACCATTCTGACGCTTCGTTCACCCGGCTAGGGCATCATCTCGTCATGGTCAGCACTGCCACCCCGGCGCCCGACGAGCACGTTCTCGGCGCCGACCGGTTCCTCAACCGTGAGTTGTCCTGGCTGGACTACAGCGCGAGGGTGCTCGGCCTAGCCGAGAACCCGCACACGCCGCTGCTCGAACGAGCCAAGATCCTCGCGATCTTCGCGGGCAATCTGGACGAGTTCTACATGGTGCGCGTCGCCGGCCTCAAGCGGCGGCAGAGCACCGGCATTTCTGTCCGCTCTGCGGACGGTCTGTCCCCGCGCGTGCAGCTGGAACTGATCGCCGAGCGGACCCGGGACCTCGTCGATCAGCATGCGCGGCTCTTCGCAGACGTCGTCCAGCCCGAGCTCGACAAGCAAGGCATCCGCATCCTGCGCTGGGAGGATTTGCCGGAGGACGACACGGTGCGGCTGCGGGAGTACTTCCGGGACCGGATCTTCCCGGTCCTGACGCCGCTTGCGGTCGACCCGGCTCACCCGTTCCCCTACATCAGCGGGCTATCTTTGAACATCGCCGTCGTCGTCCGCGACCCGGCGCTCGGGGCAGAGCGTTTCGCGCGGGTCAAGGTGCCGAACAACGTCCCCCGGTTCGTCCCGGTCGCCGAAGGCCAGTCGGTGCTGCCGCTGGAGGAACTCATCGCCGCGCACCTGCCGCAGCTGTTCCCGGGCATGGACGTCGGCGAGCACCACCTGTTCCGGGTCACCCGCAACGCCGACGTCGAGGTCGAGGAGGACCGCGACGAGGACCTGCTGCAGGCCCTCGAGCGCGAGCTCGCGCGGCGCCGTTTCGGCCCGGCCGTCCGGCTCGAAATCGGCGAGATGATGGATCAGCACATGCTCGACCTGCTGATCCGCGAGATGGACATGAGCTACGCCGACGTCCTTCGCGTTCCCGGTCTGCTGGACCTCTCGGCGCTGTGGTCGCTGTACGACTTCGACGCGCCCACCCTCAAGGACGCGCCGTTCGTCCCTGCCACGCATCCGCGGCTGAGCGAGGGCGAGACTGCCAAGAGCGTCTTCGCGACGTTGCGCGAGGGCGACGTGATGGTGCACCACCCCTACGACTCGTTCGCGACGAGCGTGCAGCGTTTCATCGAGCAGGCCGCCGCCGACCCAAACGTGCTGGCGATCAAGCAGACGCTCTACCGCACGTCCGGCGATTCCCCCATCGTCGAGGCCCTCGCCGAGGCCGCCACCGCAGGAAAGCAGGTAGTCGTCCTCGTCGAGGTCAAGGCGCGCTTCGACGAGGAGGCCAACATCAGTTGGGCCAAGATGCTGGAACGGGCCGGCTGCCACGTCGTCTACGGCTTGGTCGGTCTCAAGACACACTGCAAGGCGGCCCTCGTCGTACGCCGGGAAGGCGGCGGACTGCGCCGCTACTGCCACATCGGCACGGGCAACTACAACCCGAAGACGGCCCGGCTCTACGAGGATCTCGGCGTGCTCACCGCCGATCCTCGGGTGGGTGCCGACCTCACCGACCTGTTCAACGCACTGACCGGCTACTCGCGGCAGACCTCCTACCGCACCCTGCTGGTGGCGCCGTACGGCATCAGGACCGGCCTGCTCGAGCGGATCGAGCGCGAGATCGACCATGCGGTGGCCGGCCGGGAGTCCGGCATCGACGTCAAAATCAACTCGCTCGTGGACGAGCAGATCGTGGATGCGATGTACCGGGCGTCCAACGCCGGTGTGTCGATCCGGCTGCTGATCCGCGGGATCTGCACCCTTCGGCCGGAAGTGCCCGACCTGTCGGAGAACATCCGGGTCCGCTCGATCGTCGGCCGATTCTTGGAGCACTCGCGCGTCATCTACTTCCGCAACGACGGCGACCCCGAATGGTGGCTGGGCAGCGCGGACCTCATGCACCGCAACCTCGACCGCCGAGTGGAGGTGCTCCTGCGGGTCAACGATCCGACCGCCGCCGAGCACCTGCGCTTCATAATGGAAACGGCCATGCGCGAGGACATCACCGGCTGGGACCTGCGCCAAGACGGCAGCTGGGAGCACACGAAGGGCAGCAGCGACTTCCAGCTCGAGCTGATGGTGGCGCACAAGAACCGGACCGACTGACCCGTGCCGGCCGACCCGATCGCCGCGGCCGGCGGCGTGCCCTGGCGACGGGATGACGGCGTCGTCCGACTCGCCGTGGTCCACCGACCGCGCTACGACGACTGGTCCTTCCCGAAGGGAAAACTCCGGCCCGGTGAGCTGCCGCTGCTCGCCGCGGTTCGCGAGGTGACCGAAGAGACCGGGCTGGAACTGGTGATCGGCCGCCGGCTACCCCGGACGAGCTACCAGTCGGACGGGGGGCAGAAGACCGTGGACTACTGGAGCATGCGGGCAACCGGGGAGTTCGTCGCCAACGATGAGACCGACGGCATGGAGTGGCTCACGCCGGAGGAGGCCGTGAAAACCCTGTCCTACGCCGACGATCAGGCGTTGGTGGCCGACCTGCTGGCAGTGGCGGTGGCGCCGGTGCGGGTACTGCTCGTCCGGCACGGGCGGGCCGGAGACAGCGAATCGTGGTCGGGCCCGGACGTCGATCGCCCGCTGGACGAGCGCGGGGTGGCCGAGGCGGCGACGCTGGCCGACGTGCTGCCGGCATTCGGGCCGGACCGGGTGGTCAGCGCCGACCCGCTGCGCTGCCGGCAGACCCTGCAACCTCTCGCCGAGCGCCTCGGACTGCTGGTCGGTCCGGCGTCGGAATTCGGTGAGGACGACTACCTCGACGATCCAGCCGCCGCTCGCAACGCCCTGGCCAAACTGTTGGGCGCCGACTCGGTGGCCGCTGTGGGCAGCCAGGGCGGGGTGATCCCGGACCTGTTGGAATGGCTGCTCACCTCCGGGCAGCCGGTCACCGGTGTGTCACCGCAGCGGCGTGCCGACGGGCCGCCGGCCCGGAAGGGAAGCGTGTGGGCGCTCACCGCCCATGACGGCAAGGTGGTCAGCGCCGACTACTACGGCTCGTTGCTGCCCTAGAACGCCGACGCTGACGACAGCACAACGTCCGTTGGGGGGCGCGGTATGGCGCTCACCCCAACGGACGTAGGCGAAGCAGGGGTTTAGCTGCTCTTCTTGGCCGGGGTCTTCTTGGCCGGGGTCTTCTTGGCCGTCGACTTGCCGGCGGTGGACTTGGTGGCGGACTTCTTCGCCGGGGTCTTGGTCGCCGTGGTCTTCTTCGCCGCGGTGGACTTCGGGGTGCTCTTCGCGGCCGCCGTCTTGGTGGCCGTCTTCTTCGCGGGCGCCGTCTTCGCCGAGGCCTTGGTGGTGGACTTGGCAGTGGCCTTGCCCGGCGCAGTGTTGTCGGGCGAGGCCTTTGCGGTCCGAGCCGTCGCCGTGGTCCCCGCCCGAGCCGCCGACGTCGCCTTTGCGACGGGAGCAGTCGCCACCTTGCCCAGTTTCTTGGTGCCGCTCACCACGTCCTTGAACTGCTGGCCCGGGCGGAACGCCGGAACGCTGGTCTTCTTCACCTTGATGGTCGCGCCGGTCCTCGGGTTGCGAGCGGTGCGAGCGCTGCGGTTGCGCTTCTCGAACACCCCGAAGCCGGTGATCGCGACCTTCTCGCCCTTGGACACCGCACGTTCTACGACGTCGATCAGTCCGTCGACGGCTGCGGCTGCGGTCTTCTTGTCCCCGGCCAGCCGTGTGGCGAGGGTGTCGATCAACTCGGACTTGTTCACTGTGTCCCTCCCAGGACATCTCACGGCC
>Ga0136616_10000017_pt1 | contig 69756 bp, 71 predicted proteins | sample AntDrymUQ2992106_2_FD_106648 | JGI IMG/M metagenome (GOLD analysis project Ga0136616, IMG submission 106648) | Polar desert sand microbial communities from Dry Valleys, Antarctica - metaG UQ299 (21.06) | ecosystem: Environmental > Terrestrial > Soil > Desert | place: Antarctica: Dry Valley... | reverse complement strand
TGTTCCCGGCTCGACGGCGTAACTCGGGTTCACCCAGTCAAAGTCATCGGCGATAAACGCCAGAGCCGCGTGCCGGCCATTCGGCCCGTTCCACGCCTCGTACAGCGCCCGCACGGCCTCCACGTTCTCCTGCGACATCGCCCGCCGAGTATCCCGCCTCGTTACTGGGCGTCGATCACGAGCAGGTTGAAGGTGGTGGTGGCGTCGTCGATGGTTGCGTTGGAGAAGTTGCAGACGTGGATCGTTACGTCGTGCGTGGAGACGTTGTACCGGGCGTCATAGATGAGTGCCCCGTGCGCGTCGAAGGTAGATGGGGTGAGCAGCAGGTGGTCGCCACTCGCGTTGAGGCCAGAGACGGCCCTGTTCACGCAGCTGGTTGCGTTCACGGTTCCGATGTTCGCTCCGAAGTTGACGGCGGAGCTCTGGCCGATGTCCTCGTCGTTGAGCACGCCGTTCGCGATATCAGCGCCCGTGAGCGTGCCATCGAGGATGTCGTCGCTGTTAAGAGAACCGAAGGCCACGTCGAGCGTGGTCAACGTACCGTTGGAGATGTCGTCCCCGGTGAGCGACCCGTCCACCACGTCGACTCCCAGGGAAGCTGTGGACGTCGAAGGTGTTGAGGCTGTTGTCCTTCACGTCGGCCGAGCCGACTTCTCCGTTGCCGATGTCGACGGATTTGACCTCGCCGTCGACGATGTCGGTGCTGAACACGGTGTTGGCCGCGTAGGCGCTCGTGCCGCCGAGGGCGACGAACAGGGCCAGGAACGCGACCACGTTGTCCTTGAAGTAGCGGGGCAGTCTGGAGCGCATGGGTACATCCCTTCCGCGGCAGGGCGGCCGCACAGATCGCTAGTAGGAGCGAGCGGCGAGCAGGGCGGGCCAGCGAGTCAGATGCTCCGGCCAGTCAGCGAGTCCAACGGGACGCTCACCCCGGACCCCGCCCAGCACAAGGACGCCGCCGGCAGACCGTCGACCCCACGGGGGGGACCGACCGCTCATACACCGCGGCCACGCCCTGCTACCCGGCTTCGATCCTGTACGGATCGCAGGGGGTTTTCGGCGACTTCTGGGCGGTTTCGGGATGGGTCCTGGCGGCCGGGCCGCTCTGTTGGAGAGACGGCCCGGCCCACTAGGTGGGGAACTGCCGTATCCCTGCCGCTGGCCGCCGCGGCTGCGGCGGCGTCTGCCCGCCTTGGGGAATTCGAGCGGGAAGGTCGGTAGTGAAGGGGCCGAGCGGGAGGCCGAGCGGTGCACCGCACTGCGGGCACTCGTCGATGTGGCTCCATTTGGCGGCCGAGTAGACGGTCAGGTGGCAGTCGTGACAGTCGAGGTAGGGCATGTGGGTGCCTCCCAGGCTTCCGTGGGTCGCCAGGTCCGTGCGATCTCTTCTGGAGAGGGGACGTCCCTGGGTGCGTGCGTCCGTGCGGGCCGAGCGGTGTCGTTCGGCCAACTCGACCGTGGCTACAGAAGTACCCAGAAGGGGTCCGGCTAAACACTCGCTTGGGGGATACCTGTGGCCCCGCCTAAGAAACCGGCAGCCCGCCGCCAGCGCCGGAACAGGACGGACATTGGGCTGGTGGAGGCGCCGTCCCCCGCGAGGCCGATGCCGGTCCCGGACAGGGCGTGGTTGAAGCAGACGAAGGAGCGGTGGGCGGGGTTTTGGGGTTCGGATCTGTCGTCGGTGGTGGAGCCGGCCACCGACACGGCCGCTTTGCGCAGACTGTTCACGTACTACGACGAGTTGGACCGGGCTACGCGTGCGGTGCGGCGTGAGCGGTTCGTGGAGGGCTCCCAGGGCCAGCCGCGGCTGAACCCGGCCGCCAAGTACGTGTCGGAGCTGGAGGGGGCTGTGAGGGCGCTGGAGGACCGGTTCGGGCTGACCCCGAAGGCGAGGTTGCAGCTCGGGGTGGAGTTCGCCACGGCGCAGCGGTCGCTGAAGAAGATGAACGCGAGCATGGAGGTGGACGATGGGCCAGACCCGCGGCTCGAGGCCGTCTAACCCGCCGCCGTCGAGGGGCGGACTGGTCTGTTCGTATATCGAGCAGAACCTCGTCCACAGCTCGGGCGACTTCTATGGCCGCCCGTTTCGGCTGACCCCGGAGCAGCGACAGTTCATTTGGAGGGCGTACGAGCTTCGCCCCGACGGGCGGCGCCGCTACCGGCGGGTGCTGCGCGGCAGGCCCAAGGGGGCCGGAAAAACAGAGCTGGCCGCGGCGATCGGCTGCGTGGAGTTGGCGTTGTCGGGCCAGCACGGGTTCCCCGACGCGCCGGAGATCCCGGTGGCGGCCGCATCCTTCGACCAGGCGGACCTGCTGTTCGGGGCCGCGAAGGCGATGATCGCGGAGGGACCCCTGGCCCCGTTCTTCGAGTGTTTTGACACCGAGATCCTGAGGGTCGACGGGCCGGGGCGGATGTTCCGGGTTGCCGCCCAGGCCGGCACCAACGACGGGCTGCGCCCCACCTTCTTTTTGGCTGACGAGTTGCACGAGTGGACCGGGGGCAAGGAACGCGTCCACCTGGTGATCGAGAACGGTCTCGCCAAGCGCCGCGACGCCTGGTCGCTCGGCATCTCCACCGCCGGCTCTGACAAGGACACGCTGCTGGGCCACCTCTATGACCACGGCCGGCGGATCGAGGCGGGGGCCAGGTGCCACTGTCGTCACGCGCGCGGGCCGCGCTCGACGAGCTTCCTCCTCGGCTGGACACGCCCTATCTGTTTCCGGCCAAGCGGGGAGGTCCGTTCGATCTGGCGAACTTCCGCCGCCGCGAGTGGGCGCCAGCGATCGAGGCCTCAGGGATCCGCAAGCCCGCGAGGATCTACGACTTGCGCTCGACGTTCGCCTCGAATGCCCTCGCCGCCGGGATCTCGGTCTTTGAGCTGGCGAGGGTGATGGGCACGTCCGTCGCGATGATCGAGCGCCACTACGGCACGCTGATCGAGGGCGCCGGAGCCGACATTGCCCGCAGGCTCGACCTGTTCGCGGCCGAGCAGGAGCGGGCCAGCGAAGCCGACGGCTGAGGCGTTTAGGCCACTAGTGGGCCATGGAGAGGCGCCCCCCGGAACGCCTTCGCAGCAGGACGCCGGGCAGGTGCAGGGGAAAAGCGTCACGCCCCCGACAGGACTCGAACCTGCGACCCGCTGCTTAGAAGGCAGCGCCGACCGAAACGACGCCAGACCACGGACGACGACGAACGGGGCGTAATCCCACAGCCCATGCGGGACCGCGCGCGCTCGGGCCGCATAGGTAAGACGAGCTTCCCTGCGCCGGGGTTCGGGCGTAGTGGCGATGTAGTGGCGACGGCACGCGGCACTCGCGCGGCGGCGTCGTCCCTCGCGGATACATTTGGTATGCAATGCATACCTTTAACGACAGGTTGCTCACCGTCCACGAGGCTGCGCTGCGGCTGCGCTGCTCGCCGCCGACCGTTTATCGGCGCATCGCAACCGGCGAGCTGCCGGCGCACCGGCTCGGCAACGGCCCCGCCGCGCTAAGGATCTCCGAGCGCGAACTGGCGGGCTGGCTCGAGCACAACCGGACCCAACCGCCGGAGGCGGCGTGATCCGCCACCCGCCACCCGCCCTCCGCCAGATTCGCAACACTCGAAGCCACCCGTGAACCACGGAGGAGAGGACCGACATGGACACGTTTGACCGCAGCGAGATCGACCCGGAGGGCATCTACTACCTGAACACAAGCGGGGTGGTCTCCGCCGGCGAGATCAACACCGAGACCGGCGAGGTCACCGAGATCGAGAACCCGGCCGAACACACCCACGAGACCAAGCTCACCGGCCGACAGGTCCTCGCCCTCCAGAAGCAGCTCGCCGAAGGCAAGCCGGCCCGGCTCGACTACCTCGTCCGCGACGAGGAGCCCCTGGTCGGCGAGGACGGCGAGCTGATCGAGGCCGACTCCGCGGTCCCGCCCGACCAGGACAAGCCATGACCCCGCCGGGGACCAGGGGGGGAACAGGGCTCGAGCCACCCACACCGACCGGCGAGAGCGGCTCTGGCGCGCGCCGGGAAACGACCGGGTCAAGGTCGAGCCTCCCCGCTAGTCAATGGAGACGGGCAATGCCCGTCTCCATCGGGGGCTTTAGGTGAGCCGTAGCGGCAGCCAGACGCTGTTTGACGAGGCTGGGCCGCGGGTGCTCGAGGCGCTGGTGGCCGGGGCGTCGGCTGCCGATGCTGCGCGCGCTCACGGGGTGAGCCAGGGCGCGGTGAAGGGCTGGCTGGCCCGCGGCCGGGAGGACCCCGGGTCGAGGTACGGGTCGTTTGCCTGCGAGGTGGACGCGGCCCGGGCGGGGCGCAGGCTGTCGACCCGTCGCGGGCTGGTGGGCGAACGGGAGACCTTGGAGCTTTTGGGCGCGGCCGCGAGGGCCGGTTCTGTGCCGGCGCTGCGGGAGTTGTTGCGTTGGCACCGCGAACGGCGCCGGCCACTGGCCGACGGCCATCCGCTCGACGAGCTCGACGAGCTCGCGGCAAGACGACGTAGGCCCAACGACGCGCCGAAGGCGCAGTAAGGAAGCAACGATGACTGAGGAAACGAACGTATCCCCCGAAGGCGAGGACGGACCGCGGGTGGAGGTGGTCGAGAACTCCGAGCAGGAGGAGCACCCGGAGGGCCAGGACCCGCTGGCGAAGGTGCGTCGGGAGGCGGCTGGCTGGCGCACGAAGCTGCGCGAGGCCGAGGAGCAGCGCGACCAGCTCGCGACCCGGCTCGTGAATATGCAGCGCGCCGAGGCGGCACGGCTGGCGGCGACCCCGGCCGACGAGTTCCCCGGGCTCGCGGACGGCGGCGATCTGTGGCGCGACGACACCGACCTGACAGAACTGGTCGCCGATGACGGCACGGTCGACCCCGACCGTGTGCGCGAGCGCGCCCAGGTCCTGGGGGAGGCGCACCCGCACTGGGTCGCCGTCCCACGCGCGACGGGCGACGGTGACGCCGGCAAGGGTGCGGCGCCTATGCCCGCGGTCGAGTTTGCCGACGGCTTCAGGGCCGGTCGCTGATGCCTACAATCTGACTAGCCGAGGAAAGGTCCCTGGCGGGCCGCCCCGGCACCTTCTGCGCCAGGAGCGCACCGACATCGCCGCAGGCCCTGCGGTGTCCACCGTTCTCCACTAAGTGAAAGGCGCAGAAGATGCCCAACACGGTCTACAACTTCGACGAAGGGCTCGGCTCGGCGGTCTCCCCCGAGCAGTGGGCGCAATTTGTTCTCGACCACCTCTCCCACGAGTCGGTGGTGCTTGCGTCCGGGGCGCGGCGGGTCGACACCCACTCCAAGTTGATCCACATCCCGCGGCTGACCGACGACGGCAGCGTCGACTGGTTCGCGGAGCTGGAGGAGATCACCACCGACAGCCCCGCCGGCGACGACCTTGTGCTCACCCCGAAGAAGGTGGCGGCGCTCACGCTGCTGTCCAACGAAGTTGTCCTCGACAGCGACCCGGCGGCGCTGAACGTGGTCGGCCAGGCGATGCTGAGGGCGATCGCGATCGAGATCGACCGGGCGATCTTCCACGGCGCGGGCGGCACGGCACCGCTCGGAATCCTGGAAACCTCGACGACGACCGGTTTTACCCCGCTCCCCGACCAGGCGGGGCCGGTGGGCTACGAGGCGCTCGTGCGTGCCGCGGGGCAGGTGTCCGCTGCCGGAGGTAGGCCGGACGTGGCCTACATCCACCCGACCGACCATGTGGCACTCCAGCTGGCGGCAGGTGGTGACGACAGGCCGCTTATCACTGGTGACGCCTCGCAGGGCGCCCCGCCGGTGGTCGCGGGCCTGCGGCTGTATATCACCCCGGCGTTGGAGGCCGGCGAGGCGCTGGTGGCGCAGGCCGACCAGGTCGTGGTCGCGATCCGCAGGGACGCGAGCGTCGAGTTCTCGTCCGACTATGCGTTCGAGCGGGACGGGACGGCCGCACGGGTGATCGCCAGGGTCGACGCCGGGGTCAACGACTCCGGCGGGCTCTGCCACATCCAGACCGGCTCGTAGCACGGGGTGAAACTTGGCCCCCGGCCCGGGGGCCGGGGCCGCCGGCAGCGCGCCCGTCCGCGGGTTCTAACTCCTCCCTGCGGGCGGGCACGCGCCGCGCGTCTGGCGTCCTGCGGTTCGTGGAGATGCGGATCGGCGAACTGCTCGGGCCGCCACCGCAAAACGGCCCAGGGCGCGGAAATAAAACATCTGTTGCGACAGATGTTTTAGAGAAGAACCAGCGCTATGAGTTTCGTCGGTTGGCGTGGCCGGAACGCAGCCCGGACGCGGTCCGTCGTGGCGCGAAGGGCTCATCAAGAATCCCGTCGGAAGCGTGCGATAGCGTGCTTGGTGCGGTTGGCGTAACGCACCGACCGCAACCGACGGCACCAACACCCCGTCAACGCACAAGCATGGTGAAGCGCCGCCCCGTCGGGGCGGCGCTTCGTCTTTCTGACCGACCCGTGCTTCACCATGCACGTTCCATGCTTACCGCGTTGACGTTCAGGTGCTCTGGTGGCCCGCCGCCTCTCGATAGCTGAGTTCGCCGCCGACATGAAGCAACGCGCCGCGGCCGGTGACGGGACGTGGTGCGTGAGCATGGACGGCCACGCCCGGTACGACCCCCGGCCGCGGGGTGCGCCGCGCACGCGGCCCGTGGCCAGGTCACGAGAGCGCCGCCGCAGCGCCCCTGCACGGACCCGGGGATCTCGGCGCAGCTCGCCACGCTCCACAAGGGCCGGCCCCGGAGGCGATGATCCTCCTGGAGAACCTCCTCATCACCTTGTAGTTCTCGATCACCATCACCAGGTCGGCGGTGTCTCATGACGGACGCCCCGAACCGCGTGGTCGGCATGACGTTCGAGCGCTGGGAGGCCGAGACGCCGGACCTGCCGGGCTCGGTGCGGCGCGAGCTGCTCGACTACGTGCCTGAGCGGCGCGACGAGTGCTGGCCCAACTTGGCGTGGCAGGTCGCCGAGGAGACCGAACGCCGGCGGCGTGACCCGCTCCTCTACGACGAGCTGCCGGAGAAGCGCCGCAGCCCGCACCACGGCACCCCGACGAGCACGTCGACCGGCTCCGGGCGGGTTGAGTTCTCCCACGACGATCCGCTACGTCGGATCCCGGCGGCGGTGTACCTGCCGGCGCTCACGGGGGAGCTGGTGTCGTCGAGTGGCCGGACCCGCTGCCCGATGCCCGACCACGAGGATCTGCGCCCGTCGGCCAACGCTTACGGAACGAAGTGGTGCTGCTTCTCGTGCGGCGCGGGCGGCTCGGTCATCGACTTGGCGAGCGCAATCTACGGGATCGCGCCGCGGGGTCGGGGCTACTGGGAGCTGCGTGACCTGATCGTCGAGGCGCTCGACGGGGCGCCCCTGAACCTCGAGGAGGACCGATGACCGACCTGCGCGCGCAGGAGGCAGAGTTCCGCGCGCAGGCGCGGGACAACGGCAAGACCGACGTGCGGACGTTGCCGCCGCCGACCGCGCCGATGGCGGTGGCGCGCGTGCTCGCCCACGAGCGCTACGAGATGGAGAACGCAACCCCGACGCTGCGGCACTGGCGAGGCGGCTGGTGGTGGTGGCAGCGCAGCCACTGGACCGAGCTCGAACCGCGCGCTGTGCGCGCGGCCGCCTATGAGTTCAGCGAGCACGCCATTTACGAGCGCAGGAAGCCGGACGGGGACACGGAGATCCTCCCGTGGGCGCCGAACCGCCACAGGATCTCGGACCTGCTCGAGGCGCTCGCCGCGATCTGCCACCTGTCCGAAAGCGTGTCTCAACCGACATGGCTCGACGGTCGGGAGCACGGCGTGGTGGTGTCCACCGCCAACGGACTGCTCGACCTTGAGAGCCGGGTGCTGTTGCCGCACACGCCCGAGTTCTTCAACCAGACCTCCGTGCCGTTCGCCTTCGACCCCGAGGCGCCGGCGCCGCGGCGCTGGCTGGGGTTCCTGCGGGGCCTCTGGGGCGACGACAACGACTCGGTCGCCGCGCTGGGGGAGTTCTTCGGCTACGTGGTCTCCGGCCGCCTCGACCTCCACAAGATCTTGCTGCTGGTCGGGCCGACCCGGGCGGGCAAGGGGGCGATCGCCAGGGTGCTCGGCGCGCTCGTCGGGAGTGCAAACGTCGCGGGGCCGACGCTGACCGGCCTCGCCCAAGACTTCGGGCTGGCGCCGCTGCTCGGCAAGCCGCTCGCGGTGATCTCCGACGCCCGGCTTGCCGGGCGCAACAGCCACGTCGTCGTGGAGCGGCTGCTCGCCATCAGCGGCGAGGACACGATCACCGTCAACCGCAAGTACAAGGACCAGTGGACCGGCAAGCTGCCGTGCCGCTTCATGGTCATCTCGAACGAGCTGCCGCAGCTCGGCGATGCCTCCGCGGCGATCGCCGGCCGGTTCGTGGCGTTGCTCCTCACGCGGTCGTGGCTCGGCGAGGAAGATCCGGAGCTCGAGTCGGAGATCCATGCCGAGCTGCCCGGCATCCTGAACTGGACGCTCGGCGGGCTCGAACGGCTGGAGCGGGAGGGCCGCTTCACCCGGCCGGCGTCGACCGAGGAGGCCTACCTCGCGCTCCAGAACCTCGCCTCGCCTGTCGGGGCGTTCGTCCGGGACTGCTGCGAGGTCGAGCATGGGCGCGAGGTCCCGGTTGACGAGCTGTGGGCCGCATGGAAGGCGTGGGCGGAGGACAACGGCCACGCGAGGTCCACCAAGCAGGTACTCGGGCGCGACCTTCGAGCGGCGCATCCGAGTGTCAAGGTGTCGCGTCCCCGCGATGGCGAGGACCGCCAGCGCGTCTATCACGGCATCAACCTCAAGGCGCCGACGAAGGCGCCGTCGTGAGTGGAAACCACAATCGCCAGGACCGCGGACCATCGCGGACCAGAGCGGTGTGGTCCGCAGTGGTCCGCGGTCCAACGCAATGTAGGTCTTGGTCGCAAGGACGCTGTTGGGGGTGGCCGACGTGACCCGGCTCCTCGAGCCGGACACCAGCCTCCCGGCTTGCAGCTGGTGCGGGGCTCGGGCCACGGCAACGATCCGCGACGAGCGCCGCACCCGGCTCACCTCGGGCACCACCGTCCGCAAGGGGCCGGGGACCACGACCGATGTTTGCGACGCGTGCGCGGCGCGGCTGTCGGCCCGATACGGGGCACGGTCGTGATCCCCGGGCAGCTCCAGCTCGACCTCGAGCCCGAGGACACGCTCGCCGACCTCGACCTCGACCACGCCGCCGCCGTGCTCGAGGCCGAGCAGGCCGAGGCGGCCCGGCCGAAGACCTGCCGATGTGTGTCCGGGTCGCTCGTGTTCCGCCCGCTGCCGACCGACAAAGCGACCTGCGCACTGTGTGGGCGACCGCTGCGGTGACCGGCCGGCTGCTCACCGCCCGCGAGGTCGCCGAGACGCTCGTGGTGAGCGTGGAGACGGTGCTCCGCTGGACCCGGCGCGGCGAGCTGCCCGCCATTCGACTGCCAGGAGGCGGCATCCGCTTCAGAGAGGACGCGCTCGCGGGCTGGATCGCCGAGCGGGAGAACAACAACAACCCAAGGAGGACGACGTGAGCAACACGACGTGGCAGGAACTGTTCCCCGATGGCCGGTACCTCGTTTACGAGGGCGAGGATCCGGTGTGGTTTGTGGCCGCCATCGAGAGGGAGTTCGGCTTCGACCCGTCAGCCGATCCGGCATGGGGCAAGGACTGGCTCTCAGGCGACCCGCGGAACCCCGACCCGTTCGGCAGGAGTCTCTGGTTCCACTGCCCGGCGGCGCATCTGCAAGCCATCTACGGCACGTCGCAGAGGGACCCCTTCAACTGCGGATCGTAAGCGCCGCCACAACGAAATGCGCCCCGGGAAACCGTGTGCAGCGGCCCGGGGCGCGACGAACCCAAAGGGGGATCGTGTGACCAGAAATATTAAACCGGCCGAGTTCGACAAGAGCCCGCTCTACGCCTGCGAGGTCGTGGACCGCCGGGTTGTCTACTGGATGGCGTTCGACCCGGAGTACGGCCCCGAGTCGGAAGCCCAGATCGCCTGGCATCGCCGCGAGTACGGGGCGGACCACGTTCGTGGCTGGGAGGTCGGGCTGCCACTTCCGGGCTGCAACTCGGAGGCCGCCAAACGGCAACGGCACCGCCACGAGCGCGAACTTGCCGAGAAGGTAGGCCAGTCGGCCGAAAAGGCCGAATCCGCCGCTCTAGAGAGCGGCGTTATCCGTAACAACTCGGGGGGTACGACCCCCAGCCCATCCCTACCGTTTGTTACGGATATGTGCGGCTGGTGCGGCGCAGAGCTTCCCGATACCCGGGGCGGACGCAAGCGGCGAACCGAGGCCGCCTACTGCTCGAACGCCCACCGGCAGGCCGCCTACCGGCAGCGACGAAACGGCGGACCGCCCGCTCTTTTCGAGGTCGCTTCCGAGGAGAGTCTTGGAGTCGAGCGGAACGCCGAGCGGGTGCTGTGACGTAAATGAGTTGGCGATGCGGTTCGTGGAGGCTGCTCGCATGAGCGACTGGGACGGCGCGCGCGCGCGCGACGGGACGGATGAGCGGCTTCCCGGGTTCGACTGGGGGGAGCCGATCGACTTCAACCCGCCCTTGTCGTGGGGCTGCCACGACTGCGGCATGGACACCTTCGACGAGTTCTACATCGTCGAGAGCAACGTGTGGCCGCTCGACCCGGACGGCGGGCTGCTCTGTCTCGGCTGTATCGAGGCGCGCATCGGACGCCGGCTCGTGCCGGACGACTTCACCGACTGCGACTTCAACGTCAACCCGCGCTACCGGCGCAGCGCGCGTTTGCAGGCGCGCTTGGACGGCGCCGATCCCTCTCCGGCCGCGCGCGGGCCGCGCGTTGCTATGTCCGACCGCGGGGCGTAGAGTGCGCCCGTCAAGCAAGTGGGCCCGCGACGCGCAAACGCCCGGGCCCGTGGCACCGAAGGAATTAGCTTCGATGCGCCCCGCAACCTATCCGCGGGACCTGTCGGCCGCTCCTCTCGGTGTCGCCAACCGACCGAGAGGAGCACCATGCGCACCGACTGGACACCCCCACCGCCGCCGACCCCGGAGCAGATCGACCGGGCCGCGTCGGACCTTCTTCACCTCTATGCCCTTGAACCGCTGCGCCGGGGGGCCGTCACCTTCCGGCGGGCCGACCTCGCGCTGGTCGGGTGGTGGGACCACACGGGCGAGATCTCCTATCTCGGCGACCTCGACGAGGTCGCGGTGAAGCTCCCCGACCTCTACATCGATGACGACGAGGCAGCTTCCGAGCGCATCCCGGACCTGCAGCGCCGGCACAACCTCGCGCGCTGCCGGCTGGCGGTGTGCCAGGCGATCGAACGCCGAGACCAGGACATCGTCCTGATGGGCGAAGACCTTGAGGGGATAGGCCGATGACCGCCCGGACCACGATCGACCGGCGCGAGCGCGACATGCTCCACGCGGAGGTGATGCTCGACTTCAACGGCCTCAACGACATCGTCGTGACCATCGAGAACGACAACTGGCCCGAGGCCCAGCAGTTGCGCCAACGGTTCGAGGACGACTTCCGGCTGTTGGACGACATCGGCTGGAGCGCGCTCGACGGCCGGGAGGAGTTCGAGATCACCATGCCGGCCGAACAGAGAAAGCGGCTGTTCCGTCGGTTCTTGGAAGGAGTGGACGGGTGTCTGCGGGACTTCTCGCCCACCGTGAGCAAGGACTGCCCGCCCGAGTGGATCGAAGAGGAGATGGAGATCATCGAGATCAACCGTCAGGCCGCCGACCGGGATCTCGAGCTGCGCCCGATCTGTGTGGCGCTATTGGAAGAGGAGGTCTGATGCCGCGCCGAACGGTAGGCAGCGTCTACCGGACCGGCACCGGCTACGGGATCCGTTGGCCCGAGGCCGGCCGCCGGCCGCACCGCGCCGGCTTCGCCACCAAGACCGAGGCGCGCCGGTGGTTTTCGGAGAACGTCACTCCCAGGCTCGACCGTGGCGAGCCTGGGATCGCGCGCGAGCTGACGCTCGGCGAGTTCGTCGAGCTCTACCTCGAGCGCCACGCCGCCACGGTCCGCGCGCGGACGATCTTGGAGCTGCGCAAGCGGCTCAAATACGCGCGCGCGCCGTTCGGGGATGTGCCCCTGCGGGACCTGGAGCGCATGTCGGGCGAGATCGCCGGATGGCGCACCAGGCTGCCCGAGCGGTCGCAGTACGGGGTGGTGCAGGCGCTCAGGCAGACGCTCGAGGCCGGCGTGCGCTGGGGCTACCTGACGCGCAACCCGGCCCGCCTCGCCGGGCGGAACCCACAGCCCCCGCCCAGGACGGTGCGGGTGTACACCGACGAGGAGGTCGCCGCCATCGCCGGGGAGCTGCGGCCCGCGTACCGGTCACTGCCCGCGTTCTGCGCGGCCACCGGGCTGCGACCCGAAGAGTGGGGCGTGCTCGAGCGCCGCGACATCGACCGGGCGTCCAGGGTGCTGACGGTGCGCCGCACGATCTCGAGCGGCGAGGTGGTCGAGCTGGCCAAGACGCAACGGTCGCTGCGGCAGATGCCGCTGTCCGCACGCGCGTGCGCCGCCGTGGAGGACATCCCGCCGAGGCTCGACACCCCCTACCTGTTCCCTGCTCTCCGCGGAGGTCCGTTTGACCTGGCGAACTTCCGCCGCCGGGAGTGGCGTCCGGCGGTTGAGGCGTCCGGCGTCGCGAAGCCCGCGCGGATCTACGACCTGCGGTCCACGTTCGCGAGCAACGCGCTCGCCGCGGGCATCTCGGTGTTCGAGCTCGGCAGGATCATGGGCACGTCGGTGGCGATGATTGAGCGCCACTACGGCACCCTGATCGAGGGGGCAGGCGCGGACATCGCCCGCCGGCTGGACGTATTCGAGGCCGGGCAGGGAGCGGCCGGCGGACGTAGTGGCGTTGTAGTGGCGTCGGACCCGGACTGAGTCGGACGCGCGCGTGACGGCAGAACGGCGGCATTGCAGGGCGAACGTCGAACGCCCCCGGCAGGACTCGAACCTGCGACCCGCTGCTTAGAAGGCAGCCGCTCTATCCAGCTGAGCTACGGGGGCCGGGCGACAGAATCTAAGGGTACGTCGGGTCGCTTCCGGCCTTGGCCGGTTGATGGCAGGACCGGCGAATGCGGTGTCCTGCGCCGAATCGGGGCGGCCGGATTCGAACCGGCGACCTCTCGACCCCAAATCGAGCACTCCACCAGACTGAGCTACGCCCCGGGGGCGGCCGAGTCTAGCCACTCCTCCTGAAGGCAATCCATCCAAGCCTGCAGTCGAGCGCGGAACAGCGTGTCGTTCGTCCTGATGGTGAGCACGCCGTACCTCGAGCGCCAGGTCCGGCCACGCAGCTGCCCGCTGTTGCTCTTTCGCTGGAGGGTGATCATGTCGGGAGGGACAGCAAGGGTGCTGCCCCAAAACCGGCGGAGCGCCGGCAGCGACTGGTCAGCGTGGTGCTGAAGCCAGTACTCCAGCTTCCGCCGAGTCATCGCCTTTATCCATCGGTCGGCGAGAATGCACACGGCGGGGGTGGAATTCGCGATGGTCACGGAGTTGCGACTGCGCTTGGTGCCCTCGGCGATGTAGAGGCATACGAAGTCGCGGAAGGTGGGCATTTGCCGCCAGGGAGGCGAACTCGCGCCTGCCTACTCCATACGCACTCTCGCGACGCTCCCGATGCATCAGGCAGGCGGCGACGTTGCCGGGTGCGGGTTGTCACGCCGCCGTCGCTGAAGAGGCAGATCGGACACCCACCCGTAGATCGTTGTCTTTGGAAGCGCAAGCCGATCCGCGATTTCCACGATGCTGAGCTCACGCTCCGACCGCAGCATTCGCGCTTTCTCTCGTAGGTAGGCGGGGTGCGACATACGAACTTATGTTCGTATGGAGAGCGGACGGCTTGGGACCCGGCCCTCCGGCTAGGGTGCTGCGATGGCCGAGATACAGCCGCTGCGCACCCTCCGCTACGAGCCGGCCACGGCCGGGCCGCTCGAGGATGTGATCGCCCCGCCCTACGACGTCATCGACGATGAGCTGCGTGCCCGGCTGCTCGCCCGGAGTCCCAACAACGTCGTGGAGATCGACCTCCCCCGCGCCAACGGCTCCGACCCTTACGAGCACGCTGCCGCGACGATGCGCGACTGGCGTGAGCGCGGGGTGCTCGTTCGCGAGGACGAGCCGGCGGTCTGGGTGCTGCGCCAGGACTACACCGCTCCGGACGGGCGGCCCAGCACCCGCACGGGCTTCCTCGCGCGCGTGCGGGTTGAGGACTACGGCGCCGGGCGGATCCGGCCCCACGAGCGCACTCACCCGGGCCCCAAGGAGGATCGGCTACGCCTGACGCGCGCCACTCGGACCAACCTCTCGCCGATCTTCAGCCTGTTCGACGACCCCGAGGGGGCGGCGGGTGAGGCGCTCGGGCGCGCCGCGACGGGCGAGCCGTTCGCGAGCGCGGCCGACCACGAGGGGACCGGCAACGTGATCTGGCGCATCTCCGAACCCGACGCGTTGGCGGCGCTGCAGGGGGCGCTCGACAGCGCCGAGCTGCTCATCGCCGACGGCCACCACCGCTACGAGACGGCGCGGGTGTTCGCCGACGAGGTGGGCGGGGAGGGCGAGCACCGCTACGTGCTCATGCTCCTGTGCTCGCTGTCGGACCCTGGCCTGACGATCTTTCCCACTCACCGTCTGCTAACCGGGCTGAAGGCTGACGAGGCCAAGCAGCTGGCCATCCGCGAGGTGCTGACCCGCGACTTCGAAATCGAGCCCCTCGACGACCCCGCGCACCTGGAGGGGCCGCCCGGGCAGCCCGTGTCCTTCGGGTACATGGACTCGTTTCACCGCGCCCCCTACCGGGTGACGCTGAAGGACCAGTCCGTGGCCGACGCGGCGCTGGCCGGCAAGCCCGACGCCTACCGGCGGGTCGACACCGCCGTGTTGGAGGCGCTCGTGCTGCAGGGCGCCCTCGGCATGTCCGAGGACGACATCTCCCACCTCCGAGGGCTGGACTACTCCAAGAACCTGGACGACGCGATCGACGCCGTCCAATCGGCCCGGGCCGACGCCGGCTTCTTCATGCGACCCACGCCCGTCGACCAGGTGCGACAGGTCGCGGAGGCGGGCGAGTCCATGCCGCCGAAGTCCACGTACTTCTTCCCCAAGGTGCCCACCGGACTCGTATTCAGCCCGCTCGAATAGTCCCCTCGGGCGGCGAGCTAGACCGACCGGTATCGGGCCGGATCCGTCAGGTGTCGATTGCGCTGATGCACCAGGTGGGTTAGAACATCTTGTCCATGGCTCGGACCCTCCCGACGCCGGCCGTCGTCCCCCGGCCGGCCCAGTTCGCTGATCGCCAACCAGAGCTGGACCTGGTATCTCGAGCGATCGATCATTCGCGCGTCCAGGGATCCCTGGTCGTCTTCGAGGGCGCCTCGGGCATCGGCCGCTCGCGCCTGCTGGCTGAGCTCGGCAAGGCGGCCCAGGGCCATGGCGCCTGTGCGCTGCGGGCCCGGGGCGGAGAACTGGAGGTGGACTTCGACCTCGGCGTCGCCCTCCAGCTGTTCGAGCCGCGGCTCTCCGCCGTGGACCCACTCGAGCGTGGGGAGCTCATGGCCGCCGCGGGCGCGGCGGCGCCGCTGGTGTCGGGCGGTCATCTCGACGGCACGAGCCGCGACGCCGTCCTGCACGGACTCTGGCGGCTGGTGCGCAACCTGGCCGAGCACCAGCCCGTCCTGATCACGGTGGACGACCTTCAGTGGGTCGACCGCGCGTCGCTCGAGTTCCTCGTCTATGTCTCCCAGCGGCTCGACGACCTCCCGCTGGTGGTCGCGTGCACCCGCACCACCGGTGAGGATGGCCCCCACCCCGACCTGGTCGACCGCCTGCAGGGCGGGCCCTTCGCGCGCATGGTGACTCTTGGCCCGCTGTCCGTCGCAGGGGTGGCCACGATCGCCGGCGGCGAGGGGTTCGCCGCCGCGCCGCGAGACTTCCTCGAGAGCGCGTTGCAGGCCTCGGGCGGGGTGCCGTTCCTCGTCAAGGCCCTGCTGGCCAGCGCGCGCAGTGCCGGCCTGACCGTCGACACGGATCCCGATCGCCTGGCCACGCTGGCCTCCGAGCCGGTCTGGCGCGCCATCACGCTGCGGCTCGAGCGCCTGCCCGAGGGGGCTCGAGCGCTCGCCCGGGCCACGGCGATCCTCGGCCTCGAGGCCACGATCGCGCGCGCGGCGCTGGTGGCCGGGCTCGACCACTTCACCGCCATGGAGGCCGTCGAGACCCTCAGGCGGGCACAGCTGCTCGACGAGGGGGCCTCCGAGCTGCGCTTCCGGCACAGCGTGGTGCGGGAGTCGCTCTACGAGGGGCTGCCGGCCACGAGCCGGGCGCTCGGGCACCTCCAGGCCGCGCGCGTGCTGTGGAACGAGGACGCCCCGCCGGAACACGTGGCGGCCCACCTCCTCGGAAGCCACCAGGTGGGCGAGCCGTGGGCGCTGGCCGCGCTTCGGCAGGCCGGCCGGGCGGCGGCGGCCGCGGGCGCCCTGAGCACGGCCGTGGCCTACCTCCGGCGCGCGCTGGAGGAGGACCCCGAGGGCGACGAGCGCACCGACCTGCTGGCCGAGCTCGGCGAGGCCGAGGTGGCCAAGGGCGACCCCGCCGGGGCAGCGCGCCTGTCCTCGGCCGCCAACGCCTCGAACCCCGGGCCCGCGCGGGCACAGACCCTCGAGCGGCTCGGTGGCGCCCTGTGGCTGAGCGGACGCGACGCTGAGGCGGCCGAGGCCTTCGAACGGGCTCTGGCCGACACGGGCGACGGCTCCGACGCCCAGTCCGCGCGCCTCCGCGCCGGCCTTCTGATGGCGGGCCGCCTTCGCGACGGCCTGCGCGAGCGCACTGCGCGCCGACTCGGTCCCGAGCTGCGCGAGCCGAATTTCGGCCGGCCGCGCGAGCCGGCGCTGCTCGCCTCCGTGGCCTTCGTCCGCGCGCTCGCCGGGCGCCGCAGCACCCGCGTGGTGGAGCTGGCCGACCGTGCGCTGGAGGGCGGTGGCCTGATCGCCGCCGATGTCCCTCCCGGCGCCGAGTGCTTCGCCGCCTGCTGCGCGCTGCTGTGGTCGGATTCGCTCTCCACTGCGGAGATCGCGCTGACCATGGCCTTGGAGGGCGCGCACCGGCGCGGCCACGCCGGCGCCGTGGGCGCCGCGTCACGCTTTCGCGCCTGGACGGTGTTCCAGCGTGGGCGCCTGGCACACGCCGCGGCCGACGCGCTGGCCGCCGGCGCCGGCGACGGCGACCTGCCCACAGCCGCGGTGCCGCGGGCGGCCACGATTCTCGCCGAGATCGACATGGAGCAGGGGCGCATCGACGAGGCCGGCCTGTTGCTCGAGGACGCGGCTCATCGCACCACTTGGGACGACGGGCCCCAGCACGCCTTCCACCTGTCCGCGCTCGGCCGGCTGCGCCATCGCCGCGGCGATCACGCCGGCGCCCTCGAGGACCTCCTGGAGGCCGGCCGGCGCATGGAGAGCCTCGACGTGCACAACCCTGCCGTGCTCCCGTGGCGCTCCCGCGCGGCGGTGGCCGCCATGGCGGCCCACGATCGGGCCCGGGCGGCCACCCTGGCCGCCGAGGAGGTGGCCCTGGCGCGCACCTTCGGCGCGAGCCGGCCGCTGGGCGTGGCCCTGCGCGCGGCCGCCCTGGTCGCCCCGGCCGAGGAGCGGCTGGTTCTCCTGCAGGAGGCGGTGGCCTGCCTGGAGCGGTCGCCCGGCGCGCTGGATCGCTCGCGTGCGCTGATCGATCTGGGATCCGAGCTTCGCAGGGTCGGACGCCGCCGCGACTCCCGCGACTGCCTCCGGGCCGGTCTGGACGTGGCCCACCGCTGCGAGGCGACGATGCTGGTGGCCCGCGCCCACGAGGAGCTCGTGGCCAGCGGGGCCCGGCCCCGGCGCGAGCGCCTGAGCGGGTCCGATGCCCTCACGCCCCGGGAGCGCCAGGTGGCCGAGCTGGCCGCCCGTGGCGTCAGCAACCGGGACATCGCGCAGCGCCTGTTCATCACGCCCAAGACCGTGGAGTGGCACCTGGGCAACGCCTACCGCAAGCTGGAACTGCACTCGCGCAGCTCGCTGATCGGCGCCCTGAGCGGCAACGAGGACGACCAGCTGCAGTAGGGCCACCCTCCCGACCCCGGACGCAAAGGGGGCCCGCCGTAGCGGGCCCCCGATGCGCTGGCTGAAACCCTGTCCGCTTTAGCGGACCAGGGAAATCCGGGCCTGCTTCACCTTCTTGCTGACCCGGAGCTTGACCGTCCGGTTCGTACGAACCTTCTTGGTCAGGGTGCTCAGCTTGCGTCCCCGCGAGCCGAGCAGCTTCGCACGCAGCGTCGCGTAGCGATGGCCCTTCCAATTGACCCTCACCACCAGGTAGACCTTGCCACCGCGCTTGACCAGCTTGGCCGTGCGGATGGAGGCCTTGACCTTGATCGTCTTCTTCTTGCTGTCGCCCGCGGCCTGGACCGGAGGAGCTTCAGTAGAAGCGTCCGTCGGTGTCGGGCTCTTGCCCGGCAGCGGCGGGGTGGGCGGCACCGGAGCGGCGACACCGAAGTCAACGTCGATGCTGCGGAGCAGACCCTCAGGGTCGAAGTCCGCAATCACGTTGATCTTCTCGGGATCACTGTTCAGCACCTCAACAGCGGCGTTGCCGTTGCTGTCGGTGTACTGGCACACGTCGTTCCGACCCTTGGGCGGAGCGGGGGTGCCATTGACCGAGAACGTGGGCGTCAGCTGTCCGGAGTAACCGAACACGCCGTCCGCCTTGCTGTCGACGTTGAAGCACACACGCTCGTTCACGAACGCCGAACCGTCGACGTCCTGAGCGTGAGCCGCCACGATCCGAGCGTTGCTGTTGGCATCGCCTGGACCCTTCGGGTAGATCACCAGGTACTTGGTGAACAGCGACTTCACCGTCTTGATCAGCGACGGCGAGACCTTCGCCGTATCGCTCACCGGCTGGTACGGGTACCGCGCCGTGGCGGTGATGTCCGACGTACCGAGGACATCCACGTCCTCGAGGTCGCATCCGCCGTTGGCGTTCCGGATGCCCAGCGAGTTGTAGTACGCGCCGGTTCCGGGGTTGTACTCGACCTGTGCCTCACCGTGCTCGTCCGTGTAGACGACCACGCTCTGCCATCCGTCCGGGGTCTGACGGTACTGGGGCGTCTCATCCTTACGCCTCAGGCACGTTGTGTCGACCGGTACGGCAGTACGGAGCACCTCCGCGATGTCCCAGTAGTCGTACAGACCGTCGACCAGGAACCCGCGGAAGTTGTTCCCCTGCGCCGGGCCATCAATGCCCGAGGTGAAGGGACCGCGAGTGGTCGCCGGGATGTACGTCGCGTAGAACGGTGCGTAGTAGTTGTGGGCAAGCTGAGTGCCCAGGGTGTTACGGCTGTAGACCGACGTCTTGTCGGCCTTCTCGAGCGAGCCGACGCCACCGAGATCGGTGCCGCCCTTGTTCGCTGCGATGGACACGTCGACCCGTGCTGCCGGCATCGGCGCGTCGTCCGCGTTCAGGCGTCCGTCTGCGAGCAACGTGCTCGTCTGCAGCGGATCGAACGGACCACGCACGGGGAAGGGCACCACGTCGCCGAAGATGCGGGAGAACCCGCCACCATCGCCGCCGCCGGTGCAGTTGTCCACGGCATCCTGCGTCGTGGACTTCTTCTCCGTCGGGCAGGCGGAACCCAGGGGATGACCCTCGACCTTCGTGGTGTCATCGTGGATGTCCCACCGCGCTGCGTTGTTGTCCGGATTGGAATCCGAATCGTCGGCCAGCGCGGCCGCCAGGTCGGGCCAGGCAGTCGGCAGCGTGAAGCTGCCGCCCGGTCCGAGCGGATGCGGGAACGAGCCCGTGACCTTCACCTGGATGCGGCCGTTCAGATCTCCGGCGTCGAAGATGCCGTCACCGGGCGGATCGCCCAGACGGGTGTTGCCGGTGGGATCTGCCTGACCGACCTCATCAATGGCCGGCGTGTTCAGGCTCATCCAGATGGACAGGAACTGGTGCTTCAAGACCGGCGTGCCGGCCTCGTCCGAGACTACGAGCTTGATGCGCGCGAGTCCGGGCTCGAGGCTGACGATGTCTGCAGCGACACAGTCCTCGAAACCGGTGATCGTCGAGGTCTCGATCTGCGGCAATACGCCGGGACCGGTCCATTCCTCGACAAGCCAGTCGACGCTGAAGCCCCGCTCGGAGATGTCCGGGTGGCACTTCACGAGCCGTATCTGCTCGCCACGCCAGGCAAGGTACGGAATGTTCGTCGTCTGGGGATCTGGGGGACCCTGCGCAGCAGCGGGAACGCTCGCCAGCGCGGAGCCCAAGACGCACGCAAAAAACGCGAGACTCAGTCTGAGTCTCCCGAATCGTCGCATGGGCCAACCTCCTGGGTCGATTGGTTCGTGCACCCACCCCGTCGGCGAGTCACATGTAGGGCGACGCTATGCCTGCGGGGACGGTTTAGCGCCGGGGGCGGGCACCTGTCTTCCCACGATGGGTCCCTGGGTATGCACAACCTCACCCCGGGGATTTGGGGCAGCGATCCCCGGGTTTAAACCCTGCGGTGGCCCCGCGACTAGCATCCCGCGCTGTGGTGAGGATCTACACGCGCAAGGGCGACGACGGGACCACCGGCCTCTGGTACGGCGGCCGCGTCCCCAAGCACGACGGCCGCCCCGAGGCCTACGGGTCGATCGACGAGGCGGCATCGTCCCTCGGGGCCTGCCGCGCCGCGTCGGAGCCTGGCGGGGAGGTCCACGATGACGTGCTGCGGTTGCAAAACGAGCTGTTCGTGGCGGGCGCCGAGCTGGCCACCGCGCCGGAGGCCGCCAACCGGCTGGAGGACGGCGTCTCGCGTGTGACCCCTGAAATGGTCGAGCGCCTGGAGGGCGTGATCGACCGCTATATGGACCGCGTGGACCTGCCGCCCAAGTTCGTGATCCCCGGGGGCACCGAGCTCTCGGCGCGCCTGGACGTGGCCCGCACGGCCGTGCGCCGCGCCGAGCGCCGGGTGGCAGAGCTCAACGATCGGGGAGAACTGGCCGAAGACGTGGTCCTGAGGTATCTCAACCGGCTCTCGGACGCGCTGTTCGCGATGGCGCGCTTCGCCGACGAGCCCGATCCGGAGCTGTTCGAGGGGAGACGATGAGAGCCACCGCCCGACAATCGAACCAGAGCCTCAAGCACGACTTGAAGGTACGCGAGCATCACCTGGTGGCCGACGAGCCCCGCGAGAACGGAGGCGGCGACAGCGGGCCGAGCCCGCAGGAGCTGCTGGCGGCCAGCCTGGCCTCGTGCACGGCCATCACGATGGAGATGTACGCCCAGCGCAAGGGCTGGGAGGTGGGCGACCTGGTGGTGGACGTGGACTACGAGCCGGCGCAGCGGGGATCGCCAACGCGCTTCTCGATGAACGTCCGGCTGCCCAAGGAGTTGCCCGAGGACCAGCGCGAGCGGCTGCTCCAGATCGCCGCCAAGTGCCCGGTTCACCGGACCCTCGAGGGCGAGGTCATGTTCGACGAGAGGGTCGACCTGACCTAGCCGCCTGCGGTTCGCCGGCGCTCCCACATCTCGATCGTGCCGAGCGGCCGGTAGCCGAGCCGCGCGTAGACCGGGCGGCCGAGCTTGGTGGCCTGGAGAGTGCTGACCTCGCAGCCGCGCTCGCGCCCGTCGGCCAGCGCCCGCTTCATCATTGCCGAGCTGAGGCCCCTACCCCGGGCGGATGGCACGGTGGCCACCCACCAGATGCTGCAGTCACCCTCCAGATCCTGGCTCACCACGGTGGCGGCCGCCTCTCCGTCCACCCGCGCCACGTAGTTGTGGCGCGGGTCGGCGGAGCCCGCTCCGATGATGCGGGCGAACACGTCGCCCGTCCCGTAGGCGAGGTCGTTGACCCGGGCCAGGTCGTCGAGCGACGGCTGCGGGTCGGGCTCGGGGTCGCCGGGGGCCGGGGCCTCCACCTCGTCTAGGTCCGCCAGCATCGCCGTGGGGGTGGCGTCGAGCACGTGGCCGGCCGCGGCCAGGGCCTCCCGCGCCCGCGAATGGTGCTCGGGCACCCACACCGTCCAGGCGAGCACGCCGATGTCGGCGTAGGCCGAAGCCAGCGCCGGGAGGGCGGCAATTAGCGGGTCCTCGCCGTCGTAGATGACGGAGTTCGGCAGGGAGCGCTCGGGCACGGCCGGAGTGACGGCCGCCAGCACGCCGTCCAGCTCGATGACATGGCCGCCGGACGAGGGTCCCGGCATCGCGCCGAACGCCGCGCGCATGCTCGCCATCATGCGGTCCCACTGGGCCGAGTCGGACATCGCGCGCCGATAATAGGCCGATGTCGGACGTGGATCGCCTGCGACCTCTGCTGCTGAGCCCCGAGGAGGCAGCAGCCATGGATGCGCCGGGCAGCACGGAGGCCGCCGTGCTGGTCCCGCTGATTCCCGCACCGCAGGGACTGGTGGCCGTGTTCACCGAGCGACGCGCCGACCTACGCCGCCACGCGGGCGAGATCTCGTTCCCCGGGGGCCGGCAGGACTTCCCCGACGAGGACCTGCGCGAGACCGCCCTGCGCGAGGCGCAGGAGGAGATCGGCCTGGCTCGGACCGAAGTGGAGCTGGCGGGCGCGCTCCCACCGGTCGGCACGTTCGTGACCGGCTACCGCGTGCACCCGTTCGTCGGTGTGGTGGCGCCCGGCCGGTCCTGGACGCTGCAGGAGACCGAGGTGGAGCAGGTGCTGGAGCTGTCGCTTGCGGACCTGGTGGCCGGCTACGAGATGCAGCGCCTGTGGCGCCGCGGGGTGCCGATCAAGACCCCTACCTACACGGTGGACGGCCACCTGGTCTGGGGAGCCACCGCTCGGATCGTCCAGACGCTGCTCGAGCGCCTCACGCCCGAGATGGCGTGAGCGCTGCTACACGTCCTTCTCGATCGGCACGTTCACCAGGTTGCCCCACTCGGTCCAAGAGCCGTCGTAGTTCTTCACGTCGGACTCACCGAGCAGCTCGTGCAGGACGAACCAGGTGTGGGCCGAGCGCTCGCCGATCCGGCAGTACGCGATCACCGGCCCGCCGTTGATGACGCCCTTCGACCCGTAGAGCTCACGCAGCTCGTCCGCCGGCTTGAAGGTACCGTCCTCCTGAACGGCCTGGGCCCAGGGCACCGAGGCGGCGCCCGGGATGTGCCCGGCGCGCTGGGCGCCCTCCTGCTCGTATCCCGCCATCGCGATCAGCTCGCCCGAGAACTCCTGCGGGGAGCGCACGTCCACCAGATGAGTGCTGGACCCCAGCGCCTGGAGCACCTCGTCGCGCTTCGCGCGGATCGTCTCGTCGCCCTCGGCGGCGCTGAACTGCTGCGTGTCGTAGCTCGGCACGTCCGACGTTGTCGGGCGGCCTTCCGAGATCCACTTCTCACGCGGGCCGTTGACGAGCTTGACCTTGTCGTGGCCGTAGTACTTGAGGTACCAGAAGGTGTAGGCGGCGAACCAGTTGTTGCGGTCGCCGTAGAGCACGATCGTGTGATCGTTGGAGATCCCGTGGCTTCCGAACAGCTCGCCGAACTCGGCGGGTCCGAGGAAGTCTCGCTTGACCTGGTCCTGCAGATCCGTCTTCCAGTCGAAGCCGATGGCTCCCGGGATGTGCGCCTCGGCGTACAGCGCGGGGTTCTCGTCGACCTCGACGATGCGGATCGATTCGTCGCTCAGGTGGTTCTCGACCCACTGCGTGTCCACCAGAACGTCATTGGCGTAGCCAGCCACCGCTCCTCCATTTACTCGTAGTCCGGTAGGGATTTCGGCGTTTCAGAGTACACGGCGGCTTATCCTGCCGGCATGGAGCGCGCCCCCCTCCGCCCCGTGCCGCTGTCGCCGGCCGGGCCGGTCGCGCCGGAGCGGGCGCTGCGCCACGTGCTCGAGGTGCTGCCGCGGCTCCCGGCCGACCAGGCGCAGGCTCTCGCGCTGGTGCTCCTGACGGGACGTTCGCGCGCCGGCGCCGCGCTCGACACCGGCCGGGACGAGGCCGAGATCGCTCGCACTCACGTCGGCGAGACGCGCGCTGCGCCGTTCCCTGGTCGAGCTGGAGGGACGCGGCTGGTGCGGGCGTGCCGAGCGCCTGGTCTCGGACCGCCTTGGATGGGGTACTCGACGCGGACGGAGCGCAGCGACTGGACTGCCAGCTGCGCAACTGCCCGCGGTGCGTGGAACACGAGCGTCGCCTGGTGGCTGCCCAGGATGCGATGGTGGCCTCCGTGGGAGCGGCACCGCCCTCGACGGCGGGCGCGGGCGTTCCGGTGGTGCTCTCGGTCGTGGCCGACGATGAGCCGGCTACGCCCTCCCCCGAGGCGGAGGAGAGTGACGCTTCGCTGGCCGCCGCCGCGGCGGCCTACGCCGTGCTCGTCGGGCTGGCCGTAATGCTGGTGTTGGCCGCGATGGCCTTCGCTCTGAGCGCGGCGTTCTAACGGCGGCCGCTGGCCCCTATCCTGGACACTACCCCCGCTACCTAGCCTGGATCCGCGCTAGGCCAGCACCCGCCCCACGGCGGCGCGCATCGCCTCGAGCCAGCCGTCCTCGCCGGCGCGCACCACGGCCACGGGCAGCAGCCATCGGTCCGCCGCCTCGGCCACGAGCCGCGCTCCCCCCTCCAGCACTTCCGGCCCCGCCGCCCCGGCCGCCTCGTAGACCACGCCCCTCACCGGCGTGTCCACGATCCGCTCCAGGAGGGTGGCCAGTCGCGGGCCGTTGACGGCGGCGGACGATCCGCCCACGGCGCCGCCCATCAGCCAACAGATGACGGCCACGCCGGTCAGGTGCGGCACGAGGGTGGCCAGGCGGTCGGGGTCGGCCACGACCCCCTCCGCTCCCGCGGCCTCGATCTCCTTCACCCTCGCCGGGTCGCGGGTGGTCCCCCGCACCGAAAGGCCGTCCTGCCTCAGACCGCGCACCAACGTGAGGCCGCGGCACCCGCAGCCCACGATCAGCACGCGCGCCAACTCAGTGCTGCCCGCCGAAAGTACCGTCGTGCACTCAGGTGTCCTGCTCGCGCGCGCGCCGGCGCAACTCGTCCTGCCAGCGCTGGTCCTCGGCCACCCGCTCGTGCACGTCCTGCTCGGTCAGCTCGGGGCGCCCGCTTGCGCGGCGCCGCTCGTTCTGCGCCTCCAGCATCTGGTCGACGTCGTCCACCTCCAGCTCGGCCTCCAGCTCCGGGGAACGCGTCGGGCGCCAGTCCACCTGCTCTGCGCCCGACCCTGGGTACCACTTGCCCAGCGCGAACAGGATGCCGCCGACGGCCAGAAAGGCGAACAGCACGAACACGCCGAACTCGTCCACGCCGCGAGTCTACGCCCGGTGGCCCCGCGCGCCGCGCTGCGATGTCTCGCCGAGCGGGGGCTGACGGTCGTGGTGTCGATCCGCTCCGAAGAGACCTACAGCCTGGCGGGCTAACGTCGAGCGCCGCGGAACGGCCCGGCGATCTCGAAGATCGCGCCGGTGCCCTCGTATCGCTGCGAGGACACGTAGACCCTCCGGCCGCTCGGGTCGAACGTGACGCCGGTGAGCTCCGACGGGGCGTGAAGCGGGCCGGTGGCCGTCAGGAACGGGCTCATCCGCCGCCGCGGCGTGACCATCACCAGGTCCAGCTCGCCGCTGCCGTTGTCCTCGCAGATGAAGAGGTCGCCCGAGCGCGACACGGTCATCTGGTCCACGCCGAAGAGGGGCGGGTCGGTCAGCTTCGCCGCGTCGTAGATCACCTCGATCCGCCGGGAGCGAGTGTCGTAGGCGTGCACGCGATTGTCGGCCGTCGTGGCCACGTAGACGATCCCGCTGTCGAACCAGATCCCCTCGCCGCGGGCGAAGGCCGTCCGCCCGGCCACCTGCAGACGGGTCGGCACCGTGGCGGCCAGCGGATCGGGGACCTCCCTCCAGCTGACTCGACCACGATCCCCGACCGTCGCGATCTCGAGCAGGCCCCTGTTCAGGCTCGGCCAGCGCCGGGGGGTGAAGCGGTAGAACCCGCCGTCCTCCAGGTCCTCGGTGAGGTAGACGCGACGCCCGCGTGGGTCGACGGCCGCCGCCTCGTGCTTGAACACGCCCATCGCCCGCCGCGCCACCGCACGCCGGCGGCCGGTCGGGTCGCACTCCCACACGCGGCCCGCGTCGACCTCCTCACACGACAGCCAGGTGCCCCATGGAGTGGCCCCGCCCGAGCAGTTGAAGTTGGTGTCCCCGAGGATCCGGTAGGCGTCCTTGATCCCTCCGCGGCGACCGAAGCGGATGGCCTGCGCGCCGCCGCCCACGGTGGCGGGCGCCTCGGCGTTGGACACCAGGATCCAGCCCCCGTCCCGGGTGGCGTAGGTGGCCTGCCCGTCCGGGAAGATCGGCAGCTCGAAGTTCGTGCCGCGCACCCGCTGTCCGGCACGGGCGATCAGACGGGAGCGGAAGCCCCGCGGCAGGCGCAGCCCGTAGCGGTCGGGGGCCCGCAGCCGTCCGTACGGGCTCCGCCCCGGGCGGACGGTCGCGGCCAGCGCCTCGCGCCAGAACTCCGCCCCGACGGCCACAGCTCCGACGGCCATGACGCTCGTCTGCAGGAACTCGCGACGGCGTTGCATGAGGCAATTCTTACCTTGCTTGCCGACCCGGGCCACCCGATCCGCAAGAATCCCGCGCCGTGTAGCGCAACCGGAGGGACCTCCACGTGATCGATTTCGAGCTGACCGACGAGCAGAAGCTGATCCGCGACACCGCTCGGGACTTCACCGATCGGGAGATCGTGCCTCGCGCGCGTGAGAACGACCGCAACGAGCATTTCGACACCGAGCTGGTCCAGAAGATGGCCGAGATCGGCTTCCTAGGGGCCATCGTGCCCGAGCAGTACGGCGGGCGGGGCGTGGACTACCGCACCTACGCGCTGATCGTCGAGCAGGTCGGTCGCGGATGCTCCGCGATGCGCACGGTGGTCTCGGTGGTCACGTCGCTCGTGTGCTCTTCGATCGTCCGCTGGGGCACGGAGGGGCAGAAGCAGCAGTGGCTGCCCCGGCTCTGCTCCGGCGAGGCGCTCGGGTGCTTCGGGCTGACCGAGCCCGACACCGGCTCGGACGCCTCCAACCTCAAGACGCGGGCCGAGAAGGTGGACGGCGGCTGGCGGATCACCGGCGGCAAGATGTGGATCTCGCTGGGCAACTACGCCAAGCTCGCGCTGGTCTTTGCCCAGACCGACCCGGAGAAGAAGCACCGCGGTCTGGCCTGCTTCCTGGTCCCGACCGACGCGGAAGGCTTCTCCAGCCAGGAGATCCACGGCAAGCTGGGCCTGAAGGGATCGGACACCGCCGAGCTGTCGCTGGACGGCGTCGTGTTGGGAGACGACGCGCTGATGGGCGAGGTCGGCGACGGGTTCAAGATCGCCATGTCGGCGCTCGACTCGGGTCGCTTCTCGGTGGCCGCCGGCTGCGTGGGCATCTGCCAGGGGAGCGTGGACGCGTCGGTGTCCTACGCCAAGGAACGCAAGCAGTTCGACCGGCCGATCGCGTCCTTTCAGCTCGTGCAGGAGATGATCGCCGACATGGTCGTCCAGACCGAGGCGGCGCGGGGGCTGGTCCTGCGGGCCGGCTGGCTCAAGGACATGGAACGACCCAACACCACGGAGACTTCGATCGCCAAGCTGTACGCCACCGAAGCGGCGGTGAGCTGTGCCAACACGGCCATCCAGGTGCACGGTGGCTCGGGGTACGTGGACGACTACCCGGTCGAGCGCTACCTGCGCGACGCCCGCGTGACCACCCTCTACGAGGGCACCTCGCAGATCCAGAAGCTGATCATCGCCCGTTCCGTGACCGGCGTGAACGCGATGGTCTGATGGCCGGCGTCTTTGGCGAGGTGCACGACGCGGTGGGCGTGGCCCGCCTTAACCGGCCCGCGGCGCGCAACGCCCTCTCCCCCGGTCTGATGGAGGAGCTCGGCGACGTGCTGGAGAGCTTCGACGGCGATCCCGAGGTCCGGTGCATCGTGATCGCCGGCGGCGACGACTGGTTCGCCGCCGGGGCGGACATCGAGACCATGGCCGCGCCGAGCGTCCAGGAGGTGCCCGGCGGGCCGACCGAGGACTTCTGGCCGCGGGTGGCGGGCATCTCCACCCCGCTAGTGGCCGCCGTCTCCGGCTACGCCCTCGGCGGCGGCTGCGAGCTGGCGCTGGCGTGCGACATGATCGTCGCCGCCGAGGGGGCGGAGCTGGGCCAGCCGGAGATCCTGCTCGGCATCATCCCCGGAGGCGGCGGCACACAGCGCCTGGCACGGGTGATCGGCAAGCAGCGCGCAATGGAGCTGGTCCTGACCGGCCGGCGGATGTCGGCCGCCGAGGCCCACGCGCTCGGCCTCGTGAACGTGGTCGCCCCGGCGGGCCTATGGTTCGAGCAGGCCCTGGAGCTGGCGGGCGTGGTGGCCCGCCGGCCGGCGATCGCCGTCCGCTTGGCCAAGCAGGCGGTGCTGGCCGCCGAGGAGACCTCCCTCGGCGCCGGCCTCGTTGAGGAGCGGCGGCTGTTCGCGCTGGCCATGGCCACCGAGGACCGCGTGGAGGGCATGGCGGCGTTCCTGGAGAAGCGGCGGCCGGAGTTCCGCGGGCGGTGAGGCCCGGGCGACTCGGCGTGGTGGGCGCCGGCACGATGGGCGCGGGCATCGCGCAGCTGGGCTGCGCGGCCGGAATCCCCACCGTCCTTCACGACCCGGTGACGCAGGCGCTGGACGGGGGCATCGAGCGGGCCACGAGCGGCCTGGAGCGCTGGCGGGCCAAGGGCCGCGTGGGCGAGGAGGCGATGTCGCTCCTGACCCGGGCGGTCGAGCTAGATGGCCTGGCGGGCTGCGACCTCGTGATCGAGGCCGCTCCGGAGCGCCCCGATCTCAAGCGTGAGCTGTTCGCGGGGCTGTCCGAAGTCTGTGGCGACGACATGGTCCTGGCCACCAACACCTCGTCGATCACGGTCACGAGCCTGGCCGGGGCCGCCTCGCGACCGGAGAACGTGGTGGGTATGCACTTCTTCAACCCTCCGCCGCTCATGGGCCTGCTGGAGGTGATTCGCGCGGACCAGACCGGCGATCGGGCGCTCGCCGTCGCACAGGCCACCGGCGAGGCCATGGGCAAGCGGGTGATCCTCGCCGCCGACGGCCCGGGGTTCCTGGTCAACCGGTGTGGGCGCCCGTTCGGCGCCGAGGCCCTGCGGCTGCTTCAGGAGCGCGTGGCCACACCCGAGCAGATCGACCGCATCTGTCGTCTCGGCGGCGGCTTTCGGATGGGCCCGTTCGAGCTGATGGACCTGGTCGGGGTGGACGTGGGCTACGAGGTGGCGCTGTCGTTCACCGAGCTGTCCTTCGGCGAGCCGCGATGGAAGCCCAGCCCGATCCAGGCGCGCATGGTGGCGGCGGGCCGCCTGGGGCGCAAGAGCGGGCACGGCTACTACGAGTACGCGGACGACGGCAGTTACCGCGAGCCCGATCTCGATGCGCCGGCCCCTGGCGGGGGCGCCGGCCGCAGCGTGCTGATCGTGGGCGACGGGGCGGTCGCGGCAGAGCTGCGGGAGCTCGCCTCCGCGGCGGGCTTCGACGTCTCGGGCAAGGGAGAACCGGACTTGGTGGTGGACGCTCGTCGGCGGGCCACCGGCGTCCCCGACGCAGGAGGCGTCCCACTGCTCCTGCTCTGTGCCGGCAGCTCGCTGGCACTGCGGGGCGCGCCTCACGCGGCGGGCTTCCACCTTCTGCCGGGCGCCGCGCTGGCCGAGCTGACCCGGACCTCCTCCACCCCGGACGACGTGGCGGACGCGGCCGAGCAGTTCGTGACGGCACTCGGGCTCCACCGCGAGTGGGTGGGGGACGCGCCCGGGCTCGTGCTGGGGCGGATCGTCTGTCAACTGGTGAACGAGGCCTTGTTCGCGATCGGCGAGGGGGTGGGCTCGGAAAAGGACGTGGACGCCGGGCTCACACTCGGCCTCAACCACCCGCGCGGCCCGACCGCCTGGAGCGAGACCATCGGACTGGACCACGTGGCGACGGTGCTCGATGGCCTGTGGGCAGAGCGCCGCGAGGAGCGCTACCGCCCAGCCCCGCTGCTGGCCCGGCGCGCCCCCGCAACCTCGGTCCGCCCTCGGGGTTGACGCGGCATGCGGGCCGGCGGCCTGGCCCTGATGGACCTGGCCAACGCCGCACACTGGGGCCGAGGCGGCCGGCGTATGCTCGGCCGGTGGCCACCGCCGACCTGACGGTGCTCGCGCTCGGCCGACCCGAGGTGAGCGCAAGTGGGTACATCGCCGAGATCCAGCGCCGCCTGACCGCCCAGGACCGCGTGCGCTACCGGATGCACGCCATGGGCACCTCGCTCGAGGGGACGGCCGAGGACATCCTCGCCGTGGTGAGCGAGCTCCACGCGGTGCCGTTCGAGCAGGGTGTGCCTCGCGTCTACACGGTGCTGAAGCTCGACGAGCGCCGCGACCGCCCGGAGCAGACGCTCGACGACAAGGTCAGGTCGGTGGAACGCCGGCTCGGTGGACCCGAGAACCCGTGATCCTGGACGACCACATATCTACGCGGCCGTCGCCAGATCCCCGAGCGCAGCCACGAGCCGATCGACCTCTGCTTCGGTCGTGTAGTGGAGGAACCCGGCCCTGACCGCCCCGCGCTCACCGAGGGAGAGCGCTCGCATGGGCCCGAGCGCGTAGTAGTGACCGTCCCAGACGTAGATGTCGCGCCGGGCCAGAGCGGCAGCCAGATCGCGCGGCTCGTGGCCGGCTAGGTTGAAGCAGAAGGTGGGCGTGCGCTCGGCGGAGCGGGCGGGATCCGCGATCCCGTAGAGGTCGAGGTCGGGGACCACCGGCGCGGCCTCCAGGAAGCGCCGGGTGAGGCCGTCCTCGTGGGCGCCGATGCGGTCGTAGGCGGTGTCGAGCGATCCGTCGCCCAGGGAGCGCAGGTAGTCCACCGCGGCGGTGGCTCCGGCGATCGCTTCGTGGGACTGCGTACCGGTCTCGAAGCGGTGGCCGGGCGGCCATTCGTCCGCCGCCTGCACGCGGTCGGCGGGCAGGCGCTCGGCCAGGTCCTGCCTGATGGCGGCCACACCCAGGTGGGGACCGAAGAACTTGTAGGGCGAGCACAGCAGCACGTCGATGCCCAGCCCGGTTCGGTCCGGACGCCGATGCGGCGCCAGGTGGACGCCGTCGGCCCACGCGAGCGCGCCCGCCGAGTGGGCCATCTCGGCAACGCGCCGCGCGTCGGTGATCGATCCCAGGGCATTCGAGGCGAGAGTGAACGCCACGACGCGCGTGCGGGCGCCAAGCAGGTCGCCGAGCGCCCCCTCGTCCAGGGTGCCGTCGCCGGTGCGGATCGGCGCCCGGCGAACCACCAGGCCGTGGTCCGAGGCCACAAGCAGCCAGGGGGAGACGTTGGCGTCGTGGTCGAGGTCGGTGACCACGATCTCGTCGCCGGGGTCGAGCGTGCGCGCGACGGCGTGGGCGAGCAGAAAGTTGAGCGTGGTCATGTTGGCCCCGAAGGCGATCTCCTCGGGGCGGCTGCCGGTCAGGTCGCCCAGCGCCTGGCGGCCGGCCGCGATCACGGCGTCCGATTCGGACGAGGTACGAAAGGTCCCGCCGAGGTTGGCGTTGCTCGACCGCAGATAGGTCGACATCGCCTCGATCACGGAGGCGGGCGCCTGGGAGCCCCCGGGCCCGTCGAAGAACGCGGCACGGCCGGCGAGGGCGGGGAAGCGGGCGCGGACGCCGGCGAGGTCGAGGCCGGTGGCATGCTCGGGCACGGTGCAGTTTTACCTGGTCCCGTGCGCCCGCCGCTCAGGGGGGCTACGGTGCTGTAACCATGAAGCGAATGCTCTTGCTGGTGGCGGCCGCGGGCATTGTCGCCCTTCCCCCCGGCGCCTACGCAGGCGTGGCCTTCGAGCCGTCGATGGAACGGGGCGCGATCTCGTGGACGCCTGGGCGGGAGGTCGTCTACCGGCTGCGGATGACCACCGGCGCGGACTCCGAGCGCTTCCGCGTCGAGCTCGAGTCGCCCGGGTGGGGCCTACCACTCTTCCCGAGCATGCCGGTCGGCCAACCGCTCATCCCGAAGTCGGGCGGGGTTCCCGTGACGGTGTCGGGCCCGGGATCGCTCAGGTCCGTCGGAATGGGCATCGGAGATTTCGGCGGCGGCGCCTGCGTGCGGGGCGGCTCGTATGGCCTCTCGGCGGAGGGCGTGTCGCTGCCGCCCAACTCGACGTCCACGCTCGTCGCCCGTTACCGCCTGTCGTTCGACTCCGCTCCCTTCCCGGACACAGACCTTCGCCTGACCTTCGTGGCCTCCGGCGGCACGCTCGAGGGAGAGCAGAGCTTTCGTCCGGACAGACCGCGCCTGCGACCGCCCTACGGCGTCCGCATCGGGCTCACCACTCGCCCGCGCTCACGCTACGCCGGGAGCTTCGACCCCCTGCGAATCCGTCCCGGCCAACGCCTGGACCTCCGGGGCACTGCTCACGGCGTTCGGCGGCGCATCATGGTGCTGCGCTACGCCGGCCCGGGCTCCGGCTCGCGGCTGCGCACGCTTGCCCGGGTCCGGACCGACGCCCGCGGCCGCTTTCGCTATGACGATTGGCGGCCCAGGCGGCGCGGTCTCTACGAGCTGACCGCCGTTTACAGCGGCTCCGGCCGCCGTCTGACGAAGGACAGCAGCTGTTTCCGCGCCTTCGTTGTTCGGTGATCCGAGCCGTTACGCCAGCTCGCGCAGGACGAAGTGGAGGATCCCCCCGCCGCGGAAGTAGAGCCACTCCTTCGGCGTGTCGATCCTCACCCGCGCGTCGAACTCCACCCGCTCACCGTCATCCGGCGTGGCGGTGACCTTGAGGCTGCGGGCCCCGTCCTGCAGCGGCTCCAGGTCGAATCGCTCGGATCCGGTCAGCCCCAGCGACTGCACCGACTCGCCGTCAGGGAACTGCAGCGGCAGCACCCCCATCCCGACGAGGTTCGACCGGTGGATGCGCTCGTAGGACTCGGCCAGCACGAAGCGCACGCCCAGGAGCCGCGGCCCCTTGGCCGCCCAGTCGCGGGATGAGCCCGACCCGTACTCCTTGCCGGCGAGCACGCAGAGCGGCACGTCCTCCTCGGAGTAGGCCATGGCCGCCTCGTAGATCGAGGTCTCTTCGCCGTCCTTGACCGTGACCCCACCCTCGGTCCCGGGCGCCAGGCGGTTGCGCAGCCGCACGTTGGCGAACGTGCCGCGCATCATCACCTCGTGGTTGCCGCGGCGGGAGCCGTAGGAGTTGAAGTCCTGTCGCTCCACCCCGTTCTCGATCAGGTACCGGCCCGCCGGCGAGTCCTTCTTGATCGCGCCCGCGGGGGAGATGTGGTCGGTGGTCACGCTGTCGCCCAGCAGCGCCAGCGCCCGGGCATCCTCGATCGGGGGCGACTCCTCCGGCGGATCGGCGGACATGCCCTCGAAGTACGGGGGCCGCTTGACATAGGTAGAGTCGGGATCCCACGCGTAGCGGTCACCCTCCGGCACAGGCAGCTCGTTCCAGGTCTCATCGCCCTCGAACACCTCGGCGTAGCTCTTGCGGAACATGTCCGACTCGATGGCGCTCTCGATCGCCGCGTTGACCTCCTGCTGCGAGGGCCAGAGGTCCTGCAGGTGCACGTCGCCCTGGATCGGGTCGTTGACCAGGTCCATGTCCATCCGGCCGGCCAGGGCGTAGGCCACGCACAGCGGCGGCGACGCCAGGTAGTTCATCTTGACCTCGGGGTGGATCCGGCCCTCGAAGTTGCGGTTGCCCGAGAGCACCGAGCAGACGGCCAGGTCGCTGTCGGTCACCGCCTTGGAGATCTCATCCGGCAGCGGCCCCGAGTTGCCGATGCAGGTGGTGCAGCCGTACCCCACGAGGTTGAAGCCGAGTTGCTCCAGCGGCTCGATCAGGCCGGCGCGCTCGAGGTAGTCGGTGACCACCTTGGAGCCGGGGGCGAGCGAGGTCTTGACCCACGGCTGCCTGACGAGGCCGCGCTCCACGGCCTTCTTGGCCAGCAGACCGGCCCCGATCATCACGGAGGGGTTGGAGGTGTTGGTGCAGCTCGTGATCGCGGCGATCACCACCGCGCCGTGGTCGATGTCGAACTCGGCGCCGTCCTCCATCTTCACGTGCGCGATCTGCCACGGCGGGTCGGCCACCGCGCTGTGGTGGCGGTGCCCCGGCTCGCTGGCGCCCCCCGCCGTCGCGGTGACCGCCGGCGAGTCGCTGGCCGGGAACGACTCGGCCGACGCCCCCTCGGGCGACCCGTTGCGCGGCTGGCGCTCCACCGCATCGCCCATCATCTCGCCGAGCTCGGCGCGGAAGTCCGGGGCCGCGTCGCGGAGGGCGATGCGGTCCTGTGGCCGGCGGGGGCCGGCCAGGGACGGCTCGACGGTGGACAGGTCCAGCTCCAGGGTCTCCGAGTACGTGGCCTCCTCGGTGTCCTGGTCGTGGAAGAGGCCCTGCTCGCGACAGTAGGCCTCCACCAGATCCACGCGCTCGCGCGCGCGTCCGGAGAACTCCAGGTAGCGCAGCGTCTCCGCGTCGACGGGGAAGATCGCGCAGGTGGCGCCCATCTCGGGCGCCATGTTGCCGATCGTGGCCCGGTCGGCCAGCGGCAGCTTGGACAGCCCGGGGCCATAGAACTCCACGAACTTGCCCACCACCCCGCGCTCGCGCAGGCGCTGGGTCACGGTCAACACCAGGTCGGTGGCGGTCGATCCCTCGGGCAGCTCCCCCTCCAGGCGAAAGCCCACCACCTGGGGGATCAGCATCGACACCGGCTGGCCGAGCATCGCCGCCTCGGCCTCGATCCCGCCCACGCCCCAGCCGAGCACGCCGAGCCCGTTGACCATCGTGGTGTGCGAGTCCGTGCCCACCAGGGTGTCGGGGAACGCCTGCCCGTCGCGGCTCTCCACCACGCGGGCCAGGTACTCCAGGTTGACCTGGTGGCAGATGCCGGTGTTCGGCGGCACCACCTGGAAGTTCTCGAAGGCGGTCTGCCCCCAGCGCAAGAAGGCGTAGCGCTCGTGGTTGCGCTGGAACTCCAGCTCGGCGTTGCGCTGGAAGGCCCGACGCTCGGCGAACACGTCGACCTGGATCGAGTGGTCGATCACCAGCTCCACGGGCACGAGCGGGTTGATCCGCTCTGGGTTCCCGCCCAGTTCCTCCATCGCGTCTCTCATCGCCGCCAGGTCCACGATCGCCGGCACGCCGGTGAAGTCCTGCATCAGCACGCGCGCAGGGGTGTAGGCGATCTCTCGCGAGGGCTCGTCGCCGGCCGCCCAGGTGGCCAGGTTCTCGATGTCCGCTGCCTCGACGCCCTGCCCGTCCTCGGAGCGGATCAGATTCTCCAGCAGCACCTTCAACGAATAGGGCAGCCGCGCCACGTCGTACTTGGGCTGCAGCGCGTCGAGGCGAAAGATCTCGTACGAGCTGTCGCCTACCTGCAGGTCGGCCCGCGCGCCGTAGGAGTCGGGATGAGACACGGGTGGAAACCCTACTGACGCATGGTGGCCTGGCCAGTGGCCGAGCGGCCCGGCGCTCCCCGCTCTAAGGATTGCCGCGCAAGGAGTCGATAGCACCAGGGATGGGGCTCCGCACGCAGGCCTTCGGAGGGCGGCTGCGATCGAGCATGGCCGAGTCGGGCATCACCGGCTCCCTTCGCGATCCTGCCGTCGCGGCGCGGTTCCTCGGCTGGGCCTACGTGGCCGGCACGATGATGGCCGCCCTGTCGATGCTGGTGCCGCAGCCGCCGGGCACCGACGTGATGGGGCTGTTCGCCCTGTACGCCGCCTCTCTGCTGGTGGGGGCCGCGCTGCTGCTGCGCGGCGACCGGGTGAACGAAACTGAGCTCTCGCTGGCGCTGCTAACGGGCACGGCGCTGATCACGCTGGCCATCCACTTCACCGAGGACCGCAGCGGTGTGTACTCGATGCTCTACGTCTGGGTCGCCCTGGAGTCCGTGTCCTTCCTGCCGCGCCGGCACGCCGTGCTCCAGTTCGTCGCCATGTCCGCGGGCTTCGCGCTCGTGCTGGCCGCCGAGCGTCCTGCCGGCGCCGAGGAGCAGTGGTTCGTGACCGTGGGCACCATCATCGTGGTCGGCGTGCTGGTGGACGCTCTCAAGGCCCATGTCGAGGGCCTGGTGGGCGGCCTGGCCGACGCCGCTCACACCGACCCGCTGACCGAGTTGCGCAACCGCCGTGGCTTCCAGGAGATCCTCGCGGCCGAGCTGGGGCGCACGTCGCGGACCGGCCGCCCGGCGAGCCTCCTGGTCGCGGACCTGGACCACTTCAAGCTCGTCAACGACAGCCTCGGGCACGCCGGCGGGGACCGCGCGCTGCGGCGCTTCGCCGACCAGATGCGCCGGCTCACGCGCGAGATCGACACGCCTGCGCGCCTGGGGGGCGAGGAGTTCGCGCTGCTGCTGCCGGAAACGCCCAAGAATGATGCGTTCATCGTCGCCGAGCGACTGCGCCGTGTGGTGCGGGCGCACTTCGCCGACGACGCCGCGCCGCTCACCGTGAGCATCGGGGTGGCCTCCTACCCGGAGGACGGCCTCTCGGCCGACGCCCTGCTGCTGGCCGGCGACCAGGCCCTCTACTCCGCCAAGGAGCTGGGCCGCGACCGCACGGTGTTGTTCGACTTCGACACCGTGGCCGAGCTGATGGGCGGGGGCGGCCCCCGTGCGGGGCGCGAGCAGCTCTCGGCGGTCCTGGTGCTGGCCGAAACGATCGACCTGCGCGACTCGGGCACGGCCCGCCACGCGCAGGCGGTGGCGCTGCACGCCGAGGCCGTGGCCCGTCAGCTGGGCCTGGCCGAGCCAGAGGTCGAGCGCGTCAAGCTGGCGGGTCTCTTGCACGACGTCGGCAAGGTCGGCGTCCGCGACGCGGTGCTGAACAAGCCCGGCCCGCTGACCGAGGCGGAATGGGCCGAGATGCGCACCCATCCGGAGCTGGGCGCACGGATCCTGGCGGGCGCGCACCTGGAGGACGTGGCCGAGTGGGTCTTCGCCCACCACGAGCGCCTGGACGGGAATGGCTATCCGCTGGGCCTCCGCGCAGACGAGATCCCGCTGCAGGCCCGCATCCTCTCGGTGGTGGACGCCTACGAGGCCATGACCAGCCAGCGCCCCTACAGCGACCCGATGCCGCGCGAGCACGCCGAAGCCGAGCTGCTGCGGTGCGCCGGCACCCAATTCGACCCGCACGTGGTGCGAGCTCTGATCGACGCCCTGGACGACCCTCAGGGATCGGTGGGGGCGAACGTGGAGGACCGCGCGGCCCCGGCGCTGGCCGCCACCATGAGGCCCACGGCCACCAGCTCGCGCAGAGCCAGGTCCTGACCCAGCACCAGGTAGCCGGCCAGGGCGGCGAACCCCGGCTCCAGGCTCATCAGCACACCGAAGACGCCAGCCGGCAGCCGTCGCAGCGCCTCCAGCTCGAGCGAGTACGGGATCGCCGAGGACAGCATGGCCACCAGGGCACCCAATGCGAGGACCTCGGGCGTGAGCAGGGCACCCCCGCCCTCGGCCAGCCCGACCGGGAGCAGCAGCACGGAGGCCACGATCATCGCCAGACTCAGACCGGCGCCGCCCGGGAAGGCGCGGCCCACCCGCGCGCTGAGCAGGATGTACGCGGCCCAGAAGCCACCGGCGACGAGCGCCAGCCCGACCCCCGCCGCGTCCAATGACGACGACCCAAAGTCCGACAGCAGCACGATGCCCGCGGCGGCCAGGGTCACCCAGGCCAGGTCCAGGGCCCGGCGCGATCCGGCCAGGGCCACGCCCAGCGGCCCGACGAACTCGAACGTCACGGCCACTCCCAGGGGGATGCGGTCCAGCGCTTCGTAGAACGCGAGGTTCATGCCCGCCAGCGACACCCCGAAGGCCACGGCCAGGAGCAGCTCGCTGCGGTCGTGCGCCGCGGGGCGCGGTCGCCAGAACGCGCCCAGGACGATCGCGGCCAGAGCGACGCGCAGCATGACGGCGCCACCCGGCCCCACGTCGTCGAACAGGGTCTTGGCGAGCGCCGAGCCGAGCTGCACCGACGCGACGGCGCCGAGGACCAGGACGGGAGCGGGCACGGACGCCACCGTAGCCGCGCGCCATAATCGCCCGGTGGCCGTGACGACTCCCGAGGCCGTTGCCACCCCGGTGGCCCGCCCCCGCACGTATGAGCAGCTGGAGGAGCTGTTCCGGGGCGTGGACGCCCCCTTCGCGCTCGTGGACCTCGACGCCATGTGGTCCAACGCAGCCGAGCTGCTGTCCCGGGCGGCGGGCAAGCCGATCCGGGTGGCCAGCAAGTCGGTGCGGTGCCGCGAGCTGCAGCGGGCCGTCCTGGAGGGCCCCGGCTACCGGGGACTGATGACCTTCACGCTCGCCGAGAGCCTGTGGCTCCAGGAGCACGGCTTCGACGACCTACTGTTGGCCTACCCGACCGCCGATCACGGGTCGCTGGTGCAGCTCTCGCGCCTTGACACCGAGCGGCCCCCCATCGTGATGGTGGACAGCACCGAGCACCTGGACCTGATCGCCGCCGGCACCGCGGGAGGTACGCGCGCGGTGAGGGTCTGCATCGAGCTGGACCTGAGCTGGTGGCCTGTGGGCGGGCGGGTCAAGATCGGCGTCAAGCGGTCGCCCGTGCGCTCGCCCGAACAGGCACGCGCGCTGGCCGCCGAGATCGTATCGCGCCCGGGGTTCGAGCTCGCCGGGCTGATGGGATACGAGGCGCACATCGCCGGCCTGGGAGACCGTCCGCTCGGGGGCCGCCTTCAGGAACCGGTGATCCGCTTCATCAAGCGCCGTTCCGCCACCGAGATCGCCGAGCGCCGAGCGGCCGTGGTGGACGCCGTCCGGCAGGTCGCGCCCCTGGAGCTCGTCAACGGCGGGGGCACCGGGAGCCTGCACACCACGACGACCGAGGACGCCGTGACGGAGCTCACGGCCGGGTCGGGGCTGTACGCCCCCACCCTCTTCGACCGCTACGCCGACTTCACGCTGGCTCCCGCGGCGATGTTCGCGCTGCCCGTGGTCAGGCGCCCCAGCGGCGGCGTGGCCACCCTGCTCGGCGGCGGGTACCACGCCTCCGGACCGGCGGGACGCGACCGCCTGCCGGCCCCTTACCTGCCGGCCGGGCTGCGGCTCGATCCCCGCGAGGGAGCGGGCGAGGTGCAGACTCCGGTGGTCGGCTCGGCAGCGGCCGCTCTGCGCATCGGCGACCGCGTGTATCTGCGACACGCGAAGGCGGGCGAGCTCTGCGAGCGCTTCGACCGGCTGTTCCTCCTGAGCGCGGGCGAGGTGGTCGACGAGGTTCCGACCTACCGGGGCGAAGGCCGCTGCGAGCTCTGATCGCCCTTACCGTCGCTCTGCTGGGGGTGGCCGCGGCCCCGGCGGCGGCGCAGGAGGCGCCGCCGAACGTCGTGGTGCTGATGACCGACGACCAGACGCTGGCGTCGATGGCCTACATGCCGCAGACCAACCGCCTGGTCGGCGAGGCCGGCGTGACCTTCGACCAGTCGATCACCAGCTTCCCGCTCTGTTGTCCGTCCCGCGTCACCCAGCTCACCGGGCAGTACTCCCACAACCACGGGATCGTGCACAACAACGGGCCGTTCGGGGGCTTCGCCGCCTTCGACCACCAGAACGTCCTGCCCCAGTGGCTCCAGCAGGTCGGCTACCGGACGATGCACGTCGGGCGTTACCTCAACGGCTACGTGGAGAGCTCCGGGGTGCCGTCTGGCTGGACGGACTGGCACGCCAGCACGGGGGACAGCGCGTTCGACTACGCCCACTGGCGGATGAACGACGACGGGGTGATGAACTCATATCCCGATCCGGAAGGGCCCGAGCACCAGACCGACATGCTGGCGAGCCGGGCGTCGGAGCTGATCGACGACGCCGCGGGAGCGCGCCCGTTCTTCCTCCAACTCTGGTTCGCGGCGCCGCACCGCGGCGGGCCGCCCGATCCTGACGACTCCCCCCTCGTGGGCTCCCCCTCCCCCGCCGCGCGCCACCGCGACGCCTTCGCCGCGGTGGACATGCCGCGTCCTCCGAGCTTCGACGAGGCCGACGTGCGCGACAAGCCGCAGCTCGTGTCCGATCGCCGCCGCCTGGATCCCGCGGTGATCGCCGCGATCGAGGAGAACTGGCGCCAGGAACAGGAGAGCCTGTTGGCTGTGGACGATGCCGTGGCCCGGGTGATCGGGGCGCTGGAGCAGACGGGAGAGTTGGCCGACACGCTCGTGATCTTCCAGTCCGACAACGGCTTCATGCACGGCGAGCATCGCCGCGAGTCCGAGAAGGTCCTGCCCTACGAGCCGTCCATCCGCACGCCGCTACTGATGCGCGGCCCCGGCGTGCCGGCCGGCGTGCGGGACCGGCGCCTGGTGGCCAACGTGGACTTGCCGGCCACGATCCTGGACGCCACCGGCGCGGCCCCGGGCCGCACGGGCGACGGCCGGTCGCTGCTACCGCTGATTGCCGACCCCACGCTCGAGTGGGGCCGCGCAATCGCGCTCGAGAACGGCAACGGCGCCAACACAGTGCCGGCGTACCGGGGCATCCGCACCGCCCGCTTCAAGTACGTCCGCCACCTGACGACGGGCGAGTACGAGCTCTACGACCTGAAAAAGGACCCCCACGAGCTCGTGAACCTCGAGGGCCGGGGACGCTACGCGGGCGTGCAGGCCGGGCTGGCCGCTCGTCTTCGATCGCTCCAGAGGTGTGCGGGCCCCGGCTGCTGGCAGCGCCCGCAGCTGCGTCTGCTGGTCAGGGCCCGCGCCGGTGGCCGGCGGGGCCTGTCGTGCGGCCGGGGGACGGTGAGGGTGCGCGTCAGCGGGGCCGAGCGGGCGCGGGTGGTGCGCGCGGTAATCCTGGCAGGCGACCGCCGGCTCGGCCGGATCGGCCGCCGGCCGCTGGTCCGGTCGCTGCCACGGCGGCTGTTTCGCCTGGGCGGAGCACGGGTGCTGCGCGTGCGGGTGGAGCTGCGCGACGGCCGGGTGGTCACCCTGGACCGGCGCGTGCCGGGGTGCGGGTAGCAAGCGTGCATGGCACCCTCTACATCACATAGATGCAGAAAGTGCCGAACCCCCTGAACGACCCGTCACCGGCCCGAGCACCCGGTCGGTGTAGTCGTTGGACATCCGACCGTCCGGATCCAGCCGCCGGCGCACCGCCTGGAAGCGCTCCCACTCGGGGTAGCGCGGGGCCAGGGTGTGCGACGTCTGATAGTGCCGCTTGCCCCAGTGCGGGCGTCCTCCGTAATCATCCATGATCCGCTCGACGGCGCGGAAGTAGGTCTCGAACTCCATGCCGCGATACTGGTGGACCGCGATATAGGCGGTGGGCCGGCCGTAGGCCGTGGACAGCAGCGCGTCGTCGGGGGCAACCACCCGGAGCTCGATCGGGAAGCCCACCGGCAGGCGGCGCCGCTCGATCAGGGCCAGCACGCGCTCGAGCGCCTCCGCCGCGCACTCGCGCGGCACGGCGTACTCCATCTCGGTGAAGCGCACCCGGCGCTCGTTCGCGTACACGCGGTGGCTTCGGTCCAGGTGCTCGGCGCGTGAGAGAAGCCGGGCCAGCACCCCGTTGATCGATGGGATCAACCCCGGCCGGGCGCGCCCCAACCGGCCCGCCGCCCCGAACACCGTGTTCTCCACGATGCGATCCTGGAACACCGTCCGCGCGCGGCTCCGGGGGCGAGGCTCGCGGTCGGTGCGCTCGGAGGTGAGGGTGAGGGCGGTACGGGTCCAGGGAAACACGAAGGCCTCGAAGTGGTCGTACGCGTCCACCAGCTCGTCCAGCCGGGGGAGGACCTCATCGAGCGAGCGCGGCTCGTCGATCCGGTGGATCGTGAACGCGGGCACGCAGCGCACCGTGATCGCGGACAGCACACCCAGCGCCCCGAGCCCGACTCGCGCGGCGCGGAGGTCGTCGCCCTCACGGATGTCGAGCACCTCTCCCGTGCCCGCCACGATCCGTACGCCCACCACGCGCGAGGACAGGTTGCCGAAGCGCCCGCCGGTGCCGTGCGTGGCGGTTGAGATCGCCCCGGCCAGGCTCTGCGCGTCGATGTCGCCCTGGTTCTCCAGCGCCAGGCCACGGGCCGCCAGCTGCTCGCCGAGGTCGTGCAGCCAGGTGCCGGCCTGGACGGTCACGTCATGGCCCTCCACGGACAGGATCCGCCCCATCCGGGAGAGGTCCACGAGCACCCCGTCGGTGCAGGCGATATCGGTGAACGAGTGGCCCGAGCCCACCGCGCGAACCCGGTCGGCACCATGCACGACCCGCACGAGCTCGTCCTCGTCCGCGGGGCGGTCGATGCGAGCAGGCGCGCAACGCTGTTCGCGCGCCCAATTGGTCCACGGCTCCGGCACGCGGGCAGTTATATCGGGGGGCGCCCGTTGGCCCGCAGGGCCCTTAGGAAGCGGCAGACTCCGCCGCGGCCTCGACCTTTGCCGGATCGGGTGCCCAATGGGCCTCGGCGTCGATCGGCGTGTCGCGCAGGTAGGCCTCGGCGTCGAGGGCCGCCATGCAGCCTGTGCCGGCCGCGGTCACGGCCTGGCGGTAGGTGTGGTCGGTCAGGTCGCCGGCGGCGAACACGCCCCGCAACCCAGTCTTCGTGGAGCGGCCCTCCACCAGCACGTAGCCCTGGTCGTCCAGCTCCAGCTGGCCCTCGACCAGCTGGGAGTTCGGGCGATGTCCCACAGCGATGAACGCGCCGGTGATCGCCAGCTCGCGCTCCGACCCGTTATCGGCGTGACGCAGCACGGCACGGCCGAGTGCGCCGTTCTCGCCCGCCTCGAAGCGCTCGACCACGTAGGGCGTCAGCAGCTCGATGTTCTCGGTCTGACGGGCCCGGTCGAGCATGATCGCCGAAGCGCGGAACTCGTCGCGGCGGTGGACTACGGTGACCTTGCCGGCGAACTTGGCCAGGAACGTCGCGTCCTCCATGGCGGTGTCGCCGCCACCGACCACGATCGTCTGGTGCTCGCGGTAGAACGCGGCGTCGCAGGTGGCGCAGTAGGACACGCCACGCGCCGCCAGCTCGTCCTCGCCGGGCACCCCGAGCTTCTTCGGCTCGGCGCCCATCGAGAGGATCACCGAGCGGGCGCGGATCTCCCTGTCGCCCACCCAAACGCTGTGCAGGCCGCCGTCCTCGGCCAGGTCCAGCCGGGTAGCGTCGTCGGTGAGGAAGCGGGTGCCGAAGCGCTCGGCCTGGTCGCGGAAGTGCTGCATCATCTCCGGGCCGAGCACGCCGTCGGCATAGCCGGGGTAGTTCTCGACGTCGGTGGTCTGCTGCAGCAGCCCGCCCCAGGCGAAACCCTCGATCACGAGTGGCTCCAGGTCGGCGCGCGAGGTGTAGAGCGCCGCGGTGTAGCCGGCGGGGCCACTGCCGACGATGACGACGTTCTCGATGTCCGTGATTTCCGTGCTCATTGACTTCCCCGCTCAGGCGCTAACTTTACTTTCTGAAGTATAGAGAGCGGCACGGGCGGTGGAACGCTCCTGCTCCCACCCCGTGACCGTGGACCGCAGCTGGAAGTAGGCCACGATGCCCGGCGGGATTGGCAGCCAGAAGGCGATCACGCGATAGGCCAGCACCGCTGGAAAGACGACGGAGCTGGCGACGCCAAAGAGCACGAATGCCCCGATCATGCCGGCGTCGACCGATCCGACGCCGCCCGCGGGCGACGGGATCAGGTTGGCGGCCATGCCGATGAAGAATCCCTGCACGAGCACCGCGAAGGGCACGTTCCCGCCGAACGCCTCGAAGCTCGCCCAGAGCACCCCGATGTTCGCGGCCCAGAAGCCCCCCGCTCCGAGCAGGGCCAGAGCGCCCCGCCGCGGATGCCGGACGTAGGCGATCGCCGTGCGCACCCCGCTGGCCAGTGTGGCGGGCCCGGTGGCCACGCGGGTGAGGTAGCGCTTGCGACGGTAGCCGCCCGCGAAGCCGGCGATGCGCCGCTCGACGTCCTGCGGGATCAGGGCCACCAGTAGGAACACGGCCATCACACCCCCGGCCACGGCGGCCGGCACCACGGTGCCGCCGAAGGGGTTGTCGCCGGGCAGCACCCCGGTTCGCAGCAGGATGCCGAACAGCACCAGCGCGCTGGTGTAGATCCCGTACATGAGAGTGAGAAAGGCGACCATTCGGCAGGCTGACCGGCGGGGGGGCATCCCGGCCTTGCGCAGGGCCCAGTAGGTGAGCACGATCCCGCCCGCGCCCGCGGCGGAGAACAGGCGCGTGGCGGCCAGCCCCGCCATCGTGATCTGGTAGGAGGCGCGCACGCCCAGGCGGCGTCGCACCGGGTCGTCGCGCGTTCCGCCGAGCACGCCGCGGAAGAGCGCCACGTAGGCCCCGAAGGCCAGCACGTTGAACCCGATCGCGATCGCGATCCAGTACCAGGTGGCTTCGTCGAGTCGCTCGAGCGCATCGTCGAAGCCGACGATCTTCGGCAGCAGGACGTAGACCGCCACGACCGCGAGGACCAGCAGCAGGAAGCCGCTGAGAAGCTTGCGCCGGTCCTGCAGCAGCGCCTGGAAGGCACCGGTCTCGAAGTCCTCGCCGTCGTCCTCGTACTCGTCGACCAGGTCGAGGTTCGGGTCTCGCGCGTCGGGCGGCCGGCGCTGGTGGGTGGCCATCAGGCGACCCTGGGCTCGTACCGCTGGATCAGCCGGCCCGCCGCTCGTGCCGCGGGGCCGAGCCGCGGGGCGGCACGCCACAGCAGCTCGGAGAGGGCCAGGCCGGCCAGGAGGTCCACCACGTAGTGCTCGCCGAGGTAGACGAGCCCGAACCCGAGGGTGATCGCGTACGTCCAGCCGACCGCGCCGTGCGCGGGTCCGACCTGAGAGAGCAAGCGGGCTGCCATCGCTGACGTACCGAAATGAAGTGAGGGCATCGCGGCAAAGGGATTGCCTTGGAGGGAATGGTATAGCGGGTCCCAGAGGCGACCCCAGAAGCGCTCACCGGCCTCGGCCATGATCCGTCGCACCGGCGGGAGCACCCCCCTCTCCGCCGCGTACCAGGGCGGCGCGGTGGGGAGAACCCAGTAAACGATGCAGCCCAAGTCGAAGCAGGCGGCCATCAGCACCGCCGAGCGCTCGAAGTGCTCACGGTGGCGCAACAGGATGTACGCACAAGTGCTGTGGGGGATGAGGAACCAGCTCCAGTGGACCCCCGCGAGGCCGTACTCGACCGGTCCCACGCCGCCGTGGGATCCGAGCGTCCGCTGGAGCCGTACGGTGGGCGCCTCGCCCAGCCCGATCACCCGGTCGATCGCGGCCGGATAGCGCACGCGGACCCGTTTCAGGAAGGCCTCGGGATCGTCGTCGGGCATGTCGAAGTGCTCGAAGTACGCCCACATCTGGAGGGCGTAGATCCCCGCATCGCGCAGAGGCGTGCGGTGAGCGGCGACCGATAGCGCGACGGGGGCCGGCCACGACAGGGCCGAGACCACCGGCGGGCGCAGGTTCAGGCGGCGCCGGACCAGCGGAGTGACGATGCCAACCGCCACCACGCCCCACGCCACGGTGCGGAGAGCGCGAGAGGTACCCAAGGCGGGGCCAGCATAGCCTCGTGCAGGGACGAGGAACCGGACGCCGTCCGGCGAACACCGGGCGCACGATGCACAGCGCGCGCTCTCTCCTCGTCGGCCTGGCCCTGATCACGTCGCTGACCCTGGCGGCGACCGCCTGGGCCCAGTCGGACTCGGGCGGGGCCAAGCCCACCCCGGTGGTGCCGGGCGGAGGCGGAGGGGGCGTGGTCACCGGCGAGGACTCGGGGTCCGGGGGCCAGCCGGGGGTCGATCCCCTCCCCGAGACGACCCCCGTGGTTCCGCCGCCGGTGGAATCCGGTCCCGACGCGCCGGTCACGAGCCAGGACGATGAGGAGCCCGACGAGGAGATCATCCTGGGGCTGGAGGACGAGGACAAGCAGGCGCGCGAGCCCGCGGAGACCGGCGGCGGCGCGCCCGCGGAGAACACCGACTCCGGGGGCGGCGCGTTCGGCTTCCTGGCCTCGACGGGCTTCGAGGTGGCCGCGCTCGTCACGGCGGGCGCCGGACTGGTGCTGGCCGGCATGGCGATCCGCGCGAACCGGCGCGTGAAGACGCCCTCGTAGGCCAGGCGCGGCGGCGGGCTCGGGGTTTACGGCTTGCAGGCGGGGCGGGTGGTGGCTCGTTTGTGGCCGTTCCATTGCGTTGACCGCCCGAAGCCGCCAGGCCTGAACGCAGACTCGGCGATCCAAGCCCGCCGGGGCCGCACAAGCCGACCGGGCGCGCGAGGGACCCGTAGGGTGCGCAATCGGCCCTACTCAGGCACTGCGCTCCAGGATCCGCACCTCCACCGGCGCCCGCTTCGCGAACGCCCGGGCGTCGGACTCCGTGCCGATGTGGTGGCCCCAGTGCATGGGCACCGCCACGCGCGGCTGGATCCGGCGGGCCGCCTCGGCCGCCTCATCGGCCGTCATCACGTAGACGCCGCTCACCGGCAGCAGGGCCACGTCCACCCCGGTCACCGCATCCATCTCCGGGATCACGTCGGTGTCGCCCGAGTGGTATAGCCGCTGGCCGCGGACGTTGACGTCGTAGCCCACGCAGCCCGCCTCGCGCGGATGGAACAGCTGGCCCTTTGCGTCACGCTTGGAGGTGTTGTAGGCCGCCACCGCCGCCACGTCGAAGCCGCGGACGAGCTCATCGCCGAGGGCCTCGCCCGGAGCGATGGAGTGCACCCGCCCACTGACCCGCTCGGCCACGGCGGCCGGGCCCACGAGCCAGGTGCGGTCCACCGAGAGGCGCTCCACGTCCTGGGGCGAGAAGTGGTCGTAGTGGCCGTGGGTGATGAGGATCAGGTCGGCCGGCGGAGCGCCGTCGGCCACGCGGTACGGATCTATGTACACGGTGGCCCTCCCGAGCCGGATGCGAAATCCCGAGTGGCCGAGCCACTCAACCGAGTCGAGCAACATGCGGCTGAGAGTAGGCCTCGGAGCGCAGCCGGCCAAGCCAGCTGCTTCCGCGTAAGGCCTCGGTGCGCAGCCGGCCAAGCCGGCCGCTTCCGCGTAAGGCCTCGGTGCGCAGCCGGCCAAGCCGGCCGCTTCCGCGTAAGGCCTCGGTGCGCAGCCGGCCAAGCCGGCCGCTTCCGCGTAAGGAGGGATAGTCTCGCGGCCCATGAGCTACGAGCAGCTGATCTGGGAGCGCGACGGCGGGATCGGGCGCCTGACCCTCAACCGCCCGGAATCCCTCAACGCCTGGACGCCCGCCTTCGGGCGGGAGCTCAAGCAGGTGGTGCAGGGCGAGGCCGCCGATCCCGCCGTGCGGGCCGTGCTCGTGACCGGCGCGGGCCGGGGCTTCTCCTCCGGGGCCGACCTCAAGGCGGGCTTCGACGCGGCCGAGGACGGCATGCCCGACGTGCGCAAGGAGCTCGACGAGCTCTATCACCCCATCATCGCCGGGGTGCGCCGCCTGGAGAAGCCGGTAGTAGCTGCGGTCAACGGTCCCGCCGTGGGGATCGGCGCGTCGCTGGCACTGGCCTGCGACATCGTCCTCGCCGCCGAATCCGCGTTCTTCGGCCTGGCCTTCGTGAACATCGGGCTGATGCCGGACGGGGGCTCGACCCTGTTCGTGCCCGCCGCGGTCGGCAAGGCTCGTGCTTTCCAGATGGCACTGTTGGGCGAGCGGGTCCCCGCCTCCCGGGCGCTGGAGTGGGGCCTGGTGAACGCGGTGCACCCCGACGACCGCCTCATGGCCGAGGCCGACGAGCTGGCGGAGCGTTTCGCCGCTGGGCCTACGCGCTCGTACGCCGCGTCCAAGCGCGCGCTCAACCGGATGCTGTACCCGGACCTGGACGGTCAGCTGGACCTGGAGGCCGAGCTGCAGCACTCCCTCGCGCGCACGCGCGACTTCGGGGAGGGCGTGGCCGCCTTTGTGGAGAAGCGCGCCCCCGAGTTCCAGGGCGCGTGAAGCCCTTCTCGGAGCGGCCCGACTAGCGGCCCCACGCCCACCTTCGGGGCAACGGCCACGAAGTGGAGCGCTCGTCCGGGCCAGGGATATGATGCGCCGCGCCTTGCCCCGGCGCCGTAAACGTCTTGTTCTGCTCGCCGCCTTCGCGGCGGCCGCCATCACCCTGCTCGCGCTGGCGCCGGGGGCCCTGGCCGACGCCTTCACACCGGAGTCCGGCGGATCGCAGAACGCCGACGACATCGACACGCTCTACAAGATCACGCTGTACGTCGCGATCGTGATCTTCCTGATCGTCGAGGGCACCCTGATCTGGTCGCTGGTGCGTCACCGGGCCAAGCGCGGCGGCCCCGAGGCGGCGCAGATCCGCGGCAACACGCCCCTCGAGCTGGGCTGGACCCTGGGCGCCGCCCTCATCCTCGTCGTGCTCACCGTGGTGACCTTCGTCTACCTGGACGACATCGAGAACCCGCCGCCATCGGACCCCGACGGCCTGGCCTCCCAGAACGAGTTCGCCTCGATCGACCAGCCCGAGCCGCCGGAGGGATCGAGGCCGGCGCTGAACATCGAGGTCAACGGCCAGCAGTACCTCTGGCGCTACGACTACCCGGGCGACCAGCCGCTCTACAGCTACCACCAGATGGTGGTGCCCACCGGGACGACGGTGACGCTGGAGGTCAGCGCCTCCGACGTGATCCACTCGTGGTGGATTCCCAAGCTCGGCGGCAAGGTTGACGCCGTGCCCGGCCACGTGAACGAGACCTGGTTCAAGATCCCGCGCGGCAGGGAGGGGACCTACCGCGGGCAGTGCGCCGAGCTCTGCGGCGCCAACCATGCCGACATGCGCGCGGAGGTGCGCGCGGTGACCCCTGAGGAGTTCACCAGCTGGGCCGAGGCCACGCGCGGGGACATCGAGCGCGCCGGCGAAGATCTGTCCGAGGAGCGGGAACGGCGAGAGGGGCAGGAGGGCTGATGGCCGAAGCGGGCAACCCCGAGGTCGTCCTCCACGGCGTTCGCGAGCGCCCGCGCGGGTGGCTCGAGTGGCTCACCACCACCGACCACAAGAAGATCGGGATCATGTACCTGGTCGCCACCCTCGTCTTCTTCGTTATCGGAGGGGTCGAGGCGCTGGTGATGCGCCTCCAGCTCGCGCAGCCCAACAGCACGCTGGTTGACCCCGAGACCTACAACGGGCTCGTGACGATGCACGGGACCACGATGGTGTTCCTGTTCGTCGTGCCGGTTCTGGCCGGCTTCGGCAACTACTTCGTCCCGCTCATGATCGGGGCGCGCGACATGGCGTTTCCGCGCCTGAACGCGCTCTCGTTCTGGCTGCTGCTGTTCGGCGGGATCGCGTTCTACGCCAGCATCTTCTTCGAGCCGCCGCAGAACGGGTGGACCTTCTACGCGCCGCTGTCGGACGACAGCTACTCGCCGACAGGGGGCGTGGACGCCTGGATCTTCCTGATCCACCTGACGGGCATCTCGTCGCTCGTGGGCGCGATCAACTTCATCGCGACGATTCACAACATGCGCGCCCCGGGCATGAGCTGGGGCCGGATGCCGCTCTTCATCTGGACGATCCTCACCTACAGCTATCTGCTCGTGGCCGCGCTCCCCGCCGTGGCCACCGCGGTCACGATGCTGCTCACCGACCGCCACTTCGGTACGGCGTTCTTCGACCCGACGGGCGGAGGCGACCCGCTCCTGTGGCAGCACCTCTTCTGGTTCTTCGGCCACCCCGAGGTCTACATCATGATCCTGCCCGCCTTCGGGATCATCTCGGAGGTCCTCCCCGTGTTCGCCCGCAAGCCGATCTTCGGCTACAAGGCGATCGCCGCCGCCACCGTGGCCATCGCCTTCCTCGGCCTGCTGGTGTGGGCCCACCACATGTTCACCTCGCCCACGTCCACCGTGGTGCTGGCCTTCTTCATGCTCAGCTCGTTCCTGATCGCCGTGCCCACCGGGGTCAAGATCTTCAACTGGATCGCCACGCTCTGGCGGGGCCGGATCGTGTTCAAGACGGCGCTGATGTACGCCGCCGCCGTGCCGGCGCTGTTCGTGGTGGGCGGGATCTCCGGCGTGATCCTCGCCATCTTCCCGGTGAACTGGCAACTCCACGACACCTACTTCGTGGTGGCTCACCTGCACTACGTGCTGTTCGGAGGGTCGGTGTTCGGGATCTTCGCCGGCCTGTACTACTGGTTCCCGAAGATGTCCGGGCGGCTGATGTCGGAGGCCCTGGGCAAGCTCTCGTTCGGGACCATGTTCATCGGGTTCAACCTGACCTTCCTGGTCCAGCACTCGGCCGGTCTGTCGGGCATGCCCCGGCGGGTCTACGACTATGACGAGACCCTGGAGGTCGGCGGGTACAACCTGGTGTCCACGATCGGCTCGTTCATCCTCGGCGTGGGGGTCCTGGTCACCCTGATCAACCTGGTGCACTCGATCCGCAACGGCAAGCGAGCGGGCAACGACCCGTGGAAGGGCAACACCCTCGAGTGGTTCACGCAGTCCCCGCCCCCGCCGAACAACTTCGACGTCGTCCCGCGCGTGCGCAGCGTCGAGCCGATGAAGGACATCCGCCGGCAGGTGCTGGAGAGCGCCAGGGCCGAGGAAACCGTGGCCCAGCCCGCCGCTCCCCGCAGCCTGTAGCCTCGATCGTCCGTGACGAGCGTCCCCTCGACCGGCTATCGGCGACTCGCGCTCGCGAGCACCGTCGTCACGTTCCTGCTGATCGTGGTGGGTGGGATCGTCCGGGTGTCGGAGTCCGGCCTGGGCTGCGGGCCGGCCGGCTCGGGCTTTAACGGCTGGCCGTTCTGCAACGGCGAGGTGGTGCCCGGGCTGGACCTGAATACGATCATCGAGTACACCCACCGCGCGCTGGCCGGGGTGGTGGGGATCCTGATGGTCTCGCTGGCCGTGCTGGCCTGGCGCCGATATCGGGGACACCGGCGGCTCGTGTGGGCCACCGGTGCCCTGGTGCTGCTCGTGCTGGCCCAGGGCGCGCTGGGCGGCGCGACGGTCGAGGAGAACCTGGAGGAGGCCTATGTGGCCGCCCACCTGGGCCTGGCCATGCTGCTGCTGGGGCTCCTGCTCTACGTGCTGCGCGTCACCCGGCCCGACGTACCCGGTGCCGAGGCGGCCGATGGCGGCCGCGGCTTTCGCCCGCTCGCCGTGGCCACGAGCGTGCTCGTGCTCTGCACCATCGTGGCCGGCGGGTACATGGCCGGCACCCAGAACTACGGCCGCGCCGACTACCAGCTGGGCGACGGCGCCCACCACGCCTGCGGCAAGGAGTTTCCGACCTGCAACGGCGACTTCATGCCCTTCGGCCAGGCGCGCCTGGTGGACATCCACCTCACGCACCGCGCGTTTATGTACCTGGCAACGCTGCTCGCGCTGGCGCTCGTGGCGCTCGCGCTTCGCCGCCGCCCCAGCCCCGGAGTGGTGCGGTGGGCCCACGCCTTAGGCGGCGTGCTGGTGCTCCAGCTCCTGGTGGGCGCGCTCAACGTCTGGCTGGACGAATACGAGGTGCTGATCGTGCTGCATCTGGCCCTCGGCACCCTGCTCTGGTCGGCGTCGCTTGGCCTGACCCTCCAGCTCTACCGCGTGCCGGCCCTCGCGCCCGAGGGCTCGCGCGGCCGCGCGGATGCGGTGGCGGCGTAAGTGGTCGCCGCCAGAAAGACCACCTGATGGAGGCAGGCACACGCAGGCGGCCGGAGCCCGCGACCTCGATCTGGACCGTGGTCTCCGACTACCTCCAGATGACGAAGCCGAAGGTGCAGTCTCTGCTGCTCTTCACCACCGTGACCACGATGTACGTGGCCGGTGACCCCTCGCTGTCGCTCGTGGGGCTCACATGCCTGGGCGGCGCACTGTCGGCGGGGGGCGCCGGGGCGATCAACCACGCCCTCGACCGCGACATCGACCAGTTGATGAAGCGGACCGCGGACCGGCCCGTGGCCAGCGGCCGCGTCAGCCCGCGGGCCGCGATCGTCTACGGCGTGCTGCTCGGGTGCGCGTCGTTCGCGCTGCTGGCGCTCACCGTCAACGCGCTGGCCGCCGTGCTCGCCATGTCGGGCCTGCTGGGCTACGTGCTCGTCTACACGCTGTGGCTCAAGCGCACCACGCCACAGAACATCGTGATCGGCGGCGCCGCCGGCGCGGTACCGCCCCTGGTGGCATGGGCCGCCGTCACCGGCGGCCTAGAGGGGGCCGCGCTGTACCTGTTCGCGATCGTCTTCTACTGGACGCCCCCGCACTTCTGGGCCCTGTCACTGCTGATGAAGGACGACTACGCCAAGGCCGGGGTGCCGATGCTGCCGGTAGTTCGTGGTGAGGAAGAGACGCGCCGCCAGATCGTGCTCTACACGATCCTGCTGGTGGCCGTGTCCGTGCTCCCCTTCGCCGGGCGGCTCTTCGACGGCCTCTACCTCGCGGCCGCCCTGGTGCTCGGCGGGGCGTTCCTGACGTTCTCGGTGCTGCTCTACCGGCGCGCCGACCGGCGGACCGCGCTGCGTACCTATCTCTTCTCGCTCGCGTACCTCGCGCTGCTGTTCGGCGCGATGGTGGCGGACGCCCGCCTGTAAAGCCGCCCCCTCCGATTCCAGTTGGGGGTGGCATTTGTGAACGCCAGCACATAGCTTCCGCCCTCAACCGATGCATCGCCCCGCCCGCCCCGTCCTCTTCCTGCTCGTGATCGCCGCCCTGCTCGTGGCGGCGCCGGCGGCGATGGCGGAGCGTGGCAAGCAGCGCCCGGACTTCGCCTACAACATCCTCCCGCCAGGTCAGGCGGGCGGCGCCGGGCTGACCGAGAACAGCACCGACCAGCTGCCGCTCTACGACGCGCTCACGCCACTTCGCGGCAACGTCAGCCAGGACGACATCAAGCGCCTCTTCAAGCGCGAGGACTTCACGCCTACGGGCGCGACCACCGTGGTGCCCACCGACAGGCCCGGGCTGACGATCGTCCGCGACGAGTTCGGCGTGCCGCACATCGACGCCAAGACCCGCGAGGACCTGTGGTACGGCGCGGGCGTGATCACGGGCCAGGACCGATGGCTCCTGCTCCTGCTCGGCCGCGGGCCGGCTCGCGCCGCGGTGGCCGAGGTGCCGGGCATCGACGCCTTCTCCCTTGTCACCAGCGGGCGCAGCTTCGTCCCCAGCGCGCAGGCCGAGCAGCTCGTGACCGACCAGAAGCAGAAGCTGATCGACACCTACGGCGACAAGGGACGCCAGATCCTGGCCGACCTCCAGGCCTACGCGGAGGGCATCACCTACGGCGCCCCGGGCGGCCTGGCCCCGTGGACGGTCAACGACGCGATCGCCGTGACCGCCTTCATCGGCGCGATCTTCGGCAACGGCGGCGGCGCCGAGGTGCGCAACTCGGAGTTCCTGGCCAAGCTGCGCGCCCAGATGGGCAAACGGCGCGGCGGGCGTGCCTTCGTCGACCTGATGGAGGCCGACAACCCGGACGCGCCCACCACGACCAGGCGCCTGTTCGAGTACGGGGACTCCGGCGGCAGCCCCTCGGCCGGCTCCCCACTGGTGGACCCCGGCTCGATTGAGACCCTGGACGCCACCCAGAGCCGCCTGGCATCGAACTTCCTGTTGGTGAACCCATCACGCTCGGCCACGCGGGAGTCGATGGCCGTGATGGGACCGCAGCTCGGCTACTTCTACCCGGAGATCGTGCTCGAGGCCAGCCTCAAGGGTCCCGGGGTCCAGGCCCAGGGGGCGCTCGTACCGGGCGGCGGGCCGTATGTCCTGATCGGGCGCACCAAGAACTACGCGTGGAGCCTGACCTCGGCCAGCAACGACAACCGCGACCAGTTCCTGGAAGAGCTGTGCGAGCCCGACGGCTCGGCGCCGACGCGTGAGTCGCGCCATTACCGCTACAAGGGCCAGTGCCGTCCGATGACGATCTTCGACGCGGGCACCCTGGACGGGGACCCGCTCCGCTACCCGGTCACCGTGCACGGCCCGGTGTTCGGCACCGCGCTGGTCAAGGGCAAGCCCTACGCAATCAGCCGGCAGCGCTCCACCTACACCGAGGACGCGCTCTCGCTCGCCGCACTGAAGGACATGACCGTGGGCCGCGGCGAGACGGTCAAGGGGTTTTTCGACTCGGCCAACGAGTTCGGCTTCACGTTCAACTGGGCCTACGCCAACCGCGACACCACCGCATACTTCTCCTCCGGCAAGCTGCCCCGGCGCGCACCGCGGACCAACAAGCTGCTGCCCACGATCGGCACCGGCGAGTACGACTGGCGCGGCTACATCTCGCAGTACGAGCATCCCCACGACGTAGGCGGACCCGACGGCGGGCTCTTCCTCAACTGGAACAACAAGCCCGCCCCCGGCTGGCAGACCGGCGACAACGGGCACACCTACGGCTCCGTACACCGCGTCGACATGTTCGACGACTTCCCGCGCCGGCCGCAGATCCAGGACGTGGTCAGCATCATGAACCGGGCCGCCACCGAGGACCTCCGCGCCACCGAGGTCTGGCCGGTGATCAGGCGCGTGCTGCGCTACGGCGACGCTCCCGACGCCCTCACACGGCAGGCCGCGGATCTCGTCACCGCATGGTCGCGTGCAGGCGGGAGCAAGCTGGACGCCGACCTGGACGGCGGGATCGACGATCCGGGCGCTGCGGTCATGGCCTCCGCGTTCAGTCGCATCGCCGACGCGGTTATGAGCCCGACGCTCGGCCCGCTGACCGAGGACCTGGCCAACCTGCAGGGTCGCGACAGCGGAATGTTCGGCGGCGGCTGGTACGGCTACATCGACAAGGACCTACGCGGCCTCCTCGGCGGGCGCGGCATCCGCGACGACTACAAGCTGCGCTACTGCGGCGCCGGCTCGCTCGAGGACTGCAGCGCCTCCCTCTGGACCGCGCTGAAGGCGGCCGCCGACGAGCTGGCCGCGGCGCAGGGCCCCGACCCGGCCGGTTGGCGCGCCGACGCGAACCGCGAGCGCCTGCGCTTCGCGCCCGGGCTGCTGCCGGACACGATGCGGTTCACCAACCGTCCCACCTTCCAGCAGGTACTGCGCTTCGGGCGTTAGTTCAGGAGGCGCGCCGCCTGCGGATCGCAGATCAGGGTCACGTCGCCCTCCACCAGTGACCCGGGGGCGCGAGGGTCGGGGGGGCCCGAGAACGAGCGGGCCACCGCATCGGCCTTGCTGTCGCCGGTCACGAGGAACACCACCCGGCGGGCTGCGTTGACCACCGGCAGCGTCAGGGTCACACGGGCCAGTAGCGGCGCCATGCCCGGAGTCTCGACCCCGACGGCCCGGTGCTCGCGCTCGCCCAGCGCGTCGTCACCGGGAAACAGCGAGCAGATGTGCGCGTCCGGCCCCAGGCCGATGAGCATCAGGTCGAGCTCCACGGGGCCGTCGCCGAACGCCCGGTCGAGCTCACGCTCGTAGTCCGCGGCCCCTCCGGCGGGGCCGAGCTCCCCTCGGATCCGGTGCACGTTCAGGTCTCCCGCATGATCCAGCAGGGCGGCCTTGACCATGCCGTAGTTGGAGTGCTCGTGCGCTGGGGCCACGCAGCGCTCGTCGGTAAACCACAGCTCGGTGCCCGACCAGTCCCGGCGGAGCCCGGCGAGCCGCTCGTACGCGTCACGAGGAGTCGAGCCGCCGGTGAGCGCCACGTGCCCGGAGGCCCCTGCCAGCAACTCCGCCGCGGCCCCCGCGGGATCATCGCTCACGTGCAGTTCGGGGCGCACCGCCGGTGATCCTACGACAGGCCTCCGTCGATCGCGAAGAACGGCGGCGCAGCAAGAATCACTACTCTGGCCCGACGTCTGCCGAGAGGGACACTTGAGTAGCGACGCCGCGAGGGAGCTGCGCCCCGGGGACCTAGTGGGGCCCTATCGGGTGGTGGTGCTGCTGGGCAAGGGCGGCATGGGGCAGGTCTACGAGGCGATCGGCCCCGAAGGCGATCACGTGGCGCTGAAGATCGTGAAGCCGGACATCGCCCGCGACGCGGTGTTCCGCCGTCGTTTCGAGCGCGAGGCGTCGATCGCGCAGAGGGTGGTCCACTCGCACGTAGTGCCCGTGATCGACGTGGGCGAGCACTGGGAGATTCCGTACCTGGTCCAGCGCTTCATCACGGGCGGTTCGCTCGAGCAGCGACTGGACCAGGATGGGACCCTGAGCCTGTCGGGGAGCATCAGGATCGGCCTCTGGGTGGCCGCGGGCCTGGACGCCGTGCACGCGGCCGGGCTAGTCCACCGGGACGTCAAGCCCGGGAACATCCTGCTCGATGAGGAGGGTGTTGCGCACATCACCGACTTCGGGTTGGCGAAGGACCACCAGGCCACGGTGCTCACTCGGCCGGGTCAGGCGCTCGGCTCACTTGACTACATGGCGCCCGAGCAGATCCGCGGCGAGCAGGTCACGGCCGCCACCGACGTCTATGCGCTCGCGTGCGTGATGTACACCTGCCTCAGCGGGCGGCCTCCGTTCGCCGACCGTCAGGGCATGCAGGTGCTGTGGGCGCATCTCCAGGACGAGCCGCCCGACATTGCCGAGCGGCGGTCGGAGCTGCCGAAGAACCTGGGCGAGGCCATCCGCTTCGGACTTCAGAAGGATCCTGCGGCGCGGCCGCCGACGGCCACCGCCTACGCACGGCTGCTGCAGATCGCGGCCGGGAGCTAGTCCCGCTCAGCGCCGGACGATGGTGAAGGAGGTCCGGCGCCCCTTGCCGCGGTTGCCGGCCTCATCGGTGGCCGAGATCGTGGCCCGGTAGCCACCGCGGGCCAGCGCGCTGGGCCCGATGCGCCCGCTGAAGCTGACGCTGTTCCTCCCGGCCTTGCGCTTGCGCCGCGTGAGCCTGGCCTTGCGCACGTAGCGCGTGCAGCGCTTGCGGCTCCGCAGTCGGCGGGTCGGGCGGCGGCAGCTCTTGCCCACCCTGCGACCGGGCAGCCCGCGCTCGATGGTGATGAAGGCGGTCGCGGGCTCGGACAGGCGAAAGCGGAAGGCGCTGCCGCGAGGCGTGGGGCGACGGCCCGCCACGCGGGCGGTGCGCCTGGCTCCGACCCTGAAGCGCCGCCGGGTCATGGAGAGGCGGGAGACCACGGGCGCCTTCGTGTCCGCGGCCGGGGGCGGCGGCGGCTTGGGTACCGGCGGCGGAGTCGTGAAGTCCTCGAACGGGAAGGTGTCTAGATCGTCTCTGGTGACTGCGTTGACCCCCATGCCACGTCTGGCGAAGACGGCCCAGAGCAGGTCACGGTCGCCGTAGCCGCGGTTGAAGTTGGCCTGGAAGATCGCGTCGCGCATGTTCAGGAATGTCGGGAAGTCGGGTGACAGGCGCATGCCATCGGTTATGAGCGCGCGCGCCCGGGTGACGCCGGCGCTTCCGTGCGCCGCGATCAACGCGGTGCGCAGGTCCCAGAGCGTCTCGGCCCAGATCTCGCCGTCGGCATGGATCTCCGGGCTGCCGATCACCTTGCCGAAGTCGCCGTAGGTGTAGCCGCCGGGCCCGGCGGAAGCCGAGCCGGGACAGGCGGGTGCGGCTGCGCCGACTGGGCAGTCGAAGGCCTGGGTTCGCAACGAGTCGTTCTCGTAGACCGCCGCCCGGAGCTCGCCGGGAGCGGCCGTATCGGCTTCGAGCCCCGTCGCCACCAGATAGTCCTTCGCGTACCAGTCGCTCCAGGCCTCGGCCATCGCGCCCGACTGCGACGGCTGGCTCGTATCCAGCGCGCCTACCCCGTCCGGCCTCGTGATCAAGCGGAACGAGAGGCCGTGGGTGTACTCGTGGAAGACGATGTAGGCGTCATCGGCGGCGTTGACCTCGCGCGACTCCGCGATGCCCCCGTCGCAATCTCTGCTCCAGAGCCCGATCTGCATGAGGCCCGGGACGCCGTCGGGCCCGACGGCCATGCCGGCGTTGTTCTGGCAGCCCAGCGACGCGGCCCAGTCCACCTCAGCCAGCACCGGGTCCGCCACCTCGAAGTTCCCCGACGAGGCGCCGAAGCCGATCCCCGCTGCGTCCCGGAGGTGATCGTGGAAGCGGTTCACGAAGACGAACAGCTGCGTGCCCGCCTGGTTGCGGTTGGTGGTCCAGCTGCCGGGACTACCCCCGTTCCACGTGCAGCCGGTGGGCGGGCAGCTCCGGCCGGGGGCGGCGATCGGAGTCTGGGCATAGTTCCAGTTGCCGCCGGTCGGGGGGATCTCGTCGCCGGTCTCCGGCGCGCCGTTGGTCGGGTTGGCCTGCACGTGCGCGAACGGGCCCTCGAGCCGGTTGGCCGCCGACAGCCAGGGGTCCAGGTTCACCGCGACCTGGGTGCCGCCGGCGGGCGCTCCGGGATAGTTCGAATACGCGAGCCCGGTGGCGTCCTGAGCGAGGTTGCGCCGGAACAGGAGCTCGCCGTCGCCGGCGTCAATGACGGCGTCGTACATATGCCCGGCGTCCACCGTGACGATCACGTGCCATGCCAGGCGCGGTCCGGCGGGACCGACGAAGATCACGAGCCCCGCGGTGGACCTACCGGCGAACGCGGTCCTCCGCTCGGCGCCGATGCCGGCACCGGCAAAGCCCGGCTCGTACGAGGTGGCGACCCCCCTGGCCGCCGCCATCACGGCATCGCGCGCGCCGAGCCGCGGTGCCACCGACTCCACCGCCAGGTCGCGCCACGGTGCGCCGCCCACGTTGATCAGCCGGCCGTCGGCCGCGACGTTGGCCCGCAGCCCGCCACCGAAAGCGGGCACGCCCTCGAACGTCTGCGCCCACTGCAGGTGGGTGGCCCCGCTGCCCGAGGTGTAGCGGCGCTCGAGCCGCAGGCCGCTCAGATCGTCGGAGTCCAGCGCGAACGCGACCGGCCGGCCGCGGACGTACTCCAGCGCCACGTCACGCGGGCGATCGCTGCGCGGCCCCGTGAGAAAGCCGTCGCGCCGGGACACCACCCGCGGCGTGCCGCTCTGGGCATCGGCCTCGACCCGGACGGGCGCCCGGCCGGACGCCGCAGGAAGCGGCGCGGCCACGGCCGCACCAGCCAGCAGCGCGCCCGCCAGTGCTCCGCGAAACCCGCGCCGTGCGAGTCGCGCGCTCACTCAGCGGCCACGGGGGCGTCTGCCGGGCCCGAGACCCTCGACTCCAGTCGCCAGACCGTGTTGCCGAAGCGCACCTCGTCGCCGGCGGAGAGCTCGACGATCCCCTCGATCCTTCGTCCGTTGACCCAGGTGCCGTTGGTCGACCCGAGGTCCTCGAGAGCAACCCCGGTGTCGACGCTGCGGACGACGGCGTGGCGGCGGGACACGTCCGGGTCATTCAGGTCCACGTCGCATTCCGCGCGTCCGATGGTCGTTCCCGGCTGCGCCGGGCGCTCCGCGCCGGCGATCGGCGCCTCCTCGACGAAGTACAGGTCGCTCATCGGTCGCTGCCGGGGCTCAGCGGCGGCACCCCGGCGGCCACCTGGACCATACGAGCGAACGCCGTCGCGCTCGGGGGCCGGCTGGCGGCGTCCTTCTCGAGCGCGCGGCCGACCGCCCACGACACGTCCGCGGGGGTCCCGGCACGCTCGGCGCACGGGTTGGGTGGCTCGTCGCGGAGGTGCGCCCAGAGGATCTGCATGCCCTCGCGATCCGCGAACGGCGGCCGCCCGGCAAGGCACTCGAACATCACGCAGCCGAGCGCGTAGACGTCGGTGGCCGCGGTCACCTCCTCGCCCCGGATCTGCTCGGGGGCCATGTAGTCGAGCGATCCCACCGCCTGCCCGGGCTGGGTCAGCAGGCTGGCCTCCATGTCCTTTGCCAGCCCGAAGTCGGCGACGTGGGCGCACCCGTCCTCGTCGAGAAGGATGTTCGCCGGCTTGAGGTCGCGGTGAATCAGCCGGTGCTTGTGAAGGGCGTCGAGGCCCTTGGCCACCTGAAGGCAGAGCGTGACCGCGCACTCGAGCTCAAGCGAGCCCTCGCGCTCCAGCTTTTCCTGAACCGACCCGCCCCGGATGAACGGCTGGGTCATGTACGGCACGCCCTCGTGCTCGCCGCTGTCGAGCACCGGCACCACGTGGGGATGGTCCACGCGAATGGCGGTCCTCACCTCCCGCGAGAAGCGGCGCCGGAACACCTCCTCCACCGCCAGTTCCGGGCGAGCGAGCTTGAGCGCAACCACAGCGCCGTCGGGGCCCACCGCACGGTAGACCCAGGCCATCCCGCCCTGGCCGCAGGGACGCTCGACTGTATAGGGCCCGACGCTGTCGCCGGCCGCGAGCTCGGCGGGGTGCTCGAGGGTGCGCGCGCGAGTCACCTAGCCCAGCTTACCCCCACTTCCGACGACCCGGGCGGTCCGCCTTGCGTTCCGCCACGGTCCGTGATCAACTGAAAGGGAGGCAGGCAGTTGGTCGTTTCCCCTGCCGAAGACTCAAGGAGCCGATCAGCATGGACTCGCACCCGCGCCGTCTGGCCGCAATCTCGAGAAACACCCTGCGCCTGGCCCAAGCGGGGCTCTTGGCCTTGACGGCGTCCGCCGTCTGCGCCGGCTCGGCGGCGGCGAACCACAACGACGCGCTCGAGACGATCGAGCGTTTGAACGCCCCGAACACGGCACTGGGGACGTCGCATGTGCGCAACCACACCAGCACGGGCCACACGTTCGACAACCCGGGGGAGCCCGACCAATGCACCGCCGGGAGCACCGTCAACTACGGCGCCACGGTCTGGTACGAGTTCCACCCGCACGTCAACGGCCGCTACCGCGTCGTGGTCTCGTCGGGCACGGCGGGGTTCGAGCCGGTGGTCGGCGTACCGGAGTTCACGCTCGGCACGTTCAACTTCAGCTTCGGCCCCTGCAACGGCTCTACTCCGCCGATCAACGTCGCGACGCTGCCGGCCAGCGGCTGGATCAGCGTGGCGGGCGGGAAGCACTTCTGGATCCAGATCGGCGGCGCCAACGAGCCGAACCTGCCCGTGGCCGACGGCGGCGTTCCCTCGACCGGCGACTACCAGATGACGTTCACCTATGACCCCAACACGGACGGCGACAGCTTCTTCGACAGCGAAGAGAGCTGCGACAGCGAGCCCGGCCTGCCGGAGGACGGCGGCTGCCCGGACGTCGACGACGACGACGTGATCGACCGCGCCGACCAGTGCCGGACGATCAAGGGCGAGGCACGCTACGCCGGCTGCCCCGACGGCGACGGGGACGGGAATCCCGAGAACCCGCTCGACCCGAGGAACGATAGGTGCCCCGGCGAGTCCCCGCTCGCACTTGGTCGCGGCGACAACGACGACAACGGTTGCGCCGACTACCGCAAGCTCAATCCGAAGTTCAGCCTGCGGCCGGGGAGCTTCTTCCGGGTCGTCAGGGGCCGCAACAAGCTGCTCGGGATCAAGATCGAGCGGTTGGTGGTCAGCCGCCTCCCCCGCGGCGCGAAGGTAAGCATCAAGTGCACGCGGGGGGCCTGCCGTGTGCGGCCGAAGCGGGTCGGCGGCAGCCGCAAGGTCGAGTTCAAGAAGCTGCGTGGAAAGAAACTGCGCACGGGCGTGAAGCTCACGATCAAAGCGACGCTGGGCTCGTCGGTCGGCGAGGCGCGCACCTACACGATCAAGCCCAACGACTACCGCACCAAGGACTTCTGCCTGCGGCCGAGCGGCAAACGTGGCAGTTGCTCGACGCGGCGATGAGACGGCGAGCCTGAGCGATGCCGGGTAGAGCGATGCTGGCGGTCCTGGCCGCGGCGCTGGTCGCGGCGGGCGGCGCGTTCGCGCTCGGCAAGGCCACGGCGAGCGACGGGGAGGCCACGACAGCTGCGGCCGAGAAGGTCGACCTGCCGGCCTCCGAAGCCGAGGTCCCGAGCCTGGCGACGGTTGAGAAGCTTCCGCCTCTGCGGCCTGCGCCCAAGACCTCGTCGGACAGCAGCTCGACCAGCGACTCGACGTCGGGCGGTACGACCGGCGACACGGGTTCCAGCAGCACCTCCACGGACACGGGCAGCACGGACACGGGTGACAGCGGTTCGGCCGGTAGCAGCGAGCCTGCGGAACCTCCACCTCCGCCGCCCCCTCCGTCGGGGTAGTTTGCTTGCATTCTGTGGCTCGTTGAGCGGCTGTCCGACACCAAGGAGCTCGTAAATGCCCGGTGAGAGCCTGCGTGTGACTCAGGGGATGGCGGCGGGGACCGAGATCGAGCTTGGCGACGAGTTCGTAATCGGGCGCGCCGAGGTCGGGGATGGCCGGCTCGGCGACGACCCCGAGCTTTCGCGCCGGCACGCACGGATCGTCCGCCGCGCCGGGGACCAGCTCTCGGTCGAGGACCTCGGATCCACCAACGGCACCTACCTGAACGGCCGCCGCCTCGAGGGCGCCGAGACTCTGAGGCCCGGTGACACGGTAAAGCTCGGCACCACCACGCTCCAGGTGCTGGACGCTACGGGAAAGGCCCCCCAGGCCACGGCATTCGGCGTGGTCCCGGAGCCGAAAGGGCAGGACACGAAGCCCAGAGGAGGGCCGCCAGCGGGGCAGCCGGCTCCCGCTGCGCCCGTCCCCCCGGCCGGGGTTCCGCCCGCTCCGCCTCGCGCACCTGGCGCGCCGTCCGCGCCGCAGGCCATGCCCCCTCCGGCGCCGCGCCCGGCCGCGGCACCGTCGGCCGGGGCACCGCCCCCGCCTGCCGCGGCCCGGAGGTCCGGTCCGCCGCCGCCACCACCCGGAGGTGGCCGAAGTGGGCTGCCATTACCCGCACTCGCCGCCCTGGGCCTGCTGGTCGTGGCCGCCGGAGTGCTCGCCGTGGTCCTGCTCACCGGAGGAGACGACGAGCCGGAGACCCTCACCGCGGCGCAGATCGTCTCGGAGAACAACCGCTCGACGGTGAGCATCAACACCAAGAGTCCCGGCTTCGATGAGGACGGCAACACGGCCACGCAGCTCGGAGGCGGCACCGGGATCGTGATCGACGCGGCCAAGGGCTACGTGCTCACCAACGACCATGTCGTGGCGGGCGCGACGTCGATCAAGGCCCTCGTGGAGAATGGCACCGAGGTGAGCGCGCGACGGCTGGGCAGCGCCCCTTGTGAGGACCTCGCCGTGATCCAGCTGACCCCGCGGCCCAAAGGACTGACCACGGCGGAGCTCGGCAGCTCGTCGAAGCTGGTGGCCGGCGACACCGTCACGGCGCTCGGCTTCCCGGGCGCCTTCGAGGCCGACATCACCAAGCGCAGGCTCCAGACCAACGTGGGCACGATCTCTTCCAGACCCGGTCCCCTCGCGCCCACGCCCGGCGACAGCCTGCCGGCCCTCAAGTCGGTGGTCCAACACGAGGCGAACATCAACCCCGGCAACTCCGGCGGCCCACTGTTCGACGAGCAGGGGGAGGTGATCGGGATCAACACCGTCTCCAGGGAGGGCGGCGGCAGCCAGAACCAGAACGGCGCGATCACGGTCAACCACGCCCGCTCGTTCCTTCGGGATCTCAAGAAGGGCACGGACCTGGGATGGGTGGGATGGACGCTCACCGAAGTCGTTGACTCCAGCTCGCTTCAGGACGGGCTCTACGTCGGGACCAGCCCGGAGGCGAGCTCACCGGCCGACCGCATCGGCATGGTCCTGGGAGACCGGATCGACAGGCTCGACGGCCAGCCCGTGGCGACCGTTCCAGACGCGTGCGACATCCTCGCGTCCAAGGCCTCCGGCGACCGGCTCAAGGTGACCGGCCAGCAACTGGATGGCAGGACCTTCGAGGTCACCATGAAGCTCAAGTAGGGGCCAGGATGGCGCTCGAGACAGGAACCTCACTCGCCGGCTACCGGATCACCGGCATCCTCGGGCAGGGCGGGATGGGCGTGGTGTACGAAGCGCTGCAGGTGTCGCTCAACCGGACCGTCGCGCTCAAGGTCCTGGCTCCCCACCTGAGCGACGACCTCTCGTTCCGCGAGCGCTTCCGCCGGGAAGGCCAGATCCAGGCCGGGATCGACCACGAGCACATCGTGACCGTCTACGAGGCGGGCCAGAGCGAGCACGGCTTCTTTATCGCGATGAGGCTTATCCGCGGCCCGAACCTCAAGGACATGATCGTGTCCCGGGAGCTTGATGCCGGCCGCACGTTGCGGATTCTCGGCCCGATCGGCGGGGCTCTGGACACGGCACATGAGGCGGGCCTGATCCACCGCGACATCAAGCCCCAGAACATCCTGGTGGGCGGGCGCGACCAGGCCTTCCTGGCCGACTTCGGGCTGACCAAGGCGACCGGCGAGCAGAGCCTCACGCGCACCGGGCAGTTCGTCGGGACGTTCGACTACATCTCGCCGGAGCAGATCAAGGGCGAGCGGGCCAGCGCCAAGAGCGACGTGTACGCGCTCGCAGCCGTGCTCTACGAGTGTCTGACGGGCGTCGTGCCCTATCCCAAGGACTCCGAGGCGGCGGTGCTCTACGCGCACATGGCCGACCCGCCGCCACGACTGACTGAGCAGCGTCCGGAGCTTCCGGCTTCCCTGGATGAGGTCATCGCCGCGGGGATGGCCAAGGACCCCGCCGACCGACACGCGTCCGCGGGCGAGCTGTTGCTCGAGATCAATCGGACCTTCACCCGTCGCACGCGGGCCGCGTTCACGCCACCGGGACCGATCGAGACGCCGCAGGAGACGGGCATCCGCTCAGCGGAGGGCGACGTGGATACCCGCGCGGCCGAGCATCCGCACCTCGCGCCGACCGAGCAGGGAGCCCTGGAGCCCGACACCGAGGTGCCGATATCACCGGGCGAGACCCTTCGGGCCGAGGCGCCTCCAGCGGAGACGGCGCCGCCGACCGAGACGCCTCCCGCGGAGACCGCGCCGCCGACCGAGACCCCTCCGCCCGCTCCGGATGTGACCGTGCCCTCCGCGGCCCCCCCGCCGCCGACCGAACCCCCGACCCCCGAGCCGGCGCCGACCACGGCGTCCGCCGCGCCGTCCCCCGCAGAGACCCGGCTGGGCCCCGAGCGCACCGCCCAGCCCACGAAGGAGGGCGAGCCCGAAGTCGGCCCGCCGCAGTCGCGCGGCCGGCCTCGAGGCGAGACGCCCGCCACCGCAGTGCTGCCTGACGTCGGCACCGGCACGCGCGCTCGCGCAGAACAGCCACCCACCCGCCTTGGGGGCGCCCCGCCGGACGCGGCCGCGGCACGGACCGGCACCCCCCCACGGCTCCCCGCTCGCCGGGCGAGCTCGCCCGTCCTGGCCGCCGTGGCCGTGGGGCTGCTCGCCCTGTTGGCGGCGGCCGGCTTCTTCCTCGGCCGCTCGGGCGGTGACTCGGAGGAATCCTCGCCCGCCGCCTCCAGCAGCGCTACGAAGGGTGCGCTCGAGCTGGGCTTCCCGAACGACTGGGAGCGAGCGGACAGCGGGCCGGAGATCCCGGGGCTCAAGCTCGGAGACACGATCGTGCTCTCGCCGAAGAGCGGACCCAGGGCCGATGGCCTCCTCGCCGGCGCCACCGGCGCCACGGGGCCCGCGCTGCTGCCCACGTCATTTCTCTCCCGTCTCCCCGAAGAGCCCGCACGAGACGACCCCGTCAAGCTCGGCTCGCTCGAAGCCTACCGCTACCAGGACCTCCGACCCGAGGGCTACGAGGGACGTCTTACCGTCTACGTCGCGCCCACGAGCGCAGGGGTGGCCACGGTGGCCTGCGCCTCGTCGGTGGCCGGCGCGGAAGCCTTCCTTCCCGATTGCGAGGAGGTGGCGGGCAACCTGAAGCTGGTCGGGGGCCAAGCGTTCCCGCTGGGGCCGGACGAGAAGTACCTGACCGCGCTCGGGAAGGCGATGGACAAGCTCAACTCCGGCCGCAAGCGCGACACGGCCAAGCTTCGCAAGGCCAGGAAGCGGGCCGGTCAGGCCGACGCCGCCGGCGCCCTGGCCGCGGACTATCGGCGTGCCCGCAAGTCTCTCGAGGGGCTGTCGGTCAATCCCGCGGCACTCGATGCGGCCGCCCAGGTGCGGGCCGCGCTCTCGAAGTCCGAACGAGCGTACGAGGACCTCGCGAAGGCCGCTTCACGTGGCAAGAAGTCCGCCTACAACGCCGCCACCCGCGACGTGCAGGCCGGTGAGAAGGCGCTCAAGCAGGCGCTCACCGCCGTGAACGCCGCGAGCGCGTAACAGGAGCGGCTCAGCCGAAGCTCTGCCAGAGCAGCGAGTGCACCGCGTGCTCGCCGTGGAGGCCCTTGAAGCGGAACTCGCCGCGATGCTCGAACCGCAAGCCCGGGTCGCTCGCGGTGTACTGCTTGACCACCTCCGACACGAGCACCTCGCCCCCGACGGCACAGTCCGCGATGCGCGCGGCCAGCACGACGTTGCGACCGTAGAAGTCGTCGGAGTCCGCGATCACGAAGCCCGAGTGCACTCCGATCCGGACCTTGAGCGTTTCGCCGTCCTGGCCCGCGGCGCGCCCGTGGAGCGTCTGCTCCACCTCGATCGCGCAGCGCACCGCCGCGTGAGCGCTCTGAAAGGCGAGCATGAAGCCGTCGCCCAGCGACTTGACGACGGTGCCGTCGTGGGCTCCGGCCAGCCCACGGACGACCGCATTGTGGTCTCGCAAGATGTCGTACCAGAGGCGATCGCCGAGCCTCTCGTTCATCCCTGTGGAGTCCTCGATGTCGCTGAACACGAGGGTCACCGCACCGTCGGGAGAGCTCATGCCGGTCAGGTCGAGGGGCTCGCCCTCGACCGCACTCGCTACGGCATCGATAGAGGTGTGGCGCGCCACTTCGCGATCACTGCGAGCATAGTCCAGCTCACCGGGGCCGAGCCGTTAGAGTGCCGCCGCGGTGGGCAAGCTCGCGTTCCTGTTTCCCGGTCAGGGCTCTCAAAAGGTCGGCATGGGCGCCGACCTGGCGGCGGGGGACCCGGATGTCTTCGACCGCTACATGCAGCGCGCCGATGCGGCCTCCGGACTCACGGTGAGCGAGTACGCCAGCGACGGGCCGATCGAGCTGCTGACGCGCACGGACGTGGCGCAACCGGCGTTGTTCGCGCTTTCGCTTGCGCTGGCAGAGGTGGCCGGCGAGGTGGGACTCCGTCCCGACTTCGTGGCCGGCCACAGCCTCGGGGAGTACACCGCGGCGGTGGCCGCGGGCGCGCTGGACCAGGACGACGGGATGCGGCTGGTGAGTGAGCGAGGCCGGCTGATGGCCGAGATCCAAGCTGAGAGCCCAGGCGCCATGGCGGCCATCATCGGACTCGATGCCGAGGTGCTCGGCGAACTGTGCGAGCGCGCCTCGGAGGCCGGGTCGGTGGCGCTGGCCAACCTCAACTCCCCAACGCAGATCGTGGTGTCCGGCGAGGAGGCGGGCGTGGAGCGGCTGCTGGAGCTGGCCCAGGACGCCGGCGCCGCCCGGGCGCTCCGCCTTCAGGTGGGGGCCGCCTTCCACTCGCGGCTCATGGAGCCGGTCCAGGCGCGGCTGTCGGACACCACCGAGGGCCTTGACTGGAGCGACCCCGCGCCGCCGCTCGTGGCCAATCACTCCGGGCAGATCGTGGCCGACGGCCAAGGCGTGCGCAGCGCCCTCGTGGCCCAGATCGCGAGCCCCGTCCTGTGGGTGGACTGCGTGCGCACGCTTGTGGACGCCGGCTGCACCCGGTTCGTCGAGGTCGGCCCCGGCCGCGTGCTCAGCGGCTTAGTGCGCCAGATCGCCGGAGGCGACGTGGAGGCCGTCCCCGCCGACTCGCGCGCGAAGCTCGAGCAGCTGGCCTGACGGACTCAGGGCGGGCTCAGGATGGGGGGTCCCAGCTGTAGAACTCGCGTGCCTGGGCGTCCGCGGGCGAGCGCCAGGTGGCCGGGTCGTTCGGGGTGATGAAGGCGTCGAGCTTGGCGCTGATCTCCTTGAACAGCGGGTGCTCGCGCACCTGGTCCACGGCCTCGGCGAAGTCCTCGTCGGTCTCCACGTAGTGGACGTAGATGTCGTCAAGGACGAACAGGCTGCGGTGCCTGACGCCCGCAAGACGCGGCAGCTCGGACTCGTCGGACTCGGCGAAGAGCTTGGCCACCTCCTCCTCGGACCCCGCCTTGATCTTCGCCACGATCAGGCCGCGCTTGATCATCGCTTCACCTCCGGTGCCACCGTCTCCTCGCGGACCTCGAACTTGAGCGAGCGCGCCTCCGCCATGCATTCGCGCATCGGCTTCACGAGCTCCCTGTGCTCGGGCGTGCGCTCCCATTCCAGGAAGTGCTCGATCGTCTCCCACTCGCTCGTGATGAGCCACTGCTGCGGGTCGTCATCGGACTGGCAGACCTGGTCGACCATGTGGCCGCTGACCCCCTCTGCGACCTCGTAGCGAACCGACTCGTAGGCCTCGAGGAACTGCTCGCCGGTCACGCCGTCCTTGAGCCGGACGAGGAAGACCACCCGGCCCTTCACGCGGTGCCCGCTTCCGCGGCCGCCGCCTCGAGCCGCTCCTTGATCACGCCCATCTGGGTCTTGGTGTTGCGGTTCATGTAGCCCTCGGCGGTCTCGTCGTCGGCCGGCGCCTCCGGCTTCATCGAGAAGTCCTGAACCCAGCGCATGCGAGTCCCGCCCTCGACCTCCTCGAAGTACCACTCGATGTTCATGTACTCGAACGGGCCGGTCTCGATCCGCCGCGACTTCGAGCTGTAGCTCCCCGGGTCGGCCGTGCGCTCGGAGATCCAGCTCCACACCTTGCCGTCGTACTCGGGGTCCGGGTGGGTGGTCAGGCGGAACTGGATCGTGTCGCCGTCCTGCACGGTCACCTCCGCCTTGGCGTACTCGGAGAACAGGTCGGGCCAGCTCTCCACGTCCATCATGCGCTCCCAGACGAAGTCGCGGGGCGCCTCGATCATCACCTCGTTGTCAGTATGCGCTGCCACGTCACCTCACTCCTGCTCTGCGAGCCGCTGGTTCACGTACTCGATTGCCTCGCCGATCGTGGTAATCCGCTCGGCGTCCTCGTCCTCGATCGTAAAGCCGTACTCCTGCTGCATGGCCAGCTGGATCTCGACGAAGGCGAGCGAATCCAGGCCCATCGAGTCAAACGTGGCGTTGGGATCGTCCTTGACGTCGTCCTCGTTCATCCCGACCCGCTCGACCAGGATGCGCTTGACATCTTCGAAGCTGAACGTCTGTGCAGCCACCTGTCTCCTCTCTCTCTTTACGTGACGGCCTCGGCCGCCTGCGGCCGGGCCAGGGATTTGAGTGCGGGGAGTTGCTGCTCCGCCGCCTGTCGCCCGGCGGCCAGGAACAGATCCGCCAGCTCGAAGTCTCGCCAGCTCGACGGGCCGAACCGGGGGGTGACGGTCACGTCCGCCCGCTCCGCGTGGCGCACGCTCGTGTCCAGCTGGGAAACGTCCATCACCTCGAGCAGGGTCTCGAGCATCCGCGAGCCGCGGCGTGCCGGCCCGGGCTCCGGCGGGGCCTGGCCGGGCCAGGCGGGCAGGGTGTCCCGGCTCATTAGGTTCACGGCGACGGTTACGTCGGCCCCGTCCTCGGCCACCGCCTCGGTCGGCACCGGCACCAGGGCCAGTCCGTCCACCAGGCGATGGCCGTCCCGCTCGTAGGGCGGGAACATGCCGGCCAGGGCGGTGGACGCCAGCAGGGCCTCCCAGATGGGACCGTCGCGCAACGGGGCGGGCACGCGTTCGGTGAGGTCGACCGACATCGCGACGAACGGCACGTCGGTCTCGTCAAACGAGCGTCCGCCGGTCGTCTCGCGCAGGATCCGCGTCATCGTCTCGAGCCCCGTCGACTCTCCGCTCAGCGAGAGCTTGAACACCTCGGCCACGGTCTCCGAGTCGAACTCCTCGCGCAGCATGCGCTCGATCTCGTCGCTCGAACGCCCCAGGGCGATGTAGGCCCCGACGATGGCGCCGATGCTGCTGCCACCGACGTAGTC
>Ga0136616_10000016_pt1 | contig 71492 bp, 69 predicted proteins | sample AntDrymUQ2992106_2_FD_106648 | JGI IMG/M metagenome (GOLD analysis project Ga0136616, IMG submission 106648) | Polar desert sand microbial communities from Dry Valleys, Antarctica - metaG UQ299 (21.06) | ecosystem: Environmental > Terrestrial > Soil > Desert | place: Antarctica: Dry Valley... | reverse complement strand
GGTGTCGATCCAGAAGCCGATCCGCTCGGTCAGGCGGTTCCACTCCTCGACGTAGGCGAGCACCGACTCGCGGCAGCGCGCGTTGAACTCGGCGATCCCGTAGCGCTCGATGTCCTCCTTGGACGAGATTCCGAGCTCGCGCTCGATCTCGAGCTCGACCGGCAGGCCGTGGCAGTCCCAGCCGGCTTTGCGGTGGACGAGGTGTCCGCGCATCGTCTTGTAGCGCGGGAAGACGTCCTTGAAGACGCGCGAGAGGACGTGGTGGGAGCCCGGGCGCCCGTTGGCGGTCGGCGGACCCTCGTAGAAGACGAAGGGCGGGGCGTCCTCGCGGCGGCGGACCGACTCGCCGAAGACATCGCGCGCGCGCCAGCGCTCGAGCACCTGCTCCTCGAGGGCGGGGAAGGACTGGCCGGGGTCGACGGGACGGAAGCGCGGCATGGTCAGGTCGATTCTAGGAAGGTCTCGGCCTTCGCCGACCGATCGCCCGGCCGCGGGGTTTTTCGCGCTCCGAGCGCGGTGAGCCCGTCGGGCGGGGCCGGATCCGACCGGCTCGGCAAGGAAGATGGTTCGGATGCACGGAGGCGTTGCCACGACACCGGCGCGACGGTCTTCCCGTGGGGGGCGACACGCGAGCCGCTTCCCTCCCGTGGCCGCCGTGCCGGTGGCCGCGCTCGGGGTGGCCGCCGCCGTAGCCGTCGCGGGCGCCGAGGCCTATTGGCTCTGCGTTCCGGTCACGGTCATAGCCGGAGCCGTGACGCGGGCTCGGGGCGCAGCCGCCCTGCTCACCGGCTTCGCGGTGGTCGCCGCCGCTACGCCGGCCTTCCTCGATCCGGGCCTCGGGTCCCTGCCCCCGGCGATCCTCGCGGTCGCGGTGCCCGGATTGAGCGCCGCCATCGCGCGGCTCGTGCGCGAGCGCCTCGAGGCCGGCCAGGCCGCGCTCCACGAGCTCGCCCTCCTCGATCCCCTCACCGGTCTCTGCAACCGCCGCGCCCTCGACGACCGCCTCGCTTACGAGGTCGCTCGCCACAGGCGCCACGGACGGACCTTCGCGCTGATGATGATCGACCTCGACGACTTCAAGTCGATCAGCGAGCGCTTCGGCCATTCGGGTGGCGACGAGCTGCTCGGGGACGTGGGGCTGGCCCTGAGGGCGGCCGTGCGCGAGCAGGACACGGTCGCTCGCCTTGGCGGCGACGAGTTCTGCGTGCTCGCTCCCGAGACCGATCGCGCGGAGGCGAGGCGCCTCGAGGAGCGCCTGCGGCCGGCGGTCCGGCGGGCCACCGGCGGCTTCAAGGATCTGAGCGGAAGCGTGGGCTACGCGGTCTTCCCCGAGGACGGTGCGAGCGCGGCGGCGATGATGGCCGCGGCCGACGTCGCCCAGGCAGAGGACAAGCGCCGTGCGCGGGACGAATCGGCCCGCGCGCCGGCTCGGGCCGCGGCCTGACGCCACGCCGGCGAAGCTGCTCCGAGTCGCCGTTGGCACAATTCGCCCGAGACGGTGCCGACCTTGTGATCGAGGAGGAGGCGCGCCGCGAGGTGCTCCGGGGGAGTCGCTGGAAGAACAAGGTCTTCATCGGTCGCCGGAGCGTAAGCGGAGCAGTCGGCCTGTTCGTGATGGCCACCGTTGCGCTCGGTTGCGCTCCCCAGGATGGCGACGAGCCCCTCCCATTCGCGTGCGGGATGGGCCCGGAGGCCGTTCGGGACGCCCTCGGCGCAGCGCCGCGACCGGTGCGCATCGACGGCACGCCGCTGTCGGCCTGCCTCGATCCGACGAGCGACGGAACGGACCTCCAGGCCGTCGGCACCTCCCTCGTCGGGGCGGCGAGCGAGCTCGCGGGACGGGCGCAACGGCGACCCGAGGGCGCGGCCGCGATGCGACTCGGCTACCTGGTGGGGGCGGTGCAGCGCGGCGCGGGCCGAGCGAACGCGCAGGGGATCAACTCCGAGCTCGTGCGGCGGATCGAGCAGGAGCTCGCCCTCGTCGACCCGGGGTCGCGGGCGGTGCGCGAGGGGCTGCGCGCGGGGCGCAGCACGGGCTAGGCGCATCGGGCGTTGCCGGCGCCGGTACAGTCGCCTGGCGAGACTCTGGACGACCGAGACCACGCACGGAGGAGGCCTCACCGGTGACCCAACAGGCGACCGAGCCGACCCAGGAGCTCTGGGGCGGGGAGACCCGCAAGGCGATCGACAACTTCCCGGTCTCGGGCGAGCCCGTGCCGGCGCCCGTGGTCCACTGGCTCGGCCGCCTCAAGGGCGCGGCCGCGCGCACCAACGCCGACCTCGGGCTGCTCGACGCAGATCTCGCCGAGCGAATCGCCGAGGCCGCCGACCACGTCGCCCACGGGCGCCACGACGACCAGTTCCCGGTCGACGTCTTCCAGACCGGCTCCGGCACCTCGTCGAACACGAACGCCAACGAGGTGATCGCGACGCTCGCGGGCGAGGGCGTGCATCCGAACGACCACGTGAACATGGGTCAGTCCTCGAACGACGTCTTTCCGTCCGCGGTGCACCTGGCTGCGCTGGCGGAGACGAGCGACAGGCTCCTCCCCGCGCTCGAGCGACTCTCGAAGTCTCTCGCTTCTAAGGGGAACGAGCTCGACGGAGTGGTCAAGGCCGGGCGGACGCACCTCATGGACGCTGTCCCGGTGACGCTCGGCCAGGAGCTCTCGGGCTACGCGGCACAGGTCCGCCTCGGCGGCGAGCGCGTGGCGGCCACCCTGTCGCGGGTGGCCCAGATCCCGCTCGGAGGAACCGCGACCGGCACGGGGCTGAACACCCATGCCGACTTCGCGGCCGGCGTGCGCGCCCGAATCAAGGACGCAACGGGCGTGCTCACCGATGCTCCGGCCGACCCCTTCGAGGCTCAGGGCAACCGCGACGCGCTCGTCGAGCTATCCGGGGCGTTGAAGGTCGTGGCGGTGTCGCTGACCAAGATCGCCAACGACCTGGCGCTGATGGGCTCGGGCCCGCGCGCGGGGCTCGCCGAGCTGCGCCTCCCCGAGCTCCAGAAGGGCTCGTCGATCATGCCCGGCAAGGTCAACCCGGTGATCCCCGAGGTCGTGCTCCAGGTCGCCGCGCAGGTGATCGGCAACGACACGACGGTCACGGTCGCCGGCTCGCAGGGTCAGTTCGAGCTGAACGTTCGCGTGCCGGTGATCGCCCGCAACGTGCTCGGCTCGATCGGCCTGCTCGCGAGCGCCGCGACCCTGCTTGCCGAGAAGTGCGTCGACGGCCTGGAGGCCGACACCGAGCAGACGACCCGCCACGCCGAGAACACGCTCGCCATCGCCACCGCGCTCAACCCCTACATCGGCTACGACAAGGCGACCGAGCTGGTCCAGGAGGCCGCGCGCTCGGGGCGGATGCTGCGCGAGGTCGCGCGCGAGCAGGGCGTCGACGAGTCGACGCTCGACGAGGCGCTCGACCTCGAGGCGATGGCGCGCGGAAACCGGTGACCCGGATCGACCCAGGGCCGCCGATCGTCGTCGGCGAGCGGGAGCGCGAGGCGCTCGCCTACCGGTTCGAGGCAGAGGAGGACGTGGTCGCGGCGTACCTTTTCGGCTCGCAAGCGCGCGGGCAGGCCGGGCCGCTCTCGGACGTGGACCTGGCCGTGTGGCTCGACCCGTCCCTCGACCGGGACGGGCGCTGGCAGCGACAGCTCGACCTCATCGGCGTCGGCACGAGCACCCTGCGTACGAACGAGGTCCAGGTCATCGTCCTGAACGACGCGCCGCCGCTCCTGGCTCACCGCGCCCTGCGCGACGGGATCGTGCTCGCCGACTCCGATCCGTTCCAGCGGGTGCGCTTCGAGACCGACGCGATCATTCGGTACCTGGACACGATCCCGCTGCGGGAGGAGATGGGCCGCGGGCTCAGGCAGCGGATGGCAGAGGGAACGTATGGTCGATCGCGGCGCGGTTGAGTCGAGGGCCCGCCGCATCGATGCGGAGCTCGAAGTGCTCGAGCACGCACGCACCGGTGGTCGGGAGCCCTATCTCCGGAACCGCTCGCTCCAGCGCGAGGTCGAGCGGGCGCTCGAGGTCTCGATACAGGCTTGCATCGACATCGGCGCGCATCTCGTCGCCGTATGGGGCTTGGGAGCGCCCGAGGACTACGCGGACGTGTTCGAGCGCCTGAGCCGCGACGACGCACTCGAACGGGGCCTCGCGGAGCGGATGAAGGAAGCAGCGGGGCAGCGAAACATGCTCGTCCACGTCTACCTCGAGATCGACCACACGAAGATCTGGGACAAGCTCTCGGAGGTCGACGACCTACGGGCATTCGCGCGCTGGGCCTTGGACCAAGCGCAAGGCTGAGCTCGCCGCCCCGTGACCTCAGGTCGCCTGCGGACGGCCCGCCTCGTCGCGCGCCGCCTCCGGTGCGAGCTCCTCCTCGGTCGACACGACCTCCGGCGCGAGCTCCTCGACGCCCGGCCCCTGGATCTCGCCCTCCGCGGACCCGGAATCGCCCTCGACGACCGCGATCTCGTCGGAGGTCGCGTGCGACGCGGCCGGAGCGATGAGCACGAATCGCCCGTCGGCGCGCTCGATAGCACCCTCCTCCTCGAGCCGTCGCACAAGCGTCGAGATCTGGGGCGGTGAGACGCCGATCTGACGGGCGGCCTCGGCGATCGTGATCTCGGGGTGACCCGTGACGAGCTGCAGGAACTCCTCGCGGCGCTGACCCCGGCGCGCGCGCCGGCGCGGGCGGGAGGTTCGTGACTTTGTCGCGGCGGTGGCGCCGCGGCTGCGCGGCCGCCCGCGTCTGGGCGACGTTCGCGCGCCGCCGCCTTGGCTCTGAGCGGCCGCGTCGAGCGCGGCGAGCACCGACTCGAGCCGGGGGATCTCCGCGACCTGAGGCCTCAGCTCCTCGAGCCGGCTGTCGATGTCGCTCCTGATTCGATCGATGAGGTCCATGTCGCTCTCTCCTTCGGTGCGGGGCTGGGCATTGTCGCGCGCTGTGCGTCGGGGCGCTGTCCGGGTCCGGCTAGTCTCTCTGCCATGAGCGGCGTCGCGCCGGAGAGGGAGCGCGCCGGTCGCGGCGGGCGGCTGGTCATCGTACTGATCGTGCTCGGCGGCGCCGCGTTACTGGCCGCCTTGGCAGCCGCCTGGCTCGCCGGCCTCGGTCTACAGGGCCCGTTCGAAGAACGGGCCCTGTAGACCGGGCACGCCTGCCCTGCTGCGCTCGCTCGAGGAGCTGCGCGAGTACCGGGCGGCCACCGGTCACTTCGAGACGATCGTCGACCTCGAGCGCGACATCGAAAATGTGCCCTCCTTCATCAAGGGCGAGCGCACGCTCTTCGTGGCCGTCGGCAACGTCGATGCCGGGGTCGACTTCTCGGCACTGGACGACCGGGCTCTCGACGTCTCCGGCGATCGCCGCGCCGTGACGGTCACGCTTCCGCGCGCGAGGTTGCTCGAGCCGCGCATCGACCCGGCCCGCAGCAGGGTCTTCGAGCGCGAGCGCGGCCTGATCGACCGCATCGGCTCGGTGTTCGAGGACAACCCGACGAGCGAGCGGGAGCTGTACCTGCTGGCCGAGCGCAAGTTGGTGGCGGCGGCGCGCGATCCGGGGTCGGGGTTGGTGGCGAGCGCGGAGCGCAATACGCGGGCGATGCTCGAGCGGCTGATCCGAGGGCTCGGGTACGAGCGCGTGGACGTGCGGTTTCGCTGAGATCGCGGTGAGCGCGACGCCGGTGCTCCCAGACGTCCTCGCGCCGGGCTTGAAGGTCGTCTTCTGTGGCACCGCGGTCGGGAGGGCATCGGCCAAGCGCGGCGCGTACTACGCGGGGCCGGGCAATCGGTTCTGGAGCGTGCTGTATCGAGTTGGCCTCACGCCGAGGTTGTTCGAGCCGCAGGAGTTCCCACACCTCCTCGACTTCGAGATCGGGTTGACCGATCTTGCGAAGCACACCTCGGGCGCCGATACGAGCCTCGGCTCGTCTGACTTCGGCGTGGCGGCGTTTGAGCGAAGAATCGCCCGATGCGCTCCGAAGGTGCTCGCCTTCAACGGAAAGAAGGCTGCGCAGACCTTCTACGGGCGCTCGGTCTCCTACGGGAGGCAGACCGATGGCGTGGCCGACACGACGACGTTTGTCTTGCCGTCGACTTCGGGCGCCGCAGCGAGGTACTGGGACGAGTCGCACTGGCGGAAGATGGCTGCCTTCGCGGGGAAGATCGCCAGGAAGTAGCCGCTGATCCGTCGCTCCAGTACGAGCGGGGGTGCGGTTGCGCTCGACTCAGAGCATACTGCTAGCTTACTCATATTATGAGTAAGCGCCTCCAAGTCCTCCTCGACGAGGCGGAGCTCCGTGATCTCCAGGCGGTCGCCTCTCGGGAGGGCGTGCCACTCTCCGAGTGGGTTCGGCGCGCACTGCGCGAGGCACGCCGGCGCGAGCCTCGCGGGGACATCGACAGCAAGCTCAGGGCGGTACGTGCGGGGATGCGCCACCACGGTCCTACCGCGGATATCGATCAGATGCTGGCCGAGATCGAACGCGGGTACGGGGCGCAAAGCTCCGAGTGATCCTGATCGACTCGAACATTCCGATGTACCTGGTCGGGGCGCCGCACCCACACAAGCTCGATTCCCAGCGCCTGCTCGAGACCGCGCTCTCCTACGGCGAGCGACTCCTCACCGACGCGGAGGTGCTTCAGGAGATCTGCCACCGCTACACATCGATTGCGCGGCGCGACATGATTCAGCCAGCCTTCGACACGGTGCTTGGCGTGGTTGACGAAGTGCTCCCGATCCAGCGCGACGACGCCGAAGCCGCAAAGGACATCGTCCTGCGCTACGGGTCGCTCTCCGCCCGCGACGCCGTCCACGCCGCCGTGATGAGCCGGCACGGGATCGGCCGGATCATGACCTTCGATCGCGGCTTCGACGCGCTCCCGGGGCTCGAGAGGCTCGGGTGAGCCCGTAAGCGGCTGTGCGGCGCCGCTACAGGCCACGAGAGTGTTGACGGCGGGTCGGATTCGTCCGGGTCCCCCAATCTCGCATGACGTGATCCGAAGGCGTGTGCGATCAGGTCCCGCGCCCTGGGTGCGACGCTCGAGACGAGACCGTTGGCGAGATCCCGTTTGACTGGGTCGGGTCGTCGCCCGGTTGAGCGCGTATAAGCTCTCGCCCTGGTGACGGGGGGAGGCGTTCAAGCGGGCAGTAACGGCGTACCGCCGTTCCGCCGGGCTGTCGCCGATCTCTTCAAGGCGCGTTTCCCCCTGCTGTACGTGCAGACCTGGGAAGAGGATCGGGTCGTAGCCGAAGTCGCTGCCGTCGTTTCGGAGCCCTCGCTGATCAAGACGCCTCGAAGCCTCTATGTCTGGAGTTCGACCACGGGGCTCGCCGCGAAAGGAGCCAAGCCCCGGTCTGGATCCGAGAACCCGGTTAAAGCTCTCGAGCTGGTCGAGAGTCTCGACGAGCCGGCCGTCTTCGTCTTTAAAGACTTCCATTCCTACTTCGGAGCAGGCGGACGCATGGCGGACCCTCAGATCGTTCGAAAGGTCCGGGATCTCGTACTGACTCTGAAGAGCGCTCGGTGCCCCAAGAACGTGCTCTTTGTTTCACCAACCGTCGTCCTTCCGCACGAGCTTCAAAAAGACATCTCGGTGCTTGACTTCGACATGCCCTCGGTGGAGGAGATCAGGCAGGCGTTGCAGGAGATCATCGCGGCGAATCGGGAAACGGGCCGAATCACGATCGACCTAACGCCCGACGGCGAAGAGAGACTTACGAAGGCAGCTCTCGGCCTGACGCTGCAAGAAGCGGAAAACGCGTTCGCTCGCGCGATGGTGGAAGACGGACGCCTCGACGCCGACGACGTCGACGTCGTGCTCGAGGAGAAGCGTCAGGTCATCAAGAAGACTGAAATCCTCGAGTTCATCCGGAGCGAGAGCAGCTTCGACGCTGTGGGAGGGCTCGAGAACCTCAAGCGGTGGCTCAGCAAGCGCAACCGTTCGTGGCTTGACGCTGCCCGCCGTTACAATCTCCCGTTCCCCAAGGGCATTTTGATCACGGGCGTGCCTGGCTGCGGTAAGAGTCTGACCGCGAAGTGCACGAGCACGCTCTGGCAGCTTCCCCTTCTGCGCCTCGACGTGGGTCGGGTCTTCAGCGGACTGGTTGGAAGCAGTGAAGAGAACATGCGGTTGGCTCTCAAGACCGCCGAGGCGATCTCGCCTTCGATCCTCTGGATCGATGAAATCGAGAAGGGCTTCGCCGGGTCGGCTGGGGCGGGAGACAGCGGGACCTCGAGTCGCGTCTTCGGCACCTTCTTGACTTGGATGCAGGAGAAGGCGCGGCCGGTATTCGTAATCGCGACGGCTAATTCGATTGACCAACTGCCTGCAGAGTTCCTTCGAAAAGGTCGTTTCGACGAGGTGTTCTTCGTAGACCTTCCGACTCGCGCTGAGCGTCAACAGATTCTCGACCTCCATATACGCCGACGCCTCACATCGCCAGAAGCAGTCGGCGATTTCGACCTCGACGAGGAGACGCTCGATCAGCTGGTGGACGCATCTGAGGGGTACAGCGGCGCTGAGATTGAGCAGGCCACCGTGGTTGCGCTGTTCGAAGCTTTCTCCGAAGAGCGTCCAGTGCGAAGCGACGATTTTGCGAAGGCGCTTGCCACCATGGTGCCCCTGTCGGTCACTCAGGCCGAGCAGATAAGAGCGACCCGCGAATGGGCGAATGTGCGTGCGATCGCCGCCACGGCTCACGAGCATCGAGGGGACTACGAACACGCGACCTCCGATGATGGCGACATTCGCGCGAGCCGCGGCGGTCGGACCGTCGACTTCTAGAGAGGACTTCGAACGCGCATGAGCACGGGGCTCGAACTCATACCATTCGCCATTGCCGCAGGGATCGGTGCGATTGGGCGCTACCGCGCGCGGCGCGCCGAACAACAGGTATCCGGTCCTCCGCCGTACGCTCTTGAGACTCGCATGCGAGACGAGCAGCTGCTCGGTGCGGCCGCAGCGGCGCTCGGCGCTTCAAACGCTCCCGGCGGGGGCGCCGCCGCCGTGACCGAGGTTGCAGGAGTAAGGCTTTCTCTCACCCAGACCGACACTGGTGCGTTCGAAGCGTTGTTCCCTGGAGCGGTTCCTCAAGGGCAAGCGCGGACGGTCCTCGGTCATCTTGATTCTGAGTACACGCGCCTGGTTCAAGAACGCGTCTACCACCAGGTAATAGAACGGGCCGAGCAGCAGGGTCTTGCTCTCGAGACCGAGCGTGTCGAAGAGGATAACTCGATCGTCTTGCCGCTGAGGGTCGAGCAGGCTTAATGACGAAGAGACTTACGCTGCGCATCCGGCCCGACGGGACTATTGAGGCGGTAACGCAAGGAATGAAGGGTCCGGAGTGCCTTCCTTACATCGAGAAGCTCGAACACCTAACAGAGGCGCACGCCGTCGACTCTTGGTACACCGACGAGTTCTTTGAGACAGAGTTGAGCCAGTCAGGGCGTCAGGAGCACTTAGATCGCAGCGAGGTAGAGGACAGTGGCTAAACCGGGCCTCACCTCATTCGGCCGCTCGTGGGAGCGCTGGCACTCTCTGTGGATCGGCTGGGCGTTGGGATTCTTCGGGATGTTTAGCTGGCTCTCGTTTCTGTACGCCGGGCTGCGTGCCCGTAAGCGCTCGTGGCTGATCTGGTCCGCGCTGTACGCTCTTCCCTGGGTTCCTTTCATACTTGCGGTTCCCCCAGAGGGCCAGGAGGATCCACCGGGCTTCGGCGTGTTCGACGCGGCGATGGTGCTCTTTCTTATCCTCTGGGCTGTGTCGTCTATCCACGCATTTTCGATAAGAGGCGAGTACCTGCGGCGGATTGCGGAGAGACGCACCAAGCAGCGGGACGCATCTGCTCACAGCGTTACCTCCGTGGCGGCTACCGACTCTACCCCCGGCGTGAACCCGCCGCCGGCCGACTGGTACGCGAACCCGGCTGGGGGCGCAGGGCAGCGGTGGTGGAACGGCTCGCAATGGACGGCGCATACCCAGGGTCCACCACCGTCCGTCTCGACTGTCAACTCGAATGCCGTAACTCAGTCCGGACCGTCAACGACCGAAGGCTTCTCCGGTCCGTTCGATCCAGAGGCGGGGCGTCAGAAAGAGCTTGCGCAACCGCTGGATCTCAACTCGGCCGGGGAGGAGGAGCTTGCGGCGCTCCCAGGCATTGGAGCGGTTTTGAGCAAACGGATCGTCACGGAACGGCATGAGCGGGGCGGGTTCGCGTCCGTGGACGAAATGGCTGTCGCGGTTGCGCTCAAGCCGCACGTTCTCCAGCGCCTCCGTTCCGTCTTAACTGTTAGTGAGAGGCCAGACCTGCCCTCCGACCGGCCCCGGGGACGGGTTGTTGACTTTTGACGGAACTCCGAGTCAACAGCTTTCTAACCCGGACGGATGTCGAAGGACCGGGAAGCCGGGCGTGTGTCTGGGTTCAAGGCTGCTCGATCCGATGTCCTAGTTGCTTCAACTCGCATATGTGGCCAATCGACACCGGCCGCACAGTCGACGTCGAACAGTTGGCCTCCCGTGTACTCCAGACGAGCGGCATCGAAGGCGTGACCTTTCTAGGCGGAGAGCCTTTCGAGCAGGCGGAAGGTCTCGCCGAACTGGGTGCCCGGGTCCGCGCAGCCGGCCTCTCCGTCCTCACGTTCTCCGGCTACGAGTATGACCTGCTGGTCAACTCCTCTCGCGACGACTGGAACCAGCTGCTGGCTGTCACCGATCTACTGATCGACGGGCCATACGACCGCAGCCAGCCAGACCACGCGCGTCCCTGGGTGGGCTCGAGGAACCAGGGCTTTCGCTTCTTGAGCCCAAGATATCTTCACCTAGCTTCTCAGTTAGGCAGCATTCCCGACCGGCTCGAGGTTCGCATCACCTCCGATGGCAAAGTCTTCATCAACGGGATGTGCCCGCACGACTTCTTAAGCACAATGCGACAAGAGGTAGGGCGAAAGGCTGCGGCCCGCAGCTCCAGGGGAGCCGCGTCACTCGCAGGAAGCCCGCCCCTGCGCTGATCACCCTCGCAAGATTGCTCTACCGCCTTCTTTCGACCGCTAGACCGGGCGTTCGCGGAGCGAGCCGAGCCGCACAATCATCTACGTGGTGTCACTCGGCCGGCGCCCGACCGCTGTAACTCTTTCCGCTACAGATTCACCGCCACATACTTCGTCTCCAGGTACTCCTCAATCCCCTCATAACCCCCTTCGCGCCCAAACCCCGATTGCTTCACACCCCCAAACGGCGCCGACGCATTCGACACCATCCCCTGGTTCAGGCCCACCATGCCGGTCTCGAGCTCCTCGCACACCCGCAGCGCCCGCTTGATGTCGCGGGTGAACAGGTAGGAGACCAACCCGTACTCGGTGTCGTTGGCCTGGGCGATCCCCTCGTCCTCGGAGTCGAACGAGAACACCGGCGCCACCGGGCCGAAGATCTCCTCCTTGCGTAGGTCGGCTTCGTCGCTTACGCCGCCGAGCACGGTCGGCTCGTAGAAGTAGCCCGCGCCGTCGACGTCGCGGCCCCCGACCAACGCATGAGCGCCCTTCCCCACGGCATCGTCCACCAGCTCGCGCACCTTCGAGCGCTGGTCCTCGTCGATCAGCGGCCCCACCTGCGCTCCCTCCTCGGTCCCCCGTGCCACCTTCATCCCGCCCATCTTCTCGGCGAGCTTCTGGCTGAACTCCTCGGCCACCCCGCCGGACACGTGGAACCGGTTCGCCGCCGTGCACGCCTCGCCGATGTTGCGCATCTTGGCGGTCAGGGCGCCGGCGACCGCGTCGTCGATGTCGGCGTCGTCGAAGACGAGGAAGGGCGCGTTGCCGCCGAGCTCCATCGACACGCGCAGCAGGTTCTCGGACGCCTGCTGCATGAGCGAGCGCCCCACCGCGGTCGAGCCCGTGAACGTGAGCTTGCGCAGCCGCGGGTCGCCGATGATCGGCTCCGACACCGCGCTCGACGACGAGGTGGGGATCACGTTCAACACGCCGGCCGGCAGCCCGGCGCGCTCGAGGATGTCGGTGAGCGCCAGCATCGACAGCGGCGTGAGCTGCGCCGGCTTCATGATCATCGTGCAGCCGGCGGCGATCGCCGGGCCGATCTTGCGCGTGCCCATCGCCATCGGGAAGTTCCAGGGCGTGATCATGTAGCAAGGCCCGACCGGCTGCTTCATGGTCAGCATGCGCCCGGCGCCGTTGGCGTTGAGCGCGAAGCGGCCGTCGATCCGCACCGCCTGCTCGGAGTACCAGCGAAGGAACTCCGCGGCGTAGGAGATCTCCGCCTTCGAGTCGGCGACCGGCTTGCCCATCTCCAGGGTCATGAGGAGGGCCAGCTCGTCCACCCGCGAGGTGATCTCGTCGAAGGCTCGCCGCAGGATCTCGCCGCGCTCGCGCGGGGCGTGGCGGCGCCAGTCGTCCTGTGCGCCCGCCGCTGCGTCCATCGCCGCACGCGCGTCGTCGGCGCCCGCGTCGGCGATCTCGCACAGGGTCTCGCCCGTGGCCGGGTCCTCGACGCCGAACGAGCCGCCCTCCGAGGCATCGCGCCACTCGCCGCCGATGTAGAGCCCCTTGGGGACCCCGGCGACGACGCTCTGCTCGGATGAGGTTGCTGGGGCGATGATCAGGTCCCCACCGTCTCGGCGCCGAGCTCCTCGGAGAAAGCGACGTCGAGCGAGTAGTCGATCGGCAGCACGATGACGCTCGGGACGTCGAGCTCGAGCGCTTCGCGGAGATGCTCGGTGTAGTCGTCGATCGACTCGCAGCGCCAGGCCGGCATCCCGAACGACTCGGCGAGCTTGACGAAGTCGGGGTTGGCGAAGTCGGTGCCGAAGTGGCGGCCGAACTTCTTGTCCTGCTTCCACACGATCGAGCCGTACTGCCGGTCCTCCCAGATGACGTTGACGATCGGCGTCTTCAGCCGCACGGCGGTCTCGAGCTCCTGCATGTTCATGAGGAAGCCGCCGTCGCCGTTCACCGTGACCACGTTGCGGTCGGGATGGACGAGCTTGGCCGCGATCCCGGCGGGCAGGGCGAATCCCATCCCCGCGAGGCCGTTGGCGATGAGCACGGTGTTCGGCTCGTGCGCAGGGAACATCCGCGCGATCCAGAGCTTGTGGAGGCCCACGTCCGAAACCAGGATGTCGTCGCGGCCAAGCGCCTGACGCAGCTCCCACAGCGCCCGGGGCGGCTGCATCGGAAAGTGGTGATCATCGCGGGAGGCCTCGAAGCGGCCCAGCACGATCTCGTTCAGCCGTCCGGACCCGCCGCGCGCGCAGTTGCCTCCACATTCCTCGGCGAGCCGGCCGAGGATGAACTGGAAGTCGCCGATCACGTCGGCCGCGGTGATGAAGTGGGCATCGACCTCGATCGGCACCGTGTCGATGCCGACGATCCGCTTGTCGCGATCGGGGTTCCACTGGGCGGGGGACTGCTCGACGAGGTCGTAGCCCACTGTGATGACCACGTCGGCCTCCTCGAAGCCGGCGAGGGCGAAGTCGCGCGACTGCACGCCGGTCGTACCGAGGAACCGCTCGTCGGCGTAGTCCATCGCGCCCTTTCCCATGAAGGTCTCGGCCACGGGAATGCCGGTGATCGCGCTGAATTCGCGCAGCGCCTGCGAGGCGCCGACCCGCAGCACGCCGTTGCCCGCGAGGACGACGGGGCGCTTCGCCTCGGTGATGATCTGGGCGGCGTCGAGGATCTCGACAGCGGCCGGCTCGGGCCGCCGGACGCCGCGGCGGACCTCCAAGGGCTCACTCTCGATCTCAGCCTCCATCACGTCCTCTGGCAGCTCGAGATGAGTGGGACCGGGCTTCTGGGCCTGGGCGATCTTGAACGCCTTGCGCACGACCTCGGGGATGATCCCGGGCTCGGTTACGCGGGCGTTCCACTTGGTGATCGGCCCCATCACATGCATCACGTCGATGTACTGGTGGGACTCCTTGTGCATGCGCTCGAGCCCGCCCTGGCCGGTGAGGGCGACGAGCGGCGCGTGGTCGAGCCAGGCGTCGGCGACGGGAGTGGTGAGGTTCATCGCCCCGGGACCGAGCGTGCCCAGGCACACCCCGGCGCGGCCGGTCAGGCGGCCGTAGACGTCGGCCATGTAGCCGGCGCCCTGCTCGTGGCGCACCGGGACGAACTCGATCGAGGAGTCGGCGAGGGCCTCGTTGAGGTCGAGGGTCTCCTCGCCGGGGATGCCGAAGACGTGCCGTACTCCTTCGGCCTCGAGGCACTCGACGAAGACCTTCGACGCCTTTCGTGTCGCCAAATCGCTCCTCCTGGACAGTGCGCGTGTCTACGCTGGGGGGCGAGTGTTGCGGGCCGGCGGCCTTTAGCCGGACACAAGCCCGCGGACTCCCTCAAGCAGTCTCTTCCCCTGCCGATAGCTCGGGTACACGCCCTTCGCCATGAGCCGCCCTTCCTTCCTCCATCCCGCCGGTCTGACCTTCCTCCTAGTCGCGGTCGTCGTAACGGTTGCGGCCGCTGTCGGGCCGGGCTTCGCCGAAGCCGCCACCGTCTACACGATCCGCGGCGCCGGCAACGGCCATGGCGTCGGCATGAGCCAGTACGGCGCCTACGGCATGGCGCGCAGGGACTTCACCTACCGCAAGATCCTCGCCCACTACTACTGGGGGGCGCGGCTCGGTCCGGCCCCGACCGACCGGACGCGCGTCCTGCTCGCCGAGGGCGTCCCGGCCGTCGAGTTCAGCGGCGCGACTCGGGTCCCCGGGGTGCGCCCGCTCGACCCCGATCGCACCTACCGGGCGGTGGCGACCCGGGAGGGCCAGGTCGAGCTGCGCAGCGCCGCCGGCAGGCTCGTCCGCCGCTTCCCGGCGCCGCTCGCTCTCGACGGGGGTGGCAGGCCCGTGCGGCTCGCGGGCCCGGCGCTCAACGGCGTCTCGGACGGCGAGTACCGGGGGACGCTGCTGCTCCACCCCGGGTCGGGCGGGCTTACCGCTATCAACAGCGTCGGGCTCGAGGACTACCTGCGCGGCGTGGTCCCCAGCGAGATGCCCGCCTCCTGGTCTGAGGAGGCGCTCAAGGCTCAGGCCGTAGCCGCGCGCTCCTACGCGCTGGCCACCGGTCGCACGGGAGGCCTGTTCGACCAGTATCCCGACCAGCGCTCCCAGGTCTACAAGGGTGTAGGAGGGGAGGCGCCGGAGAGCGATGCCGCCATCGAGGCGACGATGGGCAAGGTCCTCTTCCATCGGGGCGCGATCGCCATCGCCTTCTTCTCTTCGAGCTCGGGCGGGCGCACGGAGTCGGCGGTCAACGCCTTCAGTCGCCAGGCCTACCCCTACCTGCGCAGCGTCGCCGACCCCTACGACCGCATCTCGCCGCACTTCCGCTGGTCCCTGTCGTTCAGTCGTGCGGAGATGGAGCGTCGTCTGGGCTCGCTCGTCAAGGGTCGCTACGAGGGCATCAAGGTCCTCGAGCGCGGCGACTCGCCGCGCATCCTCCGCGCCGAGGTCATCGGGAGCAGAGGCCGCAAGCCGGCAACCGGGGCGACGCTGCGCGCCAAGCTTGGGCTGCGCGACTCGTGGGCGACCTTCGGCCGCATCGACACGGAGGCGGCCGGAGCGGTGCGCGCGCTCCGCTCTCCGGCAAGCGGACGGGCGCCGGTCGGGGTTCTCACGGGCCGGGTTGCTCCCGAGCCGCGCGAGGGGCGCATCAATGTCGAGCGCGAGGAGCGGGGCGGCTGGCGGCGCACGCTGCGGGCCCATGCCGACCGCCGCGGGGCGTTCCGCGTGGCCGTCGATCGACCCGGGCGCTACCGCGTCCGGGCTGGGGGCTCGGTCGGTGCGGCGGTAAAGGTGGGGAAGCGGTAGGGCGCATCGGCGCGCCTGCGGCTGCTCCGGCCGCTCTTGCGTCGCACTGACCGTCGCGCGACCGACTCGGTCAGCGCGGCTGGACCTCGACTTCGGTTACCTGCGCCTCGGGCTCGACCGACGGAGGCGCCGGGGGCTCAGCCGGCGGCATCCCTGAGGAGGCCCGCGCGGCGTAGGCCGCACGCGCGGTCTTGTCGACCTTCGTGGCGATCTGGTCGGTTTGGAAGAACCGGTTCATGGCGTCGCGGGCGGCGCGGGGCAGCACGGCGGCCAAACGGAGCAGCCCGCTGAGCGAGGCCGGGACGTAGATCTCGAAGCGCGGTCGCTCGAGAGCATCGACGAGCGCGGTGCCGACCTCCTGCGGCTCGACGATCTTCACGCCGCGCCCTGCGCTCATGCCCGACGCGAGCTCGGTGTTGGCGAGCCCGGGCATCATCACCGAGAGCTCCACGCCCGTACCCCGCAGCTCGACCCGGACCGCTTCGCTGAGGCCCACCACCGCGTGCTTGGTCGCCACGTAGACGGCCTCACCGGGCACGCCGACCTTCCCCGCCACCGAGGCGATGTTGACCACGTGCCCGGTGCGGCGTCGCTGCATGCCCGGTAGCGCGAGCCGCATGCCGGTGATGACCCCGTGCAGGTTGATGTCGATCTCGCGGCGGGTCAGCGACTCCTCCGCCTCGAGGAAGGGCAGGACGACCATGATCCCCGCGTTGTTGACGAGCACGTCGAGCGGCCCAAGCCGCTCCTCGGTCGCGTCGAGGAAGCGCTTGAAGGAGTCCGGATCGGTGACGTCGAGCTCGAGTCCCGCCGCGTCGCCGGGCAGCTTGGCCGCCTCGGCGGCGGCGAGCTCGGCGTCGAGATCGCCGATGGAGACTCGGGCGCCGCGAGCGGCGACGGCCCGCGCCATGGCGAGACCGAGCCCGCGCGCCCCGCCTGTGATGGCGACGACGCGGCCGGTGAGCGGGCGGCGGGGCGGCTTGGAGCGGCGGCGGGAGATGGCCATGACGCCCATCAGGCTACCCGGCCGTTGGCTTCTTGCCATCCCCCGCTCCTCGAGCCGATAGCCGACCCGCTCACGGCGTGAACCGCACCGTCATCACATCGCCGTCGCGCACCGTGTAGTCGCGCCCCTCGAGCCGCAACGTAGCCCGCTCGCGCGCTCCCGCATAGCCTCCCGCAGCCACGAGCTCGTCCCACGCGACGACCTCGGCGCGCACGAAGCCGCGCTGGATGTCGGAGTGGATCTTGCCCGCTGCGCCCCACGCGGTCGTGCCGCGCTTGGTCGCGTGAGCGCGAGCCTCACGAGCCTGCCCCGCGGTGAAGAAGGAGATCAGCTCGAGCAGCTCGAACGCGGCGCGGACCAAGCGCGCGAGCCCCGACTCGCCCGCGGCGAGCTCGGCGCGCATCGCCGCCGCCTCGGCCGCGTCGAGCTCGGCGAGCTCGGCTTCGAGCCGCGCGCTCACCGCCAGCACCCCGGCGCCCGTACCCTCCGCCCGGCTCGCGAGCTCGGGCGGGGCTTCGGCCGACCCGTCCTCACCCACGTTTGCCACGTACAGCACCGGCTTGGCGGTCAGCGGCGACAGCGCGCGCAGCGCCTCTGGGGCGGCGGCGGGCGGGGGCACCGAGCGCGCGCGGTGGCCCCCGCCGAGCGCGACGACGAGCTCGCGCAGCCACGCCTCCTCGGCCACCGTCGCGGCCTCGCCCGACTTGGCCTGACGAGCCACGCGCTCGAGCCGGCGCTCGGCCTGCTCGAGGTCGGCGAGCAGGAGCTCGGTCTCGATGGTCTCGACGTCGGCCACCGGGTCGACGCGACCTTCGGGATGAGGGACCTGCTCGTCCCCGTGGGCGCGCACGACGTGGACGATGGCGTCGGTCTCGCGAACGTTGGCCAGGAAACGGTTGCCGAGGCCCTCCCCGCGGGAGGCGCCGCGCACGAGCCCGGCGATGTCGTGGAAGGCGATCGTCTCGGGGACGACCGGCGTCGCCCCGACGGTCTCGGCCACCGCGTCCAGGCGATCGTCGGGCACCGGGACCACGGCCACGTTGGGCTCGACGGTGGTGAACGGATAGCTCGCCGCAGCGGCGCCGGCGCGGGTCAGGGCGTTGAAGAGCGACGACTTGCCGGCGTTCGGCAGGCCGACGATGCCGATCCTCACTGCCGGCGCAGGCGGCGGTGCGCCCGGCGAGCCTCATGCGCGACCAGCGTTCCGAGCGCGGCGCCCACCAGCGAGTCGGACGGGTAGTGGACGCCGATGTAGGGCCGAGAGAGGGTCATGACGAGCGCCGCCGCGTAGAGCGGCGCGCGGGGCAGCGCCTCCGAGAGCGAGCTCGCCGCCGCGAACGAGGTCGAGGCGTGCGCCGATGGGGTGGAGAGGCCGCTGATGGTGGGGGCCAGCGGCGGCAGGTCCTCGAGCAGGGGACGAGCGCGCTGGATGATCGTCTTGGCGATGGTGTTGGCCGCCTGGGTTACCACGATCGCCGCGGTGGCGCGGAGATAGACCGATCGCCGGCGGCCGTGGAGCAGCGCGCCGAGCGCCGCGATGGCATGCCAGAACGCGGCATGCTCGCCGGAGACGGTGAAGCGCAGGAGCAGCCACTCGACCGGACGGGCGTGCCCGCGCGTGCGCAGGACGCGCAGCGCGGCGAGATCGAGGCGCGTGAGCGTGTCAAACGAGACGAGGAGCCGGCGCCCGACCGCCTCCTCCAAGGTCTCGGGGCGGTGCGGATCTTCTGGCTCGACGCTCGGGTAGGCGATGGCCTCAAAGCCGGGGTCGGACACGAGTCGAGAGGTCGGGGGGAGAAAGGCGAAGGCGGCGGCTAGAAGCCGACCTTCTGCTGCTCGGTGTCGAGCCGCACGTAGACCACCTGGCTCAGGTTCACCGACACCTTCGAGTCCTCGGCCTCGAGCTCGTGCCAGCCCTGGCTCCCCGACCGCACCTCCTCGCCGAGCGCGCGGTAGGCCTCGTCAGCCATCCGCAACGAGAGGACCTGGCCGCCCGAGAAGCCGATGTCGACGCGCTTGGCGCGCTCTCCGCCGCCCGAGGCCATCTAGTGCGCCGCCTCCACGAGCTCGGTCAGGACCCCGCCCGTCGCCTTTGGGTGCAGGAAGGCCACGCGGCTGCCGCGGATGCCGCGGCGCGGCTCCTCGTCGAGCAGCCGCAGCCCGGCGGTGCGTACCGCCTCGAGGGTTTCGTCGATGTCGTCGGTCCCATAGGCAACATGGTGCATGCCGGGTCCGTTGCGCTCGATGAAGCGCGCGACGTTCGTGTCCTCGGTCAGCGGACGCAGAAGCTCGACGTGGCCGTCGCCGACCTCGAGCAGCACGGCCTCGACGCCGAACTCCTCGACGGTCTCGCGATGCTGCTCGCGCATGTCGAGCCGGTCGCGGTAGAGCTCCAGCGCCGCGTCGAGGTCCTCGACGGCGACGCCGATGTGATCGATCCGGCCGAACATCCGGCGCAGTCTAACGAGGGGCTCGGCAGGATCGTGGACGGCCGGGCGAGCCCGCGGGACTTGCCGAGCTCGCGGGCGGGTACAGGAGGACGACGATGGCAGAGGCCCAGAACTTCGCGGACTGGCGTGGCCAGAACCTGATCGACAGCGACGGCGACAAGATCGGGAAGCTCGAGGACGTCTACGTGGACACCGAGACCGATGAGGAATTGTTCGGGACGGTAAAGGAGGGGCTGGTGGGGCGCCACCTGACGTTCGTCCCACTCAGGGGAGCGACCGCCGCCCCCGACGGACTGCACGTCCGGGCGTCCAAGAAGGAGGTCAAGAACGCTCCTGACATCGACACCGACGGCGAGTTGTCCAGAGACGGCGAGGCGGTCCTCTACGCCCACTACGAAGTCGACTATCGGGCTCCGCCGACCCAGAGCGGGCGGCGGCTGGGACGCCGCTGAGCTGACCGGTCGCGCCCGCGGTCAGCGCGGGCCGTCGTCGCGCCCGGAAGGGTGCCGGGGCGCCACCGGCGGGGCGGACGGCAGGACCGCTGCGCCGCTATCGGTCACCCGCTCGGCCGACATCGGTGGCAGCACCGGCTTTCGTGCCTCGGCGTGCTCGGCCGGCGGCTTGCCGTTCCCCTCCGGCGACCCGGACTCGGCGACGATCCGCTCGATGTCGCTCCGCAGCAGCACCTCCTGCTCGAGCAGCGTCGTGGCGAGCGCGTCGAGCAGCGGCCGGTGGGCGAGGATGACCTCGAGCGCGCGGCGCCACGCCATGTCGGTCAGGTGCTGCTGCTCGTCGTCGACGAGGCGGCGCGTCGCGTCCGAAACCGAGTAGTCGTCGGCGGGCAGGCGGCGCGACATGAGCGCCGTGCCCATCCCGTACTCGGCGATCATCGCGCGGCTGAGCTCGTAGACGCGCTTGAGGTCGTCGGAGGCGCCGGTGGTGATCGCGCCGAAGACGACGTGCTCGGCCACGCGTCCGGCGAGCAGGACCACCATGTGGTCGATCAGCTCGTCCTTGTCCTTGAGGTAGCGGTCCTCCTCGGGGAGGTTGAGCGTGTAGCCCAGCGCGCGCCCGCGCGGGACGATCGAGATCTTGTGCGCCCGCTCGACCGAGGGGAGGAGCTCCGAGCAGAGGGCGTGACCGGCCTCGTGGTAGGCGATGACCCGCTTCTCGTGGTCGTTGATCACGCGCCGCGACTGCATCCCGGCCACTACCCGCTCGAGGGCATTCTCGAAGTCCTGCATCAGGACGACGTCGCGCAGCGCCCGGCCGGCGGAGATCGCCGCCTCGTTGCAGATGTTCGCGAGGTCGGCGCCGGCCAGCCCGCTCGTCTGACGGGCGACCATCTCGAGGTCGACGCCGCCGAGCGGCTTGTCGCGCGAGTGGACGCGGAGGATGTCGTGGCGGCCCGGGAGGTCGGGCGGCGAGACGAAGATCTGGCGATCGAAGCGCCCCGGGCGCAGCAGCGCGGGATCGAGCTTGTCGAGCAGGTTCGACGCGGCTACGACGACGATGTTGTCGGCGCTCGCGAAGCCGTCCATCTCGACGAGCAGCTGGTTGAGCGTCTGGTCCTTCTCGCCCGATATGTCCTTTCCGCGGGTTGCGCCCACCGCGTCGAGCTCGTCGATGAAGATGATCGCCGGCGCCTGCTTGCGTGCCGCGCGGAAGAGTCGCCGGATGCGCGCGGCCCCCAGGCCGGCGAACATCTCCACGAACGACGACGCCGATTGGGCGAAGAACTTGGCGTTCGACTCGTGCGCAACCGCCTTGGCGAGCAGGGTCTTGCCGGTTCCCGGCGGCCCGTGAAGGAGGATGCCCTTCGGAACCTTGGCGCCTAGCCGCTTGAAGCGCTTGGGATCCCGCATGAAGTCGACGACCTCGCGCAACTCGGCCTTCGCCTCGTCCACTCCGGCTACGTCCTGCCACTCGATCGAGTCCGAGGACTGCGGCTTGATCTCCTGTGGCTTCGTGCGCGGCATGTACCGCATCGTCATCCCGATCAGGACGACGATCAGGCCCATGAAGAGGATGGGCAGCCAGGTGAGCGCCCAGTTCTCGATGCCTTCGAGGGAGAGGGCGAGCGGCAGGAGGGCAGGGGCGGGCATCCCAGCGCTCGTATCGGCGACCGATGCTCAGAGCATGAGCGCTCGTTCGGTCCGAAGCCCTATTCTCTTCGTCCGTGACCTCAGTCGAAGACCTCAGCTCCACATCCCCCGACGATCGCCAGCAGGAGATCATCGCCTGTCTGGTCGAGGCCTTCAACGAGCTGATCGAGATCAACCCGCGGGCCTTCCGGCGCAAGTTCCGCAAGATGGCCGCCGAGCCGTTCGACTTCTACCGGGGCAGCGCGCCGCTCTTCTACCACGACGTCGCCAAGCTCAAGGATCCCTACGCCAACAAGAAGACGAGCCGGATCTGGATCCAGGGCGACCTGCACGCCGAGAACTACGGCACGTACATGGACGCCGAGGGCGTGCTCGTCTTCGACGTCAACGACTTCGACGAGGCCTACCTGGGCCACTTCACCTGGGACCTCGAGCGCATGGCCGCGAGCCTCGCCCTGCTCGGCTTCTCGAAGGCGTTCCCGGACAAGACGATCCGCGAGATGATCGACACCTATGCGCGCGCCTACCTCGACCAGGTGCGCTACTTCGCTCGCGGCGAGCGCGACGAGGAGTTTCGGCTCACGCTGAGCAACACGGACGGCGCGGTGCGCGAGATCCTGCTCGGCGCACGCTCGGGCACTCGCATCGCCCTGCTCGACTCGCTCACGCTGATCGAGGCCGGTGAGCGGCGGTTCAAGGAGTCGGCCGGCGAGCGCCGGCTCGACTTCCAGGAGCAGGTGGGAGTGATGAACGCCTACGAGTCCTACCTGGAGACCATCCCGGAGCGCAATCGCCAGCAGAGCGTGTCGTATCGGGTCAAGGACGTCGTCACCCTGACCGGCGTGGGCATCGGGAGCGCGGGGTTGCCCGTCCAGTCCCTGCTCGTCGAGGGTCAGACCGAGGCGCTCGAGAACGACGTGATCCTCTCGATGAAGCGGGCGCTCGTACCCGCGCCGAGCCGGGTCGTCTCCGACGAGCGGATCGAGAAGTACTTCGACCACCAGGGCCATCGGACCGCGCTCTCCCAGCGCGCGCTCCAGGCCCACGCCGATCCCTGGCTCGGATGGTGCGAGCTCGACGGGCACGGCCAGGTCGTCCAGGAGCTCTCGCCATACGCCAACGACGTCGAGTGGGACGGCGTGACCGAGCCCGACGAGGTCATCCCGCTCCTGCGTGGACTCGGCCGGGCGACGGCCAAGGCCCATTGCGTGTCCGACGCCTCGAGCGACGAGACCCTGGTCGCCTTCGAGACCGAGCACGCCATCCTCGAGGCGATCGGCGGCGACGACGACCCGTTCGTCGAGGATCTGTGCAAGTTCGGAGTCACCTACGGCGATCTCACCCGCGAGGACCACCGGCTGTTCGTCGACGCCTTCCGCAACGGGATGATCCCGGGCGTGGAGGCGACCTGACCGGCCGCGAACCGCGGCCGGCTACCCCACCAGCTCCAGCCGGTCGCTCGGCGTGTACGCCCGCCCCGCCTTGGCGCACTCGCGCCCGTTCACGCGCACCACATCGGCCGTGAAGTCGTTTCCTCCGCGCAGCAGCGCCGACCCGACGCCGTAGGAGTCGACCGGCGCCTCGAGCGCCTCGAAGCTGCGGATGCGCTCGGCGTCGAAGCCTCCCGAGGCGACGATCTTGATCCGCTCGTGCCCGGCCCCGTCGAGCGCTGCGCGTACGCGTTCGACGAGCTGAGGGTTGACCCCAGTCGGGTCGAAGGTGCCCATCTCGGTCCACAGTGCGCGGTCGACCATCGACCCCGACGTGTCGAGCCGGACGCCCCAGAGCAGGTCGCCGAGCGCGTCGGCGACCTCGAGCGACGTGCGCACCGAGTCGTTCTCGAAGTCGACGAGCACGACGACGTTCATCTGGTCGGCGAAGCGGCGGGCGAAGGCGTCGGCGGCAGCCACGGTGTCGCCCGCGTAGGCGGCGATCAGCCCGTGCGGGACGGTACCGATCCCGCGTCCCCCCCACCACGACGCCTGAGCGTCGGTCGAGACGCCGATCGCTCCGGCAACGTGCGCCGCCCAGCCGTCACCGGTCTGGACGAGCCAGTGGTCGTGGCGGGCCGGGAAGAAGAGGATCGGCTTGCCGGCGGCCGCGTCGACGACCTCCTTGACGTTGCGCATGACCAGCGTGCGGCGCGCCATGCAGCCGAGGTAGACGGTCTCGAGATGGGCGAACAGCGAGTAGTCGCCCTCGATGTGCATGACCGGCTCGTGCGGCACGATCTCGTCGCCCTCGCGCAGCGCGTGGACGGTCAGCCGGTCCCAGCCGTCCTCCCATGATCCGTCGGGGCGGCGACGGCCCGAGCAGAGCCTGAGGATGGCGATCGCCTCGTCGATCCCGCCGAGCACCGCCTCCTTCTGCTGGAAGGCCTGCATGACCACGTTCGGCCGGCGCCCGTCGGCCTCGAGCACCTCCTTCGAGAAGGTGAAGTAGGCGTCGGAGTAGTAGCCGTCCCGGATGCGCTCGACGGGGAGCTGGAAGACACTCGGAGCGAGGCGCTCGCGGACGGTGGTGAGCGACATGGAGGGAGTCTACGGGGAGCCGGCGCCCTCCACCCGCAGGATCTCCGCCAGCGCCGCCTCGCCGACCTCGAGCTGCTCCTCGCTCGGCTCGCGCGTCCCGAGCGCCCGCTGGAGCTCGTAGCCGGGGCGACGCACCGCGCGGGCGAGCGCCGTGTCGGGGTGGCGCTCGGCGAGAGCGAACAGCTCGATGGCAAAGCCCACGCTCCCGAGCGCGACCGCCGCGTCGGCCGCAGGACCGCGGAGGCCGGCCCGGCGGACCGCCACGTTGCCGGCCACCGCACTCGCCACGAGCGGAGCGACGAGGTTCGAGCCGCAGCGGTCGTGCTCCTTGGCCGCGTCGGCGGCGCGAGCGTCGTCCTCCTCGTATGCGGCGATCGCCTTGTGCTCGACGCCGTGGTAGGCGGCGAGATCGCCACCGCGCAGCGCGAGCAGCGCGGGGAGGACGCCGATGCCGGCCACCAGCGCCTCCCGCCCCACGGTCCGTCGGGCCGCACCGCCATGGCGAACCGCCTGGCCGGCGAGGGCCGCGGCGACCATGGCGCCGACCGTCTTTGCGTCCTGCATGGGCAGGCGGGCGGCGGGCAGGGCGCGCTTGACGAGCGGGATGACCGCGATCGCCTCGGCGAGCTTCGTCACCCCGCGCAGGCCGGGGATGCGTTCGGTGGCGCCCGCAGCAAGATCGGGCTTGGGCCCGGAGGCCACCTGCAGCTCGCCCTCGGCATCGCGGACCGCGGCTGCCCAGTGGGTCGGGCCGTGAACGAGCAGCCCGTTGCCGAGCGCCATGCCGCCCAGGCGAAGCTTGTCGGGCGGGGTCGGACGGGTCATCGCGACGGCCTCATACCTTCGCAACCTTGACAGACGGGAGCTCCTGGACCTGAAACAGACTCGTCGTCCCGGGTCGGCCGCTCGGCAGTCCGGCGGTGATCCCCACTCGTTGACCGGGCTCGCCCCATCCGAGCTCCACGATCCGCCCGGCGGCGTCGGCTATCAGCTCCTCGGTGACCTCGCGCCGGGGCATGGACGCCGCCTGCACGCCCCACATGAGGCTGCAGCGGCGTACGGTCTCGCGGCCGGGAGAGAGCGCGTAGATGGGCACTTCGGGGCGGTGCGCGGAGATGAGCCGCGCGGAGCGCCCCGAGAGAGTGGGGATGATCAGCGCCGAGAGGTTGAGGTCGCGCACCGCGGCGCATGCGGTGTAGGCGATGGTGTAGGCGGGGTCACGCTCGTCGCGGTAGACGCGTCGCTCGTTCCATTCGGCGTACGGGGCGATCGGCTCGGTGCGCTCGGCGACCGCGGCCATCGTCCTGACGGCCTCGACCGGATACTCCCCGATCGCCGTCTCCTGCGAGAGCATGACCGCGTCGGTGCCGTCGAGGATCGCGTTGGCGACGTCGGCGACCTCGGCGCGGGTGGGCCGCGACGAGGTCACCATGGAGTCGAGCATCTGCGTAGCGGTGATCACCGGCCGGGCGAGCTCTCCGGCGCAGGCGATCACCCGCTTCTGGACCACGGGGACGTCCTCGATCGGCAGCTCGATGCCGAGGTCGCCGCGCGCCACCATGACGCAGTCCGACACGCGGCAAATCTCGTGTATCGACTCAACCGCCTGCGGCTTCTCGATCTTGGCGATCAGCGGGAGGCGGGTGTGGCGGCGGACCTCCTCCACGTCCTCGGGCCGACGCACGAAGGAAAGGGCTACGAGGTCGACGCCGATGCGTTCCCCGAACTCGAGCTGGCCGATGTCGTCCTCGGGCACGGCGGGCAGGCCGGCGAGCTCGCCGGGCACGTTGAGGCCCTGCCGCGATGCCACGGCGCCCCCGACCTCCACGCGTGTGTCGATCTCGGACTCGCCCTCGCGTATCGACTCGACGCGCAGCCGCACCGAGCCGTCGGCCAGGTAGACGATCTCCCCCGGCTCGAGCGCGGCGGCGAGCCCCGGCCAGGAGACCGACATGCGCCGCGCGTCGCCGGGCTGGTCGGAGTCCGCGACGAGGGTCAGGTCGTTGCCGGCGGCGAGCTCGGCGAGGTCGTTCTCGAGCGGCCCGATGCGGAGCTTCGGCCCCGGGAGGTCCTGGAGGAGCGCCACCTGGCGTCCGGCCCGGCCCGCCGCGTTGCGGATGCGCTCGGCGGTCTCGGCGTGCTCCTCCCGGGTGCCGTGGGCGAAGTTCAGACGCGCGACGTCCACGCCGGCCTCGACGAGCCGCGCGAGCGTCTCAGGCTCGCGCGAGGCGGGGCCGATCGTGGCGACGATCTTCGTGCGCCGCACCGAGGTCAGCCCAAGACCTTCTCGACGAGCTGCGTGTAGAAGCGCGCCGCGAGCCCCAGGTCCTCCACGGGCACGCGCTCGTCGGCCCCGTGCACGAGCGGTGCGGCCTCGAACAGGTCCATTCGGCGCTGGGGGAAGAAGCCGTAGGCGACGCAGTCCGGGAAGGCGTCGCGGAACCAGCGCGAGTCGCTGAAGCCGGGCAGGGCCACAGCCGCCGCCTCGGCGCCCTGATCCTCCTCGGCCAAGAACGCACGGATGTGCTCCATGAGCTCGGTGTCGATCGCCGAGCGGTTGCCGACCACGGTCTCCCCGAACTCGATCCGGTAGCCGTCCTCGCCGAGCACCTCGGTGATCGCCGCGCGCGCCTCCTCCTCCCCGAGCCCCGGAGGCACCCGGCAGTCGACCCTGACCTCGGCCCGTGAGGGGATGACGTTGATCTTCTCGGAGGCGCTCACCATGGTTGGAGTGAGCGTGACAGAGAGCAGCGGCTCGAGGACGATTGCGACGCGCGGGTCGATCTCCTCGACGCCCTCGATCGCCTGGGCGAGCGCGGCGTCGGAGCCGTCGCCGGGCTCGACTCCGAGGGCGTGCATGAGCGCCTCGGGCTCCGGGCTCAGGCGGTAGGAGGCGCGCCGCTCGCCGAGTCGCTCGATCAGCGGCGCCAGCTTGGTCAGCGCGTTGTCGCCGATCCGCGGGAGCGAAGCGTGCCCCGCGCGTCCCTCGGTCGAGAGCCGGAAGCGGAAGACCCCCTTCTCGGCCACGCAGACCCCGTAGACCCGCCGCCCGTCGAACTCGAGCACCTCGCCGGCGCCCTCGTTGACGACCATGTCGCAGCGCACCTTGTCGGGCTGACGCTCACACAGCCACTTCGCGCCGTGCTCGGCCCCCGCCTCCTCGTCACAGGTGACGATGACGAGCAGCTCTCCGCTCGCCGGCCGCCAGCCCTCCTCGGCGAGCGCAGTGGCGGCGGCCACCTCGGCCGCGAGCTGGCTCTTCATGTCGAGGGCGCCGCGGCCCCAGACGCAGTCGTCGCGCAGCTCGCCCGACCACGGATCTACGGTCCACTCGCCGGGGTCGGCGAGCACGGTGTCGACGTGGGAGAGCAGGACGAGTCGCGGACCGTCCGAGTTGGCTTGCAGGCGGGCCACGAGGTTCGGCCGGCCGTCGACCGCGTAGAGCAGCTCGCACTCGAAGCCGGCGTCCTCGAGCAACTCCTTTAGGAAGAGCTGCGCAGGCTCCTCGTCGCCGGGCGGATTGACTGTCTTGAAGCGGATCAGCTGCTGGAGCAGATCCGTGGTGCGCCGCTCGAGGTCGGCCGGCTCGGGCACGCCGCGAGTATACGGGTGGCGAGCGCCTCTGCTGCGAGAATCGCGGGCGTGGAGCAGCTCTTCCAGACCGACGGCTCCGCGCCCGCCCGCACGCCCGTCCCCGCGTCCGAGCGCCCGCTCGCCGTCCGCATTCGCCCGGCCTCGCTCGATGAGGTCGTCGGGCAGGAGCACCTGCTCGCCGAGGGCTCGGCGTTACGGCGCGCGATCGAGGAGGGCCGGCCGCACTCGATGGTCCTCTATGGCCCGCCGGGCGCGGGCAAGACGACCATCGCCCGCCTGCTCGCCGCCCACGCCGACGCCGCCTTCGAGGAGGCCTCGGCGGTCGAGGCCGGTCGCGCCGAGGTGCGGGCCGTCATCGCCCGCGCCGAGGAGCGCTACGGGGGTGGAGCAGGCCGCGGGACGATCTTCTTCCTCGACGAGATCCATCGCTTCAATAAGGCCCAGCAGGACGCGCTGCTGCCCGCGGTCGAGGAAGGACTCGTCACCCTCGTGGGGGCGACGACCGAGAACCCGTACTTCGAGGTCAACTCCGCGCTGCTCTCGCGCACACAGGTGTACGAGCTGCGCGGGCTCGCCGACGAGCACGTGCGTGCGCTGCTCGAACGCGCGCTCGCCGAGCCCGAGCGGGGGATCGCCGATCCGCCTTCGGTGGACGAGGAGGCACTCGCGTTCCTGGCCGCCCGATCGGGCGGCGATGCACGCGCCGCCCTGTCCGCGCTCGAGCTCGCGTGCGCGACCGTGGCCGCCCGCGGCGAGCCCGAGGCCGCCGAGGTCACGCTCCCCGACGCCGAGGACGCCATGCAGCGCAAGGCGGTCCTCTACGACAAGGGCGGCGACCGCCACTACGACACGATCTCGGCCTGGATCAAGGCCACGCGGGGCTCCGATCCCGACGCATCCCTGCTCTATTTGGCCACGATGCTCGAGGGCGGCGAGGACGCGCGCTTCATCGCGCGGCGCATGGTCATCCTCGCCAGCGAGGACGTCGGCAACGCCGATCCTCGCGCACTCGAGGTCGCGGTGGCCGCCGCGCACGCGGTCGAGCACGTGGGCCTCCCCGAGTGCGCGCACAACCTCGCCCAGGCGACGGTGTACCTGGCCCTCGCGCCCAAGTCGAACGCCTCCTACCGGGCGCTTGCGGCGGCGCGCGCCTGGGTGCGCGAGCACGGCTCGCCGGCCGTGCCCGGGCCGCTGCGCAGCGCCGGGCACCCCGGCGAGCGCAAGCTCGGTCACGGTGTGGGCTACGAGTACCCACACGGTCTGCCCGGGGCGCTCTCCGGTCAGGAGCTGATGCCGCCGGAGGCGGCCGGCGAGCGCTTCCTCGAGCTGTCTGACCGGGGAGAGGAGCGCGCGCTGGCCGAGCGGCTCGCACAGATCCGCCGAGGCCGTGCGGGTACTCGGCCGGACGACGAGCCGGCCGGCGCCTGACCCGAGGTCGGGGCGGGGACATGGGTCGCCGCCGACTGGCTCTCGCGCTGCTCGCCTGCGTGCTCCTCGCCGCGGGCGGCCTGCGCGTGGCAGGGGGCGCCGACAAGTCGGGATTCACCCACGACGAGTCGATCTCCTACCTCGCGGCGGCCTGCCACCAGGGCGACTACGCCCGCATCACGGTCTACGCTGAGCCGCCGTTCGGCCGGTGGGTGGCGGCATCGGACTGGAAGGCGCTGCTGCGTCCCGACCGGGCGCTCTGCCTTGGCGATATCAGCCGCGACCTCGCCCGCGAGGACATCCATCCGCCGCTCTACTTCTGGCTCCTCCACGGCTGGACGCTCGCCTTCGGCGTAGGCCTCTGGACCGGTCTGTCGCTCAACATCGTGCTCGCGACGCTCACCGGGCTGGCGGTCTTCGGACTCGCGCGACGGGTGCTCGGCGATCCGCTCGCGGCTGTCGCGGTGGCCGGAGTGTGGTCGTTCAGCCCGGCGGCGATCCGGGTCTTCGGCGAGGCGCGCCAGTACGAGCTGCTCGCGCTGCTCGCCGTGGTCTTCGTCTGGCAGTGCGTTCGCTTCGCCGACCCGCCGACACGTACGCCGCGCCGCGACGCGGCCGGCCTGGCCGCGCTCGCCGCCGCCGGGGCGCTCGCACACTTCCTGTTCGCGCTGGTGGCCGTGGCCGGGGCCGGCCTGCTCGCCGTGCGGCTCCGGCGCCGGGAGCGCCGCCTGGTCGCCCCGGGTCTCGCCTCGATCGCAGCCGGCTACGCGGTCTTCTCGCTCGTCCATCCGCAGTTCCTATTGTCGGTGCGCCGCGGACGCGCTCAGGCGGCCGAGTCGACCGCGGACCTCGTCGGGGGGCGCGCGGAGGCAACCGTGGAGACGCTGGCGGAGTTCCTGGTGCCTCCGGTCGTCGCCACGGGGGCGGTCGGCGCGGTCGCCCTGGGAGTACTCGCCGGGGCCACGGCCTGGGCGATCGTCGTCGCGCTGAGGAGCGGGGGGACGCGTCCTGCCGCCGCGTCCATGCCGGTTGTCTTCGTCTGGCTGGCCGCCGCCCACACCGCCCTTTTCCTGTCGTTCGTGAGCCCCCCCAGCGGGATGGACTTCAAGCACCTGAGCGCGCTGTGGCCGTTCGCCGCCTTCGTCCCGGTGCTCGTCGTCGGGAGCCTGCCCGGCCGAGTCCGTGTCCCGTTAGGCGCTGTCGGTGCGGCGGCGCTGACGACCGCGGCGACGATCGCGGCGCTCGGGCAGTTCCCGGCGGCCGGCCAGACCCCGCCGAGGCAGCTCGAGCGTACCGAGCGGCTCGTGCTCGACAACGTCGCCCGCGGCGTGCTGCCGCGAATCGTCTGGCCCCTTCCCGACGACGCGCGCGTCTTCGCCGCCGACCAGCGCCACCTGCTCGGGCATCCGGGTGCGTGGCTCAACGAGCTCGGCCCGGGCACGCTCTACGTCGGCGGCCTGCCGCCCTCCGATCCCCGCTACGGCAACAGCCCGGCGCTCGGACGGCGCGTGGCCGGCGCGATCTCCGGCCGTCACCGGCTCATACGGGTGCCCGGCCGCGAGCTCGGAGCCGGACGGGTCTACCGGCTCGGTCCCGCGGAGGCCGTGGCAGGGGCGCCGCGCCGACGCGGCTCGCACGGCGACGCGGCCCGCGTGCGGGCTTTCCTCGAGCGCCCAGAGCCGCGCCGGGCGGCGCGATAGCTCGCGCACCCTCACAATTCGTCGATGGCGACCGTCGGCGCCTCGGCGAGGCCACAGCTCGAGTCGCTCAACCCGACCACCGGCGAGCTCGTCGGCGTCGTGCCACGGGCCGACGCCGAGAGCGTTCAGGCCGCCGTCGACGACGCGGTGTCGATCCAGCCCTACTGGGCCCAGCTGCCGCTTGCCGACCGTGCTCGCTACATGCGGCGCGCGGCGCAGGTGGTCATCGACCGCACCGGCGAGCTCGGCGAGCTCATAGCGCGCGAAGGGGGAAGGCCGCTCGCCGAGGCCCAAGCACTCGAGCTCCTGCCCACCGTCGACGCGCTGCATTGGATCGCCGATCGCGGTCCGCGCCTCCTACGCGACGAGCGCGTGCGCACACGGCAGGTGTGGCTGCTCGGCAAACGTCACCGGCACGTACGCGAGCCACTCGGAGTGGTCGGAGTCATCTCATCGTCGCGGTCGGCGTGGCTCGGGCCGTTCCTCCAGACGGCGATCGCCCTCATGGCCGGCGCCGGGGTGGTCCTGAAGCCCGCGCCCGGAGCCGCGCTCGTCGGCGGGAGGGTCGAGCGCGCCTTCGTGCGCGCCGGGGTCCCCGAGGGCCTGATAGGCGTGGTGCACGGCGGCGACGAGGTGGGAGCGGCGCTGACGGAGGCGCGCGGCGTGGCGAAGGTCTTCTTCACGGGCTCGGCCCGCGCCGGGCGCCGCGTCGAGGCCGCGTGCTCGCGGCAGGGACGGCGGGCCGTGCTCGAGCTGGGCGGCAAGGACCCCCAGATCGTGCTCGCCGACGCGAGGGTCGAGCGCGCGGTCGCCGGCACGCTCTGGGGCGCCTTTTCGAACGCTGGGCAGTCGCGGGCCTCGATCGAGCGGGTCTACGTGGCGCGCGAAGTGGCCGAGCCGTTCCTGGAAGGACTCATCCGTGGCGCCGGTGCGCTGCGGCTCGGCGATCCTCTGGCGGGCGATATCGAGGTCGGGCCGCTGCTCTCGGGAGAGCGTTTCGAGCGCGTCCGCGAGGTCGTGGAGGAGGCCGAAGCTGCCGGAGCGACGCTGCGCTGCGGCGGACCGACCGATATTCAGGGGCTCTGGCGCGCCTCGTTCTTCGCTCCTGCGGTCCTGACTGATGTCAGACCCGACATGCGCGTGGCCTACGAGCCCGTCTCCGGCCCGGTTCTGACCGTGACCCCCGTCGACTCCGAGGAAGAGGCGATCGCCCTGGCCAACGACTCGCCGTACGGCCTCGGCGCGTCGGTCTGGACCCGTGACCGTGCACGCGGAGAGCGCATCGCCCGGCGGCTCGAGGCCGGCATGGTGTGGGTCAACGACCACCGGTACTCACACGGCGCGGTGCAGTGCGCCTGGGGCGGGACGGGCGGCTCGGGCACGGGGCGGTTCCACGGCGAGCCGGGCTTTCGCGAGTGCGTCGAGATCAAGCTCGTAGCCTCGGACGCGGCGCGCTTCACGCGCCCCTGGTGGCCGCCGCGCGCCCGCTCGCTGCCGGCCGCCGCCGAGGCGACGGCCCGCCTCCTCTACGGCCGCGACCGGGACCGGGTGCCCGCTCTGCGTGCGGGGGCGCGCCCGCTCGCGCGCGCCGGCGGGCACATCCTGCGCGAGTTGATGCGGCGTTAGGCGAGCTGGGTGTGGCGCCTAGGCTGCCGCTCGCGCGGTCGGCGTCAGTCGCAGCCGGTCGGGCAGGAACGGGATGACCGCCCGCTTCACGTACTCGGCCCCCCCGGCCACGAGCGCCTTGCGCACCACCGCGGGCGGAAGTGGCGAGAAGCCATACTGGCGGCGGATCTCGTCGGGAAGCAGGGCGACCGTGATGAAGTTGACGGTCTCGAGCAGCGGCCGCGCGAGCCACGGCACCGGCGGCTCGAGGACGATCTCGCGGGCGCGCCGTCGCGCCCAGTCGGTGACCACGAGCGTCCCGCCCTCGAGCATCTCGCGCCGGTAGGCGCGCAGGTCGTGCAGCGTGTCCGGCATGTCCTCGTCGCGCAGGCCGAAGAGGCGGCCGACGACCTTGTAGTCCTCCCAGTATCCGGCCTGCTCGCTCTCGCTCAAGGCCCGCACGTACTTGGGGTAGACGACGAGCCCCGAGTCGACCAGGGTGAACAGGATCCACAGCAGGAGATCGGGCTGGTCGGCGCGGTAGGGAGTGCCGGCCGGAAAGGGGCCGGCGTCCTCCTTGAGCCGCCCGCGCACGCGCGTGTGCATGGCGCGAACCTGGGCAGTGACCCGGTCGGCCTCCTCGCGCGGGCCCCAGCCGATCGTGCTCATGACCTCGGCGGTGCGAGCGAGGCGGCCGTAGGGGTCGTCGAGGCTCTCGGAGTGGGCGAGCAGACCGGAGACCGCGAGTGGGTGGGCGGCCTGCATGAGGAGCGCGCGCGGCCCGGCGAGCACCATCGCACGCTCCCGGTGCATGCGCCGCAGCATCGAGTCGTCGCTGAAGTAGCGCTCCATCCTGGTGATCGTACGGCGCGTAGACTGGGTGGGACCATGCCCGCCCAGGCCTACATCGGCAAGGAGTGCATCTGCCAGTTTCGGCGCGGGCTGTGCGACCAGACCTGCGTCCAGGGGATGCTCGAGACACCGTTCTACATGGCGTGCCTGAAGCTCACCGGGCGGCGCTGCCTGGTGGTCGGCGGCGGCGATGTCGGGCTCGAGAAGGTCGAGGGCCTGCTCGCCTGCGACGGTGAGGTGACCCTCGTCGCTCCCGAGGCGGTGCCCGCACTGCGCGAGCTCGCCGAGGAGGGCTCGATCCGCTGGGAGACCCGTGAGTACCGCAGCTCAGACCTCGACCGCACCTTCATCGCGATCGCGGCCACCGGGGACACCCACGTGAACATCCGCGTCTGGGAGGAGGCCGAGGAGCGCGCGATGCTGGTCAACGTGGTCGACGTCCCGCCGCTGTGCAACTTCATCCTCCCCGCGATCGTGCGCACCGGGCCGCTGGCCATCGCGATCTCGACCGCGGGCGCCTCGCCGGCGCTCGCCAAGCGCATCAAGGACGAGATCGCCGAGGAGTACGGGGCACCCTACGCGCGCCTGGCCGAGATGCTCAACGAGGTCCGCGGGTGGGCCAAGGGGACGCTGCCGACCTACGGGGACCGCAAGGGCTTCTTCGAGTCGATCGTGGGCGGGAGCCCCGATCCGGTCGAGCTGCTGCGCCAGGGCGACGAGCGCAGCGTGCGCGAGCTCGTGACGAAGGCGCAGCGCGAGGCCGAGGCGCGACTCGAGTCCACCGCGGCGACGGCCGCGGCGTAGGACTCGAGTAGCGCCTCCGTGCGGCGGTTGCGCCGATCAGCGAGACGACCGCTTGGCGGCAGACGAGCGGCTGACCGCGCCAGTTGCGAGCGATGAAGCTGAACAGGCGGTGCTTGATCTTGTCCACTTCGAGGTGCCCGGCGGGAAGTGGCAGACCGCGATCTGCAGGCCGGTGTCGTCGGCCAGGCGCTGCAAGGCCACCTTCCACAGCCGCAGGCGGTTGCCGTTAGAGCCGCCGCAGTCGGCGGTGATCGTCAGCGTCGTCGCGTCGGGGTAACGCCTGTGGCCGAGGTGGCGCCACCAGCTGGCGATCGACCCGACCGCGAACTCGGCGGTGTCGGCGTCGACGCCGACCGAGACCCAGCCCTCATCCAGACCGATGTCGTAGACGCCGTAGGGGTTGACCTTGCCCAGCGCCTTGTCCTTGAAGTCCTTGGTGCGAACCTGCACCGGCTGACTCTTGGGGCGCCACTGGCGCCCGGCGTTCTTGAAGTCCCCGACGAGCTCCTTCTTCTTGGTATCGACCGAGATCGCCGGCTCGCCGTCCGCCAATGCCTTCCCGACCACCGCGTTGATGTGACCAAACTGGGCGTCGCGGTCGGGATGCGACGCGCCCTCCTTGGTCTTGCGGTTGGCCTGCAGGCTGAAGCCCAGCCCGCGCAGCAGCTTGGCGACCGTCTCGTGACTGACCCGATGACCCTGCTCACGCAGCGCCGCGGCGAGCGTACGCACGCTCTTGGCCGTCCACAACAACGGCGACTCGGGATCGCCGCGGGCCTCGTCTGTGACGAGCGCCTCCAGATCACCCCGCAACGTCGGGTCGGTCTGCGTCAGCGGCCTGCGCCCACCACCCGCCCTGCGCACCCGGCCGGCCCGGAGCGTTTCGCCGGCCTGGATCTCACGCATCCCCTCGCGACCGTCGTCGCAGACATACCCGTCGCTCGGACCACCGCGGCCTGCCCGCCACGACCATGCGACAACGCCTCCGCACCCGCCCACAACCGACGACGACGCTCAGCAAGCTCCCCGGCCAACGCCCGATACCGGCCCCCGATAGCGCGCTCATCGATCACGCACCCAAAGTTCTACGTAGCCCAGCCCACTCCTCCTATGTTGTTCCTTGACGTTCCTTACCGTCACCCCGATTGCCCGGCGCCCGGCACGTCTGGCTTGATCTTCGGGTGCAGCGTCGACCCCTCGTGGCGATAGAGGTTGGGAGCCAAGAGCGCCGGCACCGTCGCCAACACGGTCGTAGATGCGGTATCGAAGATCGGGGTCGCGGCCGCCCGCCATCGGTGGGGGATACGCGACGAACCGGCAAAGTCGTTGGCCAGATGCGTCGCCTGGCTGACGACCGACCGGTAGGAGAGGATCGCCGCGTTGAAGTCGAACGTCGGGTGGGTAAAGCGGTCGAGGCGGACGTCGCCGAGCTGGGTGGCGTGCTGGCCGGCGATCGCCTTCCAGGCCGTCAGCGGCCCCCACACGGGGAGCGGCTGGAAGATGCGGGCGGCGTCGCCGGTGAACTCGAAGATGACACGCTCATACATGTCCGGCATGTCGAAGCGCGACATACCCGTCCGTGCTGCGCCGGCGCCGAGCACGGGCATGGCCCAGACCCGCGCGTTGGTCTGCCCCCAGATCCGCCTGCTCCGTGTGATGTCCGCGGCGTTGCCCTGCATCGAGTAGAAGACTCCCGGCGTGCGGCTCGCTGCACGCGCCGACGCGAACCGGCCGAGCGAGCCGCGCAGCCCGAGCGCGGAGAGCCCGATCCCGAGCGCCGCGCCGCCGTAGCGGCCCTCGTTGGCGGCCTGATAGGACTGCACGCCGCCGTGGGCGAAGCTGACGACGCCGGTGCCGGCCTGCGCGTAGCGGACGCCGCGACCGACGCGGGTCGTCGTTGTCACCACCTGGCTCGCGCTCCTACCAGCGCGCACGGCTTTGATCGCCGCGCCTGCGCCGCCCGGCACGCCGGGCACGAGGAGCGCCGCGGTGTCGGCGACGATCCCGACAACGTCGAGCCCGACCGCCCACCAGTCGACGTTGTCCCGCGTCAGATTGTAGGTCAGCGACGCGACCCCGACGCCGAGCGAGAACGCGTCCCACGCCGACTCGACGATGAGGCCGCTGACGTCGACGTTGTCGATCGGGTCGTGCTTCGCGTACGCGTACGGGTCGCCGCTGTCGACGGCTCCGAGCGGGTCGGGCTGGAGGAACCGGCCGGTGACCGGGTCGTAGACACGCTCGCCGGCGACGTAGAGCCCCACGCCGGGCAGGTGCTCGAGGCCGGCGAACTGCACGGGAGAGGGGAGCACGGTCAGCGGCGCCGGGTTCGCACCTGCGCCGTCGAACCCGGCGACCGCCCCGAAGTCCTCGTGCCGGTGCCGCGCGATCGCCGCGCCCGCGGCGTCGGCGATCACGAGCGTCGAGCCGCGGTGGTCGTGCAGGCGCGTGGTGACGCCGAGGGGCCCCGCCCGCAGCGGCGCCTCCTGGGGCACTAGACCGGGCGTGTCCTGCAGCAGCGCGCCGCCGGAGACATCGCGCTCCAACGCCTCGTCGCCCAGGCGGCGCAGCGCGAACGCGTCGCCGCCGGGCTGCGCGACGCGGCGCAGGCGCCCGAGCGGGTCCCAATCGAGCGTCAGCACGGGCCCGCCGCCGCCGGGCGGCCGCACCTCGCGCAGGCGGCCCAGCACGTCGTGCGCGTAGCTCCAGCGCGGGTCGCCGGTGCGCCGGCCGTCGAGGTCGTGCGTCACCGTGGCCGACGGGCCGCCGTTCTCGGCGATGCCGAGCACCTGGTGGCCGGCGTCGTAGGTGTAGTCGCGCGTGGCCGTCGCCCCGCCCTCGATCCGCGACCACGCTGCCCGGCTGTCGGCCTCGTCGAGCGCGTACGCGTCGACGACGTCGCCGGGCGGCGCGGCGGGAAGCGCTGCGAGGAAGGCCTCGACCGCCGCGGGGTCGGCCGGGTCTGGGAGCGCGCCGAGCGCGGGACCCTCGGTCGCGGCGACGAGGCGGCCGAGCTCGTCGTAGCGGTAGGCGTGGTCCCGGAACGGCGGCCCGGAGAGCGCCACCACCCGCCGGCGCCCGGCCGCGTCGAACAGCGCGGTGAGCGCGACGAGCGTGTTCCCGCCGCCGTCCTCGTGCTCGAGCGTCACCGGTCGCAGCGCGAGGTCGTAGCCGACGCGCAGCACGCACCCGTTGACGAGCATCCGCTCCACGAGCCGCGACGTCCCCTCGAAGGCGTACTCCGCGAGGACGGTCTCCGCGGCCAGCCCGCTCGTGGCGGGCTCGGTGCCGGGCTCCTCGAGCACGATGCGGACGAGCCGGCCGAGCTCGTCGTGCTCGAAGCGGTCGCGCCGGCCGTCGGAGTAGGTCGTCCGCGTGACGCGCGCCGCGTCGTCGTAGGCGCGCGCGAGCGAGGTCCCGTCGGTCCGCTCCTCCGTGAGTCGGCCCGCGAGGTCGTACGACCGCTCGACAGCGCTGCCGGCCTGCGTCGCGCTGCGCAGCCGCGCCAACCCGTCGCGCACGAACGTCACGGCCGGGGTGGCGAGGCTGCCGCCAGCCGGCGTGAACGTTATCTGCTCCAGCGCCCCGTCGCCGCGGCGCCCGTAGGCGATCTCCGAGCCGCCGGGCGTCTCGTACAGCGACACCGAGCCGTCGGCGGCGTACGTCATGCGCTCCTCGCGCCCGCTGGGCGCGCGATGCGCCAGCACGGCATCGAAGGCGTCGAGGTCGTTCTCCCAGCGCGAGCCGGTCCCGTCGGTGAACGCCACCACGCGCCCCCCGCCGTCGCGGTCCATCCGCTGGGTGACGGGCACGCCGCCTGCGGCCGTGCGTGTCTCGACGAGCTCGCCGAACGCGTTGTGAACTATCGTCGTGACCGTCCCTGCCGGGTCGGTCGTCTCGACATGCCGGCCGCCCTCGTCGTATGCGTACGATGTCGTGCGCCCGGCGGGATCCACGTGGGTGATCTGCCGACCCTGCGCGTCGTAGGTGCGGACCTCGAGCCGGTCGACCGTGGCCCCGGCGGTGGTCGGCTCAGATACGAGGTGCTCGAGCAGCCGGTCGGCGCGGTCGTACGCAAACGTGGACTTGTTGCCGAGCGGGTCGATGAGCGAAACGAGCCGGCTGAGGTCGTCGTAGCCACGCTCGATCCGCGCGCCGCCCGCCGTCACCTCAGCAACCGGCAGGCCGTCGGAGTCGAACCACGTGGTCGTCGCGCCCGCACCCTCGTCCTCGGAGATCAGTCGGCCGCGCTCGTCGTAGCCGTACGTCGCCCGCGCGAGGACCGTGTTCGGCGCCCCCGCGCCATCGGGTCCGGTGATGGTGCGCGCGAGCAGGAGGTCGTCGTCGCCGTAGTCAAGCGCGATCCGCGCGCGACCGTCCGCGTACGCTGGCTCCTGCTGGACGCTGACGCGGTCCCATGAGTCGCGCGTCCATTCGATACGATGGTCGCCCGGGAGGATCGAGTGTACGACCTCGCCGTTGATGTCGCGCACCATGCGGACGCTGCGCTCCGCGCCGTCCGGGCCGATCCGGCGATGGACGAGCAATGCGCCGCGCTCGTCGCGCAGGAACTCCTCGCGCCGGCCGAGCGCGTCGACCACCTCGATCATGCGGTCCTCGGCGTCGAAGGTGAACGCGAGTGATCGCGGCTCGTCGGCGTTCGCGCCGTCGACCTGGCGCACGACGCGGCCGAGCGTGTCGTACTCGTAGCGGGTGACGATCGTGTCCTCTGCCGGGGGCAGCCCGGCGGCGGCGCCGCGGGGCCGGCGTAGCTCGGCGAGCATGCCGTCAAGGTGGTAGCTGAGCCGGATCTCGGGGGCGACGCCGCTGACGGCCGGCTTGACCGACCGGATGAGCCGGTTGCGCTCGTCGAACTCGAGCGTCGTCGTGTTGCTCTCCTCGTCGGTGACCGAGCTGACGTTCCCGAACGGGTCGTAGCCGTAGCTCTCGGTCGCCGCCACGCCCCCGGGGTCACGGACTCGCGCAACGGAGTACCCATTCTCGTTACCCGCCGTACCGTACCGGTGCTGATCGATTCGACCCTCCGGCGACGTCTGGCGCAACAGACGGCCGTGAGCGTCGTACTCGTACTGCGTCACGGCGGTCTGCGTCGTGCCGTCCCGCAGCGTAACGTCAGGATGCTCGACGCGGGCTAGGGCGGGCACGCCGCTAGGCGCGACCTCGTGCCCGTAGTGGAAGCGAGTCTCGCCGCCACTCTCGTCCTCTACGCGGCTGAGCATCTGGAAGCGCGGCTCGTAGGTCGCGCGCAGGATGCGACGGCCGATGGCGGGCTTGGCCGGCGGCGCGTCGAGCCACGTCTCGAGCAGGTTTGCCCGCGCCTGCGGGTCGGCGTTGGCGACGTCGTGGATCAGCCGCGTCGTCTGGCCGTTTGGCCGACGGTGCAGCGTGAGGTTCCCCGCCTCGTCGTAGCGGTACGCCTCGACCACGAGGCGCCACGACCGGTCGCGCGCCAGGCGGAAGCGCTCCTCCAGCGCGTTGCCACGGAAGTTGAAAGTCGTGACGCGATAGTCGCCATCAACCATGGTCTCGACGAGCAGAGCGGGCAGGTTGATGGCGTCGGGCACGCGGGTCGGCGTGGTCAGGCGCGTCGCGCGGAAGTCGCCCCGGTGGCGCTCGCCGCTGAGCTGGGTGATGACGCGCGCGAAGTCGTCGGTCGAGGGATCCTTGCCGTACTCGTTCTCGACCTTCATGCAGCCGTCCGGCGCGATCACGCGAAGGATGTTGTGCCGCAGGCGGCCGTGGCTCTCGCCGTCGTCGTACTCGTAGCATGTGCGCGCGCCTTCGGGCGCCTCCGCGGTCGGCGGGGTCACGACGCACGCGAGGTGCTGAAGCGTCCGGTCGTGCTCGTAGCGGATCGTGCGCCCGGCGCTGTCGGCGACCTGCTCGAGCAGGTCGCAGTCGCCGTAGCGGAACTCGAGGAAGCGGCCAAGGTCGTCGGTGATCCGGACGAGCCGACCCTCTGGATCATACGTCAGCGTCTGCGCGTTGCCGAAACGGTCGGTGATCGCGACGAGCGGCAGGCGGTCGGGCCGCGGCCAGCCGGCCGGGCGTTCGAACCGGTGCTCGGTGCCGTCGATCGCGGTCAGCAGGTAGCGCTCGCCTCTGCCGACATCGGGGTCAAAGTGCTCCAGCCGCGCGGTTACGCCGAGCGGTGGCTTCCAGCCGCCGGCGGGGTCCGGCTCGTACACGTCCTCGTTCAGCAGGCCGGTCCACACGCCGACCCAGCCATCGTCCAGCGGCCTCGCGTAAGCGTTGAAATTGTGGTCCCAGTTGAAGCCCCAGGGCCCGAACCACGGCATGCCGCTGCGGTAGCGCCGCACGAGCTGGAGCGGCTGCCGCCGCCCCGGGATCTGGACGTCGACCTCCTCAATCGTGAAAGCGCCGGCGTAGACATCGACCGGGTCGAAAAGGAGCCGAGGGGTCGACTGGTCGTTGAGCCCGAACTGGTAATGCGGGAGGCGCGGCGTCGGCTCGTTACGCCGCACGCGGCCGGCGTCGTCGGGCGCGGCCGACGCGTCGACCTCCTCCTCGACTGAGGCGTCCGGCAGCGGCGCCTGCGGGTCGTGCGCGCGCTCCTCGACCGGCCGCCCGTCGGGGACGCCGGGCGTGACCGGGTCCGCGGACGCGTCGACCTCCTCGGGGAACGGCTCCCCGGCGGTGATGACGATCGGGTCCATCTCCATGGGCGGGTTGATCGTCGGCGGAGTGCCCGCGGCCTCGTCGCCCGGCACGGCGGCCGGCGGTTGCTCCGCCGGCGGAGGGACGTCCGGCTGCTGGTCAACCACGGTGGCCGGGGTCGGGCGGCCCTGGCAGGCCGCGCGGATGGCGCCGAGCCGCGCGCCGCCCGTACGGCTCCGGTAGCCGACGCCCGTCGCCGCGGTGTACGACTGGACGAAGCTGTACGCCTCACATGGGTCCTCGATGCGAAGAGGCTCGCCGGCCGTCACCCGCTCGGTCTGAGGCTGTCCGTTCGCGTCCGTCCACATGACGTCGGCGTTCTGCGGCGGCGTTAAGGTGTAGCCGCTCACGGCCGCTGTCTCGCGACAAGCAGCACGCCGGGACCGGCCTCGGCGATCGCTTCGCGTAGTGCGGCGTCGGCGCCGCACTCGAGCAGTTCGCGGCCGCGCTCGTCCCTTTCGGCATGATGGTCCGCCCGAAGAGCGTGTCGTCGACCGCCAGGCGAATCGGAGCGACGAACCTGACGAACACCGACACCAGGAAGTCCAGTAGCGCCAAGCCGGGCCGGTGGGGGTTCCAGCGCCGGGCGAAGAAGTCGTGCGCGCGGCTGTGATGCCACTCGCCCGCCAGCCCAGCGGCCTGCAGCACGCCCGTGATCGTGCAGTCGCGCACGCGGCCGACGCACCCGACCAGCAGCGCGCTGAACCTCTGAAACGCCGGTTGTGGGCGACGCTTCGACGCACTGATCATGGACTGCCCGATCCTGCTCTTCGGCGATCTGATCACTGCGCGATTCGTGGCACGCGTGCATGTCCGCCATCGATGCGGCGACGGCGATCTCCATGGCTAATCAGCGCCGTGTTGAGAGCGGTCCTTGGGCTTTGGGGCCGCGCGGCGTCGGCTCGCGGGCAGCCCGACCGCCTTCGGGGCCTTGCCGAGGCCGAGCGCGGCCAGCTGCAACTGCAGGGCGTCTGACTCGCCCACACCGAGGCTCTTGGCAAGCGCCGGGGTGGAAATCGCAGCTACCAAGAGGCGACTCGGCGCAACCCCCGCAGGGCTGTCGGGGAGCGGCATCTCGGTCAATTGCTTTTCCGCGGCGGTTCCGAGCCCCTCGATCGTCGACGCGGGGCGGCCGAGCAAGCGCCGGAAGCGTGGTATCTCCACCGCGAGCGCTGTCACTCGGCCGAGGGCCAACTCGGCGTCGCGGCCTGGCGCGTCTGCCGGCCTGTCGACAGCGGAGGCGACCCGAGCAGTCTCGGCGAGAACAAACGCTGCGAGGTCGTTCGCCGCGCGGGCGGTCATCACTTGCGGCCGCGTGGTTACTCCGGTGCCGGTGGACGTGCCAGGCACGCCGACAGGAACTCCAGGGGTGGTGCCAGCGCCCTGTTCGTCAGCCGGGCCGCCCGACCCGGTCTCACGCTTGGGATGTACGATCTCGAAGTCACCCTGGAGGATAACCGGAATGACCTCCACGATCTTCGGCGGGGTGGACGGCTCATCACAGCAGCAGAGGACTCTCGTCGTGATGAGCAACGCCCGCCTTTCACCGACCTTCTTCGTCCTTTCTTCTGAGCGCCAGTGGACCCTAACGGTGCGTCGGGCGTAGCCGGGCTCCGCATTCTTAACCTCCTCCCATCCCAGCGCGTCCGAGCCCGTGGCCCCGGCTATTAGGCCTCCGAACAGCCCTATCGGGCCTGCCACCGCGCCGCCGACCGCCGTCAAGACCGCCTGGTTCGAGGCATCGCCGACGGCGTTGCGGTGGCAAGCGCGCCCCCGAGCCCTGCCAGTGAGCGTGACCGAGCGCCCGTCGCGCGGGGACGGGGGATCGATCACAAGCTCGGTGCTTCCAAGGCCGGGACTGACTTCCTCCATCCCGATGTTTGTCACGTAGTCAACCACGAAGCCGGCGGGAGCTGTCGCCGACGCCTGATCAATGTCGACCAGCGACTCGAAGCAGTCGTAGTTGAGGGAAAAAACAGGATCGCTTCCCTCCGCCGCCGCCGTCTTGTTCGGATCCAGCTCGCCGGGAGGCAGGCCTAACGCGTCAACCGAGAGCTCCTTCGGCGGCTGTGAAGTGGTGTCGTAATTCATCTCGGGCTCCACGGTCAGATGGCCGGTGTCGAGGCGCACGGAAACGCAGGGGAACTCCTGATCCTCCGCCTGGTTGACGATGAGGAAGAAGTCCTGCACACCGTCGATCCGTCGCGGACCGCGAATGAAGCCCGACGGTTCCTCGAGCACATGCGGCCGTGGGGCCACGTAGAACATGACGCGGTTGGTGCCAACGTGGTAAGCCTGCAGAAGGTTGTACATCTGCGTGAGCTGCGTAGTGTGCGAATAGGCCTCCCGCGCCTCCCGTGACGCGTCGGTCGTCTCTACTCGCGAGCGGCCCTGCTGCCCGAGCGTCCTGGTGCCCCACTCGCCGCTATGGCTGTACGAGCCGCCAGCGCCCACGCCGCCGCCGACCCCGGCGTAGGATCCGGACACCTCCACTTGGCCGCTGACGCTGGCTCCCTTGTCGACATCGAGCACTTCTTGCGACCAGCTCGTCCCCCCGCCCTTGCTGATGTTCAGGCTCTCCAGACTGCGCGAGGCGACCTCGTTCGAGTCGGTCACCTGCTCGTACAGTGCGCGCTGACGTGGCTGCACGTCGGCGATATAGGGATAGTCGCCGAGGGCCACTCCGTCTTTATGCGGGCTCACCGAAACCTGCAGGATCGCTCCGTTGCAGGCCGCGAAGCTGTTGAGCTTCTTGTCGAGCTCCTGCGCCTCGCCGTGGGTGAGCGCACCGGCGCGAGCCAGCGCACCCTCAACCTCGTCCACTCGGGGCTGATAGCTCGAGATCGTGGCGGTGACCTTGTAGTAGACGAGCCGCCGACCCTCATGTTGCTGGTAGTCCTCTTCGGGCACGTAGCGGAAGACCGCAATGGACGATTGCCACTTGGGCGGCGCGGCCTGGTCGCACGCGCTGGTGTCAGCCATATCCTCGCTGTAGCAGACGCGCTCCCAGGGAATGTCGGTCGGGAACGCCAGCCCGGTCAGGCTCATCGATCAGCCGACCGCATCGCACACGACTGCCACACCTGGCCGCGCAAGAGGGACGCAGACCTGATACTGCTGACCGCTTCTCCGGGCCTACACATCGCTACTTCAGTTCGGTCGGTTGGCAAATAACATCGCCCTCGGCCACGCGCTTCGATCGGGACAATTGCCAATCATAAACCATTTGGCCTGACCCCCTCAGTTCGGTCCGACTCGTATGAGAGTCCTACCCGCCCGCGACAATGGGCGAAGGAGGACCGATCAGGTGAAGCGACGACGCCACACCCCCGAGCAGATCATCCGCAAGCTGCGCGAGGCCGAGCGGATGCTGGCCGAGGGCCGCACGACCGCGGAGGTCGCGAAGGCGCTCGAGGTCTCCGAGAACACCTTGCACCGCTGGCGAAACCAGTACGGCGGGATGAAGGCGTCCGACGCCAAGGAGCTGCGCGAGCTGCGGCGCCAGAACGCGACCCTGAAGCGGATCGTCGCCGACAAGGAGCTCGAGAACGTAGCCCTGAAGGAAATCGCGAAGGGAAACTTCTGAGATGGACGCCACTGTCAAGTTGCGGCGCCGATCTTGGCGCGTTGACACTCATGGTGATGGTCCTTTAGCTGGGGCCGGGCGGCCGGCGCGAGGGCAACGACAACTGGTCACTCTGAGATGGTGCGGCGTACCTCAGGGCTCAGCTCGTACGCAGCAGCCGGTTGAAGAACGAGCGGTAGCGCTGGAGAGCGACGCGCAGGTCCTCGGTCGAGGCCTCGCCTCCGCTCGCCCACTGGGCCTCGAGGTCTTGGCGCTCACGCGCGAAGCTGTCGGCGAGGCGCTGCATGACCTCGGCGACGAGGCCGTCGGCCTCCTGGACGCAGCGCTGCGGCTCATCGACGAAGCCGACCTGCACATCCGCCCAGCGACGCTCGAAGTCACTGGCGTCCGTGTGGGGGAGGAGGGGCGTCGAGTCCGAGTCTCGAGAAGTGCCCGTGCTCGTCGCTGCGCTCTGGCCGGGTGCGCCGACTCCTTGCCCGCCGGCGGGCGCGGGCGGGGCGCCGCCCTCGGTGTGCTGGACGCCGCCGTGGGCGGGCTGAGCGGGAGCACCCGGCGAGCCATGCGGCGCCCCAGGTGCGGCCGCGCCGGTCGTACCTCCTGGGGCTGGGGGTGCCCCTCCGGCCGCTCCGCCCGGGGGCTGCTGCCCTGGAGCGCCCTCCACAGACGCGGGCGACTGGGGTTGCCACGTCGACCCGCCCGCCGGCGGCGGACCGGCGGCCGCGGTCTCCCCGGTCGGGGCGCCCTGGGCCGGCGCGTGGCCGGCTTCTGCCTCAGGTGGAGGGTGCGTCCGGCTCCGGTCGCCGGGCGCTTCCCCGCCCCGGGGGGCCTCCCCGCTACCGCCCGAGGCGATGTCGTCCGTTCGAATCGGGTGCTCCCCCTGCCGCTCCATCACCGAACCTCCTCCCGGTGGCCACCGGCCCCGGAATCGCTGTCGTGGCCGCGCGTCTGGCGCCGACCCCCATTCGCGCCGCCTCGACCGCCCGTCACGCGAGTCTCGAGCAGCTCCTCGAACAGCGCGCGGTAATGGACTGTCGCCTGGCGCATATCCTCCGTGCTCGCCTCGCCGCGCTCGTTGCGCTCGGCGATCTGCCCTGCGGAGCGGAAGTTCTCGACCACGTGCGGGTGATCGACCGAGACGTCGTCCGCGCGCTGGTCGAAGTTGTCGACCGGATACCCGCGCTGGCGCATGACCTCCTTCACGAGTCGGTCGGACTCCCTGACGGCCTCCTGTGGTGCGTCGACGAACCGGCCCTGCACACCGCGCCACTCCTCGGCGAATCGCTCCCGCTGCTCGGGCTCGAGCTGCCGGATCTCAAGGCCCTCGCGGCGCTCCTTGCGCTCGTTGAGCTTGGTCTCGGCCTCCTTGCGACTGCCGTGCTGCTCGAGCGCTCGGTCGTACTCCGGGCCGAAGCGCTCCCTGAGCTGCTTCGTCCGGCGCCGGCGAGCGCCGACCACGGCGACCGCCCCTACGATCGCGACCAGTACGACGACAGCCACGACGATGGCGATGATCGTGCCCATACCGTCTCCTCTCCAGCCCAGTGGGGGCTTTTCCCCCGCGTGAGATAGAGCATGTCCTCCATACGTCAATTCCAAACGATGGTCAAACGAGGTGGACGGCGCATCTCATGCTCTCCGCGCTCGTAGACTCGAGTTTGTGGCCGACGAGCGCCTGACCCACCTCGACTCGGGCGGGGCCGCGCGCATGGTCGACGTGGGAGAGAAGGCAGTCACCGACCGCCGGGCGACGGCGCGCGCCGTGGTGCGGATGGACCCGGGCACCGCCGCTGCGGTGGCCCGCGGCGACGCGCCCAAGGGCGACGTCGTGGCGACGGCGCGGATCGCCGGGATCCAGGCCGCCAAGCGCACCGCCGAGCTCGTCCCGCTCTGCCATCCCCTGGCGCTGTCGTTCGTCGACGTTCGGATCGAGGTCGACGCCGAGCGCGGGCGGGTCGAGCTCGAGGCCGAGGCGCGCACGGCGGGGCAGACCGGCGTCGAGATGGAGGCGATGTGCGCGTGCTCGGTCGCCGCGCTGACGGTCTACGACATGGTCAAGGGAATCGAGCGCGGGGTGGAGGTGGCGGAGCTGCGGCTGGTGGAGAAGACGGGCGGGAAGGAGGACTGGCGCGCCGGGCCGGTCTGACCGGAACGAGGGTCTCAGCCGCCGCCCGCCTGACCTCGTCGCGCCGCCGGGGCGCTCGCCGGCGCGGTCCCGGGACGTGCCAACTCCCGCTCGAGGTCGTCGAGCGACTGGCGCAGCGCTCGCACCCGCTCCGCCAGCACGAGCTCGTGCGCGGACTCGTCGTTGGCGGGGTCTTCGTCCTCGAGCTCGCGCTCGGCGCGTTCGAGCTCGAGCGCCCGCGCCTCCTCCATCGAGTTGATGACGATGCCCACGAAGAGGTTGAAGAGTAGGAACGCCGCGACGAGGGCGAAGGAGACGAAGTAGACGACCGTCCACTCCGACAGCTCGCGTCCGGACTCGAGGTTGTCGGGCAGGTTCTCGAGCGTGAGCATCACGAAGAGGTTGAGCATCGCCGCGCCGATGTTCCCGAAGCGCTCCGGGTCGTGCGTGTCGAAGATCAGCCAGCCGACCATTCCGTAGACGAACAGGAGCAGCAGGGTAAGGATGGCCAGGCTGCCGACCCCGGGAAGCGCCCGGCCGACCGCCACCACCAACACTCGCAGATCGGGGAGGAGGCGCACGGCCCGAACCACGCGCAACAGGCGCGCGAGCCGCAGCAGGGTCGTGTTGTCGGCGAGCCCCGGGACGAACGCGAGGCCGACCACGACGAAGTCGAACGCGTTCCAGCCGCTTGCGAAGAAGCGTCGGGGATTCGCTCTCGCGGCCAGGAAGCGGATCACCAGTTCGACCGTGAAGACGGCGAGGAACGCGTCGTTCAGCGCATCGAGCACGCCGCCGTAGCTGCGCTCGGCCGAGTCGTAGGTGCCTGCCCCGAGGACCACGGCGTTGGCGAGCACGACGAGCACGGCCGCGCGGTCGAATGCCGGACGCTCGACGAGGCGGCGGCACACCTCGAAGAGGCTGGAGCGGGGACGCAGAGAGGCGGTCTCGGTCTGCGTCATCGGAGCGGATCGTAGGCGCGCGGCGGCGCGTTCACCATCCGCCTTGGCGTGAGCGCATCGAGGCTGAGACGCGGTGCGTCCGAGGAAGCAGCCGTCACCTAACCTCCTCGTGTGCGCGCCGCGGTCGTCACGGTCTCGAGCACTCGCGCCCGCGGCGAGGGCGAGGATCTCTCGGGCCCGGCGCTCGTGGGGCTTTGCGAGGCCGCCGGCCTCGAGACCCGGCACGAGATCGTCCCCGACGAGCGTGCCACCATCGCGCGGGCGCTCCGGCGACTCGCCGACGACGAGGATTTCCGCTTCGTGTTCACCGCAGGCGGCACTGGCATGACCACTGACGATGTGACGCCCGAGGCCACGCGCGACGTCATCGACCGCGAGGCCCCCGGCTATGCCGAGACCATGCGCGCGGAGTCGCTGCGCTTCACGCCGCTCGGGATCCTCACTCGCGGGGTCTCGGGCATACGGGGACGCACGCTGATCGTCAACTTCCCGGGTTCGCCCAAGGCGTCGGGGGAGCTGTGGCCCGTCGTCGAGCCAACGCTGCGTCACGCGGCGCGGACCCTCGAGCGTGCTTGAGACTCCCGTCGCCGGCGTGGAGCCCTCCGTCGGCGGACCGCCCGCACCGGCCCTCGAGCTCGAGAACCTCGAGCGTCGCTACGGCGACCGGGTCGCTCTCGAGGGTGTGAGCGTGCGGCTCGAGCCGGGGCAGACGCTCGCCGTGCTCGGGGCCAACGGGGCGGGAAAGTCGACGCTGCTGCGAGTGCTCGCCACGTTGCTGCGTCCGCACGGCGGAACGGCCCGGGTCCTCGGCGCAAGCCTGCCCGAGGAGGCGATCGCGGTCCGCGGCCGCATCGGCTACGTGGGGCACGAGCCGCTCCTCTACCGCGAGCTCACCGGCCGCGAGAACCTGCGCTTCCATGCCCGCCTCCACGGAGCGGGTAACCAGCGCGTCGAGGAGCTGCTGGCCGCGACGGGCATGGAGCGCCGCGCCGGCGAGCCGGTCGCCGATCTGTCGAAGGGCATGCGCCAGCGCCTCGCCGTGGCCCGCGCCCTCCTCGGCGATCCGCCGCTGCTCCTGCTCGACGAGCCGCGGGCCAACCTCGACCCTGCGGCCGCCGAGCTGCTCGAGCCGCTCGTGGGCCGCGCGTCCGGCCGTGCCCGGGTGATCGTCACCCACGACCTCGAGGCCGCCCTTGCCGAGTCGGATCTGGCGCTCGGGCTACGGGCGGGGCGGCAGGTCGTGTCCGAGCCCGCCGGCGGCGTCGACGCGCCTGGCCTCGCGCGGGCGCTCTTCTCCTGATGTAATGCACCGGCTCTCCCACCTTTCCTCGACCGTGGTTAACCGCTCTCCCCATCCGCGACGGCGGTCCCGTGCTCGCACAACCGCCGTGGCCATCATCGCTCTCGCCGTCTGCGGCGCGTGCGGCGAGGAGCGGGCGCCTCCGGAGAAGCTGTCCCCGCTCCCGGCCGTACGCAGCGCGGATGCGCTGCGAGACCCCTTCAGCCTGCTCATCGGCGAGGCGTGCTCGCGCTCGTACGCCGAGGTGGCTCCGCTCCGGGTCGAGCTGCGCCGGCGTCAGCGAGAGGTCGCGCGCAGGTCGCCGGCGCGCAAGCCTCCGGCGCGCAGGCAGACCCTGCAGGTGATCGAGAAGATCGAGTCGCGCTCGCGTGGGTTCCTCCGCCGCTTGGAAGCGATCCCGCTTCCCTCGCCACCGAAGCGTCGACAGGACGCCTCCCGCCTGCTGGAGTCGACCGAGGAGTTGGTCGGGCTCCAGCTCGCCAGCCTCGACTTCTTGAGCCGGCGGATCCGCGAGGGCGATCGCGTATCCCGTGCCGAGAGGGCGCGCCTCTCGGAGCTGCAGACGCGGCTCGGCGCCACGCTTCGGGAGCAGCAGACGCTGGTGCGTCGCCTCGACATCCCCGAGTGCCTGCCCTCGTAGCGACCGCCCCCTCATGGTCGCCACCGCGCTCGCCATCCTCCGCAAGGACCTCCGCGTCGAGCTGCGCGCCCGCGAGGCCGTGCCGGCGATGGCGCTGTTCACCGTCACCGCGTTCGTCCTCTTTCACTTCGGCTTCGACCGCGACCGGCTCGACGGCGACGTGGCGGCCGGGACCCTCTGGGTGACGCTGCTGCTCGCCACCGTGCTGGGGGTGAATCGCCTCTACGCGGCGGAGCGCGAGCAGGGCGGGCTCGAAGCCATGCTGCTCGCCCCGATCGACCGCACGGCGATCTTCCTGGCCAAGGCGGCGGCGCTCCTGCTCTACCTCGTCGCTCTCGAGCTCGTCGCCGTGCCCGCCTTTGGGCTGTTGCTGCTCGGCCCCGACCTGATCGGGCCGCTGCCCGAGCTCTGTGCGCTGCTCCTCGTCGCCGACATCGGCCTCGCCGCGACCGGCGCCCTCGTCGGCGCGCTGGCGGCCGAGACGCGCGCGCGCGAGTTGATCGGGCCGTTGCTGCTGCTCCCGCTCGTGGTGCCGCTGGCGATCGCGGGGGCGCAGGCCACCGAGCCGCTCTTCACCGCTCCCGGCGTGGGCGAGGACCTTGGCCGCTGGCTGGCGCTCATGGGCCTCTACGCTACGATTTTCGTACTTCTGTCGGTGGCCCTTTTCGACTTCCTCCTGGAGGACTGAGCACACCTTGTACGGCCGGGCTCTCGCGCCGCTCGCCCTGGCTACGGCCGCCGCCTCGGCGGTCGCCTTCGGCCTGATCTTCTTCTACGCGCCGCTCGACGCGGACCAGGGCTTCATCCAGAAGATCTTCTACCTGCACGTGCCGATGGCGATCGTGGCCCTGCTCGGCTTCCTGGCCGGCGGCGTCATGGCGGCCATGCACCTGCGCACGCGCGACCGGGTCTGGGACATGCGGTCGTACGTGGCCATACACCTGTCGATCATCCTCGGCCTGGGCGTGCTCGTCACCGGATCGATCTGGGCGAAGGCCTCCTGGGGCCACTGGTGGGTGTGGGACGAGCCGATGCTCGTCTCCTTCCTGATCGTGTTCCTGCTGTACGCGGTCTATCAGCCGCTGCGCTTCTCGATCGACGACCCCGGACGCCAGGCCCGCTACGCTTCGGTGTTCGCGATCGCGGGGGCGGCGTTCACCGTGCTCAACTTCATCGCGGTGCGGATGGCGGCGGCCTACACCCACCCGCGCGTCTTCTCGCAGACCGGCGGCAACATGCCGGCCGACATGTTCATCACCTTCCTGGTCTCGCTCGGCGCCATGGCGCTCCTGTTCGCGACGCTGTGGACGCTCGAGCTCGCTTCGAAGAACGCCGCCGAGCGACTGCGGCGGGTGCGACGGCGGCTCGAGCGGGAGGCCGAGCACACCGAGCCGGGCGAGCGGCTCACGCGCCCCGCGCCGATCCGCCCGGCTCCGGCGCCGCGCTGATGCCAGCGCTGCCGCTCGAGACCGCGGGCACCTACGTCGCCGCGGCCTACGTCGTCTTCCTGGCGCTCGTGGTGATCTACGTGGCCATCATCGGGCGCAAGGTCGGCCGCCTCGAGCGCGAGCTCTCAGAGCTCGACGAGCTGACTCGGGATCGCGAGCGATGAGCGCTCCGAGCGCTTCGGACGGGACGGCTGTCGGACCCGGCCTGCTCGCGCTCGGCGTCTCGCACAAGACGGCCCCCCTCGCCCTGCGGGAGCGGCTCTCCCTGCCCGAGGGGCGGGCCACCGGGGTCCTCTCGGAGCTCGTGGCCGGCGACGCCGTCCGCGAGGCGGTCGTCGTGTCCACCTGCAACCGGACCGAGCTCTACCTCCACGCAGCCGACCCCGTCGAGGCGGAGTCGGCTGCGCTTGCGGCCCTCTCGCGCCAGGCCGGCATCCCGCCCACCGAGCTCTTCGGGCATATCTACGCCATGCGTGGGCTCGAGGCCGTCGCCCACCTGTTCGAGGTCGCGGCCGGGCTCGACTCGATGATCGTCGGCGAGGCCGAGGTCCAAGGGCAGGTCAAGCGCGCGTACGAGCTGGCGCTCGTGGAGGGCGTGACCGGGCCGCTCACCAACCGCCTCTTCCGCGACGCGCTCGGTGCCGGTAAGCGCGTGCGTACCGAGACCGCGGTCGGGCGGAGGCGCGTGTCGGTCGCCTCGGTGGCGGTCGAGCTCGCCCGTGAGGTGCTCGGCGACCTCGCAGAGCGGCGCGTGCTCGTGATCGGAGCCGGTGAGAACGGCGAGCTGACCGCGCGGGCGCTGCGCCAGGCCGGCGTGGCCACGACGTTCGTGGCCAACCGCCACTACGACCGCGCGATCGGCCTGGCCCAGCGGTTCGGCGGGGAGGCCGTGCGCTTCGACGACCTTCCGCGCGAGCTCGCGCGCGCCGACATCGTGGTGAGCGCGACAGGCTCTCCCCATCAGATCGTCGGACGGGAGGAGCTCGAGCTCGTGGTCGCCGAGCGGACGGGGCGCCCGCTGCTGTTGATCGACATCGCCGTGCCGCGCGACATCGACTCAGCGGTGCGCGATCTCGCGGGGATCGCCCTCTACGACATGGACGACCTCCAGCGCGAGGTGGCCCGCAACCTCTCCGGACGAGAGGCCGAGGCCGGCCGGGCGCGAGCGGTCGTCGACCGGGAGGTCGCGCGGTTCGCCGACTGGCTCGCGAGCCTTGAGGTCGTGCCCACGATCGCGGCGCTGCGGGAGCGGGGAGAGGCCATCGTCGAGCAGGTGCTGGCCGAGAACGCGGGGCGCTGGGAGTTGCTCTCGGAGGCCGATCGGGCGCGCATCGAGGTGCTCGCCCGCGCCATCGTCCGCCGGCTGCTGCACGAGCCGACGCTGCGGCTCAAGCGCGCCGAGGAAGGCGCGTACACGCAGGTACAGGCGCTGCGCGAGCTGTTCGGGCTCGAGCCCCAGGGCGCCGAGCTCGAAGCGGACGCGGCCGCCGCCGAGGTGACCGAGCTCGTCACGCGGCGCCGCCTCCGGCCGCGCTAGCTGCGGCGCCGTGCCGGGCGAGAGCGCGCGGCTGCGGCTCGCCACGCGGGGCAGCGCGCTGGCGCTGGCGCAGGCCCGGCTCGTGGCGGGGATGATCGAGGCGGTCGAGCGGGGGCTGCGGGTCGAGCTCGTGCGGGTGCGGACCTCGGGCGACGAGGGGGCCGCCCGTGCGGGCACCCAGGCGCCGGTCCTCGCCGGCCCCGGAGACAAGTCCCGCTTCGTCAAGGAGATCGAAGAGGCCCTGCTCGCGGGCGCGGCCGACCTCGCCGTGCACTCGGCCAAGGACGTCCCGGGTGAGCTCCCCGCCGGCCTCGCCATCGTCGGCGTCCCGGCGCGAGCCGACCCGCGGGATGCCCTCTGCGGGGCAGGCTCGGTCGCCGCCCTGGCGGCGGGAGCGCGGGTCGGCACGAGCAGCCTGCGCCGGCGGGCCCAGCTCCTCGCCGCGCGCGACGACCTCGAGGTGAGCGAGCTGCGCGGAAACGTGGATACCCGGCTGCGGCGCCTCGGGGAGGGCGACTACGACGCCGTGGTGCTCGCTCTCGCGGGCCTCGAGCGACTGGGGCTGCAGGCGGGGGAGCCGGTCGATCCGGCAATCATGACTCCCGCTCCCGGCCAGGGCTGCCTCGCGCTCGAAGCTCGTGCCGGCGACGCACGGGTGGCCGACCTGGCCGCGGCCGTCACCGACTCCGATGCGCTCGTGGCGCTGACGGCCGAGCGGGCGGTGACGGCCACCCTCGAGGCGAGCTGCGACACGCCGATCGGTGTGCACGCCGAGCTTGCGGGCGACCGCGACGGCGTCGCCGAGCTGACCGTCGCGAGCTTCGTCGGGCGTCCCGACGGGAGTGCCTGGCTGCGCGACGAGGTCGCCGGCGACGCCGGAGCGCCCGCCGAGCTCGGGCGCCTCGCGGGCGAGCGGCTGCTGTCCGCGGGCGCGGCCGACGTGCTCGGCGGGGAAGAGGTCAAGCGGTCCTGACGGTACGTTTGGCCCTGGTTTGAGTGGGCACACAAAGGCACCCGGCAGGAGGAAGGCTACGCAGGAAAAGGCCCTGCCCGGCGGAGAGAGCGGCTGGTAGCAGGGCCGCCAGGAGGAGGGCGTGGAGGCACCCACACCCCCCTTGACTCAGCTCTCGTGGAACTAGCCCGACTCGAAGGAGCAGGACATGTACAAGAGCATCAAGTCACGCCTGACGGCCGTTGCAAGTGTAGTTGCGCTGTCGATGGCCTTCGCGGCTCCCGCGCAGGCCCAGAACCAGGCCGGCGACTCGCTGGTAAACGTGCAGGTGGCGGACCTGAACGTCCTGGTTCCGGTCGGAGTCGCCGCGAACCTGTGCGACGTCAACGCCAACGTCCTCGCCGCGCAGGCGCGCGAGGGCGGCGCGACATGCACCGCGACCTCGACCTCGACCGCGAGCCCAGGTCAGAGCGGCGGGGGCGGAAACCAGGCGGGCAACTCGCTCGTCAACGTCCAGATCGACGACACCACGGTGGCGATCCCGATCGCCGTCGCGGCCGACATCTGCGACGTCAACGTCAACATCCTCGCCCAGCAGCTCCGGACCGGTGGCGCGACGTGTGAGGCCACGAGCAGCGCGCAGGCCTCGTAGCGAGCGGTTGGGCGCACAGTCGCCCGAAACGCCGAAGGGAGGGGGCCCTCCGTCGGGGGGCCCCTCTCCTGCGCTCGGCGTCCCAGCGGGCCCAGGCGGCTGGGAGGGCCGATCGTCGGAGTGCTACCTGAGATCTCCGCGAGAGGGAGCTTGCCACACGGCAGGCAGGGTACTCGAGGCAATCTCGGTGCCGGGCGGGGTCGCCTCGGCGGCCGGGATCGAGACGCGGACGGTGGTGTGCGGACCGTCGTGGACGATCTCGGCTCGACCCCCGTGGGCCTCGGCCACCGTGCGGACGATGGCGAGGCCGAGGCCGGTACCCGATCGCCCGCGGGCCTCGTCGCCCCGGGAGAAGCGCTCGAAGGCTCGCTCCAGGATCCCGCCCTCGAAGCCGCGACCTCCGTCGCTCACGTCGAGCTCGATCCTCCCGTCGCCGGGGCGCGCGGCGAGCACGATCTCTCCGCCACCATGGCGCAGGGCGTTGTCGAGCAGGTTCCCGAGCGCCTGGCGCAGGCGCAGCGGATCGCCCCACACCATGAGGTCCGGCGGGGACTCGATGCGGACGTTGCGCCCGTGCTGGGCCGCCCGATCCGAGAAGCGCTCGCGCACGCCGGCCAGCAGCGAAGACGCCTCCAGCGTCTCAGCTCGGACCGGTAGCTGCCCGTCGGCCGCGCGCGCGACGACGAGCAGGTCCTCGGCGAGCTGTGACAGGTGGTCGCACTCCTCGACGGCGGCCACGAGCGCCTCGCGCACCTGCGGTCCGTAGTCGCCGGTGCGCAGCGCTCCCTCGAGCTCGGTCTTGACCACCGCCACCGGAGTGCGCAGCTCGTGGCTGGCGTCGGCCACGAAGCGACGCTCGCGCTCGAAGGACCGACGCAATCGATCGAGCATGTCGTTGAGGGTCTCGCCGAGGCGACGGATCTCGTCGCCGGCAGCCGGGAGCGGCAGCCGCTCCTCCCCGCCGGTGAGCGAGACCTCGGTCGCCCGGCGGCGCATGGCCTCCACCGGGGCGAGCCCGGCCGCGGCCAGGCCGTAGCCGATCAGCGACGCCAGCGCGACGGCCGCGGGGCCGCCGAGGGCAAAGGCGGCGACGAGCCCGGAGAGCGTCTCGTCGCGGTCCTCGAGCGACTGTCCGGCCGCGACGACGGGCGACCCGGGCCCAGCCGAGGCGCGACGGGCGAGCACGCGCGCCGTTCCCTCGATCCCTTCGATCCGCCGCTCGTCGCTCACGACTCCTCCGGCGGCCACGCGCTCCAGGTCGGACGCGCCTACGACCAGTCCCCGCGCTCCCCCGACTCCGTCGAGCACCCGTCCGCCGGGCGCCAGGACGACGGCAAAGCCCTCGTCGCGCTCCTCTCCCCCTCCCGGACCCGCCTCGGCCGGCGCCGGATCGTCCTTTCGGACGCCGGCCGCCACCGCCGCGGTGCGCGCTCGCAGCCCCGTGTCGATCGCCTCGTCGAGGTCCGCGCGCAGCTGGATGTAGACGAACAGCCCGGCGGCGGCGAGCACAAGCACCATCGCCGCGGCGAACGTCGCGGTCAGGCGTGCGCGGATCGGCAGACGGCTCACACGCCACCGTCCTTGCGCAGGCGGTAGCCGACCCCTCGCACGGTTTCGAGCGACCTGACGCCGAAGGGACGATCGACCTTCTCCCGCAAGTAGCGCATGTAGACCTCGACGACGTTGGAGCGGCCCCCGTAACCGAGGTCCCAGGCGGCGTCGAGGAGCTGGTTCTGGCTCAACACCTGTCCGGGCCGGCGCATGAAGGTCTCGAGCACGGAGAACTCGCGCGCCGAGAGCTCGATCTCGACGTCACCGCGCCAGACCTGCCGCGTCGCCGGGTCGAGCCGAAGATCGCCGGCGGCGAGGATCGCCGGCCGCTGCGCGGGGCTGCGGCGCGCAAGCGCGCGCACGCGCGCGAGCAGCTCGGCGAGCGAGAAGGGCTTCGTGAGGTAGTCGTCGGCGCCCTCGTCGAGCCCCCGCACGCGGTCCTCGACAGCGTCGCGCGCGGTCAGCATGATGATCGGCACCCAGACCCCATCTGCGCGCAGGCTGCGGCAGGTCGCGAAGCCGTCGAGGTCGGGAAGCATGACGTCGAGCACGACTGCGTCGTACTCGGTGGTGCGGACCATCCCGAGCGCGTCGCGGCCGTCACTCGCAACGTCGGCGGCGATGCCCTCGAAGCGCAGGCCCCGGCGAATGGCCGCCGCCATGCGGGCATCGTCCTCGACCAGGAGCAGGCGCATGACCTCCATGATGGCCGCGGAGCTGAGAGGAGGCTGAGAGCGGCGCCCTCTACCTTGTCGGTCGTGGCCATCGACGTCGAGCCTGGCACCGTGTACCTCGTCGGGGCGGGCCCCGGCGATCCCGGCCTCATGACGCGCCGGGCGCTCGAGCTGATCGCCGGCGCCGACGCGATCCTCTACGACCGCCTGATCCCCGCCGGCGCTCTCGACGGCGCGTGTGCGGACGCCGACCTGCGCTACGTGGGCAAGCGGCCGGGCGCGCCCTCGATGCCGCAGGAGGAGATCAACGCACTACTCGTGGAGCGGGCGCGCGACGGGCGCGCGGTCGTTCGGCTCAAGGGTGGCGATCCGTTCGTCTTCGGGCGGGGCGGCGAAGAGGCGCTGGCCCTGGCCGAGGCCGGCATCCCCTTCGAGGTGGTTCCGGGGGTGACAGCGGGCGTCGCCGCCGCCGCCTACGCCGGCGTTCCCGTCACCCACCGCGACGACGCCTCCGCGGTGGCGCTCGTGACCGGGCACGAGGACCCGACCAAGCCGGAGACCGTCCTCGACTACGAGGCGCTCGCGGCCTTTCCGGGCACACTCGTGCTGTACATGGGCGTCGGGCGGCTCGAGGAGATCGCCAAGCGGCTCGTCGCCGCCGGGCGTTCGCCCGAGGAGCCGGTGGCCGTGGTCGAACGCGGCACGCTTCCCCGGCAGCGGACGGTGTCGGCCCGGCTCGCGGACATCGCCGGGCTGGTCCGGGAGGCCGAGGTGCGCCCGCCGGCGATCACCGTGGTCGGCTCGGTCGCACGCCTGCGCTACGAGCTGGCCTGGCTCGAGCGCCGGCCGCTGTTCGGCTCGACGGTCGCGGTGACCAGGGCTCGCGCGCAGGCCAGCGCGCTGTCGGCACGGTTGCGGGGCCTCGGCGCCGAGGTCGTCGAGGCGCCGGCGATCCGGATCGTGCCCCGTCCGCCGGAGGACGGAGAGCTCGAGGCGGCGGTCGGGGGCATCGAGGACTACGCGCTCGTCTGCCTGACGAGCCCCAACGGCGCCGAGCTCCTGCTCGACGCGCTGGCCCGCGCGGGGCGCGACGCGCGAGCGCTGGCGGGGGCGACGGTGGCGGCGATCGGTCCGGGCACCGCGCGGGCGCTCGCCGCCCGCGGCATTCGCGCCGACGTCGTTCCCGAGCGGTCGATCGCCGAGGCGCTCGTCGAGTCGCTCGCCGGCGTGGCGGTCGAGGGCCGCCGGGTGCTGGTCGCCCGGGCCGCCGAGGCCCGCGACGTGCTGCCGGAGGCGCTGCGAGACCGCGGGGCGCACGTCGAGGTCGTCGCGCTCTACGACACCGTGCCCGAGCCGCTCTCCCCACAGGCCCTCGAGGGCCTGGGGCGCGCCGACTACGTCACGTTCACCGCGAGCTCGACGGTCGACGCGCTCCTAGTTGCCCTCGACGCCGCGGGCGTTTCCTTCCCCGCCGGCGCGCGGGTCGTGAGCATCGGTCCGGTCACCAGCGCGACCGCTCGGGAGCGGGGGCTCGACGTCGCCGTCGAGGCCGATCGCCACGACATCGACAGCCTCGTGTCGGCGCTGCTCGCGGACGCCCAGGGCGCCGCGGTCCGCACCGCCGAGGGCTAGCCGTGATCATCACCCTGCTCACCGACTACGGCCGCGAGGACGAGTTCGTCGGTGTCTGCCACGCCGTGATCCGGGGCATCCACCCCGGCGCCGAGATCGTGGACCTGACCCACGGAATCCCCCGCCACGCCGTGCGCCAGGGCGCGGTCGTGCTGCGCAACTCGCTGCCCTACCTGCCCGCGGGAGTCCACGTCGGCGTCGTCGACCCCCAGGTCGGCACCGAGCGGCGCGCCTTGGCCCTGCGCTGCGCCGACGGGTGCATCCTCGTCGGTCCTGACAACGGCCTGCTCAGCCTCGCGTGGGAGCAGGCCCGCGGGGTCGTCGAGGCCGTGGACATAAGCCGCTCGCGTCACCGGCTCGAGCCCGTGTCCGCGACCTTCCACGGACGCGACGTGTTCGCCCCGGTGGCGGCGCACCTCGCCCGTGGCGAGCCACTGGCCGAGGCCGGCGATCCGCTCGACGCGGCCGGCCTCGTGGTCGTGGAGCTGCCGACCGCCCGCCGCGACGGCTCGGCGCTCGTCGCCCATGCGGTGAGCCTCGACCGCTTCGGCAACGTCGCCCTCAACGCCTCCCAACCCGACCTCGCGGGCACCGAGCTGGCCCTCGGACGCACCATCGAGGTCGAGTCGCGCGGCGAGCGCTTCCCGGCTCGCTTCGCCGGGACCTTCGCCGACGTCGAGCCCGGCGAGCTGATCCTCTACGAGGATGCCTACCGCTCACTGGCGATCGCGCTCAATCGCGGGGATGCCGCGGCGACCCTTCAGGTCCAGCTTGACGACGAGGTGCGACTATCGCCGCGCTGACGGGAAGCGGCCGGCTCGGCCGCCCGCGGCTCCATCTGCGCGAGACCGACTCGACGAATGAGCGAGCCAAGGCGCTGGCGCTCGGGGGCGCGCCGCACGGGACGCTCGTCACCGCCGGCGCTCAGACCGCCGGGCGCGGGCGTCTCGGGCGTTCTTGGGTCGCTCCGGCGGGCTCTGCGGTGCTCGCGTCGGTCGTGATGCGTGGACTGGAGCGAGGCGCGGCACTGCTTCCGCTCGCCGCCGCGGTGGCGGTCTGCGAGGCCTGCGAACGCTGCGCCCCGGTGACCTGTGCGATCAAGTGGCCCAACGACGTCTGGATCGAAGGACGTAAGGTGGCGGGGATCCTGCTCGAGGGCCGATCGCAGGAGGGTTGGGCGGTCGTCGGGATCGGGCTCAACGTGGTAGCCCGGACCGAGGACTTCGCCGAAGAGCTTCGCGCGGAGGCGACATCGCTGGCGATCGAGGCCGAGCTGGACAACGGTCGAGCGCCAAGGATCGAGGGCGTGCTCGCCGGGTTGCTCGAGGCGCTCGAGCTGCAGGTCGCCGCGACGCCGAGGGATGTGGTCGCGGCGTGGCAGGCACGCGACGCGCTACGCGGTCGGCTCGTGCGCTGGCAGGGAGGTGAGGGGATCGCGGAAGGGATCGGCGCCTCAGGCGCGTTGCTCGTATCCACCGACGGCGCCCGGGTCGAGCTCCACGCCGGAGAGGTCGGTCTCGTTCGGCCGATCGCCGAGAGGAGTCGACCCCGAAAGAACGGAGGGCCGTAACGACGGCAGGCGCACGGCCTCGGCGCCGCGGCTTAGTCTGAGCGCGGCATGGAGAACCTCGGCGACGCGACGATCTGGGGGCTCGTCATCGGCGCGAGCCTTGTCGCGGGGGCGGCCACGGCCGCGGCTCTCCGCTTGCCCGAGCGAATCGCGGCGATGGTCACCGCCTTCGGCGGCGGAGTCCTGCTGGCGGCGATCGCGCTCGAGCTTGTGCCCGAGGCCGACCGCGCAGCTGGTCCGGTGCTCACGGCCGCCGGGCTGATCGCCGGGACCCTCGTCTACGTCGGAGCCGACGCCTGGCTCAACCGCGACGAGGGCATGAAGGCCATGCGCCGCTCTGGCCATGCCGCCGCGGCGGGACGGTCGATGAGCATGCCTCAGGACCCCGCGGAGGTGGCGCGTGGCGAGTCGATCGCGGCCGGCCTGTTCGTCGACGGCGTACCCGAGTCGATCGCCCTGGGCCTGACGATCGCCGAGGGCGAGATCGGAGTCGCGCTGCTCGCCGGGATCGTGATCGGCAACCTCGTCGAGTCCTACGGCGCGGCGCAGCCGATCATCGTCGGCGGCAGCTCCCGCCGCTTCGCCGTCGGCCTGCTCGCCGCGATCGGGGTGGCGCTCGCCGCGGCCACGGTGCTCGGCGGCACGGTCCTCGCCGACGCGAGCCCTGAGCTCGTGGGGACCGCGCAGGCCATCGCCGCGGGTGCGGTGCTGGCCGTGGTGTCGATCGCGATCATCCCCCACGCCTTCAGCGAGGTCAGCAGCCTGGTGGCGTCTGCGACGGTGCTCGGGTTCGTGGCGGGGTACCTGCTGAGCTGACCGCCCACTCGCCGGCCGCCCGTACCGCGCGCGGGGCGGCCCGGCCGGCCGCCGAGGTTGGAGCGCGGCTCTCCGGGCGCTTGGATCCTGTACAACGCAGACGAGCCATGAGGCCCTGACCCTCTTCGACCGGGAAAGCGAGAGAACCGGCGGTTCACCGTGAAAGCGCTGGTCAAAGAAGGCTCCCGGCTGCAGCTTCAGGAGGTGCCCGTTCCCGAGCCCGGGCCCGACGAGGTTCTAGTTCGCGTGCGGTCGGCGGGGCTCTGCCGCACGGATCAGCTGGTAATGAGCGGTCGACTGCCAGCGTGCGATCCCCTGACTCCCGGTCATGAGCTGGCCGGAGAGATTGCCGCTGTGGGTGAGGATGTCCGTGATCTGCACCCGGCGGACCCGGTCACGGTCCATCCCCTGGTTGGTTGCGGCGCGTGTGCGGCCCGCCGGCAGCGCCGACCCGAGCACTGCCCGGAGGCTGCCATGATCGGGGTCGACCGCCACGGGGCCTTTGCCGAATACCTGTGCGCTCCGGCTCGGGCGACCTGGCGTCTCCCCGAGGGCCTCGGCTGGAAGGAGGCGGCCTATGCCGAGCCGCTGGCCGCCACCCTGGGCGTTTTCCGGTCCGGCATCCTGCCTGAGCAGGTGGGCTGGGTGATGGGCAGCAGCCGCATTGCCCTGCTGACGGCCCGACTGCTGCAGCGGCGCGGCTTCGCCGCCGGCATGGGCCCGCTGGACGACATGGAGCCCAATAGCCTCGACTATGTGGTCGAAACCGGTCTGCAGGCGCACGAGGTGGACCACGTACTGGAAGTGCTAAAGCCGGGAGGCGCCCTGATCGCCAAGAGCCGCCATCTGGGCGCGCTGCCGCTGCCCTGGAGCCGGCTCGTGCGCAAGGACCTGCGTGTTCAAGGGCTCTACTACGGCGGCTTCGCCGAGGCTCTGGTCCTGCTTGGCCAAGCGGACGTGCACGAGCTGCTCGTGGATCTGGTGGGCCCGGCTTACGAGCTGGCGGACTGGCGGGCTTTCGTGGCGCCCGAGGAGAAGGAGAGCGAGCGGCGCAAGCCGTTTCTGGTGATGGACTGACGCGCCGTGCGGCATTCTCGGCAAGCTCAGCTGGGAACCGATCACCTGTGCTGGCTGCGAGGCGCGTCCCGTTAGGTTCTCGCGGGAGAGCTTCCACACTGTCCCGTCGCGATCCGCTCGCGGATCCGCGCGACCAGCTCGACTATGTTGGGGCAGGCGAGGCCGTGCCGCTCGGCCGCCCGTAGGACGGGTCCCGGGATCGCGTCCAGCTCGCAGAGGCGCCCGGCGCCGATGTCGCGGTTCATCGAAGTCGACAGCGACCCGTGCACCCGGTCCAGCTGTTCGAGGACCGTCTCCACCCGTATCTGCGCTCCCTCGGCGTTCGCCACCGCGGCGGCTTCGCGGACGCAGCCCTCCAGGCGCCCCCGCCACTCGGCGTTCGGCCTGATCCAGCCCATCGGTCGGCCGGTGGCGCTCGTCGTGCAGGCCGCCGCGTTCAGGCGCACAAGCTTCCCCCACAGCACCGCGGCCTCGGTGTCGACCACGCGCGCCGGCACCTCCGCCCGCTCGAGCAGGGTGGCAATGGTCTCCAGGCGGCTGCGCTCGACATCTCCGGCCCGAGGCGAGCTCAACAAGCAGGAACGGGCTACTGTGGACGATCGAGCCCGTGCTCGTAGGCTTGGAATCGATGCGAATCGACCCGGCGGCCACGCAGGGCCCGAAGCGCCGGCGCAGTACGTGCATGTGGTCGAGGCCGTTGACGAGTGGCACCACGACCGGGCTTTCGGCCGTGCGGTGACTGACGCGCCCGAGCGCCTGTTCGAGGTCGGGGGCCTTGGTGCAGACGAAGATGACTCCATGCTCATCCTCGAGGCGCGGCACGGCCCGCACGGGCACGCTGAAGTCGCCGAGGCGCACGCTCCGCACGTCGAGTCCGCGGCGCGCGATGGCATCGGCTGTCTCCTCGCGCGCGACGACCGTCACGGGCAGCCCGGCTCGTGCGAGCGCGGCGGCGAGGAAGCCGCCGACCCCCGCTGGGCCGAGCACCGCGGTGGGGGGCGCGGGGCTGGTGGTGGGCAGCGGTGCTTTACCTATGGTCTGCGTACGCTGGAGACAGAGGAAGCCTCGGCGGCCCCGGATCACCAACGGGTAGCGTACCTCGTCTGAGGACGTGACCCGCTGTCCTCTGTCTGAGCTGTGGTAACAGGCTTGCGCCTGTGGGCGGGGCGACACAGACCGCAAAGGGAGGAGCCGTGATCGCCCGGGACCAGGCTGCTGCGGGAGTTGCATCCGCGCTCCGACCCGAGCCTGTCCTCGGCGCGGCGACGGTGCACGAGGCCTTCGAGGCGCGCGCCCGTGCCGTCCCCGCGGCGCCCGCCGTCTTGATGGCGGACCGGGAGGTCTCCTACGCCGAGCTCAACGCGATGGCGAACCGCCTTGCGCACCGCCTGCGGGATATGGACGTAGGACCGGAGCGGTTCGTCGCCGTGTGCGCACAACGATCGGTGGAGACGCTGGCGGCGATTCTCTCGGTGCCGAAGGCCGGAGGCGCCGTCTTGCCGCTGGACCCGGCCGACCCCCAAGAGCGCCTCGAGGCGCTGATCGAGGACGCTCGGCCTCACGTCGTGCTCGCCGACGCACGGAACCGAGGGCGCTTTCGCACGAGAAACACGCTGTGGCTTTGACGCGATCGCCGGGTCGGCCGAAGACTCCAACCCTCGTCCCGAGGTGGGTCCGGAGAACGCCGTCTGCGCGTTCTACACGTCCGGCTCGAGCGGAGCGGCCAAGGGAGTCGTGGTCGAGCATTGCGGCCTGCTCAAGGTGCTGACCTGGATCGACCGGGGCCTCCTACGCGAACGCGCGCTCATGCTGCCGGCGATAAGCCGGCTCATGCTCGGCCCCTCGTTCAAGCAGCTCTTCGTCCCGTGGCTTCGGGGTGACCCGGTATGGCTGCTCGACGAGCGGGTCGTCTCTGACCCGGTCGCGCTGCTTCGCGTGCTGTCCGGACACCGGGGCGTCGCGCTCAACTGCGTGCCTCATCCGTGGGAGGCCATGCTGGAGGCCGCAGCGGCAGGGCTTGCGCCCGTGCCGGACACGCTCAGCGTCGTGTGCCTGCAGGGCGAGTTACCCGCCCAGTCCCTCGTCGACCGGTCGTTCGCCGCGCTGGGCGAGCTCGAGCTTTGGAACATCTATGGCGCCACCGAGATGGGAATCGCCACCGCCGCCTGCATCCGCCCCGGCGAGACGGTGGGTATCGGCCAGCCGATCGCGGGCGTCGACACCCACGTCCTCGACGACGAGCTTCGTCCGGTTGCCGCAGGCGAAGCGGGAGAGCTTCACGTCGGGGGGGCGGGCCTGGCTCGCGGCTATCTCTCGCGCGCGGCGCTGACGGCGGAACGGTTCATCCCCGATCCGTTCAGCGGGCAGGCGGGGGCTCGGCTCTTCAAGACCGGGGACATAGCGCGCCCAAGCGCGAACGGCGACCTGCAGTTCGTCGCCCGTCGCGACGGTTTGGTGAAGATCCGAGGCTTCCGGGTCGAGCCGAGCGAGGTGGAGGAGGCGATCGGCCGGCATCCGGGGGTGGCGTCCTGCGCGGTCGTCGGCATCCGCGACGAGCGAGGTGGGGATAGGCTCGTGGCTTACGCGGTCGCTGCGACCAAGGGAGCTCCGACGCTTGGGGAGCTGCGGGGCTTCCTCGCCTCGAACCTGCCTGGCTACATGGTGCCCTCGCGGCTCGTGGTGGTCGAAGCCCTGCCGACGACGGCCACGGGGAAGGTCGATCGCCGTGAGCTCGAGCTCATGGGAGCGGACCGCAACCCGTCGGCGACCGCGGACCCGGCGCGGCGTGCGACGCCTTCCCCGAAGCGCCGCGATCATGCGGCTCCGCGCAACGCCGTCGAGCTGCAGCTCCGAGACATCTGGGAGCGCTTGCTGGACGTGCGGCCGATCGGGGTGAGGGATAATTTCTTCGACCTCGGGGGCGACTCTCTCCTGGCGATCCGGCTGCTCACCGAAGTGGGCAGGCGATTCGGCAGGGAGCTGCCGCCGGCGGTGCTCTTCCACGCCCCCACCATCAGGGCGCTGGCGGCCGCCGTCGAGGACGGAGCGGGCCCCGCCTGGCGCTCGCTCGTACCGCTCGATGCGGACGGCTCCCGCCGTCCCTTCTTCTTCGTCTCCCCGAGCTCCGGAGACGTCGTGGGCTTTGCCGACCTGGCTCGACACCTCGGCCCGGACCGGCCCTCCTACGCGCTCCAGCCCCAAGGGCTCGACGGCACGGTCGCGCCCCATACGCGCGTAGAGGACCGCCCATTACCTGGAGGAGATTCGCTCCGTGCAGCGCAGCGGACCGTACCTCCTCGGCGGGCGGTGCTACGGGGGCCGGGTGGCCTTCGAGATGGCCCGGCAGCTCGCGGCCGCCGACGAGGAGGTCGCGCTGCTGGCCCTCCTCAAGGCGCCCGCGGATCTGCTGTCGCGCCGTCGGGAAGCTCCGGGTGCGGCCGAGCGGGGGAAGCACCAGGGCGGGGCGCGACGGCCGGCGGCCGGCGGCCGGCGGCCGGGGGCGGCCGCCGCCTGGTACGAGAACATTAGGAGCGTCGAATGGAGGAGCGCGAGGCCGGTCGCGATCGGCTCCAGGGTCACCTTCGTCGCCCGCTTCCTCGGCCGGCGCCTCACCTACACCTACGAGGTAACGGAGATGCTTGCAGGCGAGCGGTTCGTGATGAGCACCGCCGAGGGCCCGTTCCCGATGGAGACGACCTACACGTGGCAGGACAGCCCGTCCGCCGGCACACGGATGTCGCTGCGCAACCGCGGCGAGCCCTCGGGCTTCCCTAGGCTCGCGGCCCCGCTGATGGCCAAGGCGATGCGCCGTGCAAACCGCAAGGATCTCGAGCGGCTCAAGTCGCTCCTCGAGGCCGGCTAGCCGTAGCGTCGAGCCGACTTTGCGAGCTTCAATCGCTCCTAGGTCGCCACCGAGCCGAGCTGATTGCTCCCGGGCGCGCGCGGTTGCGTTCCCCGGACCCTCGTCGGTGGCACGACCGACCTCGTCTAGCCGTGGACGCGTGAGGAGCAGGGCGCTACGTAGTGGCCTGGCGAGATCGGAGGGCCAGCCCGAAGGGACTTCCCTCGGAGTCCTTGCAGATCGCCCATTGATCGCCGGGGTGGATGATCGCTCCGCCCAGTTCCTGGACCTGCGCGAGAGCGGCCGACACGTCGTCGACCTCGAAGTACGGCAGCGAAAAGGAATCTCCGGGGCCGCGCCCGCGAGCATGGACTCCTACCGCCGGACCGACTGAGCGGGTCTGCCAGCCGTCGCCCTCTTCGGCGGTGCGGGACTCGAACGCGCTGCCGAGCAAGCCGGTCCAGAAGCTGCGCGCACGCTCGGGGTCGTCCGCTGGGAACTCGATCAAAGCCAACGGCGATCCGTCCATGCTGACACGGTACTCGGGGAGGAGCCCGAGCGCCCGGGTGCCCTCCGCGAGATCGAGGGGCTAGGGCCTCGCCAGGTGATCGTCCAGCGTCGTACGTACCTGGCGGGCGATCTCGCGGTCCTCCCGCGCGCGGATGACCAGCACGCGGGCGCGGGCCGACGGCGGGCTGAGGTCGGCGTCCTCGGCATCGTCCCGATTGCACTGCGCATCGACTGCGATTCCAAGGTGCGAGAGGCCTTCGCACACGAGTTCACGCACACGGCTCGAGCGCTCGCCTACGCCACCGGTGAAGACGAGCGCGTCGAGCCCGTCGAGCGACGCCGCCATCGTTCCGATTCCGGCCCGCACCCGGTGGATGTACACGCCGAGCGCAAGCCGCGCCTCCTCGTCGTCGCGAGCCAGGAGCTCGCTCATGTCAGCCGTGCCCGACAGGCCGAGAATGCCCGATTCGTTTTCGAGGGCATTGGCCATGGCTTCGGCCGACAGTCGCTCGCGCTGCTGCAGCCACAGCACCAGGCCGGGGTCGACTGAGCCCGAGCGCGTGGCCATCGCGAGGCCCTCGAGGGGCGTGAAGCCCATCGTCGTGTCAACCGAGCGACCATCTCGCACCGCGCACAACGACGCACCAGCACCCAGGTGGCAAGTGATGACCCGCCGCGCCCTGGCGGTGAGCTCGCGAGCGCGGCGGTCGGCGTAGGCGTGGGAAAGGCCGTGGAATCCGTAGCGGCGCACCGGATGTCGCCGGCGCCAGGCGGCCGGCAGCGCATACGTCGCCGCCGCCGGGGGCATCGTCGCGTGAAAGGACGTGTCGAAGCACGCAACGGATGGAATCGAGGGCAGCACTCGCTCGACCGCTTCGACCGCAGCGAGCGACTTCGGCTGATGCAACGGCGCGAGCTCCGCCAGCTCTCCCAGCGCCGCGAACACGTCGGGCTCGAGGCGCATAGCGACCGTGAATCGCTCCCCGCCGTGGACGATCCGGTGGCCTACAGCGTCCGGAGCCGCCGGCAGATCGGCGAGTGCCGCCGCCACCATCGCTGGCTCAATCGGGGCTCGTGACGTCGGTAGCTCACTCGCCCAGAGCAGACTGTCGTCGCTGCCGAGAAGCGACAGCTTGAGGCTGCTCGAGCCGGCATTGACCACCAGCAGCCGCACGCTCGTCAGGCCGGCACGCCAGGTCCCGGCTCTTCACCCGCCGCCGGCCCGCCGGGCCAGGTCCAGTCGCGCACGTCCGGAGGATCGTCGCCGTGCTCACGGGTGTAGGCACGATGCCGTAGGCGCTCGTCGGCCATCTCCTGACGCAGGCCGGCGGCACGTTCCGCCAGTCCGGGCACCCGGTCGATCACGTCCATCACCAGGTGAAAGCGGTCAAGGTCGTTGAGCATCACCATGTCGAACGGCGTGGTGGTGGTTCCCTCTTCCCGATAGCCCCGCACGTGGAAGTTGCGGTGGTTCGTGCGGCGGTAAGTGAGCCGATGGATCAGCCACGGGTAGCCGTGGTAGGCGAAGATGACCGGCCGATCGCCGGTGAACAGCGCATCGAACTCCGAGTCGGACAAGCCGTGCGGGTGGTCCTTCTCGTCCTGCAGGCGCATGAGGTCGACGACGTTGATGACCGCACCTTGAGATCAGGCAGGTGCCGGCGCAGGAGCGCGGCCGCGGCGACCGTCTCGAGCGTGGGGGTGTCTCCCGCGCATCCGAGCACCACGTCGGGCTTCGCGCCGTCGTCCGTCGAGACCCACCGCCAGATGCCGATTCCGCGCGCGCAGTGGGAGATCGCATCGTCGATCGATGGTTGCTTGCCGGCCACGATGACGTTTACGTACCCCCGGGAGCGCAGGCAGTGGTCGGCGACCGACAGCAGGCAGTTGGCGTCCGGCGGCAGGTAGATCCGCACGATCTCAGCCTTCTTGTTGACGACGTGGTCGATGAAGCCCGGGTCCTGGTGCGAGAAGCCGTTGTGGTCCTGGCGCCACACGTGTGAGGAGAGCAGGTAGTTGAGCGAGGCGATCGGCTGCCGCCAGGCGATGTCGCGCGTCACCTTCAGCCACTTGGCGTGCTGATTGAACATCGAGTCGACGATGTGGATGAAGGCCTCGTAGCAGTTGAAGAGCCCGTGACGGCCGGTCAGGAGGTAGCCCTCCAACCAGCCCTGGCACAGGTGCTCGCTGAGGATCTCCATGACCCGCCCGTCAGGCGACAGGTGATCGTCGCCGTCGCGGTACTCGGCCATCCACGCCCGGCCGGTCACCTCGAGGACGGGATTCAACCGGTTCGACGCCGTCTCGTCGGGGCCGAAGACGCGAAAGTTCCGAGTCGCGTCGTTCGACCGCATGACGTCCCGCAGCCATGTGCCGAGAACGCGCGTCGCCTCGCTCGATACCGTCGCGGGGCGGCTGACCTCGACGCCGTACTCGCGGAAATCGGGAAGCTCGAGGGCGCGCAAGAGCACACCGCCGTTTGCGTGGGGGTTGGCGCCCATGCGGCGGTCGCCCTGGGGCCGCAGCCGGCGGAGCTCCTTCCGCAGCGAGCCGTCCTCGTCGAACAGCTCCTCGGGCCGGTAGGAATGCCTCCATTCCTCCAGCTGGCGCAGGTGCTCGGGGTTCTCGGAGAGCTTGGAGAGCGGCACCTGGTGCGAGCGGAAGGTGCCTTCTGCGGGCAGTCCGTCGACGTGCCTCGGTCCGGTCCAGCCCTTCGGCGTGCGCAGCACCACCATCGGCCATCGCGCTCTCCCGGTGGCGCCCTCGCGCGCCCCGCGCTGGATCTGTGCGATCTCGTCGAGCGACGAGTCGAGGGCGCCGGCGAGTGCTTGGTGCACAGCCTCGGGATCCTCGCCCTCCACGAAGCGTGGCGAATGGCCGTATCCCTCGAGCAGGGCACGGAGCTCGTCCGGCGGGATTCGAGCGAGCACCGTCGGGTTGGCGATCTTGTAGCCGTTCAGGTGGAGCACGGGAAGCACGGCACCGTCGCGCGCCGGGTTGACGAACTTGTTCGAGTGCCAGCTCGCGGCGAGTGGGCCGGTTTCGGCCTCGCCGTCGCCGATCACGCAGAGCGCCAGGAGGTCGGGATTGTCGTAGATCGCGCCGTAGGCATGCACCAGCGCGTAGCCAAGCTCTCCGCCTTCGTGGATCGAGCCGGGCGTCTCCGGAGCGACGTGTGACGGTATGCCGCCCGGATATGAGAACTGCTGGAACAGGCGGCGCATGCCCAGCTCGTCCTCGCCGATCCGGGGATATACCTCCGAGTAGGTCCCTTCGAGGTAGGTGTTCGCGACGAGCCCGGGGCCGCCGTGACCCGGACCGGTCACGTAGATCGCATTGAGGTCTCGCGCTCGAATCGTCCGGTTCATGTGCGCGTAGAGCAGGTTCAGCCCGGGCGTGGTGCCCCAGTGGCCGAGCAGGCGGGGTTTGACGTGGTCCAGCGCCAAGGGCTCCCGCAGCAGGGGGTTGTCGCGCAGATAGATCTGGCCGACCGACAGGTAGTTGGCCGCGCGCCAGTATGCGTCGATCAAGCGCAGCTCCTCTGGAGCGAGCGGTCGCCGGATCGCCTCGGTTGCGGTCATGCAGCCTCCTCTCCGCCGCTGAGGAGCGGCTCGCTCAGGTCGAGGTAGTCGAGCACCGAATGGGTCTCCAGAAGAAGTTCGCGCACGTGTTCGCACTCCTCCTCACTGAGTGAGCGAGCATGGGGACGGGCGGTCCCCCGAACCGGTCTGGCGACCACCGAACCTCGCCTTCCGCGTGCCTTCGGCCGGTGTCAGCCCAACCCCTCAGCCGCACTCGATCCCAGCCCCGTACTGACGGCGCCGGGCGCGTGCCCATCTTCTAGGCACTGTACGCCACCGTCGCGGCCTCGTGTTACGTGGACGTGAATGGCGAGTTAGACCTAAGCGCTGCTCCCCGAAAGTCCCGTCGTGCTGAAGCAGCTCGAGCGATTGACGAACGTTATGGCGTGCGACTGGCGAGGGCTGCGATCGACCCGAGCCGCCGTTGCGGACGAGATCCGGATCGCCCACGCTCGGGGAGCAGGATTGGAACCTGCCTAGGCTGGGCTGGCGAACTTACCTCTCCGTCTCCTCCTCGGTGTCGCAGGTCCGAACAGATGTCCCATGGCGCTCGGGCGGAACTGAGCAATTGACCGACACCTACGACGCCCTCCCGTACCCCGGCCACCCGTTCCCGCAGTCCCACCCGGGCCGGATGGCGGCGCAGGCCGTCCTGCGCGGTCTCGCACCCCCGGCGGTGGAGACCGCGCGCGTCCTCGAGCTCGGCTGCGGCGACGGCGGCAACCTCGTCCCGATGGCGTTCGGGCTACCGCGGGGGAGGTTCGTCGGCATCGACCGCAACGAGGCGGCGCTCGCCCGCGGGCGCGAGCTCGCGGCGACGCTCGAGTTGACCAACATCGAGTTCCGAGCAGGCGATCTCGAGAACCTCGGGCGCCTCGGCACGTTCGACTACGCCGTCGCCCACGGCGTCTACTCGTGGGTAGCGCCGCGCGCACGCGACCACCTCCTCGCGATCGCGCACGGGGCGCTGACCCAAGACGGCCTCCTCTACCTCTCCTACAACACGAAGCCCGGCGGCCACCTGCCCCAGGTCGTCCGCGAGCTGATGCAGTTCGCCGCGCGCGAGGCGACCGACGCGCACGAGATCGTCGCCCGCGCCCGCAACGCCGTGAAGCTGGTGGCCGGCGCCCAGCAGCCCGGCGACGTCTACGGCGCCTTCCTCGACGAGTACCTGACCCGCGCGCTCGAGCGCACCGACGCCGGCCTCTTCCACGACGACCTCGAGACGTGGAACGACCCGGTCTACGTGACCGAGATCGTCGACCACGCCGCGCGCCATGGCCTCCGCTTCCTCGCCGAGGCGGAACTGCACGAGTCGAGCATGGGCAACCTCGCCCCCGAGACCGCCGACGCGCTCGACGAGCTCGGGCCACGCACCGAGGTCGAGCAGGAGCAGGCGCTCGACTTCCTGCGCCTGCGGACGTACCGCCAGACGCTCTTCACGCTCGACGGCGCCGAGCAGCCGCAAGTCCCCGATCCGCGCAACGTCGAAGCGCTCCACGCCTACTCACCACTGCGCCCGAGCGACCCCCAGGCAACGCTGTACGACGAGTCGCTCGTCGAGTTCCAGGACCAACACGGCGCGAGGCTGAGCACCGACCACCCGGCCGTCAAGAATGCACTCGCAACGCTCGGCGGCGCCTGGCCTGGGCCGGTGCGCATCGCCGACCTGACGGACACCTCGGACGACGCCGACGCCCTGCGCCAGGCGATCCTCGGCGGCCACGCCGCCGGGCTCGTCCAGCTCACGACCCACGCGCCGCGCATCGCGAGCGCGCCGACCGACAAGCCGCGCGCGACCCCGCTCGCCCGCGCCCAGGCGGCCGCCGGCGCCGACGAGGTCACGAACCTCAAGCACGAACGGATCCCCCTCGCGGACGACATGGGCAAGGACCTGATCGCGCTGCTCGATGGGACGCGTGATCACGAAGCGCTGACACAGGCGATGGGAAAAGGAAACGGCGGCGCCGGCACCGATGCCTCGCGCCGCCTCCCTGCGAGCCTCGCGCGGCTCGCCGACCTCGCGCTGCTCGTCTCTTGAGTGCTGCCGTAAACTTCGGTTCGTTGTCACGCGGCGTCGGCGGGCGGACGACCACCGCGGACTACGTTGCCGGCTTCGACCGAGGAGGTGGAGCGATTCCTGGACAGCCTGGCCCGGTGAGCGAGGCCACGCTCACCTACGAGGGCGTTGCGCCTGACGAGGAGGGCTTGCGCGAGGCCCTCACCTCGACGGGCAACGGCTACTTCTGCAGCCGAGGCGCGGCGGAGTGGGAGGACGCCGACGATGTCCACTACCCCGGCACCTACTGCCACGGGGGCTACAACCGCGATACGACGATCATGGGCGGGCGGCCCGTCCGCAACGAGGACCTGGTCAACCTCCCCAACTGGCTCGTCCTCAAGCTGCGCATCGAGGGCGAGGACGCGGTGCGCCTC
>Ga0136616_10000015_pt1 | contig 73347 bp, 71 predicted proteins | sample AntDrymUQ2992106_2_FD_106648 | JGI IMG/M metagenome (GOLD analysis project Ga0136616, IMG submission 106648) | Polar desert sand microbial communities from Dry Valleys, Antarctica - metaG UQ299 (21.06) | ecosystem: Environmental > Terrestrial > Soil > Desert | place: Antarctica: Dry Valley... | reverse complement strand
CCCAGCTTGATGCGGGCGTCCTGCAGCTTGATCAGGTTCTCCAGCGGAGCGGGTACGGGGCCGAAGCGGTCCTCCAGCTCCTCGCGCAGCAGGATCAGATCGGCCACCTCGCGCGCGCCTGCCACCCGGCGGTGCACCTCGATCTTGGCCGCCTCGTAGGGAACGTAGTCGCCGGGCACAAAGGCGTCCACCGGCAGGTCCATGCGCACCGGCTCGGCCGCCTCCTCGGCAGAGTCTCCGCTGAGCAGCTTGACCGCCTCGTCGAGCATCCCCATGTAGAGCTCGAAGCCCACCGCCGCCACGTGCCCCGACTGGTCGGCGCCCAGCAGGTTGCCCGCTCCCCGGATCTCGAGGTCGCGCATGGCGATCTTGAAGCCGGAGCCCAGCTCGGTGTAGTCCGACAGCGTGGCCAGGCGCTGGCCCGCTTCCTCGGACAACATCGCGGCAGAGGGGTAGAGCAGGTACGCGTAGGCCCGGGCGCGGGACCGGCCCACGCGACCGCGGATCTGGTACAGCTGCGCCAGGCCGAGCTCGTCCGCGCGCTCGACGATCAGGGTGTTGGCGCTCGGGATGTCCAGGCCGGACTCGACGATCGTGGTGCACACCAGCACGTCGGCGTCTCCGCGCAGGAACGTGATCATCACCTTCTCCAGCTCGCCCTCGGCCATCTGGCCGTGGGCCACGACCACACGTGCCTTGGGCACCATCGCGCGGACGCGCTCGGCCGTCTCGTCGATCGTCGACACGCGGTTGTGCATGAAGAACGCCTGCCCGCCCCGCTCCAGCTCGCGCTCGATCGCGCGGGTCACCAGCTCCTCGTCGTACTCGCCCACGTAGGTCTTGACCGGCCGCCGCCCCTCGGGCGGGGTCTCGATCACGGAGATGTCCCGCAGCCCCGCCAGCGACATCTGCAGCGTGCGAGGGATCGGCGTGGCCGACAGCGACAGGACGTCCACCCGCAGGCGCAGCTGACGCAGCAGCTCCTTCTGCTTGACGCCGAAGCGCTGCTCCTCGTCCACGATCAGCAGCCCCAGGTCGTTGGGGCGCACGTCGCGGGAGAGCAGCCGGTGGGTGCCCACGAGCACGTCGACCTGCCCCTCGGAGAAGCCGGTCAGGGCGTCACGCACCTCCTTCGCCGAACGGAAGCGCGACGCCACCTCGATCCGGACCGGGTAGTCGCGCATGCGCTCGTGGAAGGTGCCGAAGTGCTGCTGGGCGAGCACGGTGGTGGGCACCAGGAACATCACCTGCTTGCCGTCCTCGACCGCCTTAAACGCGGCACGCAGCGCCACCTCGGTCTTGCCGTAGCCCACGTCGCCGCAGATCAGGCGATCCATCGGGCGCGCCTCTTCCATGTCCGCGCGCACGGCCTCGATCGCGTCGAGCTGGTCGGGGGTCTCGCGATAGGCGAAGCGCTCCTCGAACTCGGTCTGCCACTCGCCGTCCGTGGGGAAGGCGTGGCCGGCGCGGCGCTTGCGCTCGGCGTAGAGGTTGATCAACTCCCCGGCCAGCGCCTCAGCGGCCCGGCGGGCGCGCATCTTCATCTGGTCCCACTGCTTGCCGCCGAGCTTGGACAGCGGCGGGTCGCCCGCGTCGGCGCCCACGTAGCGAGCGATCTTGTGCAGCTGATCGCTCGGCACGAACACGCGATCCCCATCCTTGAACTCGAGCTCCAGGTAGTCGCGCGTCACGCCGCCGACGGACTTGGTCTCGAAGCCGCTGAACAGCGCGATGCCGTGGTCCTCGTGCACCACGGGGGAGCCCGCCCGCAGCTCAGTGAACGAGGTCATGGCCGACGTGCCCGACGAGCCCGTGGGACGTGAGGCCCGGCGGTTTCGCAGCAGGCGGTGCTCGGGCAGGACGGCGAGCTTGAGGCCAGGGGAGATGAAGCCCTCGCGCAGCCCGCTGTGGGCGAAGGTCACGCCGGGCTCGTGGTTGGCGGAGCCGCCGTCTAGGAACTCGGCGTGGACGCGTGAGAGGTTGTAGCGCGCCCGCTCGGCCTCGCCCCGCCGGCTCCACGCGACGAACGTCCGGTAGCCGGAGCGCACCAGCTTCTCCAGCTCGGGCTCGGCCTCGCGCAGGGAGCGGGCCGCGGTGTCCGCGCGCTGGGCGCGGAACTCGTGCGGCTGGTCCTGGGAAATGCTCGACAGCCGCAGCTCGGCCCGCTCGGCCAGCGCCCGGTCCAGGTCCTCGGGCGGCACGTAGAGATGGTGGGCGTCCTGGTCGTGGAAGCTCGCGCAGACGTCCTCCCAGTAGTCGCGCAGGGAGGGCGCCAGCTCCTCCTCGGCGGCCACCGTGATGAGCGCGTCCGGTGGCAGCAGGTCCAGCAGCTCGCAGAAGCGATCAACGGGCAGGACGTCGGCCACGTCGGGGCGCTCGGACTCCTCGCTGGCGGCGGCGATCTCGGCCAGCTCCCGCTGCTCGGCCGCCAGCTCGGCGGCCGGTGCCACCTCCACCCGCTCCGCCTCCTCCAGGGACCGCTGGGTGAAGGTCGAGAACCAGGTCAGACGCTCGACCTCGACGTCGAACAGCTCGCAGCGAACCGCGCGCTCTTCGGTGGCCGGATAGACATCGAGGATGTCGCCGCGGATGGCGAACTGTCCCCGCCCCTCGACCTGGTCCACACGCTCGTACCCGCAGGCCACGAGCTTGGCGCCCGTCTCGTCCAGGTCCATCAGCCCGCCGCGCTCGATCTCGAACCCGTGGGGTCGCAGCTCGGGGTCCGGCACCTTCTCGGCCAGGGCCACGGCGCTCGTCACGAGCACGGCCGCCTGGTCCCCGAGCAGGGCGTCGAGGGCAGCCACTCGCAGGCCCACCAGGTGCGGCGGCGGGGCCAGGTGCGACTCGTAGCGCATGCCGCGCGCGGGGTAGAAGCGCACGGGGCGTGGCGACAGGAAGGCCTTGAGGTCTGCGGTGAGGTCACGTGCCGCGCGATCGTCCCCGGCCACCACAAGCGCGGGGCGCTCCGGGTGGAGGTCGATCAGCGACGCCAACAGGTAGGGCCGCAGGCTCGCCGACACGAACGCGCGCTGGGGCTCCTGCCGCGCGGTATCGGCCAGCGCCTGGACCTCGGGCGCCTCGCGGGCGTATGTGAGCAGGGGGCGGAGCATGCCAATCGGCCGCCCGGGGATCCCGCGCGGCTGGTGTCGAGTCTAGGCAGGGGCGTCCACGCCCCCGCGGCTCAGGCTCAGGTCTCGGGGGGAGTGGTGACCAGGCGCTCGAGCTCGTCGGCGGCCCGCTCGACCAACTCCCGCACCTCGTCCGCGGGCTCGCGAAAGCGCCCGAGCACCCAGGCGGAGACCACCTCCGGGTCGGTGGAGTCGGGCCGGCCCACGCCCACGCGGATGCGCCGGAAGTTGGGGCTGCCCAGCTCGCTCTTCAGCGACTTCAGGCCGTTGTGCCCCGCCAGTCCGCCGCCGAGCCGGGCCTCCACGCGGCCGAAGGGCAGGTCGATCTCGTCGTGCAAGGCCACCACTCGATCGAGCGGCACGCCCAGGGCGCCGCGGGCCGGACTCGCGGAGCGCCCGGAATCGTTCATGTGCGTCTGCGGCAGCAGGACGGCCACGCGAGGACCGCCGGGACCGGTGCGGCCGTCCGTGTACAGGCCGGCGTACTTCGACTTCGCCTTCGGCAGCCCCCACCGGCCAGCGGCCAGCGCGGCGACCTCGAAGCCGATGTTGTGCCGGGTCCGCGCATAGCGGTCGCCCGGGTTGCCCAGGCCCACCACGAGCCAGTCGGCCCTGCCACCGCCGTCGTCCGAGCGGCGGCGGAACAGACTCAGGAGCCCTCGCCCTCCTCGGGCTCGCCGCCACCTCCGCCGTCCTCGGCGGGGGTCTCCTCGTCGCCGGCCTCGGCCTCGCCCTCCTCGCCCACCAGCTCGGTCTCCTCCTCGATCTCCTCGGGCTCCTCGACCTCCGTCGGGACGACCACCGTGGCGAGGATCGTCTCGTCGGGGTCGTCGAGGAAGGTGACGCCCTCGGGCGGCTGGATCTCGGACAGGTGCATGGTGGCGGCGATCTCCATGCCGGACACGTCGACGGTGACGTACTCGGGGATCTCCGTGGGAAGCGCCTCGATGTTGAGCTGGTGGGTCACCTGCTCGAGCACGCCGCCCTCCTTGACGCCCGGCGCGGCCTCCACGCCCTCGACGTGCACGGACACCTCGGTCTGGATCGTCTCGTCCAGGCGCACCTCGAGCAGGTCCAGGTGCATGACGTCGCCGCGCACCGGATGCAGCTGCTGGTCCTTGACGATCACCGGGCGGGTCTTGTCGCCGCCGATCTCAAGGTCGATCAGCGCCGAGCCGTCCACCAGGACCTTGCGGAGCGTCAGGGCGTCGACCTTGAACGACGTGCACTCGCCGTCGCCACCGCCGTAGACCACGCCGGGGACGACGCCCTCGCGGCGCAGGCGGCGGACGGCCCGGCTGCCCTGCTCGGAGCGCTGTTCGGTGGAGAGAGTGGGTCGCTTGGACTGGGCCATCCGGCGCGCCAGTGTAGCGGGGGGCAGGCGGCGCGCCTATCCTGGTCCAGAGCTTGGCACGGGGCGACGACAGCTCTCTGCCCACTGGCCGCGTACGGCGTACGGCGGCGGTGGGATCGGCGCTCGGGGGCGAGGGCGCGCGCTACGCCGGCACGCGTGCCGCCAACCTGCGCCGCTCGCCTGAGGCCGCCGCGCAGGCGCTGGAGCGCCGGCATCTGGAGGCGGCCGAGCGGATGGTGGAGACGCTCGGGCGGATGAAGGGGGCGGCCATGAAGATCGGCCAGCTCGCCTCGTTCATCGACACCGAGTTCCTGCCCCCCGAGTACCGGGAGCTCTACCAGGAGCAGCTGGCCTCGCTGCGGACCTCCGCGCCGCCGATGGCGTGGAGCAAGGTGCGCCGGGTGCTCGACGAGGAGTGGGATGAGCCGGTGGACGAGCTCTTCGCGAGCTTCGACCGCGAGGCGTCGGCCGCGGCATCGATCGGCCAGGTCCATCGCGCCGTGCTGGCGGACGGGCGTCCGGTGGCAGTCAAGGTCCAGTACCCGGGCGTGGCCGAGGCGATCCGCGCCGACATGCAGAACGCCGGGCTGATCATGCGGATGGCCAAGGCGCTGGCGCCGGGGCTCGACGCCCGCGCGGCGGCCGAGGAGCTCAAGGAGCGCGTGCTCGAGGAGCTGGACTACGAGCTGGAGGCTCAGAACCAGCGCGTGTTTGCTCGCGCCTACCGCGGTCATCCGTTCGTGCACGTGCCCGAGGTGGTGACCGCGCTGTCCAACACACGGGTGCTCGTCTCGGAGTGGGTGGACGGGGTGGGCTTCGACGAGGTGGTGGCTCGCGGGCAGGCCGAGCGCGACCGCTTTGGCGAGATCGTTTTCCGCTTCTGCTTCGGGTCGATCTACCACCTGCGCCACTTCAACGCCGACGCCCACCCGGGCAACTACCTGCTGATGGAGGACGGGCGGGTGGCGTTCATCGACTTCGGCATGACCAAGCGCCTGGCGCAGGACCAGATCGAGCTGGAGGTGGCCGCCCTGGCGGCCGTGTTCGACGACGATCCGGAGCGCCTGCGGATCGCGCTTCACGACCTCGGCTTCCTGCGCGACCCGCGCAAGGTCGACGCCGAGCAGCTGATGCGGCACGTGCGGACGATCGGCGGGTGGTACATGGAGGACCGTGAGGTGACCGTGGATTCCGCCCGGGTGATGGACGCGATCGCCGCGGTGTCCGACCCGCGCTCGGACTTCTACCGCCTGGTCCGCCGGGAGAACCTGCCAGCCGACGAGCTGATGGGCCGGCGGATGGAGACCGGTGTGCTGGCCGTGCTCGCCCAGCTCGAGGCCACCCGCAACTGGTACCGAATCGGGCGGGAGTGGTGGTTCGGCGATGCCCCGGCCACCGAGCTAGGCGAGCGCGAGCGGGAGTTCTTCTCCGCGCGCCGGGGCGGTGGCGTTTAGGGCCTGTCCCGATCAGTTACACACGCCGCAGGGTCCCTCGCCACAGGAGCAGCCGGGCAGGGCGTGAGCCGAGCGCCTCGGCCCCCAGCGGCGAACCCAGTCGAGCGCCGCGGGGTCGGTTCGGTCCGACCCACCACCCGGCCAGTGACGGCGCATCAGCACGGACACCAGGCCGTCGGCCTCGAGGTCGGAACGACTGGAGATCGACTCGACGAGCGCGGCAATGAACGCGTTGGCGGGCTTCTCGTCCATGGGCACGCGTGTTTCTACCGTCCCCGGCGGACGCCCGAACGCGACCTTGAGGGCTGCGGTGTCTCGCCGCCACGGCGAGACACCCACTCAAGCCCCGTACTACCTCAGACGCTCTGGGGTACCTTTCCGACCGCCTCCTGGTAGATCTGCATCTGGCGGGCGATACCCTCGTTGGTGTAACCCTCGCTCACCTGCAGATCCTTGACCACAAGGCTGGCGTCGACAAGGTTGCGAGTGAACTCCTCGTCCTCGCGCAGCGCCGCGAGCTGTTGCGTCGACCCGTTCACCGCGATATAGCCGTTGATGCCGCCGCCGTTGGCTCCCAGCAGCACCACGTCGAAGCTCTCGGTGCGACCGTCCTGCTGCATACGGCCGTGGAGGCCAATGGCCTCGTTGAACACTTCGAGCCCACGCTCCTCCCGTCCCGGAATTGGCGAGCCCCAGCTGATGAACAGCATGCGGTCAGCCATGCCGTCTCCTTCCACTCGCGGTCCGACAGGATGCCGGGCCAGTCAAGGCCACCCTCCCACCCTGCGTGAGCCGATTCAAGTGCCTTGGAGCCGCGGGGCAAATTGCCCTTCGCCCATTGCGGGAGCGGCCAGGGATCCCTGTCTCTGCCCGCGCTCGTCAGGCTCCGGGCGCCCGATAGTCGACCGAGCGCTTCGCGGCCGCGTCGACCTCATCCGGCGTCAGCAGCACCACGGTCCTCACCGACGCTCCTCCACCCGCGTTGACGGTCAGGGCGACGGCCGCGGCGCTCTCATTGTCGGGAAGGTCGACGACCACGTAGGCATCACGGTCGCCAAAGGCGAAGTGAAAGCTCTCGAGTCGTCCCCCAACACTCTCCGCGACCTGAGCCACAGCGTCGCGTCTGCTGGTTCCGCCCGCGCTCTGGACGCCCTTGACGCCGTCCAGCGTGTACGAAGCCTCGAACAGGAACTTGGGCATCAGGACCTCCGGGTCGAGTTGGACGCCAACTCTCCCACCCCCCGCTGCGCGCGTCAACGTTCCCGTCCCTCCCGCGGGTCGCAACCCGCTCCTGGACCGGCCGGCCCTAGAAGAGCTGGTTCTCGCCGGCGAAGATCTCGGACACGGAGTCGTCCAGGAAGATCCGCCGGATGGAGTCGGTGAGGATGTCCGCGCAGGTGAGCTGGCGGATCAGGTCCGGAGCGCCCTCATCGAGGGGCACGGTGTCCGTGACGACGATGCCCGCCAGTGGTGAGTCCGACAGGGTCTGGAAGGCGTCACCGGAGAAGAGGCCGTGGGTGGCGACGGCGTACACGCTGCTCGCGCCCTCGTCGAGCACGGTCTGCGCTGCGGCGGCGAGCGTCCCGCCCGTACCGATGATGTCGTCGACGATCACCGCGGTCCTGTCCTTGACGTCGCCGATCACCCTCCCGATCTCGGCCACCCCCTGGGCCGGGCGCTCCTTCTCCATGAGGGCGTACGGCGCGCCGAGCTTGCGGGCGAAGTTGCGGACCAGCTTCACGCGACCGGCGTCGGGAGCGATGATGACCAGCTCCTCGCCCGCGAGGTGGTCCTGGACGTACTGGCTGAGGATTGGCATGGCGGTCATGTGGTCCACTGTCTTCGAGAAGAAGCCCTGCACCTGCCCGGCGTGGAGGTCCATCGTGACCAGGCGGTCGATGCCGGCCACCTCGAGGAGCTCTGCCACCAGCCGCGCCGAGATCGGCTCGCGAGGAGCGGACTTCTTGTCCTGGCGCGAGTAGCCGTACCAGGGGCAGACGGCGATGATGCGGTGCGCGGAGGAGTGCTTGGCCGCGTGGACCATGAGCAGGAGCTCCATCAGGGCGTCGTTGGCGGTCAGCCCCTCGCGCTCGGATCCGCAGATCGACTGGACGATGAAGAGGTCGGCCCCGCGGATGGATTCGCCGTAGCGGCAGTACACCTCGCCGTCGGGAAAGGTCTTGAGGCCGGCTTCGACGGGCTCGAGGTTGAGGCGGGAGGTGATGCGGGAGCCCAGCTCCTTGCTCGCCCGGCCGGCGGCGACCATGAGGCGCTTCTCGTAGCCGGCGATGATGCTGGTCCCGACTGCCGGCACGGTGGCGGTATCCAGGGCCTTGCTCATTTGGGCTCTTGCCTGTCCTCCACGCGGTCGGCGTAAGACTCGACGTTCTCCTGCTTCGTCCGGGAGATCCCGAGCGCCCCTGCGGGGACGTCGCCGGTGATCACCGAGCCCGCCCCAGTGTACGACCGATCCCCGACGTGCACCGGGGCGACGAGGGAGGTGTGCACCCCCGTACGGGCATCGGAGCCGACGCGGGTCCGATGCTTCTTCCTGCCGTCGTAGTTGGCCGTGATGGTGCTGGCTCCGAGGTTGCTGTTGGGCCCCACGTCGGCGTCGCCCACGTAGGACAGGTGGGGCACCTTGGCGCCCGGACCGAGCTCGGCGTTCTTGACCTCGACGAAGGTCCCCACCTTGGCGCCCTCCCCGACGATGGTGCCCGGCCGCAGGTAGGCGAACGGGCCGACCGTGGCGCCGTCGTGCACCTCGGCCTCGATCAGATAGGCGTGCAGCACCCGCGCGCCGGCGCCGATCGTGGAGTCGGTGACCGTCGCGTGCGGCCCGACCTCGCTTCCCGGCCCCACGCTCGTTGCGCCGAGCAGGCTGGTTCCGGGAGCGACCAGGGTGTCCTCGCCGATCGTGACCCCCGCCTCCACACGCGTGGTCTCGGGCTGGAGGAAGGTGACGCCGGCGCGGGCGTGGTCTCTGAGGATCCGGGACTGGGCGACGTGCTCGGCCTGCATCAGGTCTGCGCGGTCGTTGACGCCCAGGGCGCCGGCGGCGTCATCGGTGAGATGGGTGGCGATGATGTCCCCGCGGCGTCGCAGGATCTCGATCGCGCCGGTGAGGTAGCGCTCCCCGCGTTCGGAGTGGACGGCGTCGAGCGCGTCGACGAGGGCGGCCGGATCGAAGACGTAGGTGCCCAGGTTGACCTCGCGAATGGCCAGGTCCTCCGCGGCAACGCCCTCCGGGTTCTTGGTCTCGACGATGCGCTCCACCTGGCCGTCCTCACCGCGGACCACGCGTCCGTAGCTCCTCGGATCGAGCCGGTCGGTGGTGAGGACCGTGGCGATGGCGGAGCCCTCTTGGTGGGCGCGCATCAGGCCGACCAGGTGCTCGGCCGACACGAGCGGGTGGTCGCCCGAGAGCACGACCACGGGCTGATCGCCCGAGGCCAGCTTAGTCCGCGCGGCGAGCACGGCGGAGCCCGTGCCCTCGCCGTCGGCCTGCTCCACGAGCTCGATGCCTTCGGGCAGCCTGTCGGCTACGCCGTCACCCGGCCTTACCACGCACAGGATGCGGTCCGCGCCCGCTTCGCGGCCTGCGTCGACGACCCACTGGAGCATGGGCTTGCCGCAGACGCGGTGGAGGACCTTGGGGATGTCCGACCGCATGCGCGTACCCCGCCCCGCAGCCATGATGAGGACCGTGAAGGGCTCGGCCATGGAGGCTTGAGCGTACCGGCGATAGGCGCCTTCAGGCGGCTTGGCGGTTTTCTCGGCGTCGCGCTCGCTCTCGAATCGGCGAAGCCGCTTGCGGACGGTGGTAGCGGAGACGCCGTACTTGCGCCCGGCAGCGGCATAGCCCATCGCATCCACGTCGGATCGGAGCTGCTCGCAGCCGGGTTCGTTCACCTTCAGGTGAGACCGGTCATGACGCGATCCGCATTGCCGGGAGCAGTGGCGGTGCCGCTGATAGCGGGGCCTGAAGAGGGCTCCACATCTGGCACAAGGTTTCTCTCGGGAGACGTGCGTTGCGGCCGCAGTGCGTCTCGAGGGTTGCTGCACAGTTCGGGCAGACGATCCGGAGATTCTCGAGCCGGTTGTCGGTCGGAACACCGTTCACATGGTCGAGGATGAGGGAGATCCGATTACCCCCGCCAGACCTCTCCTAGTCCGCACATCTCGCAGCGGCGCTCCTTGAGCCCTTCGTCGAATAACCGCTCCTTGAGGTGAGTCCGTCTGAACTCGGATCCTTCAACCAGGATCTCCGCGAGTGGAGTAGGACCGTTGCCGATGCGTTTCCCACGCCTGGCAGCATGAGCATCGAAGTGGTGGACCGAGATACCCCAGATCTTGATCCACTTCTGGAGGATCCTGCTCGCCCCGCCGGTGGGACACATCCCGAGTCTCCGAAGGGTTTCCGCGTAGAACCTCGATGCCGCGACGGCCTCGCGGGCGTCGGCTTCTTCGTAACGAGGGGTCATACGAACACATGTTCGCAAACGATGCGGACGCCTCGAACTGGGGAGCCAGGACTTGAACCCGGGCCTGGGCAGCCAAAGTGCCCCGTGCTAGCCAGCTACACCACTCCCCAGAGTGAGTTGCCGCGAAGGTACCACCGCCGCCCGGCCGCCCCGGCCGGCGCTACCGGTCCTTGCGCTCGCGCGGCACCCGGCCGCCCTGGGCACCGCGCTCGCGCGCAGGCCCGCCCGGCGGGTGGATGCCCAGCACGCGCATCGCCTTGAGCCCCAGCGACAGCCGCTCCCGGCCGTCGGTTGAGGACACGTCGAGGCCGCTCAGCTCGCGCACGCGCTCAAGCCGGTAACGCACCGTGTGGCGGTGGGTGAAGAGGCGCTCGGCCGTCCGCGCGACGTTTCCGTCCGCCTCGAGAAAGCTCTCGAGCGTGTGCACGAGCTCGGTCTCGTACTGGTCGTCGTAGGCCAGGAGCGGCGCCACGGTCTCGTCGTAGAACCCCTGGAGCTCGCTCGGGTCCTCGCTCATCGCCGGCAGGAGCAGCCGGTAGGCCCCAGTCTCTTCGAACGACAGCTGCGCCACCCCGCGGGCCTCGGCCACATTCGCGGCGAGTAGCGCCTCGAATCCCGCCCGGTGCAGGTCGGCAGGATCGTCGGCATGGCGGCTCACGGCCACGGTCAGCAGGTGGCCGGGCAGGCCTGACTCCAGCTCGCTGTGAACGGCGGCGGCCACCCGCCGGGCCGTGGCCGCGTCGGGACCCGGTGCAACGATCACGAGCTCGCGCGGTGCGCCGTCGCCCTCCGTGACGCCGTGGCGAACGGTCCATCCCGGCGCGGCCAGCGCCGCGAGGGCACCGCGCTCGATCGCCCGGGCACCGCGCTCGGCCACAGTGAGCAACCGGGCGCGCCAGTCTCCCTCCTCGGGGTGCTGAGGCCGGGCTCGCACCACCAGCACGCTCGCGCCCTGCGACAGGTCGCAGCCGAGCTCGCCCGCCCGCGCCGCAACCGTTTCTGCGTCCGCGATCCGGCGGCCGAGCAGGTCGTCCATGAAGTCGACCACCGCCGCCTCGGTCGCCCGCTCGGGCGCCTTCGCGCGCTCCACCTCCAGCCCGATCAGGTTCGACACGAGCCGCAGCAGCGAAGCCGGGGGCGGCTCACTGCGTGCCCGGTAGCGCAGCTCGCCGATGGGCGCGTCCCCAACCACCAGGGCGACGGCCACCGCATCGCTCTCCCCCGCCATCACCGCTCGCTCGTCCTCCGGCGATGCGCACGCCACCGCCAACACGTTGCTTCGCGCGTCGAGCACGATCACGCTTGCGTCCAGCGCATGGGCCGTCGCGCGCGCGACGCTAGGCAGACCGGCACCGGCCTCGACGGCTTCCGACACCTCTCCAAGGGCATCGAGAAAAGAACGCGGCTCAGCGGTCGGCGCGCCGGCCGCGACCGGCTTGCCTGACGCGGACATCCCACCGATCGTACCTACGACCGGGCGGTCCGGCTACGCGTAGCGGTCGTAGCTCCAGACCACCGCCAGGCCGATCACGGCGCCCATTCCGACCAGCGTCGCGAGGATGAACAGCGACAGGAACACGGCCGCGATCCTCTCCCACAGGCGGCCGTAGCAGCGCCACGCGGGCGCGGCGATCAGGGCGACGAAGCACGCCAAGGTCAGCCCCGCCGCCAAGGCGATCGTGATCTGGGTGGTCGACAGGTCGCTCATCGCTCCGCGCCGGCCGTCGCACGCGACGCCGGCTCGCGGTGATTGTTGCGAACGTGGTCGACGATCAGCGCCGTCGTGGCCAGCAGCCCGAAGATCCCCGCGCCGAGTGCCCAGCCGCCCGCCACGTCGGACCAGTAGTGCGCACGCAGGTAGATGCGCGACACGCCGATCGCCGCGGCCACCACCACCGCCCCCGTCAGCACCGTGGCCGTGCCCGCCAGGCCTCGCCCGCGGGTGAGGACCACGGCCATGGCCACCCAGATGGTCGAGTAGGCCGCGTGGCCGCTGGGGAAGGCCGAGTCGCTGGTCGAGACCAACGGCCCCGCGGGCCGCGGGCGGTCGATGGCGGCCTTGATGACGTCCACACTCAGGAATATCAGCAGCGAGCCGAGCAGGAGCAGCCCGGCCTCCACCGGGCGGCGGCGGCTCAGCAGCACCACCACGGTGACCACCAGCAGCGCCGAGACGACGACGAGGGAGCCGAGCTCGGTGACGAACTTGACCACCGACACCACGGTGTCCTGCCTCAGGTTCCCGGCCAGGTCGAACAGCTCGCGATCGAGGGGCGTGAGTCCCGTGTCGCCGGCCAGGATCACCGTGTACAGCCCGCAGACGTAGGCGCCAACCGCGCCGACGGCGACCGCGGTGGTCAGTTCCAGGCCGAGCTCGCCCGGCGTCACGCGGTTCCACAGGAAGCCCAGCTCGGGGCCGAGCACGTCGGCCAGCGGCCGTAGCACACGCCGGTACACCGGCCGGGCGACGGCGAGCAGCGGTCGCACCACGGGGTGGCGCTCATGCGCGGCGAACCAGGCCGCGATCTCCTCGCGCCGGCGGTAGGCCGTCACGATGCCGAACACGATCGCGACGGTGAGCCCGAATCCGAACACCGCCTGGCCGGCGACGTGCGCCACCTGGTCGAACGAGCGCCAGAAGATGTAGCCCAGGCTGCAGAAGACGCCGGTCCACAGGCCCGTGCCCACCACGCTGAAGGGGATGAAGCGCCGGTAGGCCATGCCCGAAGAGCCCGCGATAAACGGGGCCAGGGCACGGACGAGGCCGATGAAGCGTCCGATCAGGATCGTCTTGCCTCCGTGGCGCTCGAAGTACCCGTCCACCTGCTCGAGTCGCTCGTGGGTGATCTTCACCCGCGGGCCGTGCCGTTCCAGGAAGGAGCGCCCCAGCCGCCGCCCGATGAAGAAGCTGGTGGTGTCACCGAGCACCGCCGAGGTCCAGACGATCCCGATCAGCGGCGCGAGCTGGATCTCCCCCTGGCCGGCGATGAATCCGCCGGCGATCACCACCGTCTCCCCGGGGGCCACGAGCCCCACGAACGCACCCGTCTCCAGGAACGCCATCACGCCGACCAGGGCGTAGGTCCAGCTGCCCAGCGCCTTGGCCACGTCGCCGATCACGACCTTCAGGTCCGGAAGCTCGGACAGGAGACCGCTCGCGTAGATGGCGAGGGCAGCGGCGGCGGCGAGGAAGCCGAGCCTGCGCTCGAGGGACATCCGGCTCCATCTCCAGCCGGCCGTCGCGACTAGGCCCACCGCCACCACGGCGGCCGCTATCTGCGCTGGGGACACCGCGCGGGACTGTAGGGACCGGTCAGTCGGAGCGCAGGCTCGTGACCAGCGCTCCGGGGATGCTCGCCGCCGCCGTGCGCGCCCCCTCCCCGGCGGAGAACAGCCCGAAGCATGTCGGTCCCGAGCCGCTCACCAGCGCGCCGAGCGCCCCGGCCTCGCGCAATGCGTCGAGCGCCCCCTCTAGGTCGGGCCGCAGGGCGAGCGCAGCGGCCTGGAGGTCGTTGGCCAGACCATCGGCGAGCCGGTCCGGGCCGGCCCCCGACAGCGTGCGGAGCGGCTCGGGGTCCAGGCGCTCACGCCATCCTTCACGGCGATCGAGCTCGCGGTAGACGTCGGGCGTGGCGAGGCCCTGCGCCTGGGGCACCAGCACGGCGAAGAGCGGGGCAAGCGCCACGGGCTCGACCTCGTCGCCAACGCCCGTGACCAACGCGTGACCCGGCTCCACCTGGCTCGGCACGTCCGAGCCCAGGCCGGCCCCCACCTCCCGCAGGTCGTCGGGCCCGAGCAGGCCGCCGGCCAGGCGGTTGGCCGCGCGTAGTGCGGCCGCCGCGTCGGCGCTACCGCCGCCGAGACCCGCGGCCACCGGGATCCGCTTGACGATCCGCACCTCGAGGGCGGGCAGGGGCGCGCCCGAGGCGTGCCGATAGGCCCCCAGCGCCCGGAGGGCAAGGTTCTCGCCGTCGACGCCCGGGCAGATGACCAGGTCCTCCTTGCCCGGCGCCTCGCGCACCTCGACCTGGTCGGCCAGCTCGATCGAGGCGAACAGCGAGCAGAGCGGGTGCATGCCGTCGGCGCGGGGCCGCCCGACGTGCAGCACGAGGTTGAGCTTGGCCGGGGCGCTCTCGACCACGGCTGCGGTCATCGCGGCGCGAGTCCTGCGAGCGGCTCGTGACCGAGGTCCGCAGCCAGCTCCCGCCACTGCTGCGGCGCGAGCCGCTCCGCGCGCGCATCCTCGGGCAACCCGATTCGCGCCAAAGCCTCCCGGACCGCCTTCCGCAGGCCGTCGGGAGCCCCGGGGGTCAGCGCGAGCGACCCCGAGAGCGCCTTGCGCCGGTGCGCGAAGCCGGCGTGCACCAGGGCGGTGAGCTCGGCGGGCGGCGCAGGGGCGTGACGGCGCAGGGCCACGAGCGCCGAGTCGACGTTCGGGGCGGGATGGAACACCGTCCGCGAGACCCGGCGCAGCAGTCTGACCTCGCAGGCGAGCTGCGCGAGGACCGAGGTGGCCCCGTAGACGCGCCCGCCCGGCGATGCGGCCAGGCGCTCGCCCACTTCGCGCTGGACCATGACCACCCACAGGCTCACCCCGGGCAGCTCCGCCACGGTGCGCAGGAGGACCGTGGCCGCCACGCCGTAGGGCAGGTTGGCCACGACCTTGGTGGGCGCGGGCCGTAGCGACGAGAGGTCGTACCGAACGGCATCCGCGAGGTGCAGCGTGGCGTTGGGAAACGGGTCGAGGGCGTCGCGGAGCGGCGCCTCCAGGTGGCGATCCACCTCGATCACGTGCAGGTGCCCCACGCGCGCGGCCAGGTACTCGGACAGCACGCCGAGCCCTCCGCCCACCTCGAGCACCACGTCCTCGTCCCCTGCCTGCGCGGCCAAGACGATGACCTCGAGCAGGTTGTCGTCGATGAGGAAGTTCTGCCCGAGCTCGCGATTGGGCGTGACCTCGAAGCGGCGAAGCCGGCGCAGGCTGGCCTGCCGCGGCTCGGTCACCACCCGAGCACCCGGGACGCGTTGGCCTCCACCGTGCGCTCGAGCTGCTCGTACGCAACGCCTCGCAGTTCGGCCACCTGCCGGGCGGTGTGGACCACATTGGCCGGCTCGTTGGGGCGTCCCCGAACCGCCTGTGGTGACAGAAACGGGGAATCGGTCTCGACCAGCAGGAGCCCGTCGGGAACCTCGCGCGCGGCGGCCCGGAGGTCCGAAGCGTTGGAGTAGGTGACGTTGCCCGCGAAGGAGCAGAGGTAGCCGCGCTCGACGCATTCCTCGAGCCGAGCGGGCGCGGAGAAGCAGTGGAGGATGACCGCGGCGAGAGAGTCGGCGTGCTCGGCGAGCACGGCGAAGGTGTCCTCCTCCGCCGCGCGGGTGTGGATGGCCACCGGAAGCCCGGTGCGTGCCGCCAGGTCGAGCTGGGCCTGGAAGGCGATCATCTGGTCCACCCGCGGCGCACGGTCGCGGTAGTAGTCGAGACCGGTCTCCCCGATCGCGACGGCGACCGGGTCGGTCGCGGCGACCTCGATCTCCTCCAGGTCGCCCGCGCCGAAGCCGGAGGTCTCGTGCGGGTGGCGCCCGACGACCGCGAACACGACGTCGTGCTCGCGTGAGGCGTCCAGGGCCCGGGTGATCGAGGAGCCGTCCATGCCCACCGTCGCGAGGCGGGTGACCCCGGCCGCGAGTGCGCGCTCGACGAGCTCGCCGTCGGGCGAATCGCAGTGGTCGAGGTGGCAATGCGTATCCACCATGACGAGACCGTGATTACGCCGGCGAGGGCTCGGGCGTCTCGACTCGAGGGAAGAGCTGGCCCAGCTCACCGATCGCGGCCCCGCCAGGATCGGCTCCGAGGCGGGCGCCGGCGATCGAGAGGTCCGGCCTGCCGAGCGCGGCCAGCAGCCGTTCGGAGGAGCCGGGCATGAACGGGTGCAGCAGAACGGACACCACCCGCAGTCCTTCGGCGAGCGCGTACAGCACCTGGTCGAGATGCTCCGCCTGGCTCTCGTCCTTGGCGAGCTTCCACGGCTCCTCGTCCTGCACGAAGCGGTTGAGGCGCTTGACGCGCTGCCACACCTCGTCCAGGGCGCTGCTGGGCTCGACCCGGTCGATCAGCTGGCACACCCGGTCGGCCAGGCCGTCGAATTCCGCCACGAGCGCTTCAGGCGGCTGCGCCTCGGGCACGACCCCCTCCCGGTAACGGCCGACCATCGCGAGCGTGCGGCTCGCGAGGTTGCCCCACTCGTTGGCCAGCTCGGTGTTGTAGCGGTTCTCGAACCCCTCCGGTGAGACCTCCCCGTCCTGTCCGAAGCGAACCTCGCGCAGGGCGTAGTAGCGCAGGGCGTCGGCGCCGTAGGTCTCGGCGACCTGGAACGGCTCGATCACGTTGCCGAGCGACTTGGACATCTTGTGCTCGCCGAGCAGCAGGTATCCGTGGATCGCCACCTGGCGCGGTACCTCGAGGTCGGCGGCCATCAGCAGCGCGGGCCAGATGATGGCGTGGAACTTAAGGATGTCCTTGCCGATCAAGTGCACCGTGGCCGGCCAGTAGCGGTCGGTGAGGTCCTCTCCGTCACGCGCGTAGGAAAGGGCGGTGTAGTAGTTGAGGAGCGCGTCGATCCAGACGTACACGACCTGGCTGTGGTCCCAGGGCACGGGCACGCCCCACTTGAGCCGCGCGCGGCTGAGCGACAGGTCCTTGAGCCCGCGCTGGATGAAGGAGAGCGCCTCGTTGTAGCGGACGCCCGGGATCACGAAGTCGGGCCGCTCGGCGTAGAGGCGCTCGAGCGGCTCCTGGAACGCCGAGAGCCGGAAGAACCAGTTGTCCTCGCGCTCCTTGTCGAGCACGATCAGGTGGATCGGGCAGCGGTGGCCGTCCTCCAGCTCGGATTCGGACTTGAAGTCGGCGCAGCGTGGGCAGTACCAGCCCTCGTAGGTGCCCTCGAACACGTGGCCGTTGTCATGGATCCGCTGTACCACCTCCGCCACCTTGTCCAGGTGCTCGGTGTCGGTGGTGCGGATGAAGAAGTCGTTGGTCACGTCGAGCGCCGCGGCGAGCTCGCGGAAGCGGACGGCGTTGCGGTCCCCGAGCTCACGCGGGGTGATCCCGAGCTTTTCCGCCGCCTGGGCGACCGGCTCGCCGTGCTCGTCGGTCCCGGTCAGGAAGAAGACGTCCTCGCCGCGTTGGCGCATGTGCCGGGCGAGCACGTCGGCCGCGATCGTCGTGTACGCGTGGCCGAGGTGCGGCTCACCGTTGACGTAGTAGATCGGGGTCGTGACGTAGTACGCCATGGGTGGCCGATGCTACTCGCGGGCGTACGGGGCCGGCGGCCCGAAGCCAGGCTGCGCCGGGCGCTCAGAACCTGTCTCAAAACCTAGGCGATGACCGAGCGACCACGACCAGCAGGGCGCCGCACGCGAGCGCAGCCATAGTCGAGGCTATGGCGAGCATCGTGGGTGGCGATCCTGCGAGGGGGATGGCCGCCCTCGGGCCCGCGGAGGGTTCTGAGAAAGATTCCCAAAGCGGGACGCGACGGGCAACCGCGCCATGCTGCGGCGTACGGGCGGGGCGGCACGAGCGGGGCGTCCACGGAGCGCCACCAACGCCGCCGCCGCCGCAAGTCCGAGGCCTCCGGCGAGCAGCCCCAGGTCGGGGCCGGCGATCCAGGGTAAGGCGGGGCGAGGTTCGCCGTGCGGGACCGTCCGGGGAGGGGCTGCGGGCGCCGGGGCAGCGCCCAGGCCGACCGCCGGCTCGGAGCGCGGGACGGAGACCGGCACCGCCGCCAGAGGAGCCGGCCGGTACGGGATGGCGGCCGGCCTTCCGGGCGGCGGGGACGCCGGGACGGCAACGGGAGCAGGAATCCGAGCCGGCGGCATGGACCGCGGGGCCGGATCTCCAGGGAGCAGCACGAGCGGGTCCAGATAGCCGTGGCGGCTGGCGGCCCTCCGCACGCCGAAGTGCAGGTGCGGCGCCGCGGCCGAGCGCCGGCCGGTGGAGCCGACCGTGCCGAGGGTCTGCCCCACCGCGACCCTCTCACCCGCGCGGACGACGACGGCGGAGAGATGCAGGTAGGCCGTGTCGAAGCGCCGGTCGGCGGTTCGTACGGCGACCGTGAGCCCGGACGACCCGGCCATGCCGGCGTACCGGACCACCCCCGCGGCCGCCGCCGTGACGCGCGTGCCGGGGGAGCCGGCGATGTCGATGCCCCGGTGCTGGCCGGGAGCGTAGGGGTCCGCGCCCAGGCGGAAGGGAGTGATCACCCGACCCGGCACCGGCCACGACCAATCGGCGCCGGCGGAGGGCGCCACCGCCAGCGAGACCGCGAGGAGAGCCACGACGAGAGGCGGGAGGACGAGCATGTCTCGACCGTACGGCCCGCGGACCGGAACGGGGTACGCCGTGACCGTCCCGTGTGTGCTGTTGGCGGTCCCGTGTGAGAAGTTCGCCGAGAGGTCGCAATCGGGTGCCATTCCGTGGCACCGGCCTCCCGTCCTACTCCTCGGTCAGGCGCCGGTACAGCGCATTGGCGCTTCCGCCCGTCAACTCGGCCACGACCGCGGCCGCCTTACGGGGTCGCGCACCCGCGTCGACCAACCGGCGCAGTGCGTCGACCGCTCCGGGCTCCAGCCCCTCGGCCGGTGGGTCGACCGGGCCCAGCACCAGCACCACCTCGCCCCTGGGCGGCGCGCCCTCATAGCGTTCCGCCAGCTCCGCCGCCATGCCGCGCACCACCTCCTCGTGCGCCTTGGTCAGCTCGCGGCACACCGCCACCCGGCGCTCGGGGTCCAGCTCGGCCACCACGGCCAGCGTGGCCGGCAGCCGCCGCGGGGACTCGAAGGCGACCAGCGTCGCGCCCGGCTCCCCGAGCACCGCGCGAAGGTCGCCCTTGCGCCGGGGAAGAAAGCCCTGAAAGCGCCACTCATCCGTCGGAAGCCCGGAGGCCACCAGCGCGGTAATGGCGGCCGATGGACCGGGCAGCACCTCCACGGGCAGCCCGGCCGACACGCAGGCCCGCAGCAGCAGGAAGCCCGGATCGGAGACGAGCGGCATCCCGGCGTCCGAGACCAGCGCGACGGTGTCCCCCTGGCGCATCCGGTGCACCAACTCGTCGGCCCGCGCCCGCTCGTTGTGCTCGTGGTAGGAGACCAGGCGCGCTCGCACCCCGTAACGGTCGAGAAGAACTCGTGTGCGCCGCGTGTCCTCGCAGGCGACCACGTCGGCCTCGCGCAAGGCGGCGAGCACCCGCAGAGTCACGTCCTCCAGGTTCCCGATCGGGGTGGGGCACACCACGAGCCGGCCGCTCATCGGGGACCGCCGTCGAGCGCGAGCACCGCTGCGCCGAGCATCCCCGACTCGGCTCCGAAGTGGGCGGGCACGATCCGCACGACCTCGCGCGCCGGGGGCAATGCGCGAGCGGACACCACCTCCCGCGCGGGTTGCAGCAACAGCTCACCCGCAGCGATCGCGCCTCCCCCCACCACGATGACCTCCGGATTGAGCGCGTTGACCAAACTCACCAACCCGGCGCCCAGGCGACGCCCGATCTCGGCCAGCGCCTCCCGCGCGGCCGGGTCGCCGTCGTGGGCCAGCTCCGTGACGATGGCCCCCGTGATCTCCTGCCCGGTCGCGAGTCTGTGCCCGAGCGCCGATTCGGGCCGCTCGCCGGCCAGCCGCTCCCCCTCGCGCCCGATCGCGCTGCCAGAGGCGAGCACCTCCAGACAGCCTCGTCCCGGGCATGCTCCCTGGCAGTCCGGGCCGTGATGGTCGAGCACCATGTGCCCGAGCTCGGCCCCCACGCCCGTTGCGCCGCGGTAGATGCGGCCGTCGAAGAGAAGCCCACCACCGATGCCGGTGCCCAGCAGCACCATGGCAGCGTGGCGGACGTCGTGCGCCGCGCCGCCGCGGTGCTCGGCGAGCAGGGCCACGTTGGCGTCGTTGTCCACGTGGACCGGCAGGCCCAGGCGCTCGCTCATCAGGTCGCGGAACGGGACGCCCTCGAGCGGCAGGTGCGTGGACCACCGGCTGGTGCCCGTGTCCTGGTCGACGAGCGCGGGGATGCCGAACCCCACCGCCTCCACGTCCGGGGCCGCGCTGCGGATCTCCTCGACGGCCTCGACGAAGATCTCCAGCGTCTCGGATACGTCGTCGCCACGCCACGTTCGATGCACCCGGTGATGCACCACGAGGTGCTCGTCGACGACCCCGCCGAGCAGCTTGGTGCCCCCTGCGTCCACGCCGATGACGCGTCTGGGCGGCATGGCCGGACGATATACAGGGTCCTGTGAATGACCCTAACCCAGGCTCGCCCGGTCCTGACCCGGGGCCTCCCGAGTACAACGTCTACCGCTCGCGCCGCCGGCCCGCGGGGCGAGCCGGTGGAGGCGACCTGGACTCGCTGCGCCGCCGGCTGGCCCGTTTTCGCCAGCGCAAGCCCGGCGAGCCCGGCGAGCCGCGTGAGCGCCGGGGCATCACGCCCGGGCGGGTGGTCAAGTGGATTGCGCTCGCGCTAGCGGGCTGGATCCTGCTGTCGCTCGTCCTCTTCTTCCTCAGCGCGCAGACCGAGGAGGGTGTCTCCGAGGACGCGGAGCGAGCCCTCTCCAGCGGCGGCAACATCCTCACCGGCAGCACGATCCTCGTGATCGGATCCGACGCGCGCACCGGCGACTCGATCGACGAGTCCCAGGCCGGCCCCTCCCGCGCGGACACCCTCATGCTGGTGCACGCGGCCTTCGGGAGCGTGCGCAAGCTGTCGATCCCGCGTGACTCCGAGGCTCAGATCCCCGGGCACGGAACCGCGAAGATCAACGCGGCCTACGCGCTCGGCGGTCCCGCGCTGATGATCGAAACAGTCGAGAGCTTCCTCGGCAACGGGGTGGAGGTCAACCACCTGATCGAGGTCGACTTCGCCGGGTTCCCCAAGTTCATCGACGCGCTGGGCGGGGTGACCGTGGACGTGGAGCGCCGCATCTGCTCCCCGCCGTTCGACAACTTCTGGAAGGGCCTGCGCTTCCGCAAGGGCGAGCGGCACCTAAACGGCCGGCGCGCGCTCGGGTACGCCCGGATCAGGAAGAACGACTGCGCGCCGAACGAGACCGACATCGACCGCGCCGAGCGCCAGCAGCAGGTGATCTCGGGGATCAAGGACCAGCTGACCTCGCCCGCGGCCTTCGTCCGCATGCCGTGGGCCGCGTGGCGGGCCCCGCGGGCGGTGAGGACTGACCTCAAGGGCCCAGGTCTGCTGGGGCTGGCGACCGACGCTGCCGCCGGCACCTCCGAGGACCTCAACGTGCTGGAGCCGTCGTGCCTGGACTGCGGCGTGGACGGCAGCCTCAAGGTGTCCGACGGCGCGAAGGCGGACGCGGTGAGGAAGTTGAACGGGGACTAATCCGAGGACGACGACGAGGCTTTAGCCGAGGAGTCCGACTTGGAAGACGAGTTTGACTTGGACGACGACGAGGAGTCTGAGCCTTTGGACGAGTCGGACTCGCCACCACCCTCCGCGGCGGCCTTCTTCTTGCCGTAGTCGGTGGTGTAGAAGCCCGAGCCCTTGAAATGCACGGCGACGGGATGGAACACACGCTGGACGGACGCGCCGCAGACGGTGCAGGAGGTGAGCGGATCGTCGCTCATACGCTGCGTTTGCTCGAAGGTGTGCCCCTTCTTGCAGCGATATTCGTAGATGGGCATGGCACTCCGAGTATAGGAGTGCCACTACCCGCGTCAGTCCGAAGAGAGCGCTGCCGCCATGAGCGGGATCGCCTGCTCACGCATTGTCAAATCCGTGGTTTCGAAGCTGTCATCCAGGGCAGTCGAAAAGAAAACCCCCGGCGGGGCATCCGCCGGCCACCTACGACGGGAGAGACATGGCGGACGAAGAGAGGCAGGCCACGCGGGGCTCGTCGGTCGCGAAGCGGGGCTCGGGCGCCTCGGCATCGCTCGAGTCGGAGCGAGGCGCGACTAGCATTGCCGACATAGTGGTCACCAAGGTTGCCGGAATCGCCGCGCGGGAGGTGCCCGGCGTGCACGATCTCGGCGGAGGGACCGCCCGGGCCCTCGGCTCCGTCACCCAGCGCGTGGGCATCGGAGACGAGCGTTCGCAGGGAGTGTCGGTCGAGGTGGGCGAGAAGGAAGCGGCCGTCGACCTCACGATCGTGGTCGAGTACGGAGAGTCGATCCCCGAGGTCTCGCAGGCCATTCGCGACAACGTGATCAAGCGCATCGAGGGGATCACGGGGCTGACGGCGACCGAGGTGAACATCGCCGTCAACGACCTGCACTTCCCCGGCGACGATGAGCCCGACACCCCACCGCCCGCTCCGCGCGTCGAGTAGCCGGGCGCGGACCGTGTCGGTAGGGCAACGTGGCCTGGTCACGCCGCGCGTCGAGCTCGCGCGCGTCGCGCTCGAGGCCGCGGTCGGCGCGGACGGGGTGGCGGCGGGCAACCCCGGCCCGAGCGGGCAGTACGTGACCCGCTACGGCGGCGCCCCCCTCGCCGGGGTCGTGTCCGTGGCACAGGGGGACGGGCGGTTCCGCGTCGACCTCTTCCTCACGGCCGAGCTGGTGCCGCTGCGCGAGCTGGGCGAGCGCGTGGCGCGCGCGGTCGGGGAGGCGGCCGCGGCCGCCGGGCTGGGCGAGCGGCTCGGGACAGTGAGCGTGAGCTTTCTCGACGTCGAGCATCCGCTCGGGTGGGTTTCGTGATCCTGCTGCGCGCTCTCGTGCGCCTGCTCGGGTTTCTCATGCTGGTGGTCTTGGCGGTCGCCGGGCTGGCGCTCGCCGCCTTCTCGATCCAGGATGGCGAGTCCGGCCTCAGCCTCCCGGCGCTTGCCGATGCCCTGAGACTGCACGACCTGAGCGACAGCGTCGATAGCTCGCTCTCGGCGCTGGAACGCTCCGGTTCGCCGGATTTGGTGTCCCTCCTGATCGGGCTTGGCCTGATGGCCCTCGGGGTGCTGCTGGCGGCGGGCGTGTTCGTGCCCGCCCGCGAGCGGTTGGTGAGCCTCGAATCGGAAGAGGGGCGACTGGCTGCGCGTCGCCGTCCGCTTGCGCAGGTGGCGCGCGCCCTGGCGGAACGCGGCGAGGGCGTCACGACAGCAAAGACCAAGGTCAGGCCGGGGCGCCGGCGCGGCGGCAAGGTCAAGGTGCGCGCCGACCACACCCGGATGACCGCGCCCGGGGCGGCCAAGGAGCGCGTCGAGCGCGAGCTGTTGCCGCTCTCCGACGGCTTCGGACTCAAGCCGGAGGTGCGCACGCGCCCGGCCGACCGTGGCTCGAGGGTGCAGTAGTGCTGCGCCAACGCCTGCGCAGCCGCGCCTCGCCGTTTGCCTTCGTCGCTCGGGCGCTCGTGGTGCTCTTGGCCCTCGCTCTCCTGTGGGCCGGCGTCGTGATCGCGCTGCTGGCTCTGAAGGTCGGAGAGGACGCGGTCGACTCGATCAGCGGGTATCGAGCCGCGTTCGACTATCTCGCCGGCCTCGAGCCCGAGGACGTGAACGGCGGCGCGACACGAGCGATCGTGGCCGGCGCCGGCGTTCTCGCGTTTCTGCTCTTCGGATATCTGGCGCAGCGGGAACTCCCGAAACCCTCCCTCGGGCGCCAAGACTTGGAGCTTTCGGACGACGGCAGCCTGACCGTGGAACCGCGCGCGATCGAGCGCTTGGCCGAGACCGCGGCCCAGCGCAATCAGGGCGTGGCCGACGCCACGGGACGCTACGCCACCGGCGAGCTGGTCGTGGGGGTGGCCGTCCGCCGCGCTCGCGACGCGGCCGAGATCCTCGGCGACGTGCAGTCGTCTGTGCACGACGCGCTCAGGCGCCACGGGCTGCCCGAGATGCCGGTCAGCGTAGTCCTCACCGGATATGAACCGAAGACCAAAAGGGAGCTCAACTGATGAACCAAAAGCAATTCCTCGCCCTGCTCGGCTTCGCCTTCGTGGTCGCCTGGCTTTCGTTCAACTTCGGCTACGCGCTGCTGTGTCTGTTGGGCGCGGGCCTCTTCTACGGCGCCGGCGCGTTCCTGCAGGGCGAGTTGGACCTGGGCGACGTCCAGGACCGATTCACCTCGCGGCAGGGGGCCCGTCCTCCCGCCCCCGTCCCACGCGCCGGCCCGCGTGTCAGGTAGCGACTGAGTACCCCGACCGCGTCCCGGTCGTGACGGCACGGTCTCGTGCAATCCCTCACCGACCCGCCATCGGCGCCGATACCCTGGCTGGTCGTGACCGACGCCGTGACCATGGACAAGATCGTCGCCCTCTGTAAGCGGCGCGGCTTCATCTTCCAGTCCTCCGAGATCTACGGCGGGCTGGCGTCGACCTACGACTACGGCCACTACGGCGTGCTCCTGAAGGGCAACGTGAAGGCGGAATGGTGGCGAGCGGTCGTTCAGGAGCGCGACGACATGGTGGCCCTGGACGCGGCCATCCTCATGCACCCGCGCACCTGGGAGGCCTCCGGTCACCTGGAGGGCTTCACGGACCCGCTCGTTCAGTGTCTCGGCGACTGCAAGAAGCGCTGGCGCGAGGACCATCTGCGCGAGGCCCAGCCCGAGGGCGAGCTGCGCTGCCCGCAGTGCGGCGGGGAGCTGTCCGCGCCGCGGCAGTTCAACCTCATGTTCGAGACGCACATGGGGCCCGTGGCCGAGGAGGGCTCCGTCGTCTACCTGCGCCCCGAGACCGCTCAGGGAATCTTCGTGAACTTCAAGAACGTGCTCCAGTTCGCGCGCAAGAAGCCCCCGTTTGGCATCGCCCAGGTGGGCAAGGCGTTCCGCAATGAGATCACCCCCGGCAACTTCATCTTCCGCACGCGCGAGTTCGAGCAGATGGAGATCGAGTTCTTCGTCCCTCCCGCCGAGGCGACCGACTGGCACGAACGCTGGATGGCGGACCGCATGCGCTGGTACACCGACCTCGGCATCCGCGCCGACCACCTCCAGCTGCGAGCGCACGGCAGCGACGAGCTGTCCCACTACTCGAGCGGCACGTCAGATATCGAGTACCTGTTCCCGATGGGCTGGTCCGAGCTGGAGGGGATCGCCAACCGCGGCGACTTCGACCTCTCCCGCCACGCCGAATACTCGGGCGAGAAGATCGAGTACGTGGACACCGCCACGGGGGACCGCTACGTGCCGCACGTGATCGAGCCCTCCGCCGGCGCCGACCGGGGCACCCTGGCCTTCCTGGTAGACGCCTACGACGAGGAGGAGGTCGAGGGCCGCGAGCGCGTGGTGGTCCGCCTGCACCCGCGGCTGGCGCCGGTGAAGGTTGCGGTGCTGCCCCTGGTCAACAAGGACGGGCAGCCCGAGCGGGCCCGGGCCATCTACGAGGATCTTCGCTCGCGCATGCCGTCCGAGTTCGACACCGGGGGCTCGATCGGCAAGCGCTACCGCCGCCAGGACGAGATCGGCACGCCCTGGGGCGTGACCGTCGACCATCAGACGATGGATGACGGCACGGTGACCCTTCGCGACCGCGACACCCTGGAGCAGGTGCGCATCGCCGAGGGTGAGCTCGCCGCCGAGCTGGTGCGGCGACTGGCCGCGCCGTGGCAGTCCCCCAAGCTCGGCTGACCGAGCCGTCCGCTTGAAGCGGGCCCGACGCTGGCACGTAGTGTCGCTCCGCGCCCATGATCGACGTCGACACCGAGTCGTTCCTCGTCATCGTCGTGGCGGGGGCCGTCGCCGCCCTGGCCGCCGGGTTCATCGCCCCGCGGCTGACCCTCCCCGTCGTGGTCCTGGAGATCGTGCTCGGGATCGTGGTCGGGCCGGAGCTGCTCGACCTGGTCCGGCCCGACGAGTTCATCGAGTTCTTCTCGAGCCTCGGCCTGGGCATGCTCTTCTGCTTCGCGGGCTACGAGATCGACTTCGACCGCATCCGCGGCACCCGCTCAAGCTGGCCGCTGGTCGGCGCGGCGATCCTCTCGACGACGATCTTCCCGCTGATTGGGCTGCGCGTGCGGGCCGGCCAGGCCTGAGGCTCAGCCGGCGCCGAGCAGCCGCCGTGCGGTGAGCACGCCGAGCTCGAAGGCGGCCTCGCGATCCCAATCGGAATCGGAGATCACCTGGATGCCGAAGCCGTCACCGAGCGAGAAGAGGATCGACGCCACGGCCTCGGGGTCAGCCTCGAGGGCGATGACCCCCTCGCTCTCCTTCTCACGGAGCCCGTCGGCCAGGGTGGCACGCCAGGTGCGATACAGCTCGGCCATCTCGGCGCGGATCTCCTCGGAGTGCTTGGACGCGCTCAGCATCTCGTAGACGAGCGACTGGTTGGCGAGCTCGTCCTCGATGAACTCCTCCAGCCCCACGACCAGCGCCGAGACGATCTCCTCGGCCGTGGCGGCGTCAGCCACCCGCCCGCGCATGACCTGGGTCCGCACCTCGCAGTCCTGGCGCACGACCTCCACCAGCAGGCGTTCCTTCGAGCCGAAGTAGTAGTGGAGGAGACCGCGCGACACGCCGGCCTCGCGAGCCACGTGATCGAACGTGGAACCCGCCGCGCCGCGACGTCCGACGCTGGCTCGCATGGCCGCGATGATCCGCTGGGCCTTGTCTGACTCGAGCCTGCGGGGGGTGTCCACCGAAGCTGCCACCGATGGCAGTCTAGTTGGACGGCCAGCCGGGAGTGCAGGCCCATTCCCCAAAGAGAAGGGGCGCCGATGGCGCCCCTTCTTGATGCTTGGCTCAACCGGCCGGGCGTCAGGTGGTGCCGACGGGCTGTCCCGGTATGGAGCTCGCGTTGGTCGACGGCTCCGGGGTGGTGGTCGAGGTGTACTCGAACTCCTCCTCGGCACCGAACAGCGCGTCGAGGACCTTCTTGCGGAGACCCTCGCTGAGCGCCAGGGCCAAGACCCCGCCGACGAGGCCGAGCACGAGCAGCTTGCCCTTACGGCCACTCTTGCGCTTCTTGCCGCCGCGCAAGGCGTCCGTCGCCTCGCGTAGAGACGCCGCGGCGTCGCTCAGGTCGCGCTGGACCTTCTTGTCCTCAAGGGCCTTGGTCGGGCCCTTGCCGTTGATGCGGGTGTACGCCTTCTTGGCCGACTTGTAGGCCGTGCGCAGGTTGTCGCGCAGGTCCTCGTCATCGATCAGGCGCTGGACGTAAGCGTTCGAGCGGACCGCCTGGCCCGCCGCCACCGCCCCGGCGCCAGCTTTTGCAGCCCCTTTTCGTGATGCCATTGCTCTCCTCGAATCCGCTTGGCTGCACACACTGTACCCGGCATTCGTCCCCCACAACATCACCGACGATCAAGTTGCGGTCCGTGCGCGGCGACGCGGGCGCTCGAGAGCGGACTCGAGCACCTCGCTGACGTCGTCGACGAGCACGAACTTCATGCGCTTTCTCAGGTGCTCGGGGACGTCGTCTATGTCCGCCTCATTGCGCCGGGGGACGATCAGCCGCTTGATGTCGGCGCGCTGCGCGGCCAGCGCCTTCTCCTTCAGCCCCCCTATGGGCAGCACCTTGCCGGTCAGTGTGATCTCGCCCGTCATGGCGGTGTCCGAACGCACCGGCCGGCCTGTGATCTGAGACGCGATGGCCGTCGCCATCGTGATCCCGGCGCTCGGGCCGTCCTTGGGGATCGCCCCGGCGGGCACGTGCACGTGAAGGTCGTGGGTGCGAAACCAGTCGTCGGCCCTGGCCCCGTTGGCCACCACGCTCGACGTCTTGATGTAGGAAAGCGCGGCCGCGGCCGACTCCTTCATCACGTCGCCGAGCTGCCCGGTGATCTGCAGCTTCCCGTCCCCGGGAAACGCTGTGGCCTCGACAAACAGCACATCTCCGCCCACCGGCGTCCACGCCAGGCCGGTGGCCACGCCGGGCTCGTTCGTGCGGCGAGCGGTCTCGGGCAGGTGGCGCCGCCGCCCGAGCAGCTCGGTTACCTGCGGGGGGCGGATCGTGCGCTTGGAGCGGCGCGTGCCCTCGGCGAACTCCCGCGCCACCTTGCGGCAGACCGAGCCGATCTCGCGCTCCAGCCCCCGGACCCCGGCCTCGTGCGTGTAGCCCTCGATGATCGCGTCGAGGGCGGCGTCGGTGAACTCGACCTTGGACCGGCCCACGCCGTTGCGCTCCATCTGCCGCGGCAGCAGGTAGCGCTTGGCGATCTCGCGCTTCTCCTCGTGGGTGTAGCCCGACAGCTCGATCAGCTCCATCCGGTCGCGCAGGGCCGGGGGGATCGGGTCGAGCTGGTTCGCCGTACAGATGAAGAAGACGTGCGAGAGGTCGAACGGCAGGTCCAGGTAGTGGTCGCGGAAGCTGAAGTTCTGCTCGGGGTCCAGCACCTCGAGCATCGCGCTGGCGGGGTCCCCGCGATAGTCCGTGCCCATCTTGTCGATCTCGTCGATCATCAGCACCGGGTTGCTGGTGCCCGCGTCGCGCATCGCGCGGAGGATCGTGCCGGGCATCGCCCCGACGTAGGTGCGGCGGTGTCCACGGATCTCGGACTCGTCGCGTACGCCGCCCACGGAGATCCGCTGGAAGGAGCGGCCCATCGCGGCGGCGATCGACTTCCCGAGCGAGGTCTTGCCCACGCCGGGAGGGCCGATGAAACAGAGGATCGACGAGCGTGCATCGGGCTTGAGCTTTCTCACGGCCAGGAACTCGAGGATGCGGTCCTTGACGTTCTCCATGTCGTAGTGGTCCCGATCGAGCGTGGTGCGCGCATGTCCGAGGTCCAGGCTGTCCTCGCTCGAGCGTGACCAGGGCAGGATCGCCAGCCACTCCAGGTAGGTGCGGATCACGCCGTGCTCGGCGGCCTGCGGGGGCAGGCGCCCGAACCGCTGCAGCTCTCGCTCGGCCTGCTTCCACGCCTCCTCGGACAGGCCCGCGTTCTCCAGCTGCTCCCGCAGCTCGGCCGCCTCGGCCTGCTGCTCGTCCACCTCGCCGAGCTCCTCCTGGATGGCCTTGAGCTGCTGGCGGAGCCAGTACTCGCGCTGTCCCTTGTCCATCTCCGACTGCACCTGGGTCTGGATCCGGGTGCCGATCTCGACCAGCTCGAGCTCGCGGGCCAGGATCTCCGACAGCATCCTCAGCCGCCGAGCCACGTCGCGCTCCTCCAGGAGCTGCTGCTTCTCGTCGGTCCGGATGCGCAGAGAGCCCGCGATCATGTGCGCCAGCTCCGCCGGGTCGTCCAGGTTGGCCACGGCCACCTGGAGCTCCTCCGGCAGGTAGGGGACCTCCTCGATGATCCGGGAGAACGTGTTCTGGACGTTGCGGTGCAGCGCCTCGAGCTCGGGGGACGGGACCAGCTCGTCCGGCGCCTCCGCGATCCGCGCGACCAGGTAGGGATCGGTGGTCACGAACTCCTCGATCTCGACCCGCTGCGCGGCGTGGACGAGAATCCGCAGCGTCCCGTCGGGCACCTTGAGCATGCGTGAGACCACTCCGGCCACCCCCACGCGGAATAGGCCGTCGGGCTCGGGCTCCTCGTCCTCAGGGTCCCTGGAGGCCACCATGGCGAGCATCCGGTTGCCGCCCAGAACGTCGTTGACCAGGGCGATCGACCGCTCTTGGCCGATGGCCAGCGGGGTCAGGGTCTCGGGGAAGGGAACGCTGTCGCGGAGAGGAAGGATCGGCAGCTCGTTGGGCAGGCTGGCGCGGACGACGGCATGGGCGGCCTCGCCGTCCGCCGACGGGATGTGGATGCTCACTCCGGCTCGCCCTCTGCAATCGGCACGCGACGAATCGTCGCGTCCGGGCGAGCGAGCGGGATCTCCACCTCGAGGATCCCGTCGTCGTAGCTCGCGCGGGCCTCCTCGGCCGCGACCTCGGCGCCGAGCTCGACCAGGCGGCGAAACGGGCCGTGCTCGATCTCGATCTGCTGGTAGAGGCGTCCCTCGGCCTGACCTGGGCGGCGCTCTCCGGCGATGAGCAGCTGGCGCCCGCGGATCTCCAGGGCCACGTCGGAGATGGCAATGCCGGCCAGATCGGCCTTGACGACCGCACGGGGCGGGTTGTCAACATAGAAGACGTCCACCGGCGGCGAGAAGCCCTGGCCTCGCAGCCCCGTCTGGCGCTCGAAGACGTCGCCGAAGAGCTCGTCGATCTCGCGCCGCATGCGTTCGAAGTTGGTGAACAGGTCACGCGATGAGGGCACGGCCGACGAGGATACGCCGTCGAACGCGCGAGGAGGCCGGCTCAGACCTCGTAGACGGCGCCCTCGACGGCCACCTCCACCGGGCCGCCGAAGCTGGCCGCCGCCTGGTCCCGCGCCCACCCGGCGTCGAGCTCGTCCGAGATGTGCACCAGGACCAGCCTCGCCGCCCCCGCGACGCGCGCGTGCTCGCCGGCCTCAGACGGGGTCAGGTGACCCCGCAGGCCGTCGCGCTCCGGCCGGGGCAGCGTGGCCTCCATGAGGATCAGGTCGGCGTCGCGGGCGAACCCGGCCAGCGCCTGGGTGGGCCGCGAGTCGGCGCCGTAGACGAGGCATCCGGGACCGGTTGTCGACTGCAGGCGGATTGCGAAGGTCTCCGTATAGTGCGGCACGGCCTGGAAGGTGAGCCCGAGCGACCCCACCGCGAGCTCCGCTGCGGGCTCGTACTCCCGAAGGTCGAAGGCCTTCTCGATCAGGTCCTCGTTGCCCCAGGAGCCCACCACCCGGCGAAAGGTCTCGCGTGAGCCGGGCGGGACGTGGAGAGCCGGCCGAGCCGGGTGATCGGTGCCCGGCCACGGGGGCACGGGCACGGGCTGCTGGCGCGGGGCGTAGGTGAGCGCGTACGAGAACGGCACCAGGTCGAGAAAGTGATCCGCGTGCAGGTGAGAGATCACCACCGCGTCCACGTCGACGTAGTCCATGCAGGCCCGGAGCTTGCCGAACACCCCGTTTCCACAGTCCATCAATAGCCGGACGCCGCCGTCCTCGACGAGATAGCCCGAGCATGCGCCGCCCGCGTCCTGCCAGGACGGGGACTTGCCCAGCACCGTGAGCCGCATGTAGCGACTCTAAGCGGTTCGCACCTCTAGGTGCTGGGCTGCGGAAATGCGTAGGCCGAGGTGGTGCGCTCGGCGCGAAAGACGAACGCCAGCTGACGCTCGGGGGCGAGTCCACGGTCGGCCGGTCTGAAGGTGGTGCACGCCTTGTCGAGCCCGAGCGCGCAGAGCATGTTCTGGTGAAAGAAGCAGTCTTCGCAGGTGGCGGGCTTGGTCCTGGCTTTCGGCACGGGGCGGGATGGTGCAGCACGCCGGCCGCGTTGACCAGGCCCAGTTCCGCAAATCGGGGAGATTTCGCGCGGCCGCAATTTCCAGGCTCTTCGGGGGGCCGCCCGCTGGTTGCGGGTTTTCGGCGGCGCCGACATGGGCCCGGCCGCACGGCCGGCCGTATCGGTATCGGAAAGGATGCAGCACCAGTGGAGGTCGACTGATCATGGAGCTGGTCGCCGGAGCCACCGGATACATCGGATCGCGCCTGCTGCGCCGCCTGGCCGCGGACGGGCGGGCCGCGCGCGCACTCGCCCGCCACCCCGGACGGGTCGAGGACCTGCCCGGAATCGAGCCGGTGGGCGGCGACCTCCTGGACGGCGGCGGCCTGGGCGCCGCGCTGGACGGCTGCTCGGTCGCCTACTACCTCGTCCACTCGATGGAGCCGTCGGGCAACGGCGACGGCTTCGCGGACCGCGACCGCCGCGCCGCCGAGCGCTTCGCCGCCGAGGCCGCGCGGGCCGGAGTGCGGCGCGTGGTCTACCTGGGCGGGATCGTGCCGAGCGGACGCCCCTCCCCCCACCTCGCCTCCCGCCTCGAGGTGGAGGAGATCCTGCTGGCCGCCCTGCCGGAGTCGACGGCACTGCGCGCCTCGATCGTCGTCGGCGCCGGCTCCTCCTCGTTTCGCGTGCTCGTGCGGCTGGTGGAGCGCCTGCGGGTGCTGCCGATGCCGGGCTGGCGCACCAACCGCACGCAGCCGATCGACGAGCGCGACGTGATCGAGTTCCTCGCCCGGACGCCGGAGGTCATCGCGGCCGAGGGCCGTTCCCTGGACGTGTGCGGTCCCGACGTGGTCACCTACGGCGAACTGGTGGAGGGAATAGCGGAGTGGATGGGAGTGGGGCGCATGCCGGTCGGGCTGCGCCCGTCGCTCACTCCGCCGGCCAGCGCGGTGGTCGCGGCCGTCAGCGGTCAGCCCTTGGAGCTGGTCCGGCCCCTGATGGAGAGCCTCGAGTCCGACGTGCTCCCGCGGGACCCGGACGAGGCGGCACGGATGTACGGGATCCGGCCGCGCTCCTTCGCGCGCGCCGTGGAGCATGCCCTGGGCGAATGGGAGTCCACCGAGCGGCTGGCCGCCCGGTGAGGGTGCAGCGGCAGGTGAGGGTAAAGGCCCCGGCCGAGCGCCTCTACGACGTGGTGATGGACCCCTCTCGGCTGGAGGACTGGGTGACCATCCACAGGAGCTTGGAGGGTCCAGCCCCGGAGCGCCTGCGCGCCGGATCGAAGCTCACGCAATGCCTCAGACTCGGTGGGCGAACCTTCAAGGTGCGTTGGACGGTGGTGGAGAACGACCCGTGCCGGCGGGTGGTGTGGGAAGGCCGCGGGCCGGTGGCCTCACGCGCGAAGGTGGAGTACGGCTTCGACGAGGCGGACGGAGGTACCGATTTCTCCTACCTCAACGAGTACGAGCTCCCCGGCGGAGCACTCGGCCGGCTGGCCGGCCGGGCGGTCGAGAGAATGACCGTGCGCGAACTGGACGGCTCGCTCAGGAAGCTACGAGCCCTGGTGGAGTAGGAAAACCTGCCGGTCGCAGCTGTTTGCGCTAATTTCTGTCACATGACAGATTTTCTTGACGAGAAGCGAAGTGAGATCGAGAGCCGCCTGAAAGAGCTCAAGCCGCTCGTGGACGAGTACCACCGGCTGGAGAAGGCATCGGCGGCCCTGGCCGGGGTCGCCCCCGCCGCGGCGCGGCGTCGGTCACGCCGCCGGCCCGCGTCTCGAGCAGGACGCACCGGCCGCGGCCGCCCCCGTGGCAGCGGCGCACGCGCCAAGCAGGCTCTGGATCTCGTGCGCGCCCGCCCCGGAATCACGATCGCGGAGCTGGCCGCCGCGATGGGAATCAAGGCCAACTACCTCTACCGCGTGATGCCTACCCTGGCCTCTGACGGTCAGGTCAAGAAGCGCGGCAAGGGCTGGCACCCCGCCTGATCCGGATCCCGCTGAATGGGCGCTACTCCACCAGGCCGAGCTCCCGCACGGCGTTCCGCTCGTCATTGAGCTCGGCCACCGTGGCGTCCACCCGCGCGCGGGAGAACTCGTCCAGCTCCAGTCCCTGCACCACCTCGTAGCGGCCCCCGGAACAGGTGCACGGAAATGACGAGATGACTCCCTCGTCCACCCCGTAAGACCCCTCCGACGCGATGGCCATCGACACCCAGTCTCCGTCCGGGGTTCCCAGTGTCCAGTCCCGCACGTGGTCGATCGCCGCGTTTGCGGCCGACGCGGCGCTGGACGCGCCGCGGGCCTCGATGATCGCCGCCCCGCGCTTCTGGACAGTGGGGATGAAGTCGTTTTCCAGCCAGGATTGGTCGTTCACCTTCTCAGCGGCGTTCTGACCGTTCACCTTCGCGTGGAAGATGTCCGGGTACTGGGTGGCGGAGTGGTTGCCCCAGATCGTCATGTTGGTGATGTCCGACACGTCCGCCCCCGTCTTGGCCGACAGCTGGGCGATCGCCCGGTTGTGGTCCAGCCGGGTCATCGCGGTGAACCGCTCGCGCGGCACGTCCGGCGCGGAGGACATCGCGATCAGGGCGTTGGTGTTCGCCGGGTTGCCCACCACCAGCACACGGATCGAGGCGTCGGCGCCCGCGTTGATGGCCTCGCCCTGGGGCTTGAAGATACCGCCGTTGGCCTCGAGCAGGTCACCGCGCTCCATGCCCTTCGAGCGCGGCCGGGCGCCCACCAGCAGCGCCACCTGAGTACCGTCGAACGCCTGGCGTGGATCGTCGTACATGTCGATCCCCGAGAGGAGGGGAAACGCGCAGTCGTCCAGCTCCATGGCCACGCCCTTGACGGCGTCCATGGCCTGGGGGATCTCCAAGAGGCTGAGGTGGACGGGCGTGTCCTCTCCGAGCATCTGGCCGCTGGCGATCCGGAAGAGCAGGCTGTATCCGATCGCGCCGGCGGCCCCCGTGACCACGACCTTCACTGGACTGGCGGCATTCACTTGTTCATCTCCTCTATCACTGCGTCGGCGAATTCACTGGTACCCACCGCGGTCGGGTCATCACGTGTGGGCTTGAGGTCGTAGGTCACCTTCTCGCCCGCGGCGATCACGGCGGCGATGGCTCCCTCCATCCGGTCGGCCGCCTCCGTCTCCTCCAGGTGGCGCAGCATCAGCACCCCGGATAGGAGCAGGGCCGTCGGGTTGATCCTGTTCTGGCCCTTGTACTTCGGCGCCGAGCCGTGGGTGGCCTCGAAGATCGCGCCGGCGGTGCCGATGTTGGCCCCGGGCGCCAGGCCAAGGCCGCCGATCATGCCCGCTCCCAGGTCGGAGACGATGTCTCCGTAGAGGTTCGGCAGCACGATCACGTCGTACTCCTCGGGCCGCGACACGAGCTGGTTGCACAGGTTGTCGATGATGCGGTCCTCGAACTCGATTTCGGGGTGGCGCTCGGCCACCTGACGGGCCACGTCCAGGAACAAGCCGTCGGAGAACTTCATGATGTTTGCCTTGTGGGCCGCGGTCACCTTGCCGCGCCCGTTCTCCTCGGCGTACTTGAACGCGGCCTCCACGATCCGGTCGGACCCAAACACGGAAATCGGCTTGATCGAGATCCCGACCTCGTCACGGGTGGGGGAGTTCAGCTCGTCGGCCAGGAAGCGGCGCAGCTTCTCGACCTCCTCCGAGCCCTTCTCGAACTCGATGCCGGCGTAGAGGTCCTCGGTGTTCTCACGCACGATCACGATGTCGGTCTCGGGAAAGCGGGTGCGCACGCCCTCGTAGGCCTTGCACGGCCGGATGCACGCGAACAGGTCGAGCTCTTTGCGCAGCGCCACGTTGATGGAGCGGTGCCCGGAGCCCACGGGCGTCGTGGTCGGGCCCTTGATGGCGACCCCGCGCTCGCGGATCGAGTCGAGCGTCCGGGCGGGCAGCGGGTCACCCTCCTGCTCGTACACGTCGATGCCGGCGTCCTGGAAGTCCCACTCGAACTCGACGCCCGTGGCCTCGAGCACGCGCTGGGTTGCCTCCGATATCTCGGGCCCGGTGCCGTCTCCCGGGATGAAGGTCACACGATGAGCCAACGGTCTCCTCTCGGTTCCTGGTGGGCCGCATTATGAGCAGGCCCGCTGGGACGACGAATGCGTGGAGGGCGGCCCTCGTCTTCTGCCACCATCCTCATCCCATGCTTGGGGGCGGCTCAATCCAGCTGGCACGAGTATTCGGCATCCGCATCGGGGTGGACGTCAGCTGGTTCTTCGTCCTGTTCCTGATCATCTGGTCGCTGTCCGGGTACTTCGAGGATCTGTTCCCCGGCGATGACGCGAAGGCCTTCGTGCTGGCCACCGTCAGCGCCCTGGCGTTCTTCCTCTCGATCGTGCTGCACGAGCTGGGCCACGCGTGGGTCGCGATCCGCAACGGGATCCCGATCGCCGGCATCGACCTGTGGATGTTCGGCGGGGTGGCCAAGCTCGAGCGGGACACCGACTCCCCCGGCGTCGAGTTCCGCGTGGCGATCGCCGGTCCGCTGGTGACGCTGGCCCTGGCGGCGGCCTGCTTCGGCGTCGGCACCGCGCTGTCCGGCGCCGACGATGCGCTGCGGGGGAGCCAGCTGGAGACGGGCAGCTTCGGCGAGGCCACCGCCCTGCTCGGGTGGCTGACCACGGTCAACATCCTCGTCCTCCTGTTCAACCTGATCCCGGGCTTTCCGTTGGACGGGGGGCGCATTGCCCGCGCCATCGCCTGGAAGATCACCGGTGACCGCAACCGAGCCACCCGTTTCGCTGCCCGCCTGGGCCGGGGAATCGCGTTCGTGATGATCGCGGTGGGCGGCGTGCTGTTCCTCACCGGCAATCTCGTGGACGGCATCTGGCTGGCCGTGATCGGCTTCTTCCTGTCCCAGGCCGCGCGCTCCGCGGAGGTCCAGGCGAGCTTCGCGGGGCGGATCGAGGGCGTGCGGGTGGCCGACGTGATGGACGCGGAGCCCGTGGCGCTGCCGGACACGCTGACGCTCGACCGGGCCGAGAACGACTACTTCCTGCGCTACGGCTGGCCGTGGTTCCCGGTCGTGGACGGGGGCGGGCGGCTCGTGGGCGTCGTGTCACGCGAGGCGGTGGAGAGCGTCGCCGAGCAGGCGCGCCCGTCGCGGGCCGTGGCGTCGGTGATGGCCCGCGACGAGGCCCCCGACAGCGGGCTGCGGGTGCGGCTGGAAGAGCCGCTCGAGGCGCTGCTGGGCGCTGAGGGCCTGGGGCGGCTGGGGGCGATCATGGCCGTGGACGGCGAGGGCGTGCTGCGGGGGATCGTTACCGTGGACCAGGTTCGCCGGGCGCTCAGGCCGGCGTGATTACCGCCGGCTGGGCGATCAGGGCGTTGCGAGCACTGCGCGAAGCTGCGCGGCGACGGACCCGGCTCCGCAGCTGAACTGGGCGTAAGCGATCCGCGCGCATCCGGCCGAGCGGCTGCTTGCGGCACGGCTCGATCCGCGCGCATCCGGCCGAGCCGGCTGCTTGCGGCACGGCGCGCCAATCGCCCCCTCATCGGCCCCCCGGGTCGCCGCGTCCGTACGTTCCATAGAATCGCCGACGCCCTCTAGATGCCTCAGCACGACGTCCTCGTAATCGGAGCCGGACTCGCCGGCCAGCGCGCAGCCCTCGCAGCCGCCGAGGGGGGCGCATCCGTGGGCATCATCTCCAAGGTCCACCCGGTCCGGTCGCACTCCAACGCGGCCCAGGGGGGCATCAATGCCGCGCTCGACCCCCAGGACACCTGGGAGTCCCACGCGTTCGACACGGTCAAGGGCTCCGACTACCTCGGCGACCAGGACGCCATCGAGATCATGTGCCGCGAAGCCCCCGAGGAGCTGTTGGAGCTCGAGCACTGGGGAGTGACCTTCCACCGCAACGAAGAGGGCCGCCTGGGCAAGCGGGCCTTCGGCGGGGCCTCCGCCGCCCGCACGTACTACGTGGCCGACATCACCGGTCAGGCCATCCTGCACGTGCTCTACGAGCAGTTGATGAAGCACGAGGAGGTCTACCGCTACGAGGAGTGGTTCACCACCGCGCTCGTGCAGGACGACGACGGCCGCATCGCCGGCGCCGTGACGCGCAACATCCGCGACGGCGCCATGGAGCTCTTCTCCGCTCGCGCCGTGATCCTGGCGTCGGGCGGCAATGGGCAGATCTACGACCCCACCACCAACGCGTTGATCTGCACCGGCGACGGCATCGCCATGGCCTACCGGGTGGGCGCTCCGTTGATGGACATGGAGATGATCCAGTACCACCCCACCACGCTTGCCGGGCTGGGCCTGCTGATCACCGAGGGCGCCCGGGGCGAGGGTGCCCACCTCTACAACGCCGAGGGCGAGCGCTTCATGGAGAAGTACGCCCCCAACAAGATGGAGCTGGCCTCCCGCGACGTGGTCTCCCGTGCCGAGCAGACCGAGATCAACGAGGGTCGCGGATTCCCCGACGGCACCGTCGCCCTGGACGTGACGGTGGTGCCCCGCAAGCGGATTCACGAGGCGCTGCGGGAGATCGTCAACGTGGGCCGCGACTTCGCGGGTGTGGACATCACCCGCGAGCCCATCCACATCAAGCCCGGCAACCACTACGTGATGGGCGGCGTGCGGACCGACATCGACGGTCAGACGCCCATCCCCGGCCTCTACGCCGCGGGCGAGTGCGCCTGCGTGTCCGTGCACGGCGGCAACCGCCTGGGCGCCAACTCCCTGCTCGACACGCTCGTGTTCGGGCGCCGCTCCGGCGCCCACGCCGCCCAGGCCATCAGGGGCCTGCCCCAGCCCGAGCCCTCCAAGGCGCGGCTCGGCGACGAGGCGGGGATGATCGAGGAGATCGTGAGACGTGAGCGCACCGGCCGCCGAGTCTCCGAGGTCAAGGCCGAGCTGGGCGAGACAATGGACAAGTACGTGGCCGTCTTCCGCGACCAGGACGGGCTGAACACCGCGCTCGAGATCGTGCGCCGGCTCAAGGAGGAGGCCCACAGCGTGGCGGTCGACGACAAGGGCACCGTGTTCAACCAGGACGTGCTCGGAGCACTGGAGCTCCAGTTCATGCTCGACAACGCCGAGTGCATCGTGGTGTCCGCCATCGAGCGCAGGGAGAGCCGCGGGGCCCAGTACCGCACCGACTTCCCCGAGCGCAACGATGACGAGTGGCTCAAGCACATCAACGTGGCCGCGAACGGCGCGGAGGTGCCCGAGGTGTCCTTCTCCGAGGTCACCATGACCCAGTGGGAGCCTGAGGAGCGGACGTACTGACGCAACCTTCCGATGGCTGACTACACACTGAAAATCCGCCGCTTCGACCCCGAGTCCGGTGAGCCGGCCTACTGGGTCGACTACGGCGTGGAGCTCCCGCCGGAGCGCTCGGTGCTCGACGGCATCCTGCAGATCAAGGACCGCGAGGACGCCTCCCTGGCCATCCGCTGCTCCTGCCGGGCCGCCATCTGCGGCTCCTGCGGCGTGCGCATCAACGGCAAGTCCGCCCTGGCCTGCAACACCCGGATCGGCGACGCCGCCGAGCGCTCCCGCAACGGCTCGATCACGATCGAGCCCATGGGCAACATGCCGGTGGTCAAGGACCTGATCACCGACATGGAAGCAGTGCACTGGAAGAAGGTCCGCCGCGTGGTGCCGTGGCTGCTCCCCGCGGAGGACCCGCCGGAGAACAGCGAGTACATCGTGCCCGCGGAGGCGATGCTCGACGTGACCCAGGCCATGGCCTGCATCCACTGCGGTGTGTGCGTCTCCGCGTGCCTGTCGCTGGAGGTGGACCCGGAGTTCATCGGCCCCGCCGCCCTGGCCAAGGCCTACCGCTTCGTGGGCGACCCGCGCGACGGCGAGCACGAGGGCCGCCTGCGCGACCTGGCCGCCGACCCCCACGGCATCTACGACTGCACCCACTGCTTCGCGTGCGTGGAGGTGTGCCCGAAGGACGTGGCGCCGATGGATCAGATCATGCGCCTGCGTCGCCGCGCCACCGGCGACCACGAGATCAAGGACGACAACAACGGCTACGGGCACGAGAAGGCGTTCGTGAGCCTGGTCGAGAAGTACGGCACCCTCCACGAGGCGCAGCTGTTGCCCCGCTCGTTCGGGCAGGGCAGCCTCGTCAGGGGCCAGACCGAGCCCGGAGCGGTCAAGCAGCTCGTGGAGAGCCTGCCCACCGCGTTGCGCGGCCTTAAGTCGGGCAAGGTGTCGCCGAAGAAGGCGCTGATCCACCCCAAGCTGCCCGACCAGAAGCAGGTGCGACGCATCTTCAAGGAGATCGAGTCCAAGGACGAGCGCCTGGAGCTCAACCTCTACATCGTCGGGGAGAACGCCGGCGACGAGGAGGGTGCCATGGCGGAAGGGAGCGGGGAAACGTGAAGCTCGCCTACTGGCCCGGGTGCGTTTCCCGCGGCTTCACCCCCGAGCTTCACGGCTCGGTGGCCAAGGTGGCCCCGCTGCTCGACCTGGAGCTCGTGGAGCTCGACCGGGCCAGCTGCTGCGGGGCCGGCGTGGTGGCCGAGCACAACCAGGAGCTGGTGGACAGCCTGAACGCCCGCACCTTCGCCATGGCGCAGGCCGTGGACGGAGCGGCGGGCATGATGAACATCTGCTCGACCTGCCAGGGCGCCCAGTCAGAGTGCCAGGAACGGCTTGATGCCAGCTCGGAGTACCGCCGGGGGGTGAACATCCACCTCAAGCCCGAGAACCTGTCATACGAGAGGCAGGACGGCTGGTGGAACAAGAACTTCATGTGGCTGCTGGTGGAGGAGATCGGGCTCGACGCCCTTCGCGACAAGGTCAAGCGCCCGCTGGAAGGCCTGCGCATCGCCCCCTTCTACGGCTGCTACGTCGTGCGCCCGACCAAGCGGCTGGGATTCGCCGACCACCCCGAGCGCGACCAGTACCTCGATCAGATCATCGAGGCGCTGGGCGGCGAGGCCGTGGACTACGCCGGCGCCCGCAAGTGCTGCGGATTCCCCGTGATAACGATGAACCGCACCACGTCACTGCGGCAGGCCGGGCGCCACCTGGCCGACGCGATCGACGCCGGGGCCGACTGCCTGGTGACCCCGTGTCCGCTCTGCCACCTCAACCTGGACATGCAGCAGCCTGCGGCCGCGAGCTTCGTGGAGCGCGACCTGGACGTGCCCGTCCTGCACTTGCCGCAGATGGTGGGCCTGGCGCTGGGCCTGGATCCCAAGGAGCTCGGGATGACCAAGCACGTGGTGTCCACCAAGGACGTGCAGCGCAAGATCGCCCAGCTGGCCGCGGCCGCCTAGCCTAGGCGGGCTGGGCGCGAAGCAGGCCGCGGACGTTGAGCAGCTCGGCGACCTGCACGGCGTTGGTGGCCGCTCCCTTGCGCAGGTTGTCGCCCACGATCCAGAGGTTCAGGCAGCGGTCGTGCGACGGGTCCTCGCGGATGCGGCCCACCAGCACGTCGTCGCGCCCGGCTGCGTCCAGCGCGGTCGGGTAGAGGCCGTCGGCGGGGTCGTCCACCACGGTCACACCCGGGGCCGAGGCCAGCACCTGGCGGCAGTCGTCGGCCGACAGGCGCTCTCGGGTCTGGACGTTGGCCGAGACCGAGTGGCCGGTGTACACGGGCACGCGCGCGCAGGTGGCGGAGATGCCGATGTCCTCACGGCCGAGGATCTTCCGCGTCTCGTGCATCACCTTGCGCTCCTCGGTCGTGTAGTCGTCGCCGTCCTGGAAGCGCTCAACCTGCGGCAGCACGTTGAAGGCGATCTGGTGCGGGTACACCGACGGCGCGGGCAGGTCCTTGGCCTCGAGCGTGGCGTAGGCCTGGTCGTGGAGCTCCTCCACCGCGCGCTGGCCCGTGCCGGACACGGCCTGGTAGCTCGAGACCACCACGCGCTCGATCCCGGCGGCGTCGAGGATCGGCTTGAGGGCCACGACCGTCTGCATGGTGGTGCAGTTCGGGTTGGCCACGATTCCCTGGTGGTCGTCCAGCGCCTCGGGGTTGACCTCCGACACCACGAGCGGCACGTCGGCATACATGCGCCAGAAGGACGAGTTGTCGACCACCACGGCACCGGCGTCCGCAAAGCGCCGCCCCCACTCCTCGCTCACCGAGGACCCGGCCGAGAAGAGCGCGAGGTCGAAGCCCCGGATGGCGTCGTCGGCCAGTGCGCGGACGCGGAGATCCTGGTTGCCGTGGTCGATCTTGCGCCCGGCCGAGCGCTCGGACGCGAACGGCACCACCTCTGACGCGGGGAAGCTGCGCTCCCGCATCACCCCGAGCATCGTCGATCCCACGGCGCCGGTGGCGCCGACCACGGCCACCCTCACGACCGGGCCTCCTCGCGCACCTTGGGCCGGTGCACGCCCGCCACGTCCTCGGGATGGACCGAGTCCCGGCCCAGGTCGAACGCGGTGTGCAGCTTCACGACCGCGGTCTCCACGTCGGCCTCACGCACAACGCAGGAGATCTTGATCGGGGAGGTGGAGATCATCTCGATGTTGACGCCGGCCTCGCCGAGAACGGTGAGTGCGCGAGCCGCGACGCCCGGATGGCTCTTCATTCCCGCTCCGACGAGCGAGACCTTGCCCATCTGCTCGTCCGACTGCACCTCGCCGATGCCGAGCTCGGCCTGAAGCGGGGCCAGAGCTGCGCGCGCCTGGGCCAGGTCCGATCGCGGGACGGTGACCGACATGTCGGCGCGCTGGTCGGCGCTGAGCGGCTCGTTCTGGATGATCATGTCCACGTTCACGGCGGCGTCGGCCAGCGCGGTGAGCACGCGGCCGGCGATGCCGGGACGGTCCGGCAGGCCGGTGAGGGTGATGCGCGCCTCCGCGGTGGAGTGCGTCACGGCTGTGACGAGCGGTCGTTCCATGGTCTGCTCCTCGTCCTGGATCACCGTACCGGCTCCGTCCTCGAAGCTCGATCGGCAGTGGATGGTCACCCCGTGGTTGCGCGCGTACTCCACCGACCGAAGCTGGAGCACGCCGGCGCCGGAGGCCGACATCTCGAGCATCTCCTCGAACGTCACCACCGGCAGCTTGCGCGCGCTCGGCACGATGCGCGGGTCGGCGCTGAACACGCCGGCCACGTCGGTGAAGATCTCGCACACCTCCGCGCCGAGGGCCGCCGCCAGAGCGACGGCGGTGGTGTCCGAGCCCCCGCGGCCGAGCGTGGTCACGTCCAGGGAGTCCTGGGAGACCCCCTGGAAGCCGGCCACCAACACGATCCGCCCCTCGTCCAGGGCCGCACTGATGCGGTGCGCCTTGACCTCGAGGATGCGGGCCTTGGTGTGCGACGTATCGGTGACAATGCCCGCCTGCGAGCCGGTCAGCGAGATGGCCTCTTGGCCCAGGTCATTGATGACCATGGCCGCGAGCGCGCAGGACACCCGCTCGCCCGTGGACAGCAGCATGTCCATCTCGCGCGGGTGAGGGCGGTCCGAGACCTCGTGGGCCAATGCCACCAGCTCGTCCGTGTGCTTGCCGCGCGCGGAGAGCACGGCCACCACCCGGCTGCCGGCGTCGGCGGCGTGCACGATGCGCCTCGCGGCGTTCTTGATCCGCTCGGCGTCGCCAACGGACGTGCCGCCGAACTTCATCACCACGGTGTTGGACCCGCTCAAGGGCATGGCGAAGAAAGATAGCCTCGCGACCGTGGGTCCCAGACGCCGCCTGCTCGCCTCGATCCTGGCCGGCGCTGCTCTGGGCTCCGCGGCGGCGGGAGCGGTGGTGGGCAGCGGAGACGACGACGACCAGCCCGCTCCGCGCGCCGGCGCGACCGCCGGAGCCCCCCGCTCCGAGGCGCCGCGGGACGAGCCGTCCGACCGCCGGGCCGGTCCCGCGGTCCCCCGAGCGGCCGCCCGGCAGGCTGCCGCCCTGCCGCTGGAGCGCAAGGTCCAGCAGCTGTTCGTGCTCGGCTTCACCGGCACCGACCTGAACGCCGCGGTGTTCGTGCGGCTGCGCGAGCAGGACCTGGGCGGCATCGTGATCGGCCCGTCCAACTACTCCGGGGCGGACCTGCTGGGCCAGATGGCGGGCGAGGCCGCGGTGATCGCCGAGGACGAGGGCCACATCCGGCCGTGGGTGATGGTCAGCCAGGAGGGCGGAGAGCTCAACTCGTTCCCCGACCTGCCACCCCCCACAGCGCCGGTCGACCTGCCCTCCGCCCAGCAGGCCGGAACCGAGGCCGCCGAGGCGGCCGGCGCCCTGGCCGACCTGGGCGTGACCGGGGTCATGGGACCGGTCCTGGACGTCGGATTCGAGGGCAGCACGGCGCTGGAGTCGCGCGTGTACTCCGACGACGCGGCCGACGTGGCGGCGTTCGCCGACGCGGTGGTGCCCGCGTACCGGGCCGAGCGGCTGTTCGCCACCGCCCAGCACTTCCCCGGCCTGGGCTCCGCCGACCAGTCCACCCGAGAGGGACCGGCCACCGTCGGGCTCGGCCTGCCCGAGCTCCGGCGGCGGGACCTGCGGCCCTTCCGTGCCGCCCTGGGACGCGGCCTGTCCGGCGTGGTCCTGAGCCACGCGCTGTACCCGATGAACGACTTCACCGCCCCGGCGTCCATGTCCCGCGAGGTGGCCACCGACTTGCTGCGCGGCGAGCTGCGCTTCTCCGGCGTCGCGATGACCGACGACCTGGCGGACCCGGCCGTCACGGCGGTCATGACCCCGGCCCGCGCCGCGGTGGCGGCCGTGCGGGCCGGCACCGACATGCTCTACGTGTCCGGCCCGGTGGACGACCAGGACGCGGCGATGTCAGCCGTGCTCGCCGCTGCGCGGACCGGGCGGATCTCGCGGGCGCGCGTAAACCAGGCGGTGGGGAGGGTGCTGGCGGTCAAGGCGGCGCTGGGGTTGATCGGGTAGGTCGGGGCGGGGGGGTTTTGTCCCCCATATGGGTTGTTTCCGCGGAAGCGTCCCGTGCGGCCGATGTTGCGATTACGTTCTGCACGTCATACGTGCAAGACGTCAGGAGCTTCGTTCCCCCATCGGAACCCCTCCTACAGCCTCGACCTCCACCCGGTTGTCGTTGAACGTCGGGGCGTGGCCCTCCTTGGTCAGCGTCTGCGGCGTGGTGGCCTGGCTGCTGCGCCCGCCTTCGTAGTCGCCGTTCCACCAGCCCATCGGGGCGACCACCACGCCCGGGCGCGCGTCCTCGGACACGCGGGCCTCGCAGGAGAAGCCTCCGCGCGCGTTGAACGCCCGCACGCGGGCGCCGTCCACGATGCCCCGGGGCCCCGCGTCGGCCGGATGCACCACGATCTCCGGGCGCGGCTGGGCCGCATGCTGGCGCTCCTGGTTGGCGAAGGTGGAGTTGAGGAAGAGGTGCGTCTTCGGCGTGATCAACGCCAGAGGGAAGCGGTCGGCCAGCCGCTCGTCGGTGACCTCCGCGGGCGGCTCGTAGCGCCCGTGCAGGGTGGTGCGTCCCGTGGCGGTCCCGAAGCCGCCGTCGGCGTGCGGCGTCGGCCCCTGGCCAAGGTCGATCTTCACCCAGCCGCGCTTCTTCAGCTCCAGCTCGCGTCCGGCCACGGCGGACCCCGCCAGCATCGCAGCCACCAGCTGCTCGTCGGTCTCGGTGAAGCGGGGGTCGTCGAGCCCCAGGCGCTCCGCCAGCAGCCGGAAGGCCTCGGTGTTCGCCTTGGCCTCACCGAGCGGCGCCACCGCAGGCTCGCTCCAGGTGAGGTAGTGATGGCCCCACGAGAAGATCACGTCGAGATGCTCGAGCTGCGTGGTGGCGGGCAGGACCACGTCCGCGTGCAGGGCCGTGTCGGTCATGAACTGCTCGAGCACGACGGTGAACAGATCCTCGCGGCGCAGTCCCTCCAGCACGAGCTCCTGATCGGGGGCGATCGACGCCGGGTTCGAGTTCCAGCACACGAGCGCTCGCACCGGCGGATCGAGCGTCGAGTCGGTGAGGGCGGACCCCAGCTGCGACATGTTGATCGTGCGCACCGGTGCGGGCCGCAGGTCCACGCCCTCCAGCGGATGCGAGCTGACCGCGGCCGCGGTGGCCGTGGGGATGTACGAGCAGCCGCCGCCGCGGTCGCGCCACGCGCCTGTGAGCGCGGGCAGGGAGGCGATCGTGGAGTAGGCCGCGGGCGCGCCCAGATGGCGCTGGGCTCCCACCCCCAGCCGCAGGAGCGCGGGGCGCGTGGAGGCGAACCCGCGACCGACGCGAGCAATGACCCCCGCCTCGACGCCACAGATCCCGGCGCAGCGCTCCACCGGATACCCGTCGAGCTCGGACAGCAGCTCGTCGAGACCGTCGGCGTGCGCCCGGCACCACTCTTCGTCGTGGAGCCCGGCGTCCACGACCGCCCGCATCATGCCCATGGCCAGCGCAGCGTCCGTGCCGGGCAACGGCCGCAGGTGCTCGTCGGCCACCCGCGCCGTGCGGCTGCGAAACGGGTCGACCACCACCACGCGAGCCCCCGACCGGCGTGCTTCCAGGAGCTTGCGCCACAGGTGCGGCGCGGTGGACATCGGGTTCCAGCCCCAGATCAGCAGGTAGCGCGCGTGGTGCCACTCCTCGGGGTCGACCTCCGGTGAGAGGCCGTGGGCGGCCACGGTGCCGACCAGCCCAGCGGTGGCACAGATCGTCCGCTCCAGGTCGGTCGCGCCGAGCGCGTTCATCACGCGCGCGCTCATCGTGTTGCCCTGGATCAGCCCCTGGGTCCCGGCGTAGCTGTAGGGGAGGATGGCCTCGCCGCCGTGCTCCTGGCGGACCCGGTCGAGCTCACCGGCCACCTGGTCCAGCGCCTCGTCCCAGGACGCGCGGCGAAAGCGTCCCTCGCCCTTCGCCCCGTCGCGCAGGAGCGGGTGCAGCACGCGCTCGTCGGAGTACACGCGGTCGAGGTAGTTGGACACCTTGCCGCACAAGAAGCCGGCCGTGATGGGGTGGTCGGGATCGCCTTCGACTCGGGTGGCGCGACCCTCGTCGTCCACCGTTACGAGCATCGCGCACGTGTCGGGGCAGTCGTGCGGGCAAGCGGCGTGGACGGTGCGAGGGGCCACGCCCGCATGGTTGCGCTACCGACGGGCGCGCGCAAGGCGCCCGGTCAGGCTCTCAGAGCGCCTGCCGCCCCCGCAGCGCCCGCCCCAGCGTGATTTCGTCGGCGTACTCCAGGTCGGAGCCCACCGGCAGGCCGCTGGCCAGGCGGGTGACGGCCACGGCCGGGGCCCGCTCGCGCAGCGCGTCGGCCAGGTGCAACGCCGTGGCCTCGCCCGTGGTGGTGGCGTTGGTGGCGATCACCACCTCGCGCAGCCCGTTGCCCGCGGCGCGGTCGAGCAGCTCCCCGATGTGCAGATGCTCCGGATCCACGCCGTCGATCGGCGACAGCGCCCCGCCCAACACGTGGTAGCGGCCGTGGAACTCGCCCGACCGTTCGATGGGGATCACGTCGCTCGGCTGCTCCACGACGCAGAGGATCGTCGCCTCGCGGCGCTCGTCCTGGCAGATCCGGCAGGTCGCGTCGGTGGCCAGGTTGAAGCAGACCTCGCACTGGCCGACGGTCTCCTTGACCTCGCGCAGCGCGTCGGCCAGGGCCAGCGCCTCCTCGTCGGACACGCTCAGCAGGTGGAAGGCCAGCCTCTGCGCAGTGCGCTGCCCCACGCCGGGCAACCGGGCGAGCTCGGCTATCAGGCGGTTGACCGGGGCGGCGAACAGGGCGCTGGCTGGGTGCGGGGTCCGCTACTGGAAGCCGGGCAGGCCGAGGTTGCCGAGGCTGCCGCCCAGGCCGCCGGTCGCGGCGCCCATCTTGGACGCCGCCAGCTCCTGCGCCGCCCGGAAGGCCTCATTCACCGCGGCCTGGACCATGTCCTGCAGCAGCTCCACGTCGTCGGGATCCACCGCCTCGGGATCGATGCGCAGCTCCTTCAGCACCAGATCGCCGGACACCTTGACGGTCACCATCCCGCCGCCCGCGCTGGCCTCGACGATCTCTTGCTTGAGCTGCTCCTGCGCCTTGGCCATCTCGGCCTGCATCTGCTGGACCTGCTTCATCATGGCGCCCAGGTTCGGCTGTCCCGGCATCAGCTCTCCTCGTCCTCGAAGACCTCTTCGGCCGCGAACTCGGCCCGCAGCCGCTCTATCAGCTCCGCCTCGTCGAGGGTAACCGGCTCGTCCTGCGGCCCACCGTCGCGCAGCTCGTACGCGATCGCGTACGTGCCCCCGGTCAGGCCCCGCACGGCGCGCTGCACCAAGTCGCGGTTGGCCTCGGCCTTCTTCTTGACGAAGGCGGCGTCGGCGGGGAAGGCCACGGTGAGCCGGTCACCGTCGAGCGCCACCGGGCGCGCCGCGCCCAGGGCCGCACCGAGCATCCCGTTGTGCTCGGCCACGGCCTGGCCCACGGCCGGCCACAGCGCCAGCACCTGCTCGAGGTCCAGGGCCCCGGCCGGCTCGGGCGACGGCTCCACGGCCACGGCGGCCGCGGCCTGGCCCGTCCCTCGCGGCGGCGGCCCTGAACGAGGCGCCGGGGGCGTGGAGGGCTCGGGCACATCCGGCTCTGTCTGGCTCTCCGCCTCCGACGCAGGTGCGGGCGGCGCCACCGGGCGTGGCGGGCCGGCCCCTGCTTCGAGCTGCTCGATGCGGAACATCAGCGCGCCCAATGACAGGTCGGCCTGGGGCTGGGTGGCCTTGAGCAGGGCCAGCTCAAGCTGGATGCGAGGCTCCGAGCCGTCCTTGACGGCCGCGATCGCCGCGGCCAGGAAGTCGATCGCCCGAACGATCTCCCCCTGCGAGATGCGCCCGGCCTGAGCGGCCAACCGGTCGGTGTGCTCGGCCGTGACCGAGAAGGAGTCGGGCACCTCGCCCAGGGTCTGGACGACGAACAGGTGGCGCAGGTGCGCCGAGAGGTCGCGCATGAACTGCGTGAAGTCGCGTCCCGAGTCCGACAGCCGCTGGACTCCGAGCAGCGCCGCCCGCGGGTCGTGGTCGGCCAGCGCCTCGGCGGCCTCCAGCACCAGCTCGGCGTCGGCCACGCCAAGGATGTCCAGCACGTCCCCTATCTCGACTTCGTGCCCGCCGTAGGTCACGAGCTGCTCGAGCGTGCCGAGGGCGTCGCGGAAGCTGCCCGTGGCCGCCCGCGCGAGCATGCCCACGGCGGCATCCGGCACCGCGATCTCCTCCTGCTCGGCGACCCGCCTGACCACGCTCGCGATCTGCTCGAGCGAGGGCCGGCGGAAGTCGAAGCGGTGGCAGCGATCCACGATCGTGGCCGGCACCTTGTGGGCCTCGGTAGTGGCGAGCACGAAGACGACGTGGGCGGGGGGCTCCTCGAGTGTCTTCAGGAAGGCGTTCCAGGCGGCGGCGGAGAGCATGTGCGCCTCGTCGAGGATGTACACGCGCATCCCGCCCTGCATCGGGGCCAGCGCCACGTTCTCGCGCAGCTCCCGGATGTCGTCCACCGAGTTGTTGGATGCGGCGTCCATCTCCACAACGTCGAGCGAGGCACCGGCCAGGATCGCCCGGGCGCGCGCCGAGCCCGGGTCGAAGTCGGCGTTGGCCCCACCCTCCGCGTTGAGGGCGCAGGCCAGCAGCTTGGCCATCGAGGTCTTGCCCGTTCCGCGGGATCCGACGAACAGGTAGGCGTGGTGGACCTTGTCGAGCTCGATCGCGTTGCGGAGCGTGCGCACGATGTGCTCCTGGCCGACCACCTCGTCGAAGGTGCGGGGGCGGTGGCGGCGGTAGAGCGAGAGCATCGGGGCTCCCATGCTAGCCGGGGAGCGGACAGCCCCCCGGGCTCCCCCTTGAGTGTGAAGAGGACCGGCGTTAGGCTCGCCTGACTCGCGCCGCCGCCCTCGGGTCGGAGGTCGCCGACCCCACTATCCAGGAGGTGGCAGTGAACGCCGATGTGCTCTCGCGCCGCGGCTTCGTTTCGGGCGCGGGTGGCTTCGCGGCCGCCGTGCTGGTGGCCCCCGAGGCCCTCGCCGGGAGGCCCCGTCGCAAGCCCAGCCTCCGGGGAGGCGAGTTCGCCGAGGGTGTGCTTTCGGGCGACCCCACCCCCCGTGGGATCACCCTGTGGACACGGGTGTCCGACGTGGAGGGCACCGGCACCGTGGAGCTTCAGGTGGCGCGCGACCGCGGTTTTCGCAAGGTCGTGGCCCGTGACCTCGTCAAGGCGTCCGACTCCGGCGCCCACTCGGTCAAGGCGCGAGTGGCCGGGCTCAAGCCCCACGAGCAGTACTACTACCGCTTCCTCACTCGCAACGAGCAGAGCCCGGTCGGCCGCTTCCGCACCGCCCTTCCGCCCGATTCGAACCAGCCGGTGCGCTTCGCGTTCTTCTCCTGCCAGGACTACAACTTCGGCTTCTTCAACGCCCATGCCCTCCTCGCCAACGAGGACGTGGACTTCGTGGTCAACCTCGGCGACTACATCTACGCCGAGGCGCTCGCCTCGGTGGCGGTGGGCGCCCCGAACGCGCCAGTGCGCGCCGAACCCGTGGGAGACTCGATCACCCTCGACCAGTACCGGGCCAAGTACGCAGCGTGGCGTCTGGATCCGCGGCTCCGGCGCATGCACTCCAAGTTCCCCATGATCTCGATCTGGGACGACCATGAGGTGCTGGACAACTACGCCGGCGGCGCCGGCCCCACCGCCGGCCTCGACCCTTCCAAGCTGTACTCCGAGGACCGCAGGAAGGCGGCCTACAAGGCCTACTTCGAGAGCATGCCGACGTTCGGTGCGAAGCGGGGCACCAACAGGACCTACACGGCGCTGCGGTTCGGGCGCAACGTCGACCTACTTCTGCTCGACCAGCGCCAGTATCGGGACGACCAGCCGTGCGGCGATCCGTTCGTAGGTCCCGCGTGTCCGGAGCTTCCACAAGCCCGGGACTACCTCGGGCGACGGCAGATGAACTGGGCCAAGAAGCGGCTCGCGTCGTCGAACGCGTCGTGGAAGGTGATCGGCAATCAGCTGATGGTCATGCGGACCTACTTCCCAGGCGGCGACATCATCAACTTCGACTCCTGGATGGGGTACCCCCGGGAGCGCGCGGAGCTGCTGGGCCACATCAAGCGCAAGAAGGTCGAGGACGTGGTCTTCATCACCGGCGACATCCACACCTTCGTGGCCGGCGACGTGCGACTGAACGACAACGACAAGCGGCCCGTGGCTACGGAGTTCGTGGGCGGGTCGATCACCTCGCAGAATCTTGGCGAGGGCGGCGGCGGGGTGCTGCCGGGCGCCGACCCGCTCAACCCCAAGACGCCAACGGGAATCATCCTCGCCCTTCAGTCAGCCAATCCATGGGTCAAGAACGCGGAGTTCGACCACCACGGGTACGGGCTCGCGGTGGCCACCAAGTCCGACTTCCGTTGCACCCTGAAGCGCGTGGCCCAGATCAAGAAGCCCGGCAGCAAGGCCTTGCCTAAGGGCGAGTTCAGCTACCGGGTCCCGCGCGGACGCCCGAGCGTCCTCGACTGAGAAAAGTGGACCGTGCACCCGCCGTCGAAGCTCGTCCTCGGGCGTGCCCGCCGATCTTCGGCTCCGGCCAGGTTGGTCCGCGGCGCACGGACGGTATCGCTTAAGGCTGCTTCCTCCCGGATCTGACCTGGTTCGCGAGCGTCCGCCGCGCGGGACCCGGCCATCGACGCCTCTGTCCGGCGTACTGACCCCGAAGGCTGAACCCCTTCGAACGGAATTCGGCCTCGCTAGAGCGGATTGCGAGTGACAGGGCACCGCTAATTCCCCGCCTAGCACGGTCCGCGGCCAAGCCTAGACCATCGGTGGCGTCGAGTGTTGAGCCTTGCGGCGGGAGGGGGCGTGAACGAGAGGGTTTGGCGCTTTCTGCCTCTGTATGGATGCAGAAGTAGCCAAGCACCGGCGGGTCGCGGCCCTCGCGACGGCTCAGTACGGGGTCCTCACCCGGACGCAGCTCCATGCGCTGGAGATCGGTCGGGCGTCGATCGAGCGGCGGATCGCCGCCGGATCCCTTCACCGGATCCACCGCGGGGTCTACGCTCTTGGCCATCCGGTCCTCACCCGGCACGGCGTCCTCATGGGCGGAGGTGACGGTTCCCGGCAGCGGACGCAGCCGGCCCGGAATCGCGGTGCACCGGCAGCCGCTGCACGCGGACCACGTGACGGCGATTCGTGGCCTCCCCGTCACCACACCGGCCCGCACCGTGATCGATCTCGCCGACGTTCTCGACCGACGCGGCCTCGAGCGTGCGCTCGACCAGGGTGAATACAGGCGTCTGGACTTCACGGGCCTGGTGCCGCTGCTGGGCAGGCAGGGCTACTCGAAGCTCAGTCGGACCCTCACTGAGCACGAGGCCGGCGCCACTCTCACGCGCTCGGTGCTCGAAGAGCGCTTCCTCTCCCTCTGTACCCATGCCCGTATCCCGCGCCCCGAGGTGAACGTCCGGATCGAGGAGCACGAGGTCGATTTCGCCTGGCGCCGGGCACGGCTAGTCGTGGAGACGGACGGCCGGGACGCTCATATGACCCGCGCGGCCTTCGAGCGGGACCGTCGCCGCGACGCCGACCTTGTAACCGCCGGCTGGCGCGTCATCCGGATCACACATGCTCGCCTTACCCGCGAGCCAGCCGCCGTCGCGGCCACCCTGCGCTCGATCCTGGTGCCTTCCGAATCCGCCGGCGCTCGCTGATCCGTCCCCCCCGAATGGTGTCCTGTCGCAGTCCCGCAAGCCTAGGAGGATCTCGACTTGTTATTGCGCCGTCGCCTCAGTCCTGCCCTCGTAATATCGGTTGTAGCCCTGTTCGTAGCGCTCGGTGGCTCTGGGTACGCGGCCAAGCTGATCCCATCGCGCGGAACCGTGGGCTCAAAGCAGCTGAAGAAGAACGCCGTCACGTCCCCGAAGGTCAAGAACGGCACGCTGCTGATCGGCGACTTCAAGAAGGCCGAGCGGGCCAAGCTGCGCGGGCCGGCCGGGGCGGCGGGAGCGACCGGGGCTCGCGGGCTGCAGGGGTTGCAGGGGGTTCAGGGGTCGCGGGGTCCGACGGGGGTTGAGCAGGTGGTGGTAAGGACGACGTCATTCACGTTTCCGCAGAGCAATGGCGCCACGGGACAGATCCTTTCCGGCGATGCGCAGTGTCAGGCGGGAGAGAGCGTGGTGGGCGGCGGTTCCGAGGTCTCGCCGGTCGTTTCGGTGGGGTCTCAGCCAAACACGATCGTCACGATCAGCCGCCCGGCTGATACTGCTGGGACGGCCCCAGCAAGCGGCACGGTGCCGCGCGGATGGTTCGCCCAAGCGCGTCGTAATGCGGACACCGCCACCCAAACCGTCACCGTCTACGTCCTCTGCGCCTCGGCCGCCTGAGGGAGGAGCCATGCCCGACCGTCATGTCGTCCAGACCGACCAGGCCCCCGAGGCGATCGGCCCCTACAGCCAGGCCATCCGCAGCGGCGACCTCCTCTTCTGCTCCGGGCAGATCCCGCTGGATCCCTCGAGCGGCGAGCTGGTCAAGCACGACGCCCCCGGCCAGGCGCGCCAGTGCCTCGAGAACCTGACCGCCGTCTGTGCCGCGGCCGGCGCCGAGCTGGCAAACGCGGTGCGGCTGACCGTCTACCTGTCCGACATGGGGGACTTCGCGCGCGTGAACGAGGTGTACGGCGAGTTCTTCGCCGGTGAGCCTCCCGCCCGCGTGGCGATCCAGGCCGCCGCGCTACCGCGCGGCGCCGACGTGGAGATCGACGCGATCGTCGCTCTCTAGCTCGGCCCGCGCCGCCGCGTAGTCCTCCGCGTACAACGTCGGCGCAAGCGTCAGGAAGGCCGCGGTTCCGGCGAAGCAGAGCAGCAATACCCCGATAGGGCAGCGAGAAGATGTACGGGGGTACGCATGGTTCCTGATCGGCACAGCGGCCCGGACTTGACCCTCGACATCCGTCGAGGCCGCGCCACTCACGGGTCCGCGGGCCGCCGGAAGCGGAACCGAACCCGGCTAGACTCACCCGCGCTTCCGGGCGCGTAGCTCAGTGGGAGAGCGCTCGCCTCACACGCGAGAGGTCGCTGGTTCGAAACCAGCCGCGCCCATCGAGACGAAGCCCCTGCTAAGGCGGGGTTTCGTCGCTCTCAGGCCTGCCAGGCGGGGCGGCGCAGGGTCACATGGAAGCGCCCATGGAAGCGCGGCCCGCTCGACTCCACCCCCGAACGCACCGGCGAAGTGGCGTCCGAGAACCTGGTCGGACGGCCATGGGAACAGCTCAGCCCAGGGCCTCTGATGTAGGCGCCCGAAGTCGCGAACCCTCCTACGGGGTAGGGCACAAAAGTCAGGGGGTTTTTCGAGGGTGATCCCCGATTGCGAAGGCAAGACCCACCAGGCGAGTCTGTCGTTCACCGAAAGGGGGCCGCGCCGAGGCCACCCCCCAACCCCCTGGAGACCCGTCCCCGCCTACGTGCCACGCCGGGTGCCGCGCAAGGAGCTGCCGCCGCTGCCCGACTTCCACGCGCTGCGGCACGGCGCGGCGATGGACTGCGACGACGCCGAGGAGGCACGCGACCTGCTCCGACACCGCAACTCCAACGTCACGCGCGCCGTCTACAGGGCGCACTTCTCCGACAAGCGGCGCGAGGCGCTGCGGGCTCGGATGGAGGCCAGGCATGGAAGCGCCGTGGAAGCGGCAGACGGCAACAGGCCGCAGCAGGCTCCCGACTCCAGTGTGGGCGAAGTGGTCGATTTGCACGACGTTCGCCACGCAGCGCAGTTAGAAGGCAGCAGGCTGCCCCGCCTCACATGCGAGAGGTCGCTGGTTCGAAACCAGCCGCGCCCATCACGAAAAGCCCTTGCCTACGGCCCAGTGCTCGTGTCCGTGGCACCCGCCGGGCGGCGGCGCGCCTGCGCCAGCTCGAGCGCTAGCACCGGGAGCACGAGCAGCGCGAAGAGCGCGCTGAACAGCAAGGAGCGCCGGAAGGAGCGGGTCACCTTATTCTCCACCGTCGAGTCCAGGGTCTCGCGCAGCGCGGCCAGGTGCCTGCGCTCCCGTCCACTCGCCTTCTCGCGCACTGCGGAGAAGGGGGGGCCCAGGTCGGGCAGCTGCGCCTGGGGCGTGTTGTTGTAGGTGGCGAGCAGTCCCGCGCCCAGTTCGATTTTCAGCGGTGTGGGGATCGGGCTACCGAAGATCGCTCCGGCAACCTCTGGAATCGCCTTCTTCGGCACGGCCTCGAGGTCGTGGACGAAGGTCGGCGTGAGGACCAGAAGCCCGATCACCAGACCCGTCTCGCGGGCGGCGACCGTTCGGCCGGCGCGCATGGTCGGCGAGCCGCTGGCGTTCAGGGCAGCGGCGCTCAACGTTGGGAACGCCAGCCCGAGCCCCGCGCCGCAGAGGAAGAGGGCCAGAAGCATCCAGCCGAGCTGACGGTGGGGAAGGAGGGCGATCGCGCTCAGTCCGAGGGCGAGGACGATCGCGCCCGCGCCACCGAGGTTGAGCGGCGAGCGCCCGCGCGCGGCGCGCTCGACCAGGTAGGTGGCGATCGGTATCGCGCTGACCACGCCGGCGGCTCCGAGCGGGTCGAGCTGCCACACGTCGATGAGCAGGATCACCACGAGGAACAGGGCGCCGATCAACCCGGCCGAGAGCAGTGCCAGGGCCACGTTGGCCGTACCGACCCGCAGCCCGCCGCGCCGACCCGTGTCGCGCTCCACGACCACGTGCGAGGAGTCGACGTGGGCGGCCCACACGGCGGCGGCGGCCAGCGCGGCCACCGGCGCCTGGGCCAAGAAGATCGCGCGCCAGTCGAAGACCTGCGTGAGCACGCCGCCCGCCGCCGGGCCGATGGCCGCGCCGAGCGCCGCCGCGGCGGCCCAGCCCGCCGTGGGCGACTCCCCGGGCTTCGACGCGGCGGCCAGCACGGGAAGCGAGGCGCACAGCAGCAGTGCGCCGCCCAGGCCCTGCAGGCAGCGAAAGGCCACGAGCATCTTCAGACCCTCCGCCACTCCGCTGCCGATCGACGCGGCCCCGAAGAGCCCGAGACCCGCCAGCAGCGCAACGCGCGAGCTGATCCGGTTGACGAAGGGCAGGAACGCCAGCACGCCGACGACGACGGCGATGTTGTAAGCCATGATCACCCACACCACGCGTGAGATCGTCGTGTCGAACTGGCCGACGATCTGGGGTAGCGCGAGGACGACGATCGAGGCGTCGGCGAACGCCAGGCCGACACACAGGCGCACCGACAGGTCGCGCCGGGAGCCGCGCGACGCGGTTCGGGCCGATAAGGCTGCGTTCGAGGGCACGCGGCAGCAGGCTAGCCGCCCGAGGCGCCCGTAGGCGCCGCCCCCTGGGGCGCCGTTCCCGTGGCGCCGACCCAGCGGCGATTCATGGGCCGCGGCGGCCTACGCAACACGGGCCGCCGGCAACTGGCAGGTCGTCGCACTGCGATCTGCGGTTGAATCCTGGCATGCCCCGACTACGAGTCCGCCGCGATGACCTGCGTCATTCCCACGCCAGCCGCTTAATCGCGGCGGGCTGGGACATCGAAGAGGTCAGCGCCCGGCTTGGCCACGCGAGCGTTGCCACTACCCAGCGTGTTTACGTTCATGAATTCGATGCCGCCCGCCGGAGCGACGAACGCCGCAGCCGGTTGGCTGTCCTGTACGGCACCGTGGAAGCGCCGTTGGAAGCAACAGAGGCAGCAGCCAGCGGCAGGCGGCAACCTCGGACGCGGCGGAAGTACGGCCCCTGCGCGACATGACGGCAGTAAGCAGCAGGCAGCAACAGGCTCGATAGATCTCACACGCGAGAGGTCGCTGGTTCGAAACCAGCCGCGCCCATGCGGGTTTGCGGGCCACCTGTCCGCGCGGGTCGCCCGTTGTCTCATTGGCTGTCCCGTTCGATCTCCAAGTCCGCTGGCGGGATACCCAGCCCGTGTCAAGGCCGGTCGAAAAGTGGACCACCCACGCCGGTTGAAAAGTGGACCACCCTGATGGGGTAGATGCCGCCAGCGTCACTCGCTATGCCCGATTCGCGGCCGCTCCGCGACCTGTTTCATGTCACCACCCTGTACTTGAGGTGGGTGACGCCGGGCGCCTCGACGGCCCGGACCTGCTCGAGCTGCACCTCGGCGTCCCCGAGGTTGTCGAAGAGACGAGCACCGTCGCAGAGCACGACCGGAACGACGTGGAGCTCAAGTTCGTCCAGCAGTCCGGCCGCCAGGTACTGCTGGGCGACCTGGCCGCCACCCCAGAGCATGACGTCTTTGCCGCCGGCGGCCTCCCTTGCCTGTTCGAGCGCGGATTCGATTCCGTCGGTGACGAAGTGGAACGTGGTCCCTCCCTCCATCTCCACGGGATCACGCGGGTGATGGGTGAGAATGAACACGGGGTAGTGGTAGGGAGGGTCGTCGCCCCACCAGCCCGTCCACTGCTCGTCGCCCCAGGCACCACCGCGGACCGGGCCGAACATGTTTCGGCCCATCACGCCGGCCCCGACGTTCTCGACCGATTCCTCGACTATCCGTGTGCTCTCGTTGACCTCGCCGCCCTGCTCGTCGTGGGATTGGCGCCAGGCGGCCAGCGGAACCACCCAGTCGTGGAGTCGCTCGCCGCCCTCGCCGAGCGGGTTCTCCTCGCTCTGGTTCGGGCCGGCGACGAAACCGTCCAGCGAGATCGAGATATGACACCTAAGCTTGCTCATCGTGCCTCCTCAGTAGGCGGCCGGTGCGGCGGCGGGTTCTCAATGCCAATGACCGGTCCGCGCCGGGAACTCCGGACGCGCCCCGTCCCATCGGCTTCTGCGACGCTCACCCAGTCGGCGGCCGCGCGCAGGCGACCCGAGTGGGCGCGCTGATAGCGATCGCGTAGCTCCGACGCACGCACGTTCTCGGTCAGCGTCCAACCGAGCCCGGCTAGCCAGTCCTTTGCCTCATCCGGCGCGCGCCCAAAGGTCCAGGGCTCGCCCTGCAGCCCCACGACGCGAGCGGCTAGGCGTGCCCCCAGCGGCCTCGCACCGCCGGAGAGCGCCGATGCGTGCATGTAGTCGAACACGATCCTGCTCCCGGGCGCCGCGACGGAAGCGAGCTCGGCGAGGAAGGCGTCCACGGCCGGCGCGTCCAGGTACCACGAGACGCCCAACCAGCTGAACAGCGTTCGCCTGTCCCTTGAGTGACCTCCGCTGGTCAGCCGTTCGGCGACCGAATCGCGGGCGAAGTCGCACTCGACGAAGACGGTCCGCTCGAGCACGCGGGGATCCATGCCGGCCAGGAGCTCGCGCTTGCGCGTCTGCGTCTCGCGCTCATCGACCTCGTAGACCATCGCTTGGTGGGCGCCACGGGTGAGGCGAAGACCCGTGGCGTCATAGCCAGCGCCTAAGACAACCACCTGATCGAGTTGGTCGGCAAGCATCCTGGCGAGGAGCTCATCGAAGTAGCGGTAGCGCACGAACGCCTGCCCGGCCAGACCCGGCGTCACGGCATCGAGAACCGCGAGCCCCGCTTGCGCTATCCGCGGTCGAGCGATGAGAGGCCGCAGCTTCGAGTCTCGGACGAACAGGCGGGCATCGCTGTCGCGGTAGATGCTGCGGTCGCCCGGCAGGATCGCCTCAGCCGCCCTGAACAGGGCAACCCACTCCGCAGTTGAACTTGCCGGCACGCGTTCGCTCACCCGCCGCCGAGCTCGGATGCCAGCAGCTCCGCCTGACGCTGGGCGAGCGCGGCGATGGTCAACGAGGGTGGCACGCCCGGTGGCGCGGTGACGTCGTGATTCATCCTTGGCCGCCCCCAGGCGCTCGCGGCTCAAGCTCGGCCCGCAGTCCCCGGAAGATCACTGCAAGCACGCGTCCGAGAAGCGCCTCCGGCGCGGACTTTTCGTCCACCAGGCGCTCGAGCGACAAGCCGTGGCTCAAGGCCCGCACCGCCCGCGCCAGCTCGCTGGGATCGATCGCTGAACTGAGCCCGGCACGGTCCAGCCCCTCGGCCAGACCCTCGGCGAGCTCTGTCAGGCCCTCCTCGCGGACCGCTACGAAGCGGCGCGCGAAGCCGGGGTTGCGGGCCGCGTGCAGCGAGAACTCGAAGTAGAGAAGGAACCAATCGCGTTCTCGCCGGAAGACTTCTCCGACGCTCGCAGCGGCGGATGCCAGGCCGGCCGCGCCGCCTCCGGAGCGCTCGACAGCCGCTCGCAGTTCGCGGCGGCGTCTTTGGATTCGCTCCTCGTACAGGCTGAGGAAGAGCTCTTCCTTGCTCTCGAAGTTGGAATAGACGGCCCCAGTCGAAAACCCGGCCTCTTCGGAAACCGCCTCCACGCTCGCACCGTGAAAGCCGCGCCGAGCAAACACCCGCGCAGCCGCATCAAGCAGCTCCTCGCGGGTCTGTGCTCGCGGCTGACGGCGGACGCGCTCCCGTGGGGGCATAGGCCGTGGATCATAGCTGTTATTCAGTAATGACTGCTACTGAAACACCACCCGCGACAACGGCAAGGCCCTTCCGGTTCTCATCGAGTTGATGGACAAAGGACGGTCGCGTCGCTCTCGTCCTCCGGCGCGCTCTCCCACGCTGTGTGCTTCCTCGCCCTCGCTTTCTGCACCTTCCTCAGCGTGCTCGCCAGGTGACTCACCGGACTCGGCACGAGCGGTGGTGATCTCGCCGCCGTGCGTGTCCTCCGTGGCGCGTTACAGGGCGACGCCGATTACGGAGGCCACGGTGGCCGCGACGATCAGACCCACCAGAAGCCTGCGATCCATCAGCAGCGACCACGCTTTGCGCGATGATGTAGCACGAGACCGAAACTGGCTGCGGCGACGCAGGCCACGACGATGCCCGTCCAGCCGCCCACGGCCGAGCCGCGACAACCCCGATGACCGCCGGGCCGACCGCGCAGCAGAGCACCATCAGCAGTCCCGCGCCCGCGAGGAAGGCCGAGGACGACTTGGGTGCTCGTTCTTCGGCGCTCATACCACGGCTTCGGTCTCGCTACGAAATGCGGCGACGAGCTCGTGCGCGACCGGCTCAGCACCTTCTGGCGCGCGGATCGTCAGCACCACGGCGTCAGGCTCATTGGTCAAGTCCAGCGATAGGAAGGCACAGCATTCTCTCTCGGCGGCCACGATGTCGCCCAAAGCGGCGAGCGTCTGTTCATCCCTCCGGAAGCGCAGTACCGCCTGAGCATCCGTGGCCTCTGAGGACACGAGCGCTGCGCGTCCGATGGCGCGCATATCCGCAAGCCGCTGTCTCAGCTCCGTGGCGCTGAGAGAGCAGGCAATGGGTAGTTCGGTGGGCATGGGCCTCCAGTGAGCGGGTCGATGGCAGCTAGTGTGGACCTTGAACCCAGGTTCAAGTCAAGGGGTGCTCCACATGGACGAAGCCACGCTCACCATCGGCCAGGTTGCGAAGCGCGCAGGCATCAAGACCTCAGCCATCCGCTACTACGAGCGCGTCGGGCTCCTGCCAGAGCCCGAGCGGCACGGTGGTCAGCGTCGCTACACCGACGAAACCATCCAGCGCCTCGGCGTAATCGACGTAGCCAAGCGCGCAGGCTTCACCTTGACCGACGCACGGGTGCTACTCGCAGCTGGCCGCGACGGCGCACCTGCCCACCAGGAGATCCGGCAGCTCGCCCAGCGCAAGCTGCCCGAAGTCGAGGCCCTGATTCACCGGGCCGAGGCGATGAAGCATTGGCTCACTGTCGCCAGCGACTGCAACTGCAACACCCTTGACGTGTGCGGCCTGTTCGAGAGAGAGCCAGACGCCAACGAGGCCACCGACGGATCTCTCCGCCTCACGTACACGGGCTAGCGCCGCGCGAGGGCACCTGGGCTACGAGTGGCTTTGGGCCCCAGCCTGGGCACACACGGCCTCGCCTCACACGCAGAGGTCGCTCTTCGAACCAGCCGCGCCCAGTCGTTGGACCCGACATCGGTCTTCTTGTCGCGCACCCCGGCGTTTGGCCTTCGCGGCCGTGGGGCAAGCGCCCACCATGGATCGGCGCGCGGCCAGCCAGGAGGATCTGCCCCCGCTCGAGTTGCGCGAGCTGCGGATGCTTGACCTCGATGCGCCGTCCGGTCCGGGCCGCGCCGCCCATGTGTCAGCCGCGAGCGGGGTGGTGCGGCGGGCCGACTTCGTGTACGTGGTCGGTGACGACGAGCTGTTTCTCGCCGTCTTCGAGATGTCCAAGGGAGAGCCGGGGCGGCTGGAGCGCGCCCTGGACGGGGACCTGCCCCTCGACCACTCTGACCGCAAGGGCGCCAAGCCGGACCTGGAGGCGCTCACCGTGCTACCACCCTTCGAGGACCATCCCTATGGGGCGCTGCTGGGCCTGGGCTCAGGCTCCACGCGCGCACGCGACCGCGGCTTCGTCTGGCGCCTGGGCTCCGACGGCGGGCTCCGCGGGGAGGCCAACGCCGTGGACCTCGCTCCCCTCTATTCGCTGCTGCGGGAGTCCCTCGACGACCTCAACGTCGAGGGCGCGGCGGTCATGGGCGACCAGTTCTGGCTGCTCCAGCGCGGCAACGGCGCGAACGGGGCCAACGTGGTCGTGGAGCTGGAGCTTGATGAGGTTATGCGCTCGCTCGTGCAGGACCGCACCTTCGCCGCCCGCGAGCTGCACGGCGTCCACGAATACGAGCTGGGCGACCTGGGAGGGGCGAAGCTCACGTTCAGCGACGCCAGCCCACTCGGCGGCGAGCTGCTCGTATTCACCGCGTCTGCCGAGGGCGCTCCCGACACATACCAGGACGGCGAGATCCTCGGCTCGGTGGTCGGCACGATCGCCCTCGATGGCGAGGTCCGGCGCCTGCGGACGATCGACCGCAGCTACAAGGTGGAGGGGGTTCACGCCGTGCTGGACACCGGGGTGATGACGCTCACCTTCGTCTGCGACCAGGACGATCCCGACGTGGCCTCGCCGCTGCTCTCGGCAACCATGGCCCTCGACCCGGACGCGGAGCACGCCTCGCCTTCCGGGGATTCCTGAGCTGGTCCAGGCAGGCAGGGGCTGAGCGTGCGCCGGATTGCCGCCGTAGCCAAGCGAACAGTGCTCGCGTTCTACGACGACCAGATGACCCACCACGCAGCGGCCCTCACCTACTACGTGCTCATGTCGCTCTTCCCGGCGCTGCTGCTGGCCCTGGCGCTGCTCGGCATCCTGGGGCAGTACCCCGAGACCTACGACGCCATCATCGGCTACCTGCGCGACGTCGCGCCTCCGTCCGTGCTCGATCCGGTGGACCGCTCGCTGCGCCGCGCCCTCCAGAGCAAGGAGACCGCCGCCACCGCTTTGGTCGTGAGCACGGTGGTCGCGCTCTACGGGACCACGGGCGCGCTAGAGGCGGCTCGGCGCGCGCTCAACGTGGTCTTCGAGGTGGACGGCGGCCGGAGCTTCCTGCACCGCAAGGCGATCGACATCGTCTCCACATTCGTGCTCATGGGCCTCGTGCTCGTGAGCCTCGTAATGGTGTTCGTGGGAGGGCGCTTCGCCGAGGATCTGCTCGGCTTCATCGGCGTTGGGTCTACGGTCGCGGACGTGTGGAACGTCGCGCGCTGGCCGGGCGCCCTGCTGGTGGCCATGCTCGTGTTCGCCCTCATCTATTACGTCACACCCGACGTGCAGCAGCGCTCGTTTCGCTGGCTCACGCCCGGGGCGGCCGTCGGCGTGCTCCTATGGCTTCTGGCGTCCTTCGGTTTCTCGGCCTACGTGTCGAGGGTGGCCGACGTCGGCGCCATCTACGGCGCGTTCGCCGGCGCGATCCTCCTCGTGGCCTGGCTCTGGATCACCAACGTCGCGCTTCTGTTCGGCGCCGAGCTGAACGCGGAGATCGAGCGGGAGAAGGAGCTGGCCGACGGCGTCCCGCCGCGCGACACGCTCAACCTCCCGGCGCGCGGCGAGGAGGCCACCTGACCACTCAACACGGGGCGGCTCCGCTGAGAGCCGCCCCGTCGCGGCTACCCGGGCCGCGGCCCGGGTAGGTCCCCGGCAGAACCCGACAGCGGGGATGCCTGGGCCGGGACGGCGTACGCAACCGCGACGACGGGCAACTGGCAGATCGTCGCCGTGGCCATCTGCGGTTGAATCCCCGCCATGCCACGACTGCGAGTACGCCGAGACGACCTGGCCTCCCACGACCTGACCGACGACGGCGAGGGTCTACCGCTGGAGGGGGGTGACGCCCGGCTGCAGGTCGAGCGCTTCGCCCTCACGTCCAACAACATCAGCTACGGCGTCGCGGGCGACATGCTCGGCTACTGGAAGCTCTTCCCGGAGCCCGACGGCTGGGGGGCGATTCCCGCCTGGGGGTACGCGACCGTTACCGAGTCCCAGGCGCCCGCCCTGGCCGAGGGGTCTCGCTTCTTCGGCCTCGTGCCGATGGGCTCCGAGCTCATCGTGCGGCCCGCCGTGGCCGGCCCGGGCTTCGTGGACACCTCGCCGCACCGGGCGGAGCTGTCGCCGATCTACAGCACCTACCTCGGCGTCCCGGCCGATGCCGAGGACGTCGCCCTGATCATGCGCCCGCTCTTCGGCACCGCCCTGCTGCTCGAGCTGGTGCTCGCCGAGGCGGGCTTCGACGGGGCCGACACGGTCGTGCTCACCAGCGCGTCGAGCAAGACCGCCTACGGACTGGCCCACTGTCTGCGCGATCACCCGGTCAGGACGGTCGGGCTCACGTCCCCGCGCCGCGTGGAGTGGGTGCGTGAGCTCGGCCTCTACGACGACGTCCTCTCCTACGAGCAGGTGGAGTCGCTCGGCGCGCCCGGCGGCGCAGCGCTCGTGGACTTCGCCGGCGACCGACCACTCGTGCGCAGAGTCCACGAGCACTTGGCCGACCAGCTCAAGCGGTCGACGTTCGTCGGCATGACGCATTGGGACGCGCCGGCGGAAGAGGAGCCGCTGCGCGGGCCGGCTCAGGACTTCTTCTTCGCGCCCGACGAGATGACCCGGCGCGGTGCGACGCTCGGTGACGCCTACGGCGAGGCGTGGCAGAGCTTCGCGCCGGTGGTCGACCGGGCCATGAGCATCACCCGCGTGACCGGCGGTGAGGAGCTGACCCGCGTCTTCTCCGAGCTGCTCGAGGGCTGGGCCGACCCGGCCACGGGGTACGTGGCGGCGTTGTAGGCACGTGGCCCGCGTGGCGCGCCGCGGAAGGAACCCGGCCGGGCCGGCCCGCCCCGCATGAGAGGATTCCGTAGTGGCGACCGCGCGCGCGAGAGGCCCCCGCCTTACGTCCGTGATGCGCACGGACGAGCGCGTCACTCCGCTCGAGCTCTTCTTCGATCTGGTGTTCGTCCTGGCCCTCACCCAGTGCACGGCGCTGATGGCCGACGACCCCTCGTGGGAGGGGATGGCTCGAGGCCTCCTGGTGCTCGGAGTGCTGTGGTGGGCGTGGGTCGGCTACGCCTGGCTCACCAGTGTGGTCGACCCCGAGGAGGGCTCGGTCCGGCTCGTGATCTTCGTGGCCATGGCCGCGCTGCTCGTCGCGTCGCTGTGTGTGCCCCAGGTCTTCAACGACACCGGCCTGCTGTTCGCCTGCGCGTACGGGGTCGTCAGGGTGTGCCACATCGGGCTGTTCGTGTTGGCCTCCCGGGAGGACCCCGGCTTACGCACCTCGGTGATCAGCCTGGCCGTGAGCACCGCCCTGGGCTCCGGGCTGCTGGTGGGCGCCTCGTTCGCCGACGGGCCTCTGCAGGGAGCGCTCTGGGCCGTGGCCATCCTGCTCGACATGGCGGGCCCCTCCTTCTTCGGAGTCGAGGGCTGGAAGCTGGCCCCCGGCCACTTCGCCGAACGCCACGGCCTGATCATCATCATCGCGCTCGGGGAGTCGATCGTGGCCATCGGCGCGGGCGTGGAGATCGGCGTGGACGCCGGCGTGGTGGTGGCCGCCGTGCTGGGAGTGGCGGTCGCGGCGGGTCTGTGGTGGCTGTACTTCGACTACGTGGCCATCGTCGCCGAGCGTCGCCTGGAGAACGCCGAGGCCGGCCGCGAGCAAAACGCCGTGGCGCGCGACTCGTTCTCCTACCTCCACTTCCCGATGGTGGCCGGCATCGTGCTGATCGCGCTCGGCATGAAGAAGACCCTCGGCCACGTGGACGACCCGCTCAAGGCCGTCCCGGCGGTGGCCCTGCTCGGTGGCACGGCGTTGTACCTGCTGGCCCACGTGGCCTTCCGCTGGCGCAACATCCATCGGCTGAGCCGCCAGCGGGTGGTGGCCGCAGTGGCGCTCCTTGCCCTCATCCCCGTGGGGAGTGAGCTGGACGCCCTGCTGCTGCTGGCCGTCGTGACCGCGGTGCTCATCGCCCTCATCGTGTACGAGGTCGTGCGCTTCGCCGAGCTTCGCGACCGCCTGCGGCACCAGGTGGCCGGCCACCCCGCCGCCGACTGAGGGCCGGCCTCGCGTATCGTCGGCGGCCAGTGAACGCGACGCAGGTGCCCAACGCGCGTAGGGTCGTGGTGCTCGCCGCGGGGGGCACGATCTCGATGAAGGGTCCCGAGGCGGACGCCGAGTCCGGCGCGGTGCCCGCGCTGGACGGCGAGGGCCTGGTGGACTCGGTGGCCGGGCTGTCGGCCCACGAGGGCATCGAGGGCCGCACCATAGTGAACAAGCCGAGCGCCCACCTGACGCTCGACGACCAGCTCGAGGTGTGCCGCCAGGCGCGCAACGTGGCCCGCCGCGGCACCGGGGTCGTGGTCACCCACGGCACCGACTCGCTCGAGGAGACCGCGATGCTCTGCGACATCCTCCACGACGCCGAGGCGCCGATCGTGTTCACCGGTGCGATCCGCACCGCCTCGGCCCCGGGCGCCGACGGCCCGGCCAACCTCGTCGACGCGGTCAGCGTGGCGGCCAGCGAGCAGGCGGCGGGCATGGGTGTGCTCGTGTGTTTCGGCGGCGAGATCCACCACGCCCGCTGTGTGCGCAAGACCGACACGGTCTCGCTCGTGGCGTTCTCCTCTCCCCAGACGGGCTTGCTCGGCCGCGTCACCGAGGGCCACCCGATCATCTGGTCGCGACTACCGCGTAACCCGCCACTGGATCCGCCCGACCTGAACCGAAGCGTCCTGATCGTGCCCACGGTGTCGGGCGACGACGGCACGCTGGCCCGCGCGGCCCTGTCCACGGAGCCCGACGGCGCCGTGATCGGGACGCTGGGAGCCGGCCATCTCGCGCCCGCGGTGCTGGAGCTGTGGGCGGACGCGGCCCAGAGCATCCCCGTGATCGCGTACTGCCGGCCCGAGCGTGGCGTGATCCTGTCCTCCACCTACGGCTACCCGGGGTCGGAGCGCGACCTGCGTGGCACCGAGATCATCCCGGCCGGCTTCCTCTCCCCCCAGGCGGCACGGATGAAGCTGCTGGCCGCCCTGGCCTCCGGGCTGTCGACCGACGAGGTCCGCTGGGCGTTCCGCCAGGACGACGGCTAGCGCGCGAGGGCTCCGACCACCTCCTGCCACCAGGCGCGCGCCGCGTCGGGCAGGTCGGCGGCCAGGCGGCGGCGCGCGTAGCGCTGGATCTGGGCGGCGGCCCCGACCGCGAGCGCCGACCCCGTGATGGCGTAGCGCCCGTCGTCGAGCAGGACCAGCGCGCCGGGCCGGTCACGGCGGGTGCGCAGGTACCGGATCACGGTGCAATCGCCCAGGCGGGTGGGGTAGCCGGGGTCGCCATCAGCCTCGGTCCACGGGCGCGTGGAGAAGCTCACCGAGCCGCCCCGCACCACGGGCCGGCGCTCGACCTGCGGCTCGAACGGACCGTGTTGCCAGCGCTCGATCAGCGCCGGGAACTGTCTGGCCACCTCCTGGCGCAGCAGCACGTGGAGCCGATCACCGGCCTCGACCACCGTCGATCCGCGCGGCGGTATGGCCTCCCCGTTGCGGACGATCACGTTGAGCAGCGCGTCACGCGGCAACCCCAGGTCGCGCACCGGCCGTCCCACCACCGCGTCCCCGGGACCGACCGGGTACTCCACCACCTCGGCGCCCAGGCGCCGGATCGTTCCCGTCTCGGCGATCGGCCGCGGCAGCGCCGGCTCGTCGGTGGTCAGCTTCAGGAGCTTGGCCAGCGGCTCGAAGGTCGCGCCCTGCAGGAGGGTGGACACCACCACGGCGAAGAAGGCGATGTTGAAGAACACGCGGCTGTTGGGCACCTCGGCGATCACCGGAAACGTGGCCAGCACCACGGGCACACCGCCGCGCAGGCCGGCCCAGCCGAGCGCCAGCCGCTCCGCGGCCGTGAAGTGGTCGAACGCGGTGGCCAGGGCGGCGGACACGGGCCGGGCCACGAACACCACGACGAGGGCCAGCACCGTGCCCTCCACCCAGACGTCGCCGAGCTGGCTGGGAAAGACGAGCAGCCCGAGCGCCAGGAAGAGGCCGATCTGGGCCACCCACGCCAGGCCCTCGTGGAAGGAGATGATGGTCTGGCGCGCGGGGATGGCGTTGCTGCCCAGCACCAGCCCGGCCAGGTACACGGCCAGGAAGCCCGAGCCGTGCAGGCTGTCCGCGAGCCCGAAGGCCAGCGCGCCGGTGGCCATGGAGGCGACCGGGTAGAGCCCGCCGGTGGCGAAGCTCACCCGCCGGAAGGCCCAGACGGCGGCGAAGCCGACGACCAGGCCGGCGACCAGCCCGATCGAGAGCTGCTGGACGAACAGCCCGGCCATGTCGAGCACCCCGTATCCGGGCTGCTCGATCCACTCGATGAAGCCGATCACGAGCAGGATCGCCACCGGATCGTTGAACCCGGCCTCGGCCTCGAGCGTCCGCGCCAGTCGGCGCCTCAGGGTCGATCCGCGCAGCAGGGCGAAGATCGCCGCGCCATCGGTGGCGGCCAGGCATGCGCCCACCAACAGCCCCTCGAGCGTGGACAGGTCGAACAGCCAGATCGCCGCCAGAGCGGTGATGGTCGCCGTGCCGAGCGTGCCGAACAGGGCCAGCAGCAGGCCCGGGCGCAGCACCGGCTTGATCTCGGAGTAGCCGGCGGCCAGGCCGCCCTCGAACAGGATCGCGGCCAGGGCGATGATGCCGACGCGCCGGGTGAAGTCGTAGTCCGTGAGGTCGATCCACCCCGTGCCGTCGGAGCCGATCAGCATGCCGAGGCCGAGGAAGAGGAGCAGGCCCGGCACCCTCAGGCGACCCGCGAGCAAGGAGGCGCCCAGCCCGCCCGCAAGCAGCGCCCCCGCCACGAGGATGAGCTCGCCGTCGCTCATCTTGCAACCGGGACTGGGCTCACGCGCGGTTAGCTTCGCAGGTAGGCCTTCGGGGCCGCGGTCAGCCGCCGAGCACCGGCTCGGGCGCGTCCATCCCGCTCGCCTGGCGGGCGTCCCGGCCGGCGACGGCCACCAGCTTCGCCGCGGCGCGGACCGCGGAGGACAGCAGCGCGAGCACACGCGGCGTGGCGAGCCGGGGTGTCGGTGCGGCCGCTCGCGGCGCCGGCCCGCGGACCGGCCTCGACGCCCGCCGCGGCTGCTTCGGCGGATCAGGTACCAGGCAGGCCGCCACGGCGTCGGCCACGAGGCTCGCCCTCAGGGCGTACCCCGCCTCGGTCGGATGCACCCCGTCGGGCCGCATCAGCCCGGGGGCGCTGCGCGCGGCGGCGTGCCAGTCCACGAGCTGCGTGCGCGGGGTCAGTCGCGCGAACCCTCGGATCTCACGGTTGAGAGCGCCCGGCCCGATGCCCCGCAGGGGCGGCCGCTGGACGGTGGCCACCACCAGACAGCGGTCGCCGGCCAGCTCCCGGACCGCCGACAGGCTGGCGGCGAGTCGCCCCGGATCGCCCGGGTCGTCGTTGGTCCCGAGGTCGAACACCACCGTGCCGTGCTCAGGGCGCAGGCGGCGGGCCAGCGCGCTCACCCCGGCGGGGCTCGCGCGACCGTCGCGCTGATCCACGGTGAGCGGGATCGCGCCCAGCTCGGCGCGGAGAAGGGGTGCGGTCCCGGCCTCCAGGCTGTCGCCGATGACGAGTACGGGAGCCGCCGCGGGCTGGGCCCCCGCCGGTGGAGGGGCCGCTCCGGTGAGCAGCGCCAGAGCGGCGACAAGCAGCAGGGCCGGCCTCATCACTGCGGAATGATGACCCACGTGAGCTTTCCCACGATCGAGTTCGCGGCCTTCTTTCTGGTCGTGTTCGTGTTGTCCTGGCTGCTGATGCCCCACCCCCGCGCGTGGCGGCCGTTCATCCTCGTGGCGTCCTACGTGTTCTACGGATGGGTGGACCCGCGCTGGGTGCTCCTGCTGGTGGCCTCGAGCGTCATCAACACCTTCGCCGCGCAGGTGATCGCTCGCTCGCCGTCGGCGGTTACCCGCAAGCGGGCGCTGACCGGGGCGATCGTGTTCGACCTGGGTCTGCTCTGCGTGTTCAAGTACTTCGGGTTCTTCGTCTCCTCCATGGACGACGCGCTCGACGGAATCGGCCTCGGCTCCCCCCTGCCGCTCGTCCAGATCGTCCTGCCGATCGGGATCTCGTTCTTCACCTTCCAGGCGATCTCCTACGTGGTGGACGTCTACCGCGAGGACACGCGTGCCGCCTCGCTCGGCGACGTCGCGATCCTCCAGGCGTTCTTCCCCCACCTGGTGGCCGGGCCGATCGTGCGTGCGGAGGAGCTGCTGCCCCAGCTGCGCACGCCACGCGACCCGCGGGACGTGCTGGCCGGCCCGGGCCTCCTGCTCATCGCCGGCGGGCTGGTCAAGAAGACCGTGGTGGCCGACGAGCTGGCCCGGCGGATCGTCGACCCGGTGTTCACGGACCCTTCGGCGCACTCCGGAGCCGAGGTGCTGCTGGCCGTGTACGGCTTCGCGGCCCAGATCTACTGCGACTTCTCCGGCTATACGGACATGGCCATCGGCCTGGCACTGCTCCTGGGCTTCGTACTCCCCCAGAACTTCGACCGCCCCTACATGGCCACCAGCCTGCGCCAGTTCTGGCACCGCTGGCACATGACGCTGTCGCGTTGGCTGCGCGACTATCTCTACGTCCCGCTCGGGGGCAATCGCGACGGACCGCGCCGGACCTACCGCAACCTGATGCTCACCATGCTCCTGGGCGGACTGTGGCACGGCGCGGCCTGGACGTTCGTGATCTGGGGCGGCATCCACGGGACGGCGCTCGCCGCGGAGCGCCAGTTGCGCGAGCGCCTCGGCGCGCCGCGCCTTCCCGGCTGGCTCGCATGGCTCGTGACGTTCCACGTGGTCTGCCTGGCCTGGGTGTTCTTTCGCTCGCCCGACCTGGGCATCGCCTTCGAGGTCCTGGGAGGGGTGTTCTCCTCGGGACCGTCCCCGCTGGTGACCCTGCCTGTCCTGTTCCTCACCGTTGTGGCGATCGCCGTGCAGGCGATTCCGCCCGGATGGTGGCGGCAGGCGGAATCGTGGCTCGTGGCGCGCCCGGCCATGGGGCAGGGCGTGGCGCTCGGTCTGCTGGTGGTGGCCGCCGACGCCGCGGTGGGCGAGCAGGGCGTGGCGCCCTTCATCTACTACCAATTCTGAGATGGAACGATCGCGCAATCCACGAGTGACGATGCCCGCGGGCCGGGTGCTGGTGGTGCTGCTCGTGGCCATGCTCGTGGCCGCGCTCCTCAACTCCGAGGCGATAGTGCGGGCCGGCGAGGGCATGAACGAGGGGTCGACCCGCGACGTCGTCCTCTCGGTGGGGCGCCCGATCGACGATGTGGCCGGAGCGGTGGGCCTGCACCTGCCCCGAAAAGGCCTTGATCTGGCGTTCGGCCAGGAGCCCAAGACCGCCTCCGGCACCGAGCTGGAGGAGGGCTCCACCGCGATCCTACGCCGGCGCCGGCGAGGGCGGGCCGAGCCCGACTACCCCCAGCCGAGCTCTGGCGATCCGCTCGACGTGCTGGTCACGGGGGACTCGCAGGCCGAGTTCGTGGGGCAGCGCCTTCCGGACGCCGCACCTTCCGGGCTGTTGCGGGCCACCGTCGTGGCGCGCAACAGCACCGGACTGACGCGCCCGGAGTTCTTCAACTGGGAGATCAACGCCGAGCAGGAGATCGCCGACCGCCGGCCGGACGCCGTGGTGATGGTGATGGGGGGCAACGACGGGTTCAACGTGCTCGTGGACGGTGAGCTGTTCGGGCCGTTCACCCCGGAATGGCAGACCGAGTACGCACGCCGGACCGCCGTGGTGATGCGTGAGCTGGGCAGTGACGGGCGGCGGCCGGTCTACTGGGCGCCCTCTCCGACCGCACGTGACGACGAGTTCGACCGCATCTACCGTGTGCAGAACTTCGCCGTGGCCCGAGCCGCACAGGCCGTTCCCGGCGCGCGCTACGTGAACCTGTACGACAACATAGACGGCGGGCGCTACCGGGCCACGTCTCGGATCGACGGACAGGAGGTGATCTCGCGCCAGACGGACGGCGTGCACTTCACCCGTGAGGGTGCTCTTGCCCCGGCGCGCCTGGTGGTGGCGGAGATGGCGAAGGACTTCCCGGTCCTTCGGGTTGGGGGGCCCTAGTCAACTGGCGCCGTCAGTTCGCGCTCGGGTCTCCCGGCATCGTGGCCAGCAGCGAATAGCTTCCGCCCTTGCGTCGCAGCGCCTCCGACCAGATGTCGCCGTCGCTGAACGGATCGCCGGCGGCCGCGCGTTCGAGGATCCACGCGCCCTCCTCCACCTCGCCGTCCAGCTGTCCCGGCGACCAGCCCGCATAGCCGGCGTACACGCGCAGACGCTGCAGCGACTCGCTCGGGCGATCCGGGTCCAGCGTTCCCAGTGACGCCACCACTTGGGTACCCGCCTCGGCCGGGTCGCCGAACTCGCCCAATGCCACCACCGAGCCGGGCGACACCGGGCCGCCCACCCGGACCGCCTCGTCGGACCCCGGCAGCGCCGCCAGCGCCGGCACCGCCTCGGACACGACGGTGTCCGAGCTACGGTTGAGCACCACCCCCATCGCGCCATCGGGCGTGTGCTCGAGCACGAGCACCACCGCCCGCCGGAAGTAGTCGTACAGGGACGGCGCGGCGATCAACAGCTGCCCGCGAAGGGTCTCTTCCATCCGTTCGATTGTGACGGACCGGGAGCGGCCACCGCCGCTTGAGCAAGTAGCTTGCGGGCCATGAACACAAAGCTGGACGTGGGCAACGTCTTCGAGCGCATCTTCAGGATCTATCGCGAGCAGTTCACGCTGCTCGTGCCCGCCGCGCTGGTGCTGTTCGTGCCCGTGGCCATCCTGATCGGCGCCGTGCAGACCGGCGGCGGCGTGCTGGCCGTGATCGTCGCCGGCGTGCTGGGCGCTGTCGCGGGCTACTGGTATCAGGGCATGGTGGTCGAGGCCGCGCTCGACATCATGGATGGGCGCCGCGACCACACCGTGGGCTCGCTGCTCACCTCGGTTACCCCGGTCATCGTCCCGCTGCTCGTGGCCGGACTGTTGGCCGGCATCGGCATCGGCATCGGGTTCATCCTGCTGATCGCGCCCGGACTCTTCCTGCTCACCATCTGGGCGGTCATCGCCCCGGTGATCGTGGTGGAGCGCTCCGGCGCGCTGGGCTCGTTCGGCCGCAGCCGTGAGCTGGTGCGCGGCCACGGCTGGCAGGTGTTCGCGGTGATCGTCGTGCTGTTCCTGCTCAACCTCGTGCTCGGCGCGGTGGTGCAGCTGATCTTCGTGGGCATCAGCGACTCCATCGTCGGCTTCGCGCTCAGCAACCTGCTCACCAACGTGCTCGTAGCTCCGCTGTCCGCTCTCGCCGCTGCGGTCATGTACTTCGAGCTCAAGCGCATGGCCGGCGAGGGCGCCGTTCCCGCGGGGGCGGCGGTCACCCCGGCGGCGCCGGGACCCGAGGCGCCGGCGCCACCTGCGCCCGGACCCCAAGCGCCGGGACCCCACTCCCCCGCGCCGGAACGGCCGGACAGCACCACCGGCGAATAACCGCTCCGCAGGTCGGCATACTCGACCGCGTGCGCGTCCTCGCCGTCGTCCACCAGGCCGATGCCGGCGCCGGCGTGTTCGCCGACGTGGTCGCTGAGAGCGGTCACGAGCTGGTGGAGTGGCAGCCTGTCGACGGCGGCGCCCCCGACGTGCCCGACCTGGGCGCCGCGATGGTGTTCGGAGGCGCGATGCACGTGGACCAGGAGGGCGACAACCCGTGGATGCGCGGCGAGAAGCGGATGCTCGGCAAGCTGCTGGGGCGCGGAGTGCCGCTGCTCGGCGTCTGCCTGGGCGCGCAATTGCTGGCCGAGGTCGCGGGCGCGGCACCGCGACGCGCGCCGGAGCCCGAGATCGGCTGGAAGCGAATCGAGCTGACGCAGGAGGGCCAAGACGACCCGGTGCTCGGCGCGCTACCCGAAGCCCTCGACGTGTTCGAGTGGCACAGCTACGAGGCGCCGCTGCCCGACGGCGCGGTCGCGTTGGCCCGCAGCCAGGTCTGCCTCCAGGCCTACCGCCTCAACGGCTCGCCCGCATGGGGGGTCCAGTTCCACCCGGAGGTCACGATGCGCGAGCTCGGTGTTTGGCTCGACAACTACACCGATGACGAGGACGCGGTCCGGGTCGGCCTCGACCCCGAGGCGTTGCGGGCCGAATCCGAGGAGCGCATCGCCGCGTGGAACGAGGTCGGCCGTGGGATCGCCGCGCGGTTCCTGGCCGCGGCCACAGCAGCGACCTGAGCGTTTACGGCAGGACCCACCCGCCCGCCGCAGTCAGACATCCCTTACTCAGGCGTCACGTACGCGGACGACAGCCCGCCGTCCACCATGAAGGCCTGCGCGGTCACGTACGACGACTCGTCGCTCGCCAGGAACAGCGCCCCGTTGGCGATCTCGCGGGGCTCGGCGAACCGGCCCATCGGCAGGTGCACCAGCCGGCGCGCGGCCTGGGCGGGGTCGCTCGCGTAGAGCTCCTGGAGCAACGGGGTGTTCACCGGCCCGGGACAGAGCGCGTTGACGCGCACTCCCCGGCGGGCGAACTCCACCCCGAGCTCGCGCGACAGCGCCAGCACGCCCCCCT
>Ga0136616_10000014_pt1 | contig 76539 bp, 75 predicted proteins | sample AntDrymUQ2992106_2_FD_106648 | JGI IMG/M metagenome (GOLD analysis project Ga0136616, IMG submission 106648) | Polar desert sand microbial communities from Dry Valleys, Antarctica - metaG UQ299 (21.06) | ecosystem: Environmental > Terrestrial > Soil > Desert | place: Antarctica: Dry Valley... | reverse complement strand
TCGGCGCCTTCCCGGGCCAGTTCGGCATGGCCATCTTCTCGAGGCATCCGATCGAGCGCGGCGCGATCCGGACCTTTCAGAGGTTCCTCTGGAAGGACATGCCCGGAGCGTTGCTGCCCGACCGCGCCTCAACGCCCCAGCCTCGCGACTGGTACTCGCCCGAGGAGCTCAGGATCTTTCGCTTTCGTCGAAGAGCCACTGGGACGTGCCGGTACGGATCGGCGGCGACACCGTCCACTTCCTCACGAGCCATCCCACGCCGCCCGTCTTCGATGGACCCGAAGATCGCAACGGGCGTCGAAACCACGACGAGATCCGTCTCTTCGCCGACTACATCACGCCCGGGCGCGCGGGCTACCTCTACGACGACAAGGGTCGCCGCGGGGGGCTCTCACCCTCGGCGCCGTTCGTGATCGCGGGTGACCAGAACGCCGATCCGTTCGACGGAGAGGCTGTGCCCGGAGCGATCCAGCAGCTGCTCGGAAGCCCTCGCGTCAACACGAGTCGAACCCCTTCGAGCCCGGGCGGCGTAGAGCAGTCCCGCAAGCAGGGGGGAGCCAACCTGAGCCATCGCGGAAACCCGGCCTTCGACACGGCCGACTTCGCCGACAGCTCTCCGGGCAACCTCCGGGCCGACTATGTCCTGCCGAGGCGGGACCTCGAGATCCGGGGCTCGGGCGTCTTCTGGCCGCTGAGCACCAACCCGCTGTTCAAGCCGGTCGGCGTCTTCCCGTTCCCGAGCTCCGACCACCGCCTGGTTTGGGTGGACGTCGAGCCGAAGGCTGACGAGTCGGACGATGACGACGAAGGCGAGGACGAGAAGGACGACTGAGCCTACGTGCGCTTGCGGTGCTCGCCCGGGAAGCGCAGCTGCGCGACGAGCTGGTCGACGTGGTCGTCGACCCGCCGCGGCTGCCCGAGCCGATCGACCACGGCGAGGCGATCGCCGAGACGGTCGCCGCACTCCGTGAGGGCCGGCACGAGGTCGCGTGGGACCTCGCAACCGCACCGGCTCGTGCCACGGTAGCCCGAGCCCTCGCGCGGGTACTCGCCCGTCACCGCCGGCTTCGACACGAGCGAGGGATGCATGGGCAAGTACGAGTACCTGGCGCTGCTCGCGGGGTGCGTCGTCCTGACGCTGCCGCTCGAGTTCGTCTTTCGCGCGCGTGTGTGGCGGCGACCGCGCCGGGCGGCGCGCGCGATCGTGCCGGTCGTCGTGGTCTTCGGCGTCTGGGACGCCGTCGCCATCGCGCTCGGCCACTGGTGGTTCAACCCGCGCTTCGTGACCGGGATCGAGCTGCCGCCGGGGCTCCCGGTCGAGGAGATCGCCTTCTTCGTGGTAATTCCGCTGTGCGGACTGCTCACCTTCGAGGCGATCCGCAATTTGCTGGCCCGGGCGCAGGCCCGTCGCTAGTGGTCCCTGCCTACCCGCTCGGCTCGGTGCTCGCGGCCGTCGTCGTCGTCTGCCTCGAGATCCTCTGGGTGCGCACCGGGATCTTCCGCCAGCGCGCGTACTGGCTCTCGATGCTCGTGGTCTTCGCCTTCATGGTTCCCGTGGACGGGTGGATGAGCAAGGTCCCGAACCCGATCGTCGTCTACGACCCCGACGTCCTGAGCGGCGTGCGCTTCCCGATCGACATCCCGCTCGAGGAGTTCGTCTACGCCTTCGCGATGGTCACGTTCGCGATCCTGCTCTGGGAGCGGGCGGGGCGCGGATCTCATCCCGCTTTGGCGGCTCGCCGTACTTGAGACGACGACATCGTTTCGAAAAGGAGAACACCATGGGAGCCGTGACCAAGTACATCCGCATCGATGCCCCGCCGCAGCAGGTCTATGAGCTGTGGCGCGACCCAGCCGACTTTCCCGAGTTCATGGAGGACGTGAAGGAGGTCGAGCAGCGGGGCGATCACTGGCATTGGAAGGTCGACGGACCGGCCGGGATTCCCGTGGAGTGGGACTCTGTGATCGTCGAGGACGTGCCCGGCGAGAAGCTCGCGTGGAAGTCGATCGAGGGCCTATCGAACGCGGGCGTGGTCCGCTTCGACGACCGCGGCGACGCCACCGACCTCGAGTACGCGATCGAGTTCGACGCACCGGCCGGCAAGGCCGGCGAGGTGGTCGCCAAGCTCTTCGACGATCCCGAGAACAAGGTGCAGCGCGCGCTCGAGTCCTTCAAGCGGCTCGTCGAGCACGACGCCCGCCCACGGCCCGACAGCAGGACCGAAGTCGACGCCGGCGAGGCGTCACCGCAGACGAGCAAGGCGGCCTGAGCCCGAGGCCACATACGACCCCGGGCGCGTGACGGCTTGCTGACCTACGAGGCGCGGTCCCGCGCGCCTGTCGAGGAGGCTTGGAGCCTGATCGCGCGTCCGCGGCGCTGGGCCGAGTGGGCCCCGCACGTTCGCGGAGCCTGGGGCCTCGGCTCACCCGAGGTCCGCCGGGGCGCGCAGGGGGCGGCGCGCCTGCTCGGCGTTGTGCCGGTGCCCGCGACGGTGGTTGCCAAGCGCCCCGGGCGCTCGTGGACCTGGCGGGTCGGGCCTGTCGACATCGTCCACCGGGTCGCCCCCGCCCGCGGGCGGGCGGCCGGCTCTCGGGTCGCCGTCGACCTCGTCGCGCCATGGGCGCTCGAGCCGCTGCTCGCGGTCGGCTACGGGCCGGTGGTCGCGCTGCTTGTGCGCAACCTTGCCCGTGTGGCCGAGCGGTCGGCTTGACCCGGTCGGGCCGCCGCGGGACGTTTGGTCAGGCGGCCGCCTCGCCTTCCTCGGCGATCGCCCGCTGCAGGGTTTCGGTAAGCGGGATGGGATCGACGTCGAATAGGGCGGCGCCCGAGGGATCGGTGACCGCGGTCGGGGTACGCAGTCCCTCGATGAGCGGCCGGGCCACCCCGACGTCGACCGGCGTGACCAGCCCGATCCAGAGGGCCGAGAGCTGCGGGGTGATGACCGGCACGCGCAGCTTGGGGCGCGGGCGGATCCCGAGCGCGACGGCCATGCGGTCGAGCATGTCACCGTAGGAGACGACGTCCGGCCCGCCGATCTGAACCTCGCGGCCGGCCGAGGCCTCGACGCGAGGAGCCTGCTCGAGATAGGCGACGACGTCGTCCACGCCGATCGGCTGGGTCTCGGTCTCGAGCCAGCTCGGGGCGATCATGGCCGGCAGGCGCTCGACCAGGCTCCGCAGGATGCGGTAGGACTCGCTCTGTCGGCCGACCACCATCGCGGCGCGGAAGTAGGTGACCGGCGGACCCTCGGTACGAAGGATCTCGGCGGTCTCGTGGCGGCTGCGCAGGTGGCGCGAGCTCGCGTCGTCGCCGCCCAGGCCGCCGAGGTAGACGACCCGCCCGACGCCCTCCTCGCGGGCCATGCGCGCGAAGTTGTGCGCCGCGTCCCGCTCGCGGGCGGCGAAGTCGCGGTCCCCGCCCCGGCCCATCGAGTGGACGAGGTAGTAGGCCATGTCGACGTCGAGGCCGGCGCCGCGAAGGCTGGCAGCATCGAGCACGTCGCCCTCGTGGAGCGCGACATCCTCGCGCTCGAGGTGGCCGGCGCGACCGCGATCGCGGACGAGGCCGCGGACATCGACTTCTGAGGCGCGCAGAGCGCTCGCGAGGCGGGTACCTACGAAACCGGTCGCTCCGGCTATCAGGGCACGCACGTCGGTTATCCGGTGCGGTTCCGGGAGGAGATCATCGCCGCCGACCGGTCAGACGTAGAGAAGGGTCGCCTCGGAGGCCTCGCGCAGGAAGCGCGGCGTCGAGCTGACGCCGTCCAGTCGCTCCTCGACATCGGCGACGCTCAGCCCCATGGTGTCGACCGAGGCCGAGCAGGCGTAGAGGGAGAGCGCCTCGAGCCCGAACGCGGTCTCGCGGAGCTCGTGGAGGGAGCGGGCGAAGGTCTCCCGGCCGCTCCAGGAAAGCGACGGCGTGTCGTCGGGGTCGAGCCCTCGGCGCAGGAGGTCCGGGTCGAGCAGGAGCTCGAGCCCCCGAAATACTGCCAGCGCAGCGCACCGGCTTCCCTCGGCCGCGCTCGACACGAGCAGCGACAGGCCGGAGTAGAAGCGCTCGAGCTCTCCGGTGGCCAGCACGACGGCGAGCCGGGGCGACGCGGCGCTCATACTGGGATTGTGACGACGCTCGACGCGCGCGGCCTCGCCTGCCCGGTGCCGCTCCTGCTCGCCCGCGGCCGGATGGCCGAGCTCGCGCCCGGGCAGACGCTGCTCGTGCTGGCCACCGATCCCGAGGCTCCGATCGACCTAGCCGCGTGGGCGACCGACGAGGGCCACCGCTTCCGGGAGCTCGAGCCGCGGTCGGGGAGCGAGGGGGCCGGAGGCCCTTGGCTCGAGCTCGAGCTGCGCAAGGGCGGCTGACGTCGGCCGGGAGACCGGGCGATCGCGGTCAGCCCGCGGATACCGCTGCCCCACCCCGGCGGGGATCGCCGCCCCCCGACAGGGCTCCGCTCTCCGGGTCGCGCACCACGGCCTGGACCCCGCCGAAGTAGAGGTTGCGCTCCGCCCAGCGCCGTACCCCGTAGCCGCCGGCCTCGAGCGCGGCCAGGGCCTCCGGGTCGACATCCGGCTCGGCGTCCACCGTCCCCGCCTCGAAGTGGAGCCGTGGGCGCGCCACCGCCTCCTCGGCCGTGAGGCCGACGTCGACGACCCCGAGCAGGGTCTGCAGGACCGCCGAGCGGATCCGGTTCGATCCCGCCGACCCGAGCGCGACCTCGGGCGAGCGATCGCGCAGAACCACCGTCGGGGCCATCATGCTCGGGATGCGCCGACCCGTCGCGTGGCGGTGGAAGCCGAACGGGTTCAGGTCGTGCTCGCCGAGCATGTTGTTGAGGTGGACGCCCGTCCCGGGCACGATCACTCCCGATCCCGAGCCGTTCGAGCAGGTGACGCTCGCACAGCCGCCGCCGGAGTCGAGCACGGCGATGTGGGTCGTCGAGCCGAGCCGGCTCGGCCGGGTCGGTTCGGGTCCGGTCTCCTTCGGCGAGGAGGCCATCGACGATCGCCGCGGGTCCGTCCGGCCGAGGCGAGCGGCCGACTCGCCCGCGGCGGTCGCGATCGCCTCCCCGGCGAGAAAGCGCTCGAGGTAGCCCTCGGCGTGGAGCCCGACCAGGAAGTCCTCGGTCCGGGCCGCGTTGGCGCGCTCCATGACCTCGACCACCGTCCGCGGGTCGCCGGGGCGGTCGAGAAGGGCGAGCAGCGCGAGCGAGTAGGCGATCAGGATCCCGCCCGAGGAGGGCGGCGGGTTGGTGAGCACTTCGCGGCCCCGGTACCACGCCCGGGCCGGCTCCCGCTCGACGGTCTCGTAGGCGGCCAGATCGCCGCGAGTCAGCAGGCCGCCCCGCTCGAGCACCCAGTCGCTGAGCGCGGTCGCCACGTCGCCGCTGTAGAGGAAGCCCGGCCCCTCGGCGCCGAGCCGCTCGAGTAGGTCGCCGAGCTCGGGAAGGCGCAGGCGCTCGCCCGCCCGCATGGCTCGGCCCGCGGGCTCGTACATGGCCGCCCCCTCGGGCGTCGCGGCGAGGATGGGAGCGAGGATGCGGTGGAGATAGGCCTGCATCGGCGCCAGCTCGACGCCCTCGCGCGCGACTGCCGCCGCCGGGCCGCAGAGCTCGGCGAGCGGCATCGAGCCGAAGCGCTCGAGCGCGTCATCGAGGCCGGCGAGCGTGCCCGGGACCCCGCACGATGAGGCGCCCACGTTGAAGACCTGGGAGGCGTCGGAGGAGAACTCCACGCCGATCGGGACGAGCGGGCCGGGCGCCCGTACCTCGTTCCCGAGCCCAAGCCCGGGCGCGGCGACGAAGAAGTCGAGCAGCCGGCTCTCGCCGCCGGCGGAATGTACGAGCATGAAGCCACCCGCGCCCGGACCGGTCAGCGGCGACTCGCAGGCGAAGGACATCAGACAGGCGGCTACCGCCGCGTCGACCGCGTTGCCTCCGGCGCGCAGCGCACGCGCCCCCGCCTCGGCGGAGAGCGGGTGCCCCGCGGCGACGACGCCCCTCATCGCCCGGGAAAGCTAGTGGTCGCCGCCGAAAGTACGGTCGGGAATCGGCGAGTACGGGGACGAGTAGTTGCTCGAACCCGGGGCCGAACGCGGCGGCGAGCCGGCCGCGGCGCGTGCCGTCAGCGTCGCCCTCGGGGCGGCACGAACTCCGGGACCTCGAGCTCGGAGAGAGCATCTGAGCCCGACGCAGGCGCCGGCGTCGCCGACACCTCGCGGCTCAGGTCGTCGAAGGCCACCGTCGGGCGCTCGGACTCCCGCGACCCTCCGGCCGTCTGCGTGCCCGATCCCGCCCCGACGAGCGCGGGCTCGCGCGCCGGCGACTCGCTCGCACTACCGATACCGGACGGCTCGCCCGCCCGCGTCGGCGCGTCGCCGTAGCGGGTCGCCACGACGGTCACCCACACCTGGTCGACGACGTTCTCGTCGACCATCGCCCCGAAGATGATGTTCGCGTCCGGGTGGGCGGCCTGGCTGACCGCGCGCGCGGCCTCGTTGACCTCGTACAGCGACATGTCGCGACCGCCGGTGATCGACAGCAGGATCGACCGCGCGCCGTCGATCGAGGTCTCGAGCAGCGGCGAGGCGACCGCGCGCTCGGCGGCCTCCATCGCCCGGTCCTCGCCCACCCCCATCCCGATTCCGAGCAGCGCCGGCCCCGCCTGAGACATGATCGTGCGGACGTCGGCGAAGTCGAGGTTGATGAGCCCGGGCAGGGTGACGAGATCCGAGATGCCCTGAACGCCTTGTCGCAGTACGTCGTCGGCGACTCGGAAGGCCTCGACGATCGACGTTCCCTGGTCGAGTACCGACAGCAGGCGCGAGTTCGGGATCACTATCAGCGTGTCGACCTCGTCGGCGAGGGCCCTCACCCCCTGCTCGGCCTGCACCGCCCGGCGGTTGCCCTCGAAGGAGAACGGCTTGGTCACCACGCCCACGACGAGCGCGCCCACCTCGCGGGCGAGCCGGGCCACCACGGGCGCGGCACCCGTGCCGGTGCCGCCGCCCGCACCCGCGGTCACGAATACGAGGTCTGAGCCCTTGAGGGCGGACTTGATCCGGTCGGCGTCCTCGAAAGCGGCCTCTCGCCCGAGCTCGGGGCTCGACCCCGAGCCGAGTCCGCGGGTCACGTCGCCTCCGATGTCGAGCGTGGCGTGCGCGCTCGATGCCTGCAGCGACTGGGTGTCGGTGTTGAGCGCGATGAACCCGACGCCCTCCACGCCGGCCTCGATCATCCGGTTGATCGCGTTGACTCCCGCGCCGCCGACTCCGGCCACCCGCAGGACCGGGCTCCCGGCGATCTCTGGAGCCGGCTGGGGCTGCGGCTCGGCCCGGCCGAAACGCGGGCTCCCGCCGGCCTCCGAAGCCGTAGGGGGGCGCTCGAGGATGTCCTCGGGCACGTCGGACGAGAAGACGGCACGCAGGCGCTCCTCGGCGCTGCGCGTGCGCGCCGGCGCCTCGCCCTTCGCGTCGGCCGGACTCCCCCGCCGGACGCGGATCTCCGACACGGGCGGCGGCGCGGATGCCCGCCGCGCCGAGGGCGGCGCGGGCCGCAGCTCCTCGGCGACGCGCCGCTCGCTCACCTCGAGCGCGCGGGCGGAGTCGCTGCCCGCGCCCTCGGAGTCGGCTCCGGCGCCCTCACGCTCGGCTATTTTCCCGTCGGGCCGGGTCGGCTCCCCCTCGCCCTCGGTGCGGCTGAACAGGGCCGCGAGCGGCCCCTCCCGCATGCTCGCTCGCTTACCGCTTGCCATTGGCCAGGACCTCCTTGGCGAGTTGGCGGTAGGCGTAGGCCGCCTTCCCGTCAGGTTCGTACTTGAGCACCGACATTCCTCGCACGGGCGCCTCGGCGAAGCGCACGGTCTTGCGTATACGTGAGGCGAACACCCGGTCGCCGAAGTTCTCCTCGAGGATCTCGAGCGCCTCCTGGGCGTGCACCGTGCGCGTGTCGACGAGCGTCGGCAGGATGCCCTCGATCTCCACATCCGGATTCAGGTTGTCGCGCACCATGGACAGGGTGTTCTGCAGCTGGATAAGGCCTCGCATGGACAGATACTCGCACTGGACGGGGACGATCACCTTGTGCGAGGCCGTCAGGGCGTTGATGGTGAGCAAGCCGAGGCTCGGGGGCGTGTCGACGAGGACGAATTCGTAGTCGCCGCGCACCTCGTCGAGTGCCCGCTCGAGCGAGCGTTCCCGCCCGATCTGCGTCGACATCGCGATCTCCGCCCCGGCGAGGTCGATCGAGGAGCAGGCGACGTCCACCTCGCGCGCGACGATCACCTCGGAGATCGGCCGGCGGTGGACGAGCACGTCGTACATCGAGGCCTCGAGCGAGTCCGGGTCGATTCCCTGGCTCATGGTCAGGTTGCCCTGCGGGTCCATGTCGACGCACAGCGAGCGATGGCCCCGCTCGGCGAAGGCGGCGGCGAGGTTGAGCGTGGTCGTCGTCTTCGCCACGCCTCCCTTCTGGTTCGCGAGCGCGATCACCTTCGCCTGCATCTGGGCCTTGGGCTTCGGCTTCGCCTTGGTCTTTGTCGGCATGGCGGGCTCCGGGTGACTTGGGCCGGTCGGATCGACCATCCGGCCCGGGCGACGAGCGCAGGCGGTCGAGCAGACCCATTCGCGGGTGTATTCGCATGCCGCCCTGCTAATCCTTCCGCCCGGCGATGACCGAGACCGTGGATCTCTTCATCGAGGGAAAGCGGATCGTGATCTGCGCGGGCTCGGGCGGCGTCGGAAAGACGACCACGGCCGCGGCGGTCGCCATGCGCCTCGCCTCCCGCGGGATGCGCGTGGCCGTTCTCACGATCGACCCTGCCCGCCGGCTCGCCCAGTCGCTCGGCCTCGAGGAGCTCGACAACGAGGCTCGTCGCGTCGAGCCCGAGCGCTTTGCCCGGGCCGGCGTCGAGATGCGCGGGGAGCTGTGGGCGATGATGCTCGATGCCAAGCGCACATTCGACGAGCTCGTCGAGCGCTACGCCCCCGACCCCGCCGCGCGCGACCGGCTGCTCGGCAACCGCATCTACGCGGAGATCTCGAACGCGGTCTCGGGCTCGCAGGAGTACATGGCGATGGAGAAGCTCAACGAGCTCGACGCCGAGGCCCGCTACGACGTGCTCGTGCTCGACACCCCGCCGACGCGCAGCGCGCTCGACTTCCTCGATGCTCCGAGCCGCCTGTCGCGCTTCATCGACTCGCGCGCGCTCGGGGCACTGATCAGGCCGGGCGGTCGGCTCCTGGGCCGCGGCTCGAGCCTGCTCTTTCACGCCCTCAAGCGGATCACCGGCGTCGACGTGATGGAGGACATATCCGAGTTCTTCGCCGCCTTTGCCGACATGGCGCAGGGCTTTCGCGACCGGGCCGCGCGCGTCGAGGCCCTCCTCTCCGGCCCCGCCACGGCCTTCCTCGTGGTCACCTCGCCCCAGCCCGACGCGATCGACGAGGCGATCTTCTTCCACCGGCGCCTCGAGGAGCGCGGCATGCCGTTCGCGGGCGTCGTCGTCAACCGCATTCACGTCCACCCAGGCGATCTGAACGGCTCGGTTCCCCGCGCCGAGCTCGGGGAGCTGCTCGGGGCCGAGCTCGGCGGCAAGGTCGCCCGCAACCTCGAGGAGGTTGGCGCTCTGGCCGCCCGCGACCGCGGGAGCGTCGCGCGGCTGGAGCGCGCGCTCGGCCAAGCGCCGATCGTGGCCGTTCCCCACCTCGACGACGATGTCCACGACATCGCCGGGCTCGCCGCCATGAACGAGTTTCTGTTCGGCGAGCGGACAGACGGCGCCCGGCGGGCCGTCTAGACCGGCGCGGAGTAGCTCTCGCTCTCCTCGTCGAGGTCGAGCCGGGAGATCATGGGCTCGCGAGCCACCTCCTCCTCTTCCTCCGAGAGACGGCCCGCGCGGATCTCGACCGGATCGTCGCCTCGCAGGAGGAGGCCGTCGGCCATGGCGGCGAGGTCGGGCTCGGCGGTGGAGCAGAGAGCCTCGACGAGCAGCGTCCGCAGATGGTCCTCGAGCTCGCCCACCAACGGCCCTAGACCGGCCGTCTCGGCGTGGTTGCGGCCCTGAACGGCGCGCACCCTTCCCTCGATCACCAACGGCTCGAGCTCGAAGGCACGCTCGACCTGCCGCTGGACCGCCGGGCGGTCCTCCTCGTCGGCACAGAGCGCGGCGAGGCGCAGTCCCACGGTGGCGCCGTCGGCGGCGCGCCCGGTGTCGAGTAGCCCGCGCAAGGCGAGCAGGTAATCGGACAGCGCTTGCGCCTCGTTACGGCGCTCGAGGCCCATCTCGAACCGGTCGAGAGCCCAACCGAGGCTGCCCCCGGCTCCCTCCTCGAGGGCGGCGAGAAGCTCGGCGAGGCGGGCCGCCTCCTCGCTGTCGAGCACACGCTGCGGACCCCCTGCGCAACCGCTCGGGTCGAGCCGCAGGGGCTGCCAGGCGCCGTCGCCCAAACGCGCGTAGCCGAGCGGGGCGAGCGTCACCCCGCCCGGGTCGAGCAGTCGCAGCGCCGTCAGCGTGGTGCGAAAGCGAAGGCGGGCTTCGGGGAGCGGCAGTCCGGCGTCGGCGGGAAGGTCGCGCTCGAGGGCGAGGAACGCGGTCGGCGGCGGGGACGCCTTTCCGCCCTCGTCGGTCTCGAGCCACGCCGGAGCCGGGGGAGGCGCCAGCAGGGCCACGTCGACCAGCGCGAGGTCTCCGCCGAGCTCGACCCGGGCGCCGTCGAAGCGCAGCCCGAGCACCGGGGCGACCACCGTCGCGCGCACCGTGCCCGCGTACAGCGCCCACTCGACGCCCCCGTAGACCCGCTCGAAGCGCTCCTCCGGGAAGGCAAACGACGTCGAGTCCGCATACAGGCGCTCGAGCATGGCGCGCATGGCGGGCTCGGCGTCGGCGCCCGGCTCGCCGCGGCGGCGCAGGTATGTCCGCGCTCCGGTGCCGAGCGCCCGGGCCGCGGGCCCGAAGGTGGCCAGTGCGCGCAGCTTCGCCCATCGCGCGCCGATGAACTCACTGGTCAGCGGTCGGTAGCGGTACAGCGTCGCCCCGCCTCGGGACCGCTCGTCGAGGGCGAAGCCGAGCTCGGCGCCGTCGTCGGTGGCTCGCACGAGCAGCGCGGCTGCGTCGAGGGCGAAGTCGCGCAGGGCGTCGTGCAGGGCCCGGTTGCGCATCCGACGCGATTCGCCGGGAGGACCGCGTCTCCTGCCCGGGGCGCCGCCCGCCGGCCCGCTACCGGCTTGGCCCGATCAGGCGATCGGGGTCGCGCACCTCGATGCCCGCGAAGCCGCTACGCCGCGGCGACGCAGTCCGCCGTCTCGCCGGCTAGCCACTCGCGCCCGTAGCGGCGCATGTCCTCGATCAGAGGCACCAGCGCGCGTCCCTTATCGGTCAGCGCGTACTCGACGCGAGGCGGGACCTCGGCGAAGGTCTCACGGGTGATCACACCCTCCTCCTCGAGCGCGCGCAGGCGCAACGACAGCGTGCGCGGGCTGATCCCGGCAAGCGAGCGCTCGAGCTTCGAGAACCGGCTCGAGCCCTCAGCGAGGTCGCGCAGGATGAGGATCGTCCACTTACCGCAGACGAGCTCCGCGGTGGCGCAGACGGGGCAGGTCACGTCGCCGGGCACGGCCATCGCGTCCCATTCTAGCGCGAAGCTTCATTCACTGAAGCGCTGGGAAGGGCGCCGCGCCCCCTCGCGCGGCGGCCCTCTCCGCAGCTCAGCCGCCCAGGTTCTTGAGCAGGCCGCCGCCCGTCCCTCCCCCAGCCGGCACCGCGCCCTGGATCTGGCCTTCGCTCGGCTGCACGAGGACCCAGCCCTCACCGACGAAGCTCATCTGGATCGTCTCGCCCGAGCCGCGCCCGATGAACGACTTGAGGTTGACGTCGGCCTTGACCTGGGTCTGGACTCCGCTCGACCAGGTGATCGCCGCCTGCGGGTCGCAGAAGGTCGGTGCGGCCCCCGTGTTGAGAAGGACCGGTGGCCCGTCCGAGATGATCGCGATCCAGCCGGTGCCACCGAGCGACAGGTTGAACAGGCCGCCCGCCATCGCGCCCGCCATGCCGCCCTGCACCTTCTCGATGTCCCAGTCGATGCCGGCCTCGAAGGCGAGCACGTTGGCGCCGTTGCAGGTCACGCGGTCGTCCTCGAGCCTGATCAGGTGGATGTCCTGGGCGTGGTCGGCGAGGAAGACCTCGCCCGTGCCCTCCATCTTCATGAGCTGGGTGCCCTCGCCGGTCACCGCCTTCTTGACGAACCGGCCGAGGCCCCCCGACCCGGCGTGCTCGAAGCGCACGTCGCCCTGGTAGGCGACCATCGATCCGAGCTTGGCCTGGATGGTCACGGCTTCGAGCCGTACCTTCAGGAGCTTCGAGTTCTGAAGCGTGAACGCCTCGGCGCTCGTGGTCTCCTGAAACTCGCCGAGCGAGCTCTGCATATTTACCTCCTGTGAGCGGTTGACCGGTCGGACCGCACTCTTTCGCGTCGGGCGGCCGGAGTCAAGAGAACGTGCGTCCACCCCGAGGGGCGCCGCCCGGCCGGCCGGGCGGCGCTCACGCCGTCATGAGCTGGTCGACCGAGGTCGACCGCTGGCCGCCGGAGGCCACCAGCAGCTTGAAGTCGTGCGGGCTCGTGGCCGACTTGAGCGCCTCCTCCATCTCGACCCGCCCGGCCAAGACGTGGCCGAGCAGTGCTTGGTCGAAGGTCTGCATCCCGTAGTAGGCGCCCTCGGAGATTACCTCGATCAGGCGTCCGGTCTCGGCCGGGTTCATGATCATGTCCTTGACGCGGCCGGTGGTGCGCAGGATCTCGCAGGTGGCGGCGCGGCCGCGGCCGTCGGCGGTGCGCACCAGGCGCTGCGAAACGACGCCCTTGAGCGTGCCGGCGAGCATGGCGCGGGCCTGACCGTGCATGTGGGGCGGGAAGAAGTCGATGATCCGGTTGATGGTCTCGGGCGCGTCGAGGGTGTGGAGCGTCGAGAGCACGAGGTGGCCGGTCTCGGCCGCGGAGAGCGCGGTGGCGACGGTCTCCTCGTCGCGCATCTCCCCCACCAGGATCACGTCGGGGTCCTGACGCAGCACGCGCCGCAGCGCCCGCTTGAAGGAGCCGGTGTCCTCGCCGACCTCGCGCTGGTTGAGGATCGACCGCTTGTCGCGATGGAGGAACTCGATCGGGTCCTCCACGGTGACGATGTGCTTCGCCTGGGAGGCGTTGATGCGGTCGATCATGGCCGCGAGCGTCGTCGACTTGCCCGAGCCCGTCGTCCCGGTGACGAGGATGATCCCACGCTCCTCGTCGGCAAGCTCGCCGATTACCGGCGGAAGCTGGAGCTCCTCCACGGTCTTGATCTCGTGGGGGATGGCCCGCATGACGAGCGACACCGATCCCCGCTGGTGGAAGGCGTTTACGCGGAAGCGCGCGAGTCCCGGGAGCGCAAAGGCGAGGTCGACCTCGTTCTCGGCCTCGAACTCGCTGCGCAGGGCATCGCTCTTGATCAGGCTGTCGACGATCCCTCGGGTGACCTCGGGCGTGAGAGGCTCCGCGTCGGGGATGGGCTCGAGCCGCCCGTTGACGCGAATCATCGGCGGCGAGGGGACTTTGAGGTGGAGGTCGGACCCGTCTGAGCCGACCAGGCGGTGGAGCGCGGCTTCGAGATCGAACATGGGAGGGCTATCGGCGGCTGGGGCGGCTGGCTTGAGGCTTGCTGCCGCCTGCGGTTCGACGCATGGTGGATGGTGACTACCGTGCCGAGATCCGCGCCCATGCCTCGCGATCGGTTGAGCGCCGCGGGGAATCTGTGGAGCCCCTCGGACGGAGCCGATCCAACCGAGGGCCGCTCAGGCCACCTCGCGCAGCTTCTGCGCCTCCGCCAGCGACTGCAGCTTCTTGAGGCTCTGGTTCTCGATCTGGCGGATTCGCTCGCGGGTGACGTTGAAGGTGCGCCCGACCTCGTCGAGGGTCCGCGGGTGCTCCCCACCCAGGCCGTAACGCAGCTCGAGCACGCGGCGCTCGCGGTAGGAGAGGTTCTCGAGCGCCTCGCGCAGGTGCTCCTTGGTGAGGACCTCGGCCGCGCGCTCGTACGGCGACTCAGCGCGCTCGTCGGCGATGAACTGGCCGAACTCGGACTCCTCCTCGTCGCCGACCGGCTTCTCGAGCGAGACGGGCGCCTGGGCCGAGCGCTTGATCGAATCGACCTCGTCCGGGTCGATGCCGGTGACGTCGGCGATCTCCTCGGGCGTCGGCTCGCGGCCGAGCTCGGTGACGAGCTTGCGCTCGGCGCGGCCGATCTTGTTGAGCTTCTCGACGACATGGACGGGGATGCGGATCGTGCGCGCCTTGTCGGCGAGCGCACGGGCGATGGCCTGGCGGATCCACCACGTCGCGTACGTCGAGAACTTGAAGCCCTTGCGGTAGTCGAACTTCTCCGCGGCGCGGACCAGGCCGAGCGTGCCCTCCTGGATCAGGTCGAGGAAGGGAAGCCCCTGGTTGCGGTAGTTCTTCGCGATCGAGACGACGAGCCGCAGGTTCGACTCGACCATCTTCTGCTTGCCGTCGAGGTCGCCGCGCTCGATGCGCTTGGCGAGGTCGACCTCCTCCTGGGCGGTCAGCAGCCGCACCTTCCCGATGTCCTTGAGGAAGAGCTGCAGCGAGTCCGTCGTCATGTCGGGCTTGAGGTCGATCTGCGTCTTCTGCTGCTTGGCGCGTCGGCGGCCCTTGACCTCGACCGCCCGCTCGACCTGAACGGCGCTCACCGCCGGATCGACCTCTTCGACGAGCTCGATCTCCGACTTCTCGAGGAAGACGTGCAGCTCTTCGACATCACCCTCGTCGAGGTCGACCTCGGACAGCGCCGTCGCGACCTCGGCGTAGGTCAAGACCCCGTTCTGGGTCCCCTTGGTGACGAGAAGCTTGACCTCCTCGAGCTCTTGCAGATCGCCTACTGACATGCCAATTTCCGTTCTCCCGGGGCGGATGCGGGTACAGGGCATGCATCTGCCCAGCGAATCACCAGCGTGGTCAGGATAGATACTTCAGTTTGTGAAGCGCGTGTTAACGAGGGGCTCATGCGCTGATCCACTCAGGGTAGCCGCGGGAGCGGCCCCCGGCGAGCCCGAGAGGGCCGTCGGATCGACGATGACCGCCGCTAGCGCCCGTAGACTGGATGCTCGATGGAGGCTCGAGCGTCGCAAAACGCTTTGACGGAGCGCCGTGGCCGCGACTGACCAAGGCGACGCAGGGAATGCCGGCGGCGTTCTCGGGAACCTGCCCCGGTCGCGGCCGGGCCGGCGCAGCGCGAGGCGCGCGGACCCCGGCCCCAGGCCGAGCGCGGGTGTGCGCTCCCCCGCGGCAGCGCTGGGCGTGGCAGCCGGGGCCCCGGAGGAGGTGGGCCGTCGCGACGAGCCGTCTCCGGCTGGCGAGGCGCCGGGACCGAGCGGCGCGCTCGGAAGCGCCGTTCGTGTGGCGAGCCGAGCCGCCCGGCTCGGGCTCGACGCCGCGGGCGGCGTGCTCAAGCGCCTCCCCCGCCCTTGAGGCAGCGGTCGGGTCGCGCCCGGCGGGCGGTCGCGACCTTCTGGCGGCGAAACTACGAAGACGACCTCCCGGGCCTCTCGGCCATGGTCGCCTACAACCTGCTGCTCTCGATCCTCCCACTCGCGCTGCTCGGCCTCTTCATCGCCGGCAAGGTGCTCGAGAGCGGCGACCTCGAGCAACGGGTGCTCGAGGATCTGCGCACGCTGTTCCCGGACACCGCTCGGGCGACGCTCGTGGAAGCACTTCAGGAGATCCGGAGCTCGTCGACCGGGTTCGGGATCGTCGCGCTGGTGGCCAGCGTGTGGATCGGGTCATCGTTCTGGGGCGCCCTCGACACGGCGTTCTGCCGCATCTACCACGTGCCCTGCCGCGGCTGGGTCAGGCAGAAGCGCTTCGCGCTCGCGATGCTCGGCGTGGCGCTCGCGTTCATCGCCGCGACCGTGGCGGTGCCCGCGCTCCAGAGCCTGCTCGTGGCCGGCCGCGAGGATCTCCCGTTCGGGCTCGCCGAGGTCGAGGTGGTGGTGTTCGCCGGCTCGCTCGCCGTGGGCATCGCGATCATCTTCGCGGTCCTGTGCGCGATCTACTGGTCGGTCCCGAACCGCCAAGTGCCGTGGCGGGCGGTCTGGCCGGGCGCGCTGTCGGCGACCTTCGCCATCGCGGTCGTCGACTACGCCTTTCCGATCTACCTGTCGTCGGTCTCGACGCTCGCCAGCTTCGGGACGACGTTCGTCTTCATCGTGGTCGTGCTGCTGTGGTTCTACGTGCTCGCCTTCGTCATCCTCACCGGGGCGACGATCAACTCGATCCGCTTCGAGCTCCACGAGACCGGTGAGCTGCGGCCGAGGGATGGGCCGTAGGGACGGCGCGGGGACCCCGCCGTCGCATGGGGCAAGATGACCTCCATGGCGGAGCGCCTTCTCGACGTCGCGGCGGCGCGCGAGCGCGTGCTCGCGGTGGCGCGACCGCTCCCCCCCGAACCGGTCGAGCTCACCGCGGCGCTCGGACGCGTGCTGGCCGAGGACGTGGCGAGTGACGGAGCCCTGCCCCCCTTCGACGCCTCGGCCATGGACGGTTTCGCCGTCCTCGCCGGGGCGGCGGCCGAGCTCGACGTCGTGGGCGAGTCGCGCGCCGGCCACCCTGCGGACCGCGCACTGCGCTCCGGGGAGGCGATCCGGATCTCGACCGGCGCGGTGGTGCCCGAGGGCGCCGAGGCCGTCGTGCCGGTCGAGCGAACCGAGTCCATCGACGGGGCGGGGCCCGCCGAACGCCGGCGCGAGCGCGTGCATGTACCCGAGCGTTCCCTGGGCGCGCACATCCGCAGGGCCGGGGAGGACGTGGGTGCCGGCGAGCTCGTGCTCTCAGCCGGGGTGCGCCTGGGTCCGGCGGAGGTGGCCGTGCTGGCCTCGCTCGGAAGGCCGAAGATCCTGTGTGGGCCGCGACCTTGCGTGGCCGTGCTCGTCACCGGCGACGAGCTCGTCGAGCCCGGTACGCCGCTCGCGCCCGGCCAGATCCGCGACGCGAACGCTTTCGCCCTCGCCGCGCAGGCCGAGCGCGCCGGCGCGCGCGTGGTGCGCCGGGCGCTCGTGCCCGACGACCTCGATGAGACCGTCGCGGCGCTGGCCGAGGCGCTCGAGATCGCCGACGTGGTGTGCGTGTCGGGAGGCGTCTCGGTCGGCCCTCACGATCACGTCAAGCCCGCGCTCGCTCGCCTCGGGGTTCGCGAGCGCTTCTGGGGCGTGGCGCTGCGGCCCGGCAAGCCGACGTGGTTCGGCCTCCGCGACCAAGCGCTCGTATTCGGACTGCCGGGCAACCCGGTCTCGGCGATGGTGACCTTCCACCTGTTCGCGCGCCCGGCGCTCGAGCGCCTCGCCGGGGCGACGGAGCCGGCGCGGCAGCGGGCCGTCGCCGTGCTCGACGAGGCGGTGGCCCGCCATCCCCTCCGCGACCAGGCCGTTCGCTGCTCCCTCACGGTCGGGTCAGACGGCTGGCACGCGAGGCCGACCGGCCCGCAGGGATCGCACGTGCTCACCTCGATGCTCCGCGCCGACGCGCTCGCTGTCATCCCGGCGGGAGAGGGTGAGGCCCCCGCCGGGGACCGGGTGGACGTCGAGCTCCTGCGTTAGCGCTCACCCGGTCTCCCGGTAGCGTTAGACCGCGTGAGAAGACGCGACCCGAGACGACTCTGGCGCCGCCGCCGCCACGCCCAGGCGCGAGTTCGCGTGCTCCGCACCCGCGACGAGGGGGTCTCGGCCCGCGGCGGCGTGACGACGGTCCAGTGGGCGGAGATCACCCTCCCTCAGGCCGAGCTCGAGGGACTATGGAGCCCCGAGTACCTCGAGCGTCTGGCGCGCACCTACTGGCTGTGGATCGGGCGCATCTCGCTGGGCCTCCTGCGTGTCCTCTACACCGCGACCGCACGCGAGGTCGTCCTGCTGCGCCGTCCGCTCGTCCTCCTGCGCTTCTTCGCGCCCGAGTACGACGTCAGGAGCAGCGGCGGCACCGTGACCTGGCGGATCAACCGGGGCCTCCTGGTCGCGCCCGCGGGCCGCGGGGAAGGCTACCTGCGCATGGACGTCGAGTGGCGCTCGGAGGACCCGGCGACCGGGGAGGTCACCCTGCTGGTCACGTCGAAGGTGGCGAACTTCTACCCGGCCATCCGGGGGTGGGGCGGGTTCTCCCGCATCGGGTGGATCATGTATCGCTTCACCCAGCTCAAGATCCACGTCCTCGTCACGAACGCCTTCTTCCGCTCGCTCGCCAACCTCGACCTCGCCCCGTCGGTGGTCGGCAGCCTGCTCGGCAGCACACCGGGGGTCCCCGACGCCGACGAGTTCGAGGCCGTGCGGCGGCTGAGAGCGGCGCGGAAGGCGGCAGAGCCGGAGTCGGACCGGGCGCGTGGCGAGGGCGGCGCCGTTCGGCGGGGGGAGGAGCCGCCCGAACCTGCTCTACGGAACGACGGCGGCCGACCTCGTAGCTCGGTCACCGCCCGGCGCTAGCCCGTGCGCTCGGCGCGCGCGTAGTCGCGCAGCTTGGCGCGGTCGTGGCGGGCGTGCACGTGCCGCACCGTCCCCGACCGCGAGCGCATGACCAGCGACTCCGTGGTCGCCCCCCGTGGACTCTCGTAGTGGGCGCCCTGGAGCACGTCGCCGTCGGTCACCCCGGTGGCGGCAAAGAAGACGTCCTCGCCGGCCACCAGGCGGTCTGCGTCGAGCACCTCTTCGAGGTCGTAGCCGGCATCGAGCGCGGCCGCGCGTTCCTCGTCGTCGCGCGGCCATAGCCGGCCGACGATCTGGCCGCCGATGCACCTGATGCCCGCCGCCGCGAGCACGCCCTCGGGCGTGCCCCCGATGCCCCAGAGGAGGTCGGCCGGCGAGCGCTCGGTGACCGCGAGCAGCGCCGCCGCGACGTCGCCGTCCGGTATTAAACGGATGCGCGCACCGGCCTCGCGGATCTGGCCGACCGCTTCCTCGTGGCGGGGGCGGTCGAGGAGCACCACCACCACGTCGCGGATGTCGGTCCCCTTGCGCTCGGCGATCAGCCGCAGGGTCTCGGGCAGCGGGCGGTCGAGGTCGAGCAGGTCGGCGTGCTCGGTGCCGGCCGCCATCTTCTCCATGTAGACGCACGGGCCGGGGTCGAACATCGAGCCGCGCTCGGCCAGGGCGATCACGGCAAGGGCGTTGGGCGATCCGCTCGCGCACAGCGACGTCCCCTCGAGCGGATCCACGGCGATGTCGACTTCGGGAGGCGAGCCGTCGCCGATGCGCTCGCCGTTGTACAGCATCGGCGCCTCGTCCTTCTCGCCCTCCCCGATCACCACCGTGCCGTCCATCCGCACGGTGTCGAGCAGCACGCGCATGGCGTCGACGGCGGCTCCGTCAGCCGACTCCTTGTCGCCCATCCCGACCCATCGCGCCGAGGCGAGCGCCGCCGCCTCGGTCACCCGTACGAGCTCGAGCGCGAGGTTGCGGTCGGGCGTTCCCTCCGGCGCGAATACGCTACCCGGCTCAGCCATCAGATTGATTCTACGTCCACGGTCCCGAAAGCTACACCCTGCCGAGCGGGCGTGCCACGCTCAACAGACGCATCGCCGCGGGCTCCGACGGACCGCTGACGGGGTCGGCCCTCGGTAGAGCGTCTTCGCGCCAGCTCTGGGCCGCACTGTAGCCATCCCGTAATGGACATTTCCCGTTCCGGGGTATACAAAGCCACCCCCGTCGTGAGCCTCGCCGATCTTGCACCACTGCCCCTCGGAGGGGTCGACCCGCTGCCGAAGGGGCGGATCGCCGACCTGCTCGTCGAGGCTCACGAGCGGACGCTCGAGCTCGTCGATGCCCTGTACGACGACCAGATCGACCATCAGTACTCACCGATCATGAGCCCGCTCGCCTGGGACCTCGGCCACATCGCCGCCTTCGGGGACCTGTGGCTGGCGCGCGCGGTTCCGGACCTCCGACCCCTGCGGCCCGACCTGTTCGAGGTCTACGACGCCACCGAGACTCCGCGCTCGAGCCGGGGCGATCTGCCCTTCCTCCCGTGCGCGGACGCGCTCGCCTATGGGCAAGCCGTCCACGAGCGTGCGCTCGCGGGGCTCGATGACGTCGACGTCTCCCCATCCGGCGACCGCCTCAACGCGCACGCCTTCGTCTGGCAGCTCCTGATCCAGCACGAGCACCAGCACAACGAGACCATGCTCCAAGCCATGCAGCTCGCCGGCGGGGAGCTTCCCGCGCCGGCGCTCCTGAGCGGGCTCGCGCGGCCGGACGCGGCGAGCTCCGGGGCCGGTCCCGAGACGGTGCCGATCGAGGCCGGTCGCGCCCTTATCGGCGCGGGTCGGGAGGGCTTTGCCTACGACAACGAGCGCCCGCGCCACACCGTCGAGCTCGACGCATACGAGCTCGACCGCGAGCCGGTCTCCAACGGCGCCTATCTCGAGTTCGTCGAGAGCGGGGGCTACCGACGCCGGGAATGGTGGTCCGAAGAAGGCTGGGCCTGGCGCGAGCGCGAGAGCGCACAGTGCCCGCTGTTCTGGACCGGCGACGGGCGCGTCCGCCGCTTCGACCGCATCGAGTCCCTCGATCCCTCCCTTCCGGTGACCCACGTCTCCTGGCACGAGGCCGAGGCATTTGCCCGCGCTCACGGCAAGCGCCTCCCGACCGAGGCGGAGTGGGAGAAGGCGGCGACCTGGGACCCTGCGGCCGGCCGCCGGCGCGGCTGGCCCTGGGGCGACGAGCCGCCGACGCCCGAGCGGGCCAACCTCGACGCCGCTGCTTCGGGGCCGGCGCCGGCTGGCGCTCGGCCCGACGGAGCGTCGGCCGTCGGGGCGCTCGGGCTCGTCGGGGACGTCTGGGAGTGGACGGCCAGCGAATTCCGGGGCTACCCCGGATTTCGCGCCTTTCCCTACCCGCAGTACTCGGAGATCTTCTTCGGAACGCGGCTACGCGTCCTGCGCGGAGGCTCGTGGGCGACGCGACCCACGATCGCACGGCCGACCTTCCGCAACTGGGACCTGCCCAACCGTCGCCAGCTCTTCGTCGGCTTTCGCTGCGCCCGGGACGCGTGAGTCACGCATGACCAGCCCCACCGCCGCCCCGGACATCCGCGTCGACGACCTGCTCGACGAAGGCGGTTCCGGCTCGATGGGCGAGGACGTGCGCGCGGGCCTCGAGGGCGTGCCCAAGCGGCTCCCGCCCTGGTGCCTCTACGACGAACGCGGCTCGGAGCTCTTCGACCGGATCACCGAGCTCCCCGAGTACTACCCGACGCGCTGCGAGCGCGCGATCCTCAACCGGTGCGCGCCGGAGATCGTGGCGAGCACGGGAGCCGAGGAGCTGCTCGAGCTCGGTTCCGGCGTCGCCTCGAAGACGCGCGCCCTGCTCTACGCCATGGCGGGCGCCGGGACGCTTCGACGGTATGTGCCCTTCGACGTCGACCCCACGGTGGTCGAGCGCTCGGCCGAGGAGCTGACGACCGTGTACCCGGGCCTTGCGGTGCACGGCGTCGTCGGGGACTTCGCGCGCCACCTCCAAGACCTGCCCGAACCCGCCGGGCGGCGGCTCGTCGCCTTCCTGGGCGGAACGATCGGCAACCTGAGACCGCCCGAGCGCGCCGAGATGCTCGTTCGAGTGCGCTCGCTCCTGCGTCCCGACGACCGGCTGCTGCTTGGCGCCGACCTCGTGAAGGATCCGTCGGTGATCGTGGCCGCCTACGACGACTCGCAGGGCGTGACCCGCGCCTTCACCGCCAACGTGCTACGAGTGCTCAACCGCGAGCTCGGCGCCGACTTCGATCTCGACGCGTTCGAGCCCTTCGCGCGCTGGGATGCGGAGCAGGAACGAATGGAGCTGGGGCTGAGTGCGCGCTCGGCCCAGCGGGTCCGGCTCGCGGGCCTCGACCGCCTCGAGGTCCCGTTCGCGGCCGGAGAGGAGCTGCTCACGGAGGTCTCGTCCAAGTTCACGCGGGCACGACTCGAGCACGAGCTCGGCGAGGCGGGCCTTCGGCTCGAGCGCCTGTTGAGCGACGAGGACGAGCTGTTCTCGGTCAGCGTGGCCGCGCCGGAGGGAGCGCGGGGCGGATGAGGCTCGACGGAGCCGGCACCCTCGTCGCCGGAGGCGCCTCGGGGCTCGGCGCGGCGACCGCGCGTGCGCTCGTCGAACGGGGAGCGCGGGTCGCCGTGGTGGACCGCGACGGCGAGCGGGCCGCCGAGCTCGCCGGACAGCTCGGAGCCGGCGGGTCGGCCGCCGGGGGACCCGGGTCGGCGGCGCCCGCGGCGGTCGGCTTCGAGGCCGACGTGACCGACGCCGAGCAGGTGGAGGCGGCGGTCCGGGGCGCGGTCGACGCCTTCGGGGAGCTGCGCTTCCTGGCCTCCTGCGCCGGCATCGGGTGGGCCGAGCGCACAGTCGGGCGCGAGGGCGCCGCGGCGCTCGAGCCCTTCGAGACCGTGGTCCGCGTCAACCTGATCGGTAGCTTCAACGTACTCCGCCTCACCGCCGCGGCGATGGCGGGCAACGAGCCCGATGAGGGCGGTGAACGCGGCGCGGTCGTCATGACCGCCTCGGTCGCGGCGTTCGACGGCCAGATCGGCCAGGCCGCCTACGCGGCGTCGAAGGGCGGCGTCGTCGGGCTCACGCTGCCCGCGGCTCGCGACCTGGCCCGCAGCGGGATCCGAGTCTGCACGATCGCCCCCGGCATCTTCGACACGCCGCTCCTCGGCGGGCTGCCCGAGGAGACGCGGACCGCCCTCGGCGAGCAGGTCCCCTTTCCCTCGCGGCTCGGTCAGCCGGCCGAGTTCGCCGCGCTCGCCTGCCACATCGCCGAGAACGCGATGCTGAACGGCGAGACGATCCGCCTCGACGGGGCCCTGCGGATGCCGCCGCGCTGAGCGTGGCCCGGAATAGGATCTTGCTGCGGCGGGGAGAATCGCCTGCCCTCGGCCCAGCGATCCAGGAGAAGCGAAGCCCATGCCCGAAGCCGTCATCGTCGACGCCGTCCGCACCCCGATCGGACGGGCCTTCAAAGGCTCGCTGACCCAGGTCCGCCCCGACGACCTCGGCGCCCTCGTCGTCGATCGGCTTCTCGAGCGCAATCCCGAGCTCAGTCCCGCCGACGTCGAGGATCTGATCTGCGGCTGCGGCCTGCCCCAGGGTGAGCAGTCCTACAACGTCGGTCGCACGATCGGCCTGCTCTCACGGCTTCCCGACACGACGACCGCCACGACCGTCCACCGCTACTGCGCCTCGAGCCTCCAGGCCATCCGCATGGCCGCCCACGCCGTCAATGCCGGCGAGGGCGACACCTTCGTCGCCGCCGGCGTCGAGCATGTCTCACGCGTAGGGCCGTGGAGTGAGGACGGCCTCCCCCAGATCATGGGGATGATCATCGACAACGCTCCCGAGGGCGTCAAGGACCAGATCCCGCGGCCGGCGTTCAAGAACGAGAAGATCGACGGCCACGACGGGCGCACCGACGCCTACCTCGCCATGGGCGAGACCGCCGAGAACGTCGCCGAGCGTTGGGACATCAAGCGCGACGACATGGACCGCTACGCGCAACGCTCGCAGGAGCGCGCCGTCGAGGCCCGCGACTCGGGCTTCTTCGACCGCGAGATCGTCCCGGTCGAGCTTCCCGAAGGCTCGACGGTCGATAAGGACGACGGCCCGCGCGCCGACTCCTCGTTCGAGAGGCTCCAGCAGCTCAAGCCCGCCTTCCGCGAGAACGGCCGCGTGACCGCCGGCAACTCGTGTCCCATGAACGACGGAGCGGCGGCGGTCCTCGTCATGTCCGATCACCGTGCCAACGAGCTGGGTCTAAACCCCCGCGCCCGCATCGTCGCCTCGGCCACGAGCGGCCTCGAGCCCGAGATCATGGGAGTCGCGCCGATCGGCGCCATCCGGAAGGTGCTCGAGCGTGCCGCCATGTCGATCGACGACGTCGACATCGTCGAGCTCAACGAGGCCTTCGCCGCCCAGGTGATTCCCATCGCCGACGAGATCGAGATCGACCACGACAAGCTCAATCCCCACGGCGGCGCGATCGCGCTCGGGCATCCCTTCGGCATGACCGGGGCCCGCATCATGACCACGCTGCTCAACGGCCTCGAGACCGCCGACAAGACGATCGGCCTCGAGACCATGTGCGTAGCCGGGGGCCAGGGGATGGCGATGATCGTCGAGCGGCTGCGCTGAGCAGCGCAACCTCAGGGCACCGAGATGGTCGGCTCGGACGCCGACAGCCCGTCCGGGTCGTTGACCTCGACTCCCGGCGGCGGCTCGACCGGCCCGTGCAGGAGCGGATCGTCGGTCTCGACCATCCAGCGCTCGAGGCGCTCGCGCATCTCGGCGAGCACGCGCCCGGGGCTCTGTTCGCCGACGAGGTTCAGCGACTCGGTCGGGTCGAAGACCAGGTCGTAGAGCTGCTCGGCGGGGATCGATCGCTCGCCCCACCCGTGGCGCAGCAGGTAGTCCTTGCTCGGCCCGTCGTCGGTGTTCGGTAGCACGGGCCGCTCGCGATCGCCGAACCGGCGGATGTACTTGAACCGCTTCGTCCGCACCGCGCGCTGGGGCTCGTAGGCGGCGTGCCAGGTCGAGCCGGCGAAGACCGCCTCGTGGATCTCGTCGGCCTCTCCGCGCACGAGCGGCATGAGCGACATCCCCTGGAGGAAGTCAGGCGGCCGCGCACCGGCCAGCTCGCACAGGGTCGGGTAGATGTCTATGTGGGAGACCAGACCGTCCCTGACGTGGCCGCCGTTGAAGCCGCCCGGGCCGCGCATGATCAGCATCACCCCGAGGCCACGGTCGTACAAGGTCGCCTTGGCGTCGGGGAAGGGGATCCCGTGGTCGGTCGTAAACACGATCAACGTCCGCTCGGACAGCCCGTAGGTCTCGAGCGAGCCGAGCACCTCGCCGACGCCCTGGTCGAGCGAGCGCGCGCTCGCCCGGAAGGCGGCCATGTCGCGACGGGTCTCGGGCGTATCGGGGAGGTTCGGCGGCGGCAGCGCGTAGAGGGCGTCGCGAACCGAGCTCGAGCCGAGGAACTCGCGGTGGGTCTCGAAAAACCCCACCGAGAGGAAGAACGGCTCCTCGAGCTCGCCGCTCAAGAGCTCGTCGGCTGCGGGAGCCACCGTGTGAGCGTGGTTGGTGTCGATCTTCACCACCCGGTCATAGCCGATCACGTCCGGCTCCTTTGAGATGTGCTGCTCGCCGATCAGCGCCGAGTGGTAGCCCCGGTCGCGGAGCGTGTGGACGATGTGATGGGTGTAGTCGTTGAGGGACCAGCCACGGTGCGCGAGCCCCAGCATCCCGTTCGTGTGTCCATACTGACCTGTCAGTAGACAGGCGCGACTCGCCGAGCAGGTGGGGGCGGCGCAGAAGGCCTTGCGGAAGAGGATCCCCTGGTCGGCGAGGCGCTGGATGTTCGGAGTCGGGATCGAGTAGCCGTAGGGCTGGACGTAGCGCCCCGTGTCGTGGGAGTGCATGTAGACGATGTTGGGGTGGTCGGCGCTCACCGGCGCCGAGCGTACTCGCCGCGCAGGTAGCGGCCGACCCACTTCTCCGAGGTCGAGTCGGCCTGCCGGTGCATTTCGTGCGCCGGCGCGCTGCGCGCCTGCGGCGGGAGTTCGAGGTAGCCGAGCGTCTCGTCCAACGTCTCCTCGTGGGCGTCGATGAGGTCCTCGTAGACGATCGTCAGCGGCTCGATGCCGTTCTCGTCGAAGTACTGCGTCCACGCGATCTCTTGAACCGAGATCTGGCGCCGGAGGTGATCGATGGCGTCGAAGGAGAACTCACCCTCCTGGCTTCGGCGCCGTTCCTCGCCACCCGCCCGTGACCGCTCGATCCGCCACGTAGCGGTCTGGAGCGCCTTCCACAGGGAGACCGCCTGACGGACCTTGTCGCGACGCAGCACTCGCACGTAGCGCAGCGAGGGGAAGACCTCGGCGAACATCTTCGGAGCGGGCTTTCCGGCGTGCTCGGGCAGGTCGCGCAGGTAGGAGACGAAATGGTCGACGTGGCCCCACATCAGCTTCGCTGCGAACACGCCGTTGGGCGTCGTGCCCGCGGCGAAGACCCAGGACAGATAGTCACGGTAGGTCGCCGCCTGCCTGAGCGCCTCTCGGGCGTCGCCGCCCTCGGCGGGGAGGTGGTCCGTCACGAAGCCGGCGGCCTGCAGGGCGCGCAAGCCGTCGAAGTAGTCGGTCGGGCGCCGGGGCAGGACGGTGTCGTACATCGCCTCGAAGTACTCGGCCGGGCGACCGGCGACCGCGGTCGCCGCGAGCGCCTCGCACAGGAGGGTGCTGCCGCTGCGCGGGGTGGCGCAGACGAGATAGGAGGAGACCGGCGGCGGGACAGGGCCGCTCACGCGAAGGAACACCGCTCGTCCGTAATCTTCACTGAACGAGTGAACAAGACGGCGCGGGACGGTACCAGACCCGTGCGCCCCCGCGTCCCTGCCTATCCGATCTCGAGCACGACCTTGCCGACCTTGCCGCCCGCCTCGAACCGCTCGTAGGCCTCGCCTGCCCGGTCGAGAGAGAAGCTCTCCGCGACCGGCACCTCTACCGCGCCTGACTCGATCAGAGGCAGCACCCGCCGCTCGACGTGCCGCGTCACCAGCGCCTTCTCCTCGAGCGGGCGGGCGCGCAGGGTCGAGCCCATGAGCCGCGCCCGCTTGCCCATCAGGCCGAGCAGGTTGAAGCCCTCGACCTTGGGGCCGCCGCCCACCCCGATCACCACGATCCGACCGCCGGTGGCAAGGGCCTCGAAGTTCGCCGGGAAGTTCGGCGCGCCCACGAGCTCGAGCACGACGTCGAAAGGACCATGCTCGGCGAAGCCCTCGGGGTCGACCGCCGCCACTGCCCCGAGGTGCTCCACCGCGCGCCGGGCCTCCTCGCGGCGGACGGTGGCGGTCACGCGCGCGCCTGTCGCGCGCCCGAGCTGGACCGCCGCCGTGCCGACCCCGCCGGCCGCGCCGTGCACGAGCAGTCGCTCACCGGGCTCGAGCCTCGCCTGAGAGAAGAGCGCGTCGTCGGCGGTGGCGAAGACCTCCGGCGTGCCCCCGGCGCACGGCCAGTCGAGCGCTTCGGGGACGGGCATGGCCGCCCGCTCGTGCACCACGCAGAGCTCGGCCTGGCCGCCGCCCCCGACCACGGCCATCACCCGATCCCCTTCGGCGAAGCGCTCCGCGCCCGGACCGCGGGCGGCCACCTCCCCAGCAAGCTCGAGCCCGGGGATGTCAGGCGGGGAGCCCGGCGGAGCCGGATAGCGACCGCGGCGCTGGAGCATGTCGGCCCCGTTCAGGCCGGCGGCGCGCACGCGCACTAGCAGCTCGCCGGCGCCCGGCTCGGGGTCGGAGTGCTCCTCGACTACGACCTCGCCGTCGCGGACGGTGGCGGCGCGCACGGCTCGGCATCCTAGTTGGATTCTCGCCGGGCACGTGGCTCCGTCACTGAACGTTTCGCTCGGCCGCCGCCCGGCGACGATGAACATGGCCATGGCGATCTCAGCGCTTCCGCGCCAGGACTGTTGAGGCGAGCACCTGCCCGCCTTCCCCTACACGCTGCTCGACGTCTTCACCGCCACCCCACTCGAGGGCAACGGGCTCGCGGTGGTACACGAGGCCGACGCACTCGACGAGGAGACGATGCTCGGCATCGCACGCGAGACGCGCCTTTCGGAGACCACGTTCGTCCAGACCGCGACCGCCGCCGGCGCCGACTACCGCAACCGGATCTTCACGGTCGCCGGAGAGCTGCCGTTCGCGGGACACCCATCGCTCGGCGCCGCGGTGGCCGTGGCGCGGCGCCGGGGGGTCGAGCAAGCGCAGCTCACCCAGCAGACCGGCGCGGGGCTCCAGCCGGTCGAGGTCGAGCTCACGCTCCCCGGAACGCGTGGGCGCGCGTCGATGCTGCAGGAGCCGGCCCACTTCGGACCGGAGGTCGAGGCCGCCTCCGCGCTCGCCGCGGCGAGCCTCACCGCCGCCGACGGGGACCCGGGGCTAACGCCCCAGGTGGTCTCGACGGGGATCGCGAACGTGATCGCCCCCGTCGCCGACCCGTCGGCCCTCGCCCGCGCGAGCTTCGATCCAAGGGCGCTCGCCGGCCTGCTCGAGCCGCTCGGCGCCACCGTCCTCTACCTGGCATCGTGGGAGCCCGATCGTGGCCGGGCGCGCGCCCGCGGCTTCTTCCACGGCGGCGAGGACCCGGCGACCGGATCGGCGGCCGGGGCACTACTCGCCATGCTCGCCGAGCGGCGGGGCGCGAGAGCCCTGGAGATCACCCAGGGGGTGGAGATGGGGCGCCCGAGCCGGATCGAGACGGCGATCGAGGGCGATCGCGTGCGCGTCGGCGGCGGCGTCGTCGTGCTTGTGGAGGGAACGCTGCGGCTGTGAGCCGCAGCACCTCAGGCGGGGGCGATCGTCGCTTGGCGGCGTCCGCCCGACGCGCGACGATGCCGGTCGTGACGTTCCTCCGCCTTGAGAGACCAGGCATCCCGCTCGGGGAGGAGCGGCGGTGAAGTGGCGTGACCGGCTGAGGGAACAGCGCCTTCCTCCCGCGCTCGCCGACCGGGCGAGGGTGGCCGCCGCACGGGTCGGTCGTACCGCTCCCGCGGGGCGGGGGGGTCTTCCCGCGGCCCTCGCTCGCACCCTGAAGCGACGCCGGGCCGGGACCGAGGAGGATGAAGCGCCCTCCTCCTCAGCCGACGAGGCGACCATCAACGGCCTGCGGGCCGAGCTGGCCCAAGCGCTCGCGCGGGCGGCCGAGCGCTCGGACGAGCAGGGCGAGAGAAGGCCGGCCGGTCGCTGAGCCGCAGGAGCGCTGAGAGGTCGACTCAGCCGCGGCCGTTGCTCCCGGCAGCACCGAGCCGCTCGACTCCGCCCAGCAACAGCGCGGTGGCTAATCCCGCGGCCCCCTCGACTTCGGGCGGCTTGCGCTCGAGCATCCGCACCGCGATCTCGAGTTCCGCCCCGGCCATCGCGGCCGCCATGTAGTCCGCGTCGAACCACGGCGCCCCGGTGGCGCCGACGGCGCGCAGATCGCCGAGGAGGTCCTCGACCCGTCCGCTGAGCTCACGCTCGCGTGCGAGCGCGCGCACCGCGCCGGCGTTGCGGCGCAGAAGCTCGAGCTCGTCGGGTCCTCGGCCAGGAAGCCGAAGTAGACCCGATAAGCGTCGCCGACGAAGCGCTCGAGGTCGCCCGCGCCCGCACGCGCGTGGCGCAGGCGCGCTCGCAGCGGTCCTCGAGCAGGGCGCGCAGGACCGACTCCTTGTCGGGGAAGTGGTTGTGGAAGGTCCCGGCGGCGAGGCCGGTCCGGCGCACGACGTCGCGGATCGAGCTGGCCTCATAGCCCGACTCGGCGAAGGTCTCGCGCGCGGCGTACAGGATGGCGTCGCGGTTGGCGGCCTTCGTGCGTTCGCGGCGCCCGGGAGCAGACGATGCCACCGAGATCGCGGTCACGCCGCCGCCTCGGCCTCGGCGCGAGCCGCACGCGGCTCGACCCCGAACGGCCGGCCGCGCTCGGCCGCCCGCGCGCGACCGCGCTTCATCTCGCGCTCGAGGTCGAGCATGAAGTCGTCGTAGTCCACCTGCATCGTGTGGCGCTTGGAGGCAACGTAGCGCTTGAACATCCGCCGGCGCTCGCGATCCATCGCGGCCCGAACCTCGCCCGGCGCCGGCAGCGCGTAGCGGCCGGTCAGGTAGTCGGCGATCCACGCACCCTGGCGCTCGGCGATCGGCATCAGCGCCCCGAGCGGTTGCATCAGCCCGACGAAGAAGACGTTGGCGATGTCCGGGTGGAAGGTCCGCTTGAACAGAGGCAGGTCGTTGTCTGGAGCAGAGATGAAGCCCTCGTCGAAGAACGGGAAGGTCACCTTGTAGCCCGTGCAGTAGACGACGACGTCGGCCTCCTCGACCGAGCCGTCGGCGAAGCGCACCCGATCGCCCTCGAGGCGCTCGATGTTCGGCTTCGGGTGGACCTCGCCATGGGCCACGCGGTTCAGGAGGTCGGCCGAGATCGTCGGGTGGGCGTCGCCGAAGCGATGGTCGGGCTTGGGCAGCCCGTACTGCTCCACCTTCCCCTGATAGGTCCGCAGAAGGCCCTCGAAGATCCTGCGGCGCACAGGGAACGGGATGTGCGGCGAGTTCACGATCTGGTCGATCGGCCTGCCGAAGACGTACTTGGGGATGACGTGCGCGCCGCGGCGCGCGGCGAGGAAGACCCTGTCGGCCACGTAGCTCAACTCGACGGCGATGTCCATGGCGCTGTTGCCCATCCCGAGCACGACGATCCGCCTGCCCTTGAAGTCGTCGGGGTCGCGGTAGAAGTGCGAGTGCATCTCGACGCCGTCGAAGGGACCGGGAAACGGCGGCTCGGGCCAGCGCGGGTCCCAGTGGTGGCCGTTGGCCACGAGCAGGGCGTCGTAGCGGCGGGTCTGTAGGCCGGCCGGCCCGGAGAGGGCGATCTCCCACACCCCGTCGGACCGGCGCTCGGCGTGCTCGGCCCGGGTCTCGAAGAGGATCCGCTCGCGCAGCCCGAAGTGATCGACGTAGGCGTTGAAGTACGCGGCGATGTGGGTGTGCTTTGGGAAGGTTGGATACGACTTCGGCATCGGGAAGTCCGAGTACTCCATCCGCTCGCGGGAGGTGTCGATGTGCAGCGAGCGGTAGGCCGAGGAGACGCCGTTGGGGTTGTCGATCGCCCAGTTGCCCGCCACGCGGTCGCTCATCTCGACCACGTCGAACGGGATGGAGCGCTCTTGCAGGGCCTTGGCGGCGGTGATACCCGAGGACCCCGCTCCGATGATGCAGGCGCTCGGCAGGTTCGTCATGACGGGCTCGGCTTCCCGGCCTCAAGGGGTGAAAGTGACGGCAGCGTCATCTTTGCATCGGACGGCGATGGTTTCAAGCTGCGCGCCGACCGACCATGCGGTTCGCGGGCCTCGCGGGTTCTCTCAGCGAGCCGATCCAACGTTCGCGCGGTGCACGCACACGGACTGCCGGGGGCGATGCGTTAGACGAGCGAGCGGCGTAACGAACGAACGCTGAGCCGGGTGAGACGCCCGTCCTACTCGTCGTCGTCTCCCTGCTCTCGCACCTTCTCCGCAAGCTCGTCCATGACCCCCGGCTCGCGCAGGGTGCTCACATCCCCGTGCTCGCGCCCCTCGGCAATGTCGCGCAACAGCCGCCGCATGATCTTGCCTGAGCGCGTCTTCGGCAGGTCGTCGGCCCAGATGATCCGCTTCGGCCGCGCGAGCTTGCCGATCCGGTGGGCCACGTGCTCGCGGATCGAGCTCTCGATTTCGTCGTCGGGCTCGGCGTGCCCCTCGAGGGTCACGAACGCGGTCACGGCCTGGCCCGAGTCCTCGTCCTCCTGGCCGATGACCGCCGACTCGGCGACATACTCGTAGGAGACGATCGCGCTCTCGATCTCCGCCGTCGACATGCGGTGGCCCGAGACGTTGATCACATCGTCGATCCGCCCGACGATCCAGAAGTAGCCGTCCTCGTCCTTGCGCGCCGCGTCGCCGACCAGATAGGTTTCGCGGCCGAACTTCTCGAAGTAGGTCTCGACGAAGCGATCCTCCTCGCGGTAGAGCGTCCGCAGCATCGAGGGCCACGGCCGCTTGAGCACCAGGTAGCCCTGACCCTCGTCGAGCTCCTCACCGTTCTCGTCGAGCACGGCGGCCTCGATGCCCGGAAGCGGCAGCGTCGCCGAGCCGGGCTTGGTCGCGGTCAGGCCCGGCAGGGGGCTGATCATGATCGCGCCGGTCTCGGTCTGCCACCAGGTGTCGACGATCGGGCAGCGCTCGCCGCCGATGACCTTGTGGTACCAGGCCCAGGCCTTGGGGTTGATCGGCTCGCCCACCGTCCCCAGCAGCCGCAACGAGGACAGATCGTGGCGCTTCGGATACTCCACCCCCCACTTCATGGCGGCACGGATCGCCGTCGGCGCGGTGTAGAGGATCGTCACCCCGTAGCGCTCGCAGATCTCCCACCAGATGTCCTTGTCGGGATAGTCGGGAGCGCCCTCCCACATCACCGAGGTCGCGCCGTTCAACATCGGTCCGTAGACGATGTAGGAGTGGCCGGTGACCCACCCGACGTCGGCCGAGCACCAGAAGACGTCCTCGTCGGGCTTCAGGTCGAAGACGATCTTCGTCGTGTGGGCGACGCCGGTGAGGTAGCCGCCCGTGGTGTGGAGGATGCCCTTCGGACTCGCCGTCGAGCCCGAGGTGTAGAGGATGTAGAGCGGGTGCTCTGAGTCGAGCTCCTCGGGCGGGCACTCGTCGTCGGCGGCCTCCAACAGCTCGTGGTACCAGACGTCGCGACCCTCGGCCATCTCGCAGTCGGCGCCCGTGCGCCGTACGACGACGATCGTCTCCAGGTGGTCGAGGTCACCGATCCCCTCCTGGTCGACCTCCGCCTTGACCGGCGCGGTCTTGCCCTTGCGGCGCGCCCCGTCGACGGTGATCAGCGCCTTGGCCTCGGAGACCTTCATCCGCTCGCTCACCGACTCCGGCGAGAAGCCGCCGAAGACGACGTTGTGCGGCGCCCCGATGCGCGCGCAGGCGAGCATGGCGACGACGACCTCGGGGATCATCGGCAGGTAGATCCCGACCACTTCCTCACGGCCGATGCCCCGCTCCTTGAGGCCGTTGGCGAGCCTCTGAACGTCGCGCAGGAGGTCGGCGTAGGTCCAGGCCTCCTGCTTGCCCTCCTCGCCGCGCCAGTGGAAGGCGACACGGTCGCCGAGACCCGCCTCGACGTGGCGATCGAGGCAGTTGTAGGAGGCGTTCACCTTCCCGTCGGCGAACCACCTGAAGAAGGGCGGGTTCGAGTCGTCGAGCGACTCGGTCGGCTCGGAGAACCACGTGAGCTGACGTGCCCGCTCGAGCCAGAAGGCCTCCCGGTCGTCTTGAACCTCGCGATGCAGCGAGTCGTCGTCGACGAGCGCGTGCTTGCGGAACTCCGCCGACGGCTCGAAGGTCTCGCGCTCGGTGAGCGACTGGAGCTCCTGCTCGAGGTTGTCCTCTGTTCCCTTGGTCGTCGCCACCTGCTCCTCCTTCCGCCGGCCCGCGAGGCCCCGGCCGATCCGGTGTCTGAGTCGAGCGCGGCTGAGCAGAGCCCGGTCACCCCCGTGCCCCCCCTGTACCCGCACGCCGGATGCCCGCAACCGCCGACGGGACCGCCCGACCGGGCCGTGGTCACGGGGCCCCTTGCCCTGGGCCGGCCGTATGGGACAATCACGGCATCTTCACATCTTCGACGCGGCCCCTCGCGCCGAACTGCGCGAAGTGACCGCACCGCAAACCGCTCCAAGCTCAGACGTTGCCCGGCCGCGATCGCAGGCCGCGATGCTCGAGCTTCGCTCGGCCACCAAGCGCTACCCGGGCCAGGAGGAGGCCGCCGTCGACGGACTCTCGCTGACCGTCCCCGCAGGCGAGATCTGCGTGCTCGTCGGCCCCTCGGGCTGCGGGAAGACCACGGCCATGCGCATGGTCAACCGCATGATCGAGATAACCGAGGGCGACATCCTGCTCGACGGGCGCAGCGTCCGCGACCGCGCCCCGGCGGGGCTCCGCCGCGAGATCGGCTACGCGATCCAGCAGATCGGCCTCTTCCCCCACCTCACGGTGGCCGCCAACGTAGCCGTGGTCCCGCGCCTGCTCGGCTGGGACCGCGACCGCATCGACGCGCGCATCCGAGAGCTGCTCGAGCTCGTCTCGCTCGACGAGGGGACGGGCGAGCGCTACCCGGCCCAGCTCTCGGGCGGTCAACGCCAGCGCGTGGGTGTAGCGCGCGCGCTCGCCGCCGACCCGCCGCTGATGCTCATGGACGAGCCCTTCGGCGCGATCGACCCGATCAACCGGGAGCGCCTCCAGAACGAGTTCCTGCGTCTCCAGGCCGACATCCGCAAGACGATCGTCTTCGTCACCCACGACATCGACGAGGCGATCAAGATGGGCGACCGCATCGCGGTCCTGCGCAGGGGCGGGAAGCTCGCCCAGTACGCCTCCCCGGCGGAGCTGCTCATGTACCCGGCCGACGAGTTCGTCGAGGACTTCGTCGGCGCCGACCGCGCGCTCAAGCGGCTTGCGCTCCAGCGCGTGCGCGACATCGACCTCTGGACCGCGGCGACCGTGCGCTCCGGCGAGCCGGTCGGCGAGGCTCGCCGCAAGGTCGCCGAGGCCGACATCGACATCCCCCTGATCGTGGACGACCACGGCCGCCCGCAGGGCTGGCTGTCCGAGCGCGGCCTCGCGGGCGAGCGCGTGCGCCCCGAGCTGCGCTCGCGCGCGGAGCCGCTGGTCGAGCTCGACGACGTCCTGCGCGACGCCCTTGCCGACCTGATCGAGTCCGAGGTCCACTACTCGCCGGTCGTCGACTCCGACGGCCGCCTCGCCGGCGTGCTCTCGCTCGAGGTCATCTCGCAGAGCCTGCACGTGCCTCCGGAGCGGGCGCGGACCGGTACCGAGCTGGTGGATCCCGCCCCCGACGACGCGGCGGCTGCCGAGGTCGAGCGAGCGTGAGCTCCGCGCTCCTCCCGCTCGCCCAGCTCGAGATCCGCCGCCGCCGCGGCGGGACCTGCGAGTCTGAGGACGGGTTCTGCCCGGACTGGATCGTCGACAACCTCGAGCGCTACGTCAGCCCACTGCTCGAGCACATCGTCCTCACCGTGGTGTCGGTGGGGATCGGCTTCGCCATCGCCTTTGCGCTCGCTCTCCTCGCCCACCGCCGTGAGTGGATCAGTGCCCCCCTCTCGGCCCTGACGAGCGTCCTGTTCACGATCCCGAGCATCGCCGCCTTCCTGCTCCTCGTCCCGTTCACCGGGCTCGGCCCCTTGACCGCGATCATCGCGCTCGTCGGCTACACCCAGGTCTTCCTGTTCCGCAACATCGTCAACGGGCTGAGCAACGTCGCCGAGGAGACCAAGGACGCCGCTCGCGGCATGGGCCTGACCGAGCGGCAGCTGCTGTGGCGGGTCGAGCTGCCGCTCGCGGTGCCCGAGATCCTCGCCGGCCTGCGGATCGCCTCGGTCACGACGGTCAACCTGGCCACGCTCGCCTTCTTCGCGGGAGCCGGCGGGCTGGGCGCGCAGATCTACACCGACATCACCTTCCGCTCGAACGTCGTGGTGGCCGGCGGCCTGGCCATCCTACTCGCCGCGATCTTCGACCTCCTGATCCTCGGCGGCCAGCGGCTCGCGACCCCGTGGCGACGCGCCGCAGCGGCATGACCGACCCGGCCGCAAGCGCGCCGTTCGCCGCCAACCCCTTCGTCGAGGCGATCGAGTTCCTGATCACGCCGCGCGAGTCGGTGACGGGCGGAGTGCAGGTCGGCGGGCTCGACGAGATGCTCACTCTGACCGTGAACCACCTGCTGCTGAGCTCCGCCGCGATCGCCATCGCGTGCGTCGTTGCCCTTCCCCTCGGGCTCTGGCTCGGCCACGTCGGCAAGGGCGAGTTCCTGGCCATCAGCGCCTCGAACGTCGGCCGCGCGGTGCCGACGCTCGCGCTCATCGCCTTCTTCATCGCCTTTCTCGGGATCGGCTTCGTCAACGTGCTCGTGGCGCTCACCCTGCTCGCCATCCCGCCCCTTTTGACCAATACCTACGTCGGCGTGCGCGGGGTCGACCGCGACGCCGTCGACGCCGCGCGGGGCATGGGCATGAGCGAGCCCCAGATCGTGCGCCGGGTCGAGCTGCCGCTGTCGGTGCGCTCGGTGTTCGGCGGCCTGCAGCTGTCGGCGATCTCGGTCGTCGCCACGGCGATCCTCGGCCCGCTGGCGAGCGTCGAGACACTCGGCACCCCTATCGTCAGCGTCAACGTCTACGGCCAGCCCGGCCTGCTGGGGGCCTCGATCCTCGTAGCCGGGCTGGCGATTCTGATCTACGCCCTGCTCGCCGTCGCCCAGCGGGCTCTCACGCCGCAGGGGCTCAAGGCCGGGCGCTCCGACGCGCCCGGCATCCTTCGCCGGATCCCGTTCCTCCAACGACAAGGGAGTGCTCAACCGACATGAGACGTCCTACGAAGTACAAGCACATCGCGGCCCTCGCGGCCGCCGTCCTCGCGCTAGCGGTCGCCGCCTGTGGCGGAAGCGGCGGGGGCTCGGGCGGTGGCGGTGGCGGTGGCGAGCAGGCTGGTGGCGGCGGCGCGAAGAACCAGCCGATCCAGGCCAACCCCCAGAACGCCTCGAAGTCCGTCAAGGTGGGCTCGAAGAACTTCCCCGAGCAGTTCGTGCTCCGCGAGATCTACGCCCAGTCGCTCGCTGCCGCGGGCTACAAGGTCGAGAAGAAGGGCACTCTGGGCTCCGAGGTCGTCGCCTTCAAGGCGCTCAAGAACGGCGACGTCGACGCCTACCCCGAGTACACGGGCACGGTCCTCACGACCCTCTACAAGGTCGAGGCCAAAGACGCGCCCAAGGATCCCGAGCCGGCGTTCGGCCAGGCCAAGCAACGCCTCGCGAGGGACGAGATCACCCCCCTGCCGCGAACGCCGTTCGAGAACACCTACCGACTCGGCGCGACCAAGCAGACGGCCCAGCGGCTCGGCGTGCGCAACACCTCGGACCTCAAGGGGAAGGCCACGCAGCTGAAGATAACCGGCTACCCGGAGTGTCGCCAGCGACTCGACTGCTACGTCGGCGTGCAGCGCACCTACGGCGCCCGCTTCGAGGACTTCGTGGCCAGCGAGCAGACCTACGAGGTGCTCGACCAGGGCGAGGCCGACGTCGGGTTCCTGTTCACGACCGACGCGCAGCTCTCGACCGGCAAGTATCAGACGTTCGAGGACGACCGCAACTTCTTCCCGCCCTACAACGTGTCCCTGCTGATGCGCAACGACGCACTCCAGAGGCTCGGGCCCGAGGCCCAGCAGGTCGTGGAGCGGGTGCAGCGGCCGCTCACCGAGCCGGTGATGATCGAGCTGAACTCACGGGTCGTGCTCGACAAGGCGCAGCCCGAGGACGTCGCCCGCGAGTACCTGCGGGCCGAGGGCTTCGTCCGGTAGCGGCACCACCGCGGGACGCCCGGCCGGGCCGGCCGGGCGTCCCGCGGTCGTCACAATGGCGCCGTGCTCGACGCCGACGCCCTGCTCGCCTCCGCGCGCCGCCCGCTCGTGGTGGGGATCGGAGGCGGCGGGGACGTCGTCGGCGCGCTCGCGCTCGCCGAGCCGCTGCGGCGAGTCCACGCCGCTCGACCGGTGGTCGGCGGAACGACCTGGGAGCGGACGCCGATCGACGCTTACCCGGGTCCGCGCCGGATCGAGGAGATCGCCGGTGCCGTCGAGCCGCTCGGGCCCGCCGCCCTGCTCGCCGGCCCGGACACGTGCGTGCGGGAGAGCGGCGCACGCTTCGCCGAGGCGCGCGTCGCCGAGCTGATCGGAGAGGAGACCGTCCTCGTCGATCCGTCGGACGGCCCGCGCGCCGTGGCCGACGGCCTCGCCGCCGCGATCGCCCACCTTGGCGCCGACCTGCTCGTGCTCCTCGACGTGGGTGGCGATGCGCTCGCCCACGGCGACGAGGCCGGTCTCGCAAGCCCCCTGTGCGACGCGGTCGTGCTGGCAGGTGGGGCACAGCTCGCGGCGGGGGACGTGCCGGTGCTCGGGGCTGTCTTTGGCCCCGCCTGCGACGGTGAGCTCGAGCTCGCCGAGGTCATCGCGCGGGTCGCCGAGATCGCCGCGGGCGGCGGCGTCGCGGGAGCGCGCTGGCTCACTGGTCCGGCGGCGTCGCTGCTCGAGCGCGCCGTCGATCTGGTGCCGACCGAGGCGAGCGCTCAGCCCCTGCGCGCTATCCGCGGGGAGGTCGGGACGACGACCATCCGCGGTGGGCGGCGGGAGGTCGAAATCTCACCGCTCGGGGCCCTCACCGTCTTCTTCGACGTCCCGGTCGCACTCGACACCGCCGCGCGGCTGGCCCGTGCGGTGCGCTCGGCCCGCAGCCTCGAGGAGGCCAACGACGTCCTGCACGGGTTGGGAGTGCGTACCGAGCTCGACTCCGAGCGAGCGGCGCTCGAGGTCTGATACCCCGCCGAGCCTCAGCCCTGGTTCCTGACCGCCTCGGTCACCCCCTCGAGCCCCTCCTTGGCGTCCGAGAAGAGCATCGTCGTGCGGTCCTGGTCGTAGAAGAGCGGGTTGTCGATCCCCGCGAAGCCGGGGCTGAGACTGCGCTTGACGAACACCACGTTGCGCGCGTGGTCGGCGTTCAGGATAGGCATGCCGGCGATGGGACTGTTGCCGTCCTCGCGCGCCGAGGGATTGACCACATCGTTGGCGCCCACGATGACGACCGCGTCGGTCTCGTCGAACTCGTCGTTGATGTCCTCGAGGTCGACGAGCTTGTCGGCCGGGACCGAGGCCTCGGCGAGCAGCACGTTCATGTGTCCCGGCATGCGGCCTGCCACCGGATGAATGGCGAACCTGACTTCCTTGCCCTGACTCTCGAGCGTGCGCATGAGGTCGGCCATCGCGCTCTGAGCCTGGGCGACCGCAAGCCCGTAGCCGGGGATGAAGATCACCGAGTCGGCCTCGTTCGCGAGCATCGAGCCGACGTCTTCGGGGCTCCCGGAGGTCACGGGCTTGTCGTGGCCTTCGGCCTCCTCCTGGCCCGCGGCGGCGACCGCCCCGAAAAGGATCTTCGACAGCGGCCGACCGAGCGCGGCCGACATCAGGTAGGTGAGGATGGTGCCCGAGGCGCCCACGAGCGCGCCGGCGATGATCAGCACGGTGTTGCCGAGCGAGAAGCCGGAGGCCGCTGCGGCGAGGCCGGTGAAGGCGTTCAGCAGCGAGATCACGATCGGCATGTCGGCGCCGCCGATGGGTATCACGAGCAACACGCCGAGCAGCAGGGCGATTCCGAGCACCGCCACCCCCGCGGCGACCGGCAGCGGCCCGCCGATCAGCACGTTGACGCCCGCGGCGACGGCCGCGAGGAACAGGACGGCGTTGACGCCCTTCTGGAGCGGGAATGTGACCGAGCCCCCGAAGGCGAGCTCCTCGAGCTTGGTGAAGGCGACCGCGCTTCCGGAGAAGCTGACCCCGCCGATCAGGATGCCAAACAGGATCGCCAGCAGGATCACGAAGCTCTGCTCGGCCAGCCCGAGCTGGCTGAGCTTGTAGAGCTCCGAGAAGGAGATCAGCGCCGCGGCACCGCCGCCCACGCCGTTGAAGGCGGCGACGAACTGGGGCATCGAGGTCATGGGCACGCGAATCGCCGTAACCGCCCCGACCCCCGATCCCACGGCCAGCACCCCCGCGATCAGGAGGAGCGTGCTCACGTCGGCCTTGAACTCGAAGAAGGTGGCGACGATGGCCACGACCATGCCGACGGCGGCGATCAGGTTACCCGCCCGTGCCGTCAACGGCGAGCGCAGGATGCGAATCCCGAAGATGAACAGCACCGCGGCAGCCAGGTAGGCGAGCGTCGTGCCGATCCCGAGGCTCATGGACGGCTCACCGGCCGCGGCCGCGGCCGGCGCCGCGGAACATCTCGAGCATGCGGTTGGTGACGATGAAGCCCCCGACCACGTTCACGGTCCCGAAGAAGACGGCGACGAGCCCGAGCACCAGCGTCAAGGTCTCGGTGGCGGTGAGCACGACCACCAGGGCGCCCACGACGACGATGCCGTGGATGGCGTTGGTGGCGGACATGAGCGGCGTGTGCAGGAGGCTCGGAACGCTCGAGATCAACTCGAAGCCGAGCGCGATCGCCAGCACGAGGACGACGAACTGAGAGACCAGCTCGGCCCCCACTAGGTCTCCGCCTTCTCGCCCTGCCCGAGCGCGTCGCGCACGCTTTCGTGGCGGATCTCGCCGCCGTGGCAGAGGACCGCCCCGTCGGTGATCTCATCGTCGAAATCGAGCTCGATCCGGCCGCCGCCGCCATCGTCGTCGGTGACGAGGTGGGAGATGAGGCTGACGACGTTGCGCGAGTAGAGCTGGCTGGCGTGGACCGGCACGCCGCTCGGGATGTCGCGTGGGCCGATCACGCGGACCTGGCGGTGCTCGACGATCTCGCCGGGCTCGGTCAGCTCGCAGTTGCCGCCCGCCTCGGCCGCGAGGTCGATGACCACAGAGCCCGCGGGCATCTCCTCGACCATCTCCGTGGTGAGCAGGGTCGGCGCGTCCTTGCCGGGCACCAGCGCCGTGGTGACGACGATGTCGGTCTCCCGCAGGCGCGCCTTTACCAGCTCCTGGTCGCGCTGCTGCTTGTCCTGGTCCTGCTCCTGCGCGTAGCCACCGGTGTCGGGGTCCTCGTCCTGGTCCTCCTCTTCCTCTTCCGACTCCTCGGCGGCTCCGTTCGAGCGCGAACCGCCCCCGCCCTGGATCCCAAAGGCGAGCTTGAGCTCGTCCCACAGCCCGGGCAGGCCGGGGCGCGGTCCCTCGTCCTCGGTCTCCTCCTGAGCCGGCTCCGGATCCTGCTCCTCCTCCACGAAGGTTGCACCGAGGCTCTCGATCTGCTCCTTGGTCTCGGGACGGATGTCGAACGCGTACACGTCGGCCCCGAGGCGCGTCCCCATGGCGATGGCCTGGAGGCCGGCGACGCCGGCGCCGAGGACGAGGACGCTGGCCGCCTTCGTAGTCCCCGCGGCGGTGGTCATCATCGGCACCAGCTTGCCGAGCGCGTCGGCGCCCATGAGCATGCACTTGTAACCCGCCACCGAGCTCTGGGACGAGAGCGCGTCCATGCTCTGGGCGCGGGCGATGCGCGGGATGGCGTCCATGCTCACGGCCGTCACGCCGCGCTCGGCCAGCTTTCCGACCAGCTCGGCGCTGGGCACGGGCGGCAGGAACGAGACCACGAGCTGGCCGTCGCGCAGGTACTCAAGCTCGTCCTCGGTGGGGGCGCGGACCTTGGCGACAAGATCGGCCTGGCTCCACACCTCGCTCGCGTCCGAGACGACCTCCGCCCCCGCCTCCTCGTAGGCCTCGTCCAGGTTGAAGTCTCGGCCCGCTCCGGCTTCGACGATCACCTCGAGACCGCGATCACGCAACTTCGCAACGCCCTCGGGCACGAGGGCCACGCGGCGCTCGCCTTCGACCGTCTCCTTGACAATTCCGACCTTCACGATGAGACCGGAATCTACCGGGAACCCAACGCCGCTACACCCTCGAGCGGCATCGCGGCTCCGAGACCCGACTCGAGCGCGGTCGAAAGCACCTTCCGAGCGGTCCGGCGCTCGTCGGCCGAGACGGTCGCCAGCGGGGGACGCTCCTCGAGCGACACCTCGCGCAGTTCCCTCCCACCGTCGGCCGGCAGGGCGATCGCCGCCGCCCCGCCGATCTCAGCGACCGAGTCGGCGTCGTGAATCCGCCTCGACGCGGTGCCGAGCACCGCCAGGGCCATCGTGCTCAGCTCGCGCAGGGACTGGTGGCGGTGCCGGCGCGTCCCGAGGTTGACCTCGGCCATGGCGTCGAGCCCGGCTCGGGCGGCCACGTCGATCAGCATCCCGATCTCGACCCCGTACCCAACCGGATACGGCAACTCCTCGAGCAACGCCCGGCGAGCCGCGGTCTCCCCGGCGAGCGGCTGGCCGAAGCCGCCGAGCTCGGGCCTGAACAGGTTCAGCAGGGGTCGCGCGACCAGCTCGGTGACGCGGCCGCCGCCATCTGGAACTGCGATTCCGCCGATCTCGAACGGCCGCCGGAACGTTCCTTTGACGAACTGCAGCTCCGGGCGCTCGAGCAGCGGGCCGAGCATGCCGAGCAGAAAGCGTTCGTCGAAGTCGTGGGTGTCGGTGTCGATGTAGACGACGATCTCGCCGGAGGTCGCGGCGAGCCCCCGCCACATAGCGTCGCCCTTCCCGCGGGCGGCGCCGAAGCCGGGCAGGATCTCGGACTCCTGGAGCACGGCCGCGCCTCGCTCGCCGGCGATCCCGGCCGTGCCGTCAGCCGAGGCCGCGTCGACGACCACGATCTCCTCGATCAGTCCCGCCCTGCGCAGCGGAGCGAGGGCGTCGAGCACGGAGGGGATGGTTCTGCCCACCTCGCGTGCCGGCAGCACGACCGACACGGTCTGCCGCTTGAGCTCGAGCAGGCGCTCGAGGTCGTAACGCTCGGCCGAGGTGCTGTTGCGCGCGCTCCAGTTCGCGAGCTCGCGCTCGAGAAGATCGCCAGGGGCGGCTCGGTCGCGAACGGAAGCGGGCACGAGACTGGGTGTTTTCGAGGCGGTCGGTCCGGCGAGCGTGGAAGGTCCCCGCCGGCCCGGCACGCGCCTCCGGCCGATCGAGCTAGCTCTCGCTGGCGAGCGGCTGGGCCATGGACGGCGTCTCGGGCGCTTCACGATAGGGCTGCTCCTCCGCGACGCTCTCCTCGTGGTAGACCGACTCTGCGTTGACCGCCCACAGGTCATGTGCGGTGCCGCTCGTCAGGTTCTCTACGGCGCGAATCGCGGTCAGCATCGAGTGGTCCGAGTTGTTGTACCGGTGCAGGCCATTGCGGCCGACCTGTTGGAGGTTGCCGAAGCTCTCCAGGAAGGCGCGGATCGTCGCGACCCGCTCCGCGTAGTCGGCGTCGTACATCGGATAGGCCTTCGGGACCCGCACGGCGTACCCTCGTTCGACCTTCTCGGCCGACGCCAAGCCAAGCTGATCGAGCTCCTTGGCGGCGAGCTTGACGAGGTCCTCGTCCTCCATCGTCCACAGCTCGTCGCCGGCGAAGCAGAAGTACTCGAGCCCAACGCACGCCTTCGATGGATCGGGAACCATCCAGGGGCTCCACGAGCGGAAGTTCTGGATCCGCCCCACCTCGACGCTCGGCTCGTGGATGTAGATCCAGTTGTCGGGGAAGAGATCCTCCCCGTCCAGCACCAGCGCCACGCTCAGGAAGTCGCGGTAGCGCAGGCCGCGCGCGGCCTCGGCGGCCTCGGCGTCGGCCTCGTCGGACAGCAGGCCGACCATCGCGCGCAGCGGCAGCGAGGAGATCACCGCGCCCGGGCGGATCCGCTCGCCGCCGGCCTCGACCTCGGCTATGCGCCCGTTCTCGACGTGCAGCTTGCTGACCGGCGCGTTCAGCCGGACCTCGCCGCCGAGGCTCTCGATCTCCTCGGTCATCGCGTCCCACATCTGCCCCGGCCCGAAGCGCGGGTAGTGGAACTGGTCGATCAGGCTCTTGACCTTGTTGCCCTTGTTGCCGAAGAATGCGGCCTTGGCGGCGCTCATGAAGGAGAGCCCCTTGATGCGCTGGGCGGCCCACTCGGCGCGGATCTCGGTGGTCGGAACGCCCCACACCTTCTCGGTGTAGGACTTGAAGAACAGGGTGAACAGCCGCTTGCCGAAGCGGTTCGAGACCCATTCCTCGAGGTTCTGCTCGTTTCCCTTGCGGGCGAAGAGCGCCGCGCGCAGGTAGGAGAGGAACGAGCGGGTGAGCTCGATCGGTCCTAGCTTCTTGATCACGTCGGTTCCGTTGAGCGGATAGTCGAGGAACTTGCCGTTCCAGTAGATGCGCGACATGCGCGGGCGCAGCAGGAACTCCTCGCGCATGACCTCGTGCCAGAGCGCGTCGACCTCCTTGGCCTTCGTGAAGAAGCGGTGGCCGCCCAGATCGAAGCGATAGCCGTCGTGCTCGACCGTCTTCGCGAGCCCGCCGACCTGATCCTCGGCCTCGAGCACCAGGACGGGGCGCCCTTGCTTGGCGAGCAGGTAACCGGCGGTGAGCCCGGCCGGCCCGCCGCCCAGGACGACCGTGGGACGGCCGTCGGAATCGGGAAGAAGTTGTTCGTGGGAAGGTGCGATGGTGTCGGTCATAGGCGGGGGTCGGATCGGGGGGCGCCGCGGGGACGCTCAGGTCTAGTCGTTGACCTTCGTGTACAGCGTGGCCCGTACGCCGCTCTCGGCGGGGGTGGGACCGTCGGGCGCGACGGCGCGCCGGACGAAGCGCGAATCCTCGCGAAGGAGCCGCGCCCACTGCGCCGAGCGTTTACGCACGAGTTCCGTCCACGGAGCTTTCCACTGATCGCTGATCTCGGTAACCGGTCGCACGAGCAGGATGTCCTTGCCTGTGTCCAACCTATCAAGCGTCGGCCCGATCGTCTTCGAGGCGCGAGCTTCCTGGAGGCGGCCGAGCACGTCGCGCCAGTCCATGTAACGGGGGTCCTTGACCGGACCGAGGCTCGTGACGTAGCGCATGCCCCGGGGCAGGTAGTAGTCGAGCACGGTGGTGCGCTCGGGGTGGGTCGAGACGACGACGTCACCACGCCCGAGCAACGACTCGACCTCGGCGACGACGCTCTTCTCGCTCGTCACGGGTTCGGGGTTGACCCCTTTCGGAAGCCACAGGAGGGCGACGAGGGCCAGCGCGGCGACGCCCTGGCGGCGCGCGCGAGCGAGACCAACGCCGGTGAGCAGGAGCAGCGGCCCGACGACGACGGCGAGGTAGCGAGGGGCCCACGCCTGCGAGACCTGAGAGGCCCCCCAGGCAAGCAGCAGCGTTCCCAGGCCGAGCCCGGCCAAGGTCAGCATCTCGAGTCGCTCGATGCTCCGCCGACGGCGCACGATGTGGGATACGCCGGTCCCGGCCACGAGCAGGAGGCCGATGGCCGGCCCGAGGCCGCCGAGCACCACGCCCATACCGCCTTGGACGTCGCCCACCGTGGGCACGTTGGCCCACGGCGCCCCGGTGTGGGCGGCCTGGAAGACGAGCGTCGGTACCCACGGCAGCCAGACGAGCATCGCCGCCCCGAAGGCGAGGCCGCCGTCGCGCACGATGGCCCTGCGCCGCTCTGGCCGCCGGCGGGCCACGGCGAGCAGCGCGGCCCCGCTCGCGGCGACGAAGAAGATCGCCCAGTTGTGGGTGTAGAGCATCAGCGCCAGGGCGACCCCGAAGAGGATCGCGAAGCGGCGGCGGTCGAGCACGAAGGCGTGCACGAACGCGACGGTGGCCACGAGCCCGAGCAACACCATCAGCGAGTACATGCGGGTCTCGTGGGCGTAGGCGGTTAGGAACGGGTTGAGCGCGAAGAGCCCCGCGCAGAACCAGCCGGCGCGCGGGCCGAAGAGGCTCCACCCAGCCCACAGCCCAACCGGGATCGACGCGAGCGCGAAGGTCAGGGAGAGGACGTGGGTGGCGGCCTCGGAGCGCCCGAACAGCTCCATCCACCCATGCAGCAACAGGTAGTACAGCGGCGGGGACCCGTCGAAGCGCAGGATCGAAGGGATCTCGAGAAACGGAAACGAGGAGATGCCGACCGAGAGGCCTTCGTCGATCCAGAACGGCCCGCCGACGCCACGGGAGCGAAGCAGGAGCGAGGCGAGCACGAGCGCGGTGACGAGTCCGGCGCTCGCGAGCGGGGTCACGGGCAGGCGGGCACCGGCCAGCCGACGGCGGGCGAGGGCGAGGGAGGCCATGGGCGCGCGAACGATAGACACTCGCGGGCTCAGCGCCGGGCGGACGCGCCCGGCGGGCAGGCGGCGGACACGCCCCACCGTCCGACCTGCGCCACCGGGCGAAAGCCGCCGGCCGTGAGCGTGGGCGCCGGCGCGTCCGGCGGCTGGAGCTGAGGAGGCCCACGGAAGAACACGCCGGGAGTCCGGGGCACGACGTCCACGCGCCCCGTCGCGACCCCGAGATGCCAGGCGACGACGGGAACCTCGAGTGCGGTCGCCACGGGCTGCCCGCAGTCGAGCACGCGCGCGCGGCCGCCGGCGCGGGCGATCGCGGCGGGAAGGTCGGCGTGCAGCGCGGCCTCGGCGCGGGCCTCGCGAAAGTCACCGATCAGCACCTCGACCGGGCGCGGCAGGAGGGCGGCGCAGACGATGGCGATCAGCCCGGCGGCGGCGAGCACGGCGGGCCTACCCGGACGGCTGCTCGCTCGCGGGTCGAGCGCGGCTGCGATGGCGCGCCCGAGCCAGCCGAGCCCGATCCCCCCGACCACGCAGGCGAGGGCCACGGGCACCGCCAGGTAGCGCGAGTTGCCCGCGTACCCGAGCTCGGTCATGAGGGCCACGAGCACGAACCAGGCAGCCCCTCCCGCTACGAGCGCGAGCGTGGCGCGCGCTTTTTCACGGTCGGCCAGGGCCGTGAGCCACTCGCCGCCGGCTCTCGCGCGCCGGCGACGCCTGCCGGTCCCCAGGGCGGCGAGGCCCGCGGCGATCACTGCGCCGAACTTGGCCGGCCAGGGCACGGTCACATCCGCCTTGGCCAGCAACGCGAGGGCCGGGCGCTCGGCGAAGGCCGGGCTGAACAGGGTCGGATCCTGAGCTCGGCTGGCGGCGCGCAGCGGCTCGCCGGACCCCCACAGCTCGGGCCCGAGCCACAGGACGGGCAGGAGTGCCATCAGCGCGGCCGCAAGGATGCGCAACCGCGGCTCGCGGACGAACAAGAACAGCGCGTACAGGCCGAGGAACGGCCACGTCTCGGGCCGCAGCAGCCCAGCGGCGAAGCCGAGCGCGAGCGCCTGGCCCCGGCGGCCCAGGAGGTGGCGCTCGACCGCCAAGAGTACCACCGCCACGAGCAGGCCCTCGGAGTACCCGAGCGCCGAGCCCCGCAGGTACCCACCCGAGAGCGCGAGCGTGACCACGGCGAGGGCCCCCGCCAGCGGCCCGCCTAGCCGCCGAGCGAGCCGGAACGCGGCGACGAGCCCGAGCAGGGCTCCGGTGCGTGCCACGACGAGCCACAGCTCGGGGGCGGCGTCGCCGAAGACCGAGAACGGGGTCGTGAACAGGACGGGCAGCGGCTTCCAGGATGGCCCGAAGCGGGTGTCGAGATCGAGCGCGGCGACCTCGCGGCCCCAGACCAGCCACGCCCAGGGATCGTAGGTCGGAGTGGTCGCGGGCAGGAGCAGCGAGAGCGCGGCGATGGCGAGGCAGACGAGAACCGCGATGCCGATCCCGCGCCCCCCGTTTCGAGACCCACCCCCGATCCCGGTGCGAGCGAGCACGGGCAGGCCCCGGGAGCTGACGAACCCGTCACCGCTCATCCCGCGGTCCCCAGTGCGTCGACCCCGTTGTGTGCCGCAGGGCCGTCGCGCTCAGCTCGTCCTGACCGCCTCCGGCACGTCGATGTCCTTCTTGAGGATCTTGCCCGTCGGTCCCTTGGGGAGCTCATCCTCGAACCAGATTCGACGCGGGTACTTGTAGCCGGTGACCCGCTCCTTGAGGAACGCGCGCAGGTCGTCCTCACTCGCCTCCTGCCCGCTCCTGAGCACGACGGCGGCGCCGACCTCCTCGCCCATCTGCTCGTCGGGCACGCCCAGCACCGCGCACTCGGCAACAGCCTCGTGCTCGTAAAGGACCTCCTCGATCTCGCGCGGATAGACGTTGTAACCGCCGCGGATGATCATGTCCTTCTTGCGATCGACTATGAAGAAGAAGCCATCCTGGTCGACGTAGGCCAAGTCGCCTGAGAAGAACCAGCCGTCGACGATCGCCTCCTGGGTGGCGTCGGGACGGTTCCAGTAGCCCTTCATGATGTTGTGGCCCTTGATGGCGATCTCACCGACCTCGCCCTGGGCGACCTCGTTGCGGTTCTCGTCGACGACCTTCATCTCGACGCCCTCGATCGGCGTGCCGATGGAGCCCTCCTTGCGCTCGCGGTCGGGATGGTTGAAGGACGCTACGGGCGAGGTCTCCGAGAGGCCGTAGCCCTCGAGCACCTTGCAGCCGAACTGCTGCTCGAACGAGCGCATGACCTCGCCGGGCATGGCCGAGCCGCCCGACACGCATAGGCGCAGGCGCGAGAGGTCGACCTCGTCTTTCGCTTCGGAGGCGAGCATTGCCGTGTACATGGTCGGGACACCCTCGAAGATCGTCACCTCGTCGCGCTGGATGATCTCGAGGGCCTTGCCGGGATCGAAGCGCGGAATGAGGGTGAGGCGGGCACCGGCGGCGACCCCGCAGTTGAGCCCGCACGTCTGGCCGAAGGAGTGGAACAGCGGTAGCGCCCCGAGCAGGGTGTCGTTCTCGTCGATCTGGATCAGCGTCTTCAGGGTGACCTCCACGTTGCGCTTGAGGTTCGAGTGGGTGAGCTCAGCGCCCTTCGGGCTCCCAGTCGTGCCGGAGGTATAGAGGAGGACGGCCGTGTCGTCGGCCTCGACCTCGGCGACCTCGTGGATCGGATCGGCGTGCTGGAGGAGGTTGTCGAACTCGCCGGGGGCGACAGCGATCAGGTCGGCGCCGACGTCGTTTGCGCCCTGCGTCGCCTCGTCCTGGAAGTCGTGCCAGGCGAAGATGATCTTCGTCCCCGGATCCTCGAGGTAGAACTCGACCTCGCGCCCCTTCAGCAGCGGGTTCATGGGGACGACGACCCCGCCGGCGCGCAGGACGCCGTAGTAGACGAACGCGAAGTAGGGAACGTTCGGGAGCATGATCCCCACCCGATCGCCGCGCTCGAAGCCGCGCTGGGCGAGCAGCCCCGCGACGCGCGCCGTGCCCTCATCGAGGAACCGGTAGCTGACCTCGGCGTCGTCGAGCTTGAGGGCTATGCGGTCGCCGTGGCGCTCGGTGGCGTCGGTGAGCAGGGTGGCGAGGTTCGTTCCCATGCGGCAGTCGTCCTCCGATTCGGTTGTGATCGCGAGTCTAGGGCCAGAGGCCCCAGCCGGCAGGCTCCGGTGGCGCCCGGCTCGCCCCCTCCCCGGAGGGCCTTACTTCACCTCCCGCAACCGCCCCGTCTCGACCTCGTACACGAACCCCCGCACCGAGTCCTTCTTGGGGATGAACGGGTTCGTGGTAATGCGGGCGACCGACTGACGGACGTCCTCTTCGAGGTCGGCGAACGCTTCGGCGGCCCAGTGTGGCTTCACGCCTGTCTCCTCCTGGATCTGGCGCCTGAAGTCGTCGTCAGTAAAGGTGAGCATTCCGCAGTCGGTGTGGTGGATGACCATGATCTCCTCGGTGCCCAGCAGGCGCTGTGAGATGGCCAGCGAGCGGATCTCGTCGTCGGTGACCACGCCGCCGGCGTTGCGGATCACGTGGGCGTCGCCCTCGCTCAGGCCGAGCATCACGTACGGGCTCAGGCGCGCGTCCATGCAGGTGACCACGGCGATCTTCTTGGCCGGCGGCGTCGGCAGGCCGCCCTGGTCGAAGCCCTGCGCGTAGGCCTCGTTGTTGCGAAGCAGCTCGTCCGTCGTGGACATGGTGCCCTCCTCATGCTCGGGATCCGAGGATCAACTACCCAGACCCGATCGACTTTATGAGGTTTCGGAGCCTGGATGGTTGCGGTAGCGAAGCCCGGAGACGCGGACCGAGCCAAGGAGATGAGCCGGATGACCCACCACGACCACGCGCACGCCGGCCCGGGGTACGCCTCGCCGGAGGAGGCCCGCCGCCAGCCGCCCGAGGAGGTCGCCTACGTCGCCTGCCTCTACGAGGGAACCGGCATCAACCAACCCGACTTCATCGCCGTGGTCGACACGAACCCCGAGTCGGAGACCTACTCCGAGATCGTCCACCGCACGCCGATGCCGAACGTCGGCGACGAGCTCCACCACTACGGCTGGAACGCCTGCTCGTCGGCGTGCCACTCCGGCCTCGCGCGCGACAAGCTGATCGTCCCCGGCTTTCGCTCGTCGCGCATCCACGTCCTCGACGTGACCCACCCGCGCGAGCCGCGGCTCGAAAAGGTGATCGATGCCGAGGAGATCAAGCAGAAGACCGGCTACACCGGGCCGCACACCGTCCACTGCATGCCCGGCGACATCGTCACCATCTCCATGCTCGGTGACGTCGAGGGCAACTCCCCCGGCGGCTTCGCCGTGCTCGACGCCAAGGACTTCTCGGTGCTCGGCCGCTGGGAGGACGACAACGACGGCGTCGAGTTCATGTACGACTTCTGGTACCAGCCGCGCGCGAACACGCTGATCTCGTCCGAGTGGGCCGCCCCCAACACCTTCAAGGACGGCTTCAACCCCGCCGACGTGGCCGCGGGCAAGTACGGTCGCCACCTCCACTTCTGGGACCTGGAGGAGAAGCGCAAGGTCCAGACCATCGACCTCGGCGACGAGGGGCACATCCCCCTCGAGATCCGCTGGCAGCACGATCCGGACTCCGTCCAGGGCTTCGTCGGGGCGACGCTGTCGAGCAACATCATCCGCTTCTCGCGCCCGAACGGAAGCTGGCAGGCCGAGAAGGTGATCGACGTCGAGAACCAACACCTCGGCGGCTGGCCGCTCGAGGGCGGGGTTCCCGGCCTGATCACCGACCTCGTGCTGGCCATGAACGACCGCGACCTGTTCTTCTCGAACTGGCTGCACGGCGACCTGCGCCACTACGACGTCTCGGACCCCGAGCGGCCCGAGCTGCGCTCGCAGACCTGGCTCGGCGGCCTGCTCGGCCGCGACGGCGGCCATCGGCTCGCCGACGGCCCGCTCAACGGCGGCCCGCAGATGCTCCAGGTCTCACTCGACGGGGAGCGCGTGTACGTCACCAACTCGCTCTACTCGACCTGGGACAACCAGTTCTATCCGGACCTGCGCGGCTGGATGACCAAGCTCGATCGCCAGGAGGACGGCTCCTACGTGGTCGACCCTCGCTTCTTCGTCGACTTCACGAAGCTCGACACGGGTCCGGCGCGCCCCCACGAGGTCCATCTGCCCGGTGGGGACTGCACGACGGAGATCTTTCCCTAGGGGCTGGCTTCGGCCCCCCGAGCGGCGGTGTCAGGTCAGGCGGATCAGCCGCGAGCGGGTGCTGCGATTGCCCGCCGTGTCGGTCACGTCGACCTTGAGCCTCGCGAGCACCGACGGACGCCCGCTCAGCAGCCGTCGCACGCCGACGCCCGGACTGAGACGCAAGACCCGCACCTCCTTCGGCCGGAAGGTCCGGCTCGAGGCGGCGGCCAGGCGATAGGTCCTGGGCTCGTTCGAGACGCCGGGCCCGCGGTCGATGAGCCCCGCGGTCAAGACCGCCGAGATGGTCGCGGCCTCGTTGGCCCCGACCGAGGCCTTGAAGCCCTTGCGGAGGAAGTTGGACAGATCGACTCGGCGCGGAGCGATCAGCCCGACCCGCGGCCCTACGGTGTCGGGCGGCGGGGGATCATCGGGGGGAGGGTCATCGGGCGGAGGGTCATCGGGCGGAGGATCATCGGGCGGAGGATCGCCCGGAGGTGGATCACCGGGGGGTGGATCGCCGGGCGGCCGCGCCCGGAACGGCCCGGTCACCTCGTACACGGCCCCGCCGCCGCCGAGCGCCGTCTGCGAGCTCACGTACATCCGCGTCCCGGATGGATCGAAGACGACCCCGCAGAGCTCGGAGCCGGCGTGATCGGGTCCCGTCGCGGTGAGGAAGCGGGCGACCTCGCCGTCGGGCGTGAGGATCCCTATGTCGACCCCGTCGCTTTCGTCGTGGTCCTCGCAGACGTACAGGTCCCCCGCGCGCGAGACGGTGATGTTGTCGACGCCCTCGAGCGGAGCGACACCGTCGCCCGCAGCGCGGCCGTCGTAAAGCACCTCGATCGCCTCGGCGGCGGTGTCGTAGGCGTGGATCCTGTCGTCGGCGGTCGTGGCCACGTAGACCTTGCCGCTGTCGAACCAGATGCCCTCGGCGCGTTGAAACGCGGTGCTCCCCGGGATCTGACGGCGGGTGAACGTCGTGGTGGCCGACGGGTCGGGCACCTCGGTCCACGCGACCTTGCCGTCGAACGCGACGGTGGCGATCTCGAGCAGCCCCGCCGAAAGGTCCGGCCAGGTGGTCGGCGTGAAGCGGTACAGGCCGCCGTCGATCTTGTCCTCGGTGAGGTACACCCGCTTGGCGACGGGGTCGACCGCGACGGCCTCGTGCATGAAAACACCCATCGCCTGATGCACCTTGGGCGGCGGAACGATCTGCCCGTCGACGAGTCGGGCGAGCGGATCGCATTCCCACACCCGGCCGCCGTCGATCTCCTCGCAGGAGAGCCAGGTGCCCCAGGGCGTCGCGCCGCCGGCGCAGTTACGGCTGGTCCCCCCGAGGATGCGGGCGGCGTCGATGACCGTCCCGTCGGCGGCGAAGTGAATCGCCGAGGCGCCGCCACCCGATGCCGGCCACGTCTCCGAGTTCGAGACGAGGATCCAGCCACCCGTCGATCCGCCGAAGGTCGCGGCCCCGTCGGAGGCCGAGTGCCACACGTAGCCCGAGGCGCCGACGGGTTCGCCACCGCGGGCAACGAGGCGCGACGAGAACCCGTCGGGGAGCCGGAGCCCGTTGGCGTCGGGCTCGCCCAGCGGTCCGTAGGGACCGGCACCGGGCACGGCCGGGACCGCCGCGAGCGCCTGGCGCCAGAACGAGGGGCCGAAGGCGAGCGTTACTCCGGCGGTCAGACCCGTGGCCAGGAGCTCTCGGCGCCGGCAGTACATCGTCCTAATCATCCCACTGGGCGCAATGAACCAGTGGCCCGGCCGCGGGCGGCTCGCCCACGATCAGTTCTGCGTCGGACCTTCCGCCCAGAGCCGCTCGGCGATCTCGGACGGGCGCTCGTTGATGGCCGAGAAGCGCACCACGGTGACCTCGTCGTCGAGCTCCACCGAACGCCCGTATATCTGCTCGAGAAAATGCTGGGTCTCCTCGATGCGGCGAAACTCGGGGTTGTCGTGCTCGACGTCGCGCGGGGAGAGGTCGCGCACCCGCTTGACCTCGACGCCGTCGATCACGGCCTGGAAGATCTTCTCCCGCGGGGAGTGCTGGAAGCCGACGGTCACGAGCACCGCCTCACCGCGCCGGTACTTGTGCGACTTGTCCCCCAAACGGATCGTCGCGGTCTTGCGACCGCGGCGGAGCTGGTCGGCGAAGACCGGCGAGTAGAAGTTGAGCACGTACACGGCCCGGCAGCCTATCCGGCGCCCCCGACCCGGCGGAGCGCGCCCGCCGCGACGGCCCTCTCACCTCGATAGGACAGGCGCTCGGGCGCCTCGGCGAGCGGCAGCCACTCGGCGGCATCGACCTCGTGATCGTGGTCGCGGACGCTGCCCGAGCGGTAGCGAAACAGGAAGAAGGAGACGATCTTGAACACCCGTGCGCCCGGGCGCTGATACCAGTAGCGCACGTCGTCGAGCTTCTCGACGAGGACGGCGTCGAGGCCGGTCTCCTCGCGTACCTCACGCGTCGCGGCCTCGGCGGCCGACTCGCCGGGATCGATCAACCCCTTGGGGAGGGCCAGCACCTCGCCGCCCTTGAGGCGGATGCAGGCCACCCACGGGCGACCGTGGAAGCGCCGGATGACGATCCCTCCGGCGGAGAATTCGCGCACGGTGGGCGGGGTCGCGGAGGCTCGCTCGGCCACGCGCGCGCCGCCGCTCTCAGCGGGGACCAGTCAAAAGATGTAGCGCCGCAGCGCCTCCGGGTCGTGCACCACGACCCGCCCGCGCGCGGTCGTGACAACTCCCGCGCGCTCGAGGTCGGCGAGGAAGCGGCTCGCGCTCTCGCGCGAGGAGCCCGCGAGCTGCGCGATGTCTGCTTGGGTCGCCTCGACGACGATCTCCCCGGCCTCCATGCGCCGATCGCTCCCGTCGACCGCGGCGCCCGCCTCGGCCCGGCGAGCCTCGACCTGGGCCAGCAGCGTGGACGCGACGCGCCCCGCCACCGGTTGGAACGACTGGCGCGCGAGATTCTCGTTGGCCGCGCGCAGGCGGCTCGCGAGCCGCGCGAGCATCTTCACGGCGATCTCGGGATGCTCCCGCAGCACCCGCCTGACGTCGCGCTCGAGCAGGGCGAGGGTGGTCGTCTCCTCGAGCGCCTCGACGGTGGCCGAGCGCCCCTCGCCGTCGAACATCGAGAGCTCGCCGAACATCTCACCGGCGCTCAGCTCGGCGAGCGTGAGGCTGCGGCCTCCCGAGTGCCGACGCGTTATGCGCACGCGTCCGGTCCGGACGATGAAGCAGGTGTCGGGCCGATCCCCCTCGCGGAAGATCACCTCGCCCGCCTCGTAGCGGCGCGGAACGGCGAGGTCCGCGACGCGGCGCAGCTCATCCTCGGACAGGCTCTCGAAGATCGGGAATCGCGCCAGCTCGGCGGTCTTGTCCTCCCCCAGGGACGTCACGGATCCGATGATGGCAGGCTGCCGAGGGGCGCCTCAAGATCACGGCCGCGTAACACCGGGGCGCTCGAGCCCGCGTAGCGTCGGTTTCGTGCTTCGCTACCTGATTCCGATCATCGCCTCTCTGCTCGCGGCCGCGTCGCTCGTGACCCTCACCGTCGCCGATGACGATCGGGACGACGGAGGAGGTGGATCCGGTCCCTCCTACTCGGTCGGCTTCTGGGGCGACGTCCCTTACTCCGAGGTGCAGCGCACGAGCGGAGTGCCCAACCTGATCGCCGACATGAACCGCCAGCGCCTCGCCTTTTCGGTGCACGACGGCGACATCAAGAGCGGCTCGAGCCGCTGCGACAACGAGGTCTACGCTCAGGCCGAGCGCTACTTCAACTCCCTCCGGGCGCCCGCTCTCTACACGCCGGGCGACAACGAGTGGACCGACTGCGACCGCCCGAGCGCGGGGCCTACCCCGCGCGCGAGCGGCTCGACTACATCCGGCGCAACCTGTTCGACAGTCGCTTCTCGTTCGGCCAGCGGCGAATCCGCACGGAGCAGCAGGCCGCGCCCTACGTCGAGAACCGGCGCTGGCGCGAAGGCGGCGTGACCTACGCGACGCTGCACGTCGTCGGCACCGACAACAACCGCGGCGGCGAAACGCCCGACCCGCCCGAGTGGGAGGCCCGCGACCGCGCGACCAACCAGTGGATGCGCGAGACCTTCGCGCAGGCTCGGCGTAACCGCGACCGAGCTGTGCTGCTCACGGCCCAGGCCAATCCCGGCTTCGACCGCAGCGATCCGACCCGGGCTCCGGTGCGCGATCCGCAGACGCTCGCGCCCGAGGACGGGTTCCGCAACTTCCTCCGCGCTCTGCGCGAAGAGACGATCGCCTTCCGCCGGCCCGTGGTCCTCGTCCAGGGGGGACTCGCACTACATGCGCGTCGACAAGCCGCTGCTCGACGCCCAGGGCCGGCGGGTCGAGAACTTCACCCGCGCGGAGACCCCGGGCGACAACCCGCAGAACGGCAACAACGACGTCCAGTGGCTGAAGGTCCTCGTCGAGCCGCGGAGCCGAGAGGTCTTCTCGTTCCAGCCACAGATCGTCCCGCGCAACCGCGTGGCCGTCCCGGCGCCGTAGCCCGCGCTGGACGCCAACCGCTCTCAGCCCGACTCGCGCCCGAAGGTCCGCGTGCCGAGCGCCAGCCCGGCGCCGACGAGGCCCAGGACCGCGACCACGGCCCACCCGACGGTCGCCGAGGCGGTCTCGCCCAGGAACAGGGCGCGCACCCCGTCGACGACGTGCTTGAGCGGGTTGGCGTCGGAGACGGTCTCGAGCCAGCCGGGCGCAAGCGACATCGGCAAGAGAATCCCCGAGAGGAGCAGGAGCGGCACCGCGAGCGTGTTCAGCAGAGAGGCGAGCGCGTCCTCCGTTCCCAGCCGCAGAGCAGCCGCGTAGGAGGCCGAGGCGAAGGCCGCGCCGAGCACGGCGACCACGGCCAGACCGAGCAGCACGCCGCCGATCGGCGCGCGGAGGCCGAAGGCGAACGCGCCGAGGACGAGCAGCGCCCCCTGGACGAGCAGGACGACGACGTCGCGCAGGACCCGGCCGCCGAGCAGGGCGACGCGCGAGGCCGGGGTCACCCGCATGCGCTCCACCACGCCGGCGCGCATCTCGGCCACCAGGCCGAAGCCGACGAAGGCCGCCCCGAAGATGCCGAGTTGCACGAGCAGCCCCGGCACGAAGACCTGCCACGAGCTCCCGCCCGGGAAGCCGGGCGTGCTCGCCACGCGCTCGAGCAGCGGTCCGAACAGGGCGAGATAGAGGATCGGCTGGACTATCCCGATGATCACCCACACCGGGTTGCGAAGCGACAGGCGCATCGCGCGACGGAAGATCAGCCAGGTCTGGGCGGCGGGGCTCATGCGGGCCCGTTCAGGCGACCGCGGGCTCGTCGCGCAGGGCGCGGCCCGTGAGGGACAGGAACACGTCGTCGAGAGTGGGGCGGTGGACCTCGACGCCGATCGGGGAGATGTCGGCCTCCTCGAGGGCCCAGAAGACCTCGGGAAGCCCCTCGGCTGCGCTCGGGAGATGGAATCGCACGAGGATGCCCTCGACCTCGGGAGTGCTCGCGGGGCTGCGGGCCTCGAGGACGACCGCGGCGCGCGCGGCGTCCCCGGCGTCGCGAGCGGTAAGCGCGACGAGGTCGCCGGCGAGCCCTCGCTTGAGCTCCTCCGGCGCGCCCACGGCGACGATCAGGCCCTCGTCGATGACGAGGATGCGGTCGCATAGCGCGTCGGCCTCCTCGAGGTAGTGGGTGGTGAGGAAGATCGTCACCCCGTGGTCGTCGCGCAGGGAGCGGATGTGCGCCCACAGGTTCGCGCGCGCCTGAGGATCGAGACCCGAGGTGGGCTCGTCGAGAAAGAGCAGCGGCGGCTCGTGGATCAGCCCGAGGGCGATGTCGAGCCGCCGCCGCTGCCCGCCGGAGAGCGTTTTCACGAGCCGCGCCCAGGAGTCGTGGAGATCGAGGCGCTCGAGCAGGGCAGCGCCGCGAGCGGCCGCCTCGCTCTCGCTCAGCCCGTAGAGGCGGCCGTGGTCGACGAGCTCCTCGCCCACCCGCGCCTCCGGCTCGGTCCCTCCGCTCTGGGCCACGTAGCCGATCCGGCGGCGGACCTCGACGGGTTCCCGCACTAGGTCGTGTCCTGCGACGCGAGCGCTGCCGGCGCTCGGCGCGAGCAGCGTGGTCAGCATCCGCTGGGTCGTCGTCTTGCCGGCGCCGTTCGGGCCGAGGAAGCCGACGATCTCACCCGGGCCGACGTCGATGTCGACACCGCGGACCGCTCCGACCACGCCCTCCCGCGTCTTGAAAGAGCGCGTGAGCGCTCTGGCCTCGATCATCACGACCTCCTTTAGTCAAAGTTGACGGCGCTAGGTTAGTCAACTTTGACCAGCTGGTCAAGGCCCCTTCGTCCGGGCGACCACACGAGGGTCGGAGGGCGTCCAGTCCGGCGGCTCGCCGGCGAAGGAGAGCTCGCCGGCGCGGACGCGCTCGAGCAGCTGCCGTGCCCACTCGACCTCGCCGTTGAGCCGGGCGTCGGCGAGGCGCATGAGGTCGGCAACGTGCGGTGGCTTCTGCCCGTCGGCGATGACGTCGCGGACCGCGAACTCGAGGCTGCGGTTGGACGCGGCGATCTGGGCGATGCGGTGCTCGAGCGCGGCCTCGACCTCGTCGCGCGCGAGCGAGGGCAGGAAGCTCACGGCGGCCAGCAGCCGGTCAGCCGAGTAGGGGTCGACCGACCAAAGGCCGTCGCGCAGGAGGGCGAAGTACTCGCACTCCCCGTCGGCGGTGAGCCGGTAGGAGGTGCGGACGGGGCGCGCTTCTGAGCTCTCGGCCGAGAGCTCCTCGAGGAAGCCGTCGCGCGTGAGCCCCCGCAGGGCGTTGTAGACCGAGCCCGGGTTGAGATGAGCCCACTGGTCCGCCTTCCAGGTCAGGAGCTCTCGGCGCACGAAGTAGCCGTGCACAGGCTGGAAGATCCGCACGGCACCAAGGATGAGGAGGCGGGTGGTGGACACGACGCTCCGCTGAGTATCGCGCTGCGCGAACAAGTTGACATGGTCCGCGCTGCGCACCGGTATGTTGCTCGGCGATGTCGCACCAGCGCCATGTCGTCAAGGCCGCCGGTGCCCCCGCGGCGATCGGTCCGTACTCCCACGGGATCGTGGCGGGCGGGCTCCTGTTCTGCTCTGGGCAGCTCGGGCTCGACCCCGAGAGCGGCGAGCTCGTCGAGGGCTCCGCCGCCGAGCAGGCGACGGCGTGCCTGCGCAACCTCGCCGAGGTCTGCCGCGCGGCGGGTTCGCGACTCGAGGACGCAGTGCGCCTGACCGTCTACCTCGCCGACCTCGACCGCGACGCGCCGGCGGTCAACGACGTCTACGCATCGTTCTTCTCGGAGGTCGCGACGGAGCTGCCGGCACGGGCTGCCGTCGGGGTGGCGGCGCTCCCGCTCGGGGCGCGGGTCGAGATCGACGCCGTGGTCGCGCTGCCCGACTGAGTCCCGCAGCGGGCGGTCAGACCCGCCGCGCGTACACGATCAGGTTGTTAACCGAGCGCCGCCCCGAGCTGTCCGCGGGGCCCGAGCAGGTGATGAGCCGCAGCTCCCGGCGCCGAGTCTTCCCGTATACCCGAGCGGTGGGAAACTGCGCCTTCGGGTGCTCCTCGCTGCGGGTCACGACGAACTTCTCGGTGCCGCCGTTCTCGCTCTCCCACCTCACGCGGTCGCCGCGACCCAGCTCGCGCAGGCGCTGGAAGACCGCGGGCGCGGTGCGCGAGTCGACGTGGCCGGCGATCACCGCCGGCCCGCGCCTGCCGGGCTCGGGCCCGTTCTTCCACAGCCCGACCTGCTCGTATCGCTTGGGCACCTCGAGCGTGCCGTTTCGTTCGAGGCCGAGGTCGACGGCGTGCGCCGAGACCCCGATCGAGGGGATCTCGAGTCGTGGGCGCGGCGGCGCGACCCGAGCGGCGCCCGGCCGCGGGGCCATCTCCGTCGCCTCCGCCCTCGCGGCGCTGCGCGTGCGCGAGCGGTCCTGCTCGCCCAGGAGCCACCACACGGTCAGGGCGACGGCGAGTGCGACTCCCGCGGCCAGCGCCGTCCAGGAGAGCCTGCGCCTGGCGGTCGGGCTCACGGCTTGCCTGAAGCCTCGGTCAGTGCGTGCGTGCGCGCCGCAGCCCGACGATGCCGGCGAGGATCAGCCCGAGAGCGACCGCCGGCCCGAGCGTCTGCGCCACGTCGGCGGCAGCGCCCGGCGAGGCGTCGGTGCCCGCGGCGAGCCGGGGCGCGAGCGTTCCGCCCCCGCCCGTCTCGACCCCGTTGTCGGGCGTGCCGCGGACGAACTGGGTGAACGTCTGCTCGCACGCCCTTCCGTCGTCGTCGGAATCGAGGCGGCTCGGGTCGTTCGCATCCGCGTCGAGCTCCTCCTGAGCTTCGGCCTGGCTGGAGAAGTCGCGGCAGTCGAGCACGTCGCGATCGGCGGAGGAGACGTTCACGGCACGCCGCCGCGTCAGCGCTGGCACCGCGGGCACCAGAAGGTCGTGCGGTTGTCGTCGCCCTGTCCGCGCGCGCGGAGCGGCGTCCGGCACGTGCGACAGGGCAGGCCGCCGCGCCCGTGGGCCCAGGTGCGCCCGTCGCCCCCGCCCCGGCGGCGATCGCCCTCGGCGCGGTAGGTCTCGACCCGCCCTCCGCGCTCGACCGAGTGCCGCATGAGCGGACGGACGGCGCGCACGATGGCGAGCGCCTCGGCGTCTGACAGCTCGGCGAGCCTGCGCCACGGGTCGATCGCCGCCAGGTGGCAACCCTCCGACTTCCAGATGTTGCCGATCCCCGCGACGTTGCGCTGGTCGAGCAGGGCGTCGCCGATTCCCCGCGTCGGGTCGTCGTCGCGCAGTCGGCGCAGGTACGCCGCCTCGTCGAAGTCCTCGGCGAGGATGTCCGGGCCGAGCGCGGCGAGGCGGGCGTCGGAGCGCACCCGCCCGTCGGTCATGAGCTCGAGTACCGGCCCGTCGAACTGGACGACCTCGTGCTCGGGGGTGCGCAGGACCAGCCAGGCGCGGCGCCGGGAGCGCCGCCAGCGCTCGCCGCGGCGGTAGACCCGCCACGAGCCGCCCATGCGCAGGTGCGAGTGCAAGGTCAGCTCGCCCTCGAAGCGCACCAGCAGGTGCTTCCCGCGCGCGTCGACCGAGCGGACCGCCCGCCCGGCCAGGCGCTGCGGCCAACGGTCGAGCCGGTGGCGAGGCTGAGGGGTCTCGATCGATTCGATCTCGCGGCCCACGAGCGCGGCGCCGACCCGGCGGGCGGCGCTGTGGATCGTGTCGCCCTCGGGCATGGGGCAAGGGTAGGCACGCTCCAGGTCTCAGGCCGGTGGGGCGTATACTCGCGCCCTTCGTCGAGGGAAGCCCGGGAGACGGAATGGAAGGCACCACCTCACGAGGGGGGACAAGGCAGAAGCTGCGACGGATGGCGGCCCGAGCGCGGGGAAGTCGCGTGCGCCTCGGGTTGCTCTCGAGCATAGCCGCCCTCGTCGTCGTGACGGTGGCCGTTGGCGCATGGCTGTTGAGTGGCGGCGAGCCGCCGTTCAGCGGCGAGAAGGCGTCCTCCTCCCAAACCGACGAGCCGCCCGCGTCCGAGCCAGTCAGGCTCGACCAGCTCCAACCGCCGCCGCGCCGTCGCTCGCGCGAGCCCGACCGGACCGCCTCCGGCGAGGCCCCTCCGGTGATCGGGGTGGGCACCGACGAGTTCGCCGCCCAGGCCACCGATGCGCCGGTCGTCTCGACCGACGCCGACTCCCCGACCGCCGACATCGCCTCAGACGACGAGATCCGGCGCGACCTCGAGATCCTCGAGCGCGAGAACCGGCGTGTCGAGCGCGCACTGCGCAACCTCGGCGGCTCCGGGATCGGCACCGGCAACCTGATCATGCCCGTGCGCGGCCCGCTCACCTCGCCGTTCGGACAGCGCGGAGGGCGCCTGCACGCCGGCATCGACATCGGCGTGCCGATCGGGACGCCGGTGCGTGCCGCCGACGCGGGACGGGTGGTGCTCAGCGGGCCGACCGGCGGCTACGGCAACTACATCTGCATCCAGCACACGCGCAGCCTCTCGACCTGCTACGCCCACAACTCCCGCCTCGGCGCCCGCAAGGGCGACCGGGTCCGCCAGGGCCAGGTCATAGCGCGCTCGGGCAACACCGGTAACTCCACCGGACCGCACGTCCACTTCGAGACGCGGGTCAACGGCAAGGCGGTCAACCCGAGGCGCTACCTGTAGCGCTCGAGCGATTCCAGACCCGCGCGGGACCTCGCCCTGAAGGCTAGGCTCCGCTTGCCCATGTCGCCCGGCCTCAGGCACCGCGAGCGCCACCGGGCGGAGCCGCCCGTGGCCGGCGGAGAGCCCGGCGAGAAGGCGCGCCCGGCGAGCGCGGTGCCCGCATTGACGGCGATCTTTCCGCGCTCGCGCTGGCCCTCGCGCCGTGGAGTCGCCCTCAAGGTCGCTGCGCTCGTGATCCTGGGGCTCGCCTTCGAGGTCGCCTACGGTCAGTCGCCCCTCTACACCGGCAACCAGCACACCTACCTGCTGCACGGCCTTTCGCAGGCGGGCGTAGGTCTGCTCGAGGCCGACTGGCAGGCCGGCACGGCCGACCCAGCCCCGATCACGAGCCTGCTCGTCGCAGCGGCGGCGAAGCTCGGGAGCGAGTGGCTCCTCCTCTTCCTCCACGCCCTGTTGATCGGCGCCTACGGGGTCGCGCTCGCCGGGATCGGGATGACGCTCTCTCGCCTCGACGACTGGCCCCGGCGGCTCGTTCTGATCGCCGCGCTGATCGCCGCGCACTCCGCGATCGCCGGCGAGCTCCAGGGAGGGCTGCCCGGCGACGTGCGGTCGCTCGTCACGCGGGGACTGGCCGGGCAGTTCGCGCCCGGCTTCACCTTCCAGCCGAGCCTGTTCGGCGTTCTGCTCGTGGTCTCGCTGCTCCTCTACGCGCGCGGGCGCCCGACGGCGGCGATCGCCACCGCCGGTGCGGCGGCGATCTTCCATCCCACCTACCTCCTGGGCGCCGCCGTCCTGAGCGGCGCCTACCTCGCGGACACCTTCGCCGGCACGGGCAGGTGGCGCGCACTGCTCGCCGGAGCCGGCGCGGCCGCGGTGACGCTCGTGCCGGTGGGCCTCTACGCCGCGATCGCCTTCGGCCCCGCCCCGGGCGCTCTGCACGAGGCGGCCCAGGGCGTGCTCGTCGACTTCCGCATCCCCCACCACGCCAAGCCCGAGGTCTGGTTCGCACCCGACGACGCGATCCGCCTCGGGATCGTCGCCGCCGGGGTCGCGCTCGCGTGGCGCACCGTGCTGTTCCCGGTGCTCGCGCTCGCCGTCGCGGCGGGCGGCACGCTGACCGCGCTCCAGCTCGTGACCGGCAGCGAGACGCTGGCGCTGCTCTTTCCGTGGCGGGTCTCGGTCTTCCTCGTGCCGGTGTGCGCGGCGATCGTGCTCGCCGCCGCGACCCGAGCCATCTTCGGGCTCGCGAGTCTCCTGGAGCAGCTCGTCGCCCGGCTACGCCCCGAGCGCGCTGCTCGCCTGGGGGCGACGGCGCGAGCCGCGGCCTGCGGCCTGGCGGGCTTCGTAATCGCGGTCTCCCTCGTCGCCGGCCTCGAGCGCCTCGCGCGTATCGAGCCCAAGCCGCGCCAGGACGAGCTCGGCCGCCTCGTGGCCGCACAGCGCTCGCCCGGGGACCTGTACCTCGTCCCGCCGCGGCTGTACGAGTTCCGCCTCGACGCCGGGGCACCGATCTACGTCGACTACAAGACCCATCCTTACGAGGATCGCGAGGTGCTCGAGTGGCGGCGGCGCCTGCGCGAGGTGACGCGCGTGTACGCCCGACGCTCGCTCGACTGCGCGGCGCTCGAGCGCACGACCCGCGCAGCCGGCATAACCCACGTCGTCGTCAAGGCGCCGACCCGGGCGCGGTGCGACTTCCTGACCGACGCGGTCGACGCCGAGCGTATCTCGGTCTTCCGCGTCGAAGCCGACCGCGGCCGGGCGGGAGGAGACTCCCGCCGAGGGCGGAAAGGCGTGTAGACGCGCCAATACCCCCTTACTAGACTCGCCGCCCGTGACCGTCGCCACTCCACCCAAGCCCGCCGAGGAGCGCGAGGAGCGCCTGGCGCCGCCGAGCCGCGCCCGCGAGCGGCAGGTCCCTCCGCGCGGATGGCCTCGGTCCGACCGCCCGCGCACGACCGCCATCGCGTGCCTGGTCGGCATCGCGATCACCCACGCCTTGGAGGTCGAGTCGAAGCTCGACTCCGCGCCCTACCTGGGCGTCATGTTCCTGGCTCTGATCGGGGGCGCCGCCGTGCTCGCGCTCATGCTCGCGAAGCGCCGGCGGCTCGACCTCGCGTGGCCGGCCGCCGCCTTCATGGGGGCCTCGAGCATCGTCGCCTATCTGTGGAGCCGGGCCATCGGCCTGCCGGGCATCGAGGACCACATCGGCCACTGGAACGACCCCCTCGGCACGGCAGCGCTCGTCTTCGAGGCGACGCTCGTCGGTCTGAGCCTGCCCGCGCTGAGACGGCGCACCTTGCGCTTCTCGACGCCCGTGACCTGCGTGGCCTCGGGACTGGTGGTCGGGGGGCTGATGCTGAGCGGCGGGGGGCATCACGGCGGAGGATCGGGACACCACGAGGGCATGGACATCGACGCCGCCACGCCGGCTCAGCAGGCGCAGGCCGGGCAGTTCATGCTCGCCACGAACGCCAACGCCCAGCAGCGGTTCCCCACCTTCGACGCCGCCCGTGCCGCGGGCTACGACTTCGGGCCGCGCCCGTTCGGGAAGCAGAAGGACCTCGACTACTGGCACCTGACCAACAGGACTCACCTCAAGGACAAACGCGACCTCGATCCGGCGCGGCCGGAGTCGCTCATGTACTGGAACGACGGGGACGGCAGGCCGAAGCTCCTGGCCGCGGTTTTCCGCGTGCCGACGCGCAAGCCCAACCCCGCCCTCGGCGGCCCGATCATCCAATGGCACCTCCACAACAACTCGAAAGGCAGGCTCGGCAGGTACAAGATGACCCACCTGTGGATGCTGCCGCGTCTGGGCGACGCCTACAGCATGTCGATGCCGACGGAGAGCTTTCAGCGCAGATTCGAGGACATGCCCGACAACGGCAGCGGCGCCGGCGCGTAGCCGACGCGGAGTTCACGCTCTGCTATACGTTGATCGGTTAGCCGCGCCGCGGGGAACTGTCGTGTGCCCGCACGCGCAGGCGGCGCGCCTGACGCTTACAACTACGAAGGAGGACTCTCGTGGAAATAGTCGCCTACCTCGATCCCGGCTCGGGGAGCATGATCATTCAGATCCTCGTCGGCGGCCTCGCCGCGGTCGGGGTGACCATGAAGCTGTACTGGCGTCGGATCACCGGCGTCTTCGGCCGCGGCAAGAAGGTCGAGGAGAAGTCCTAACCGCCAGCTCGCCCTCAGGGTGAGCCGACGATGAGCCCAGAGATCGCTGGGGGCGAGCGCGCGCGCGTCGAGCCCGGCTCGTTTCGCGACGCCGACTCGACGGTCCTCTACACCCGCGACGGGGTCTTCCGCGCCCTCTCCGCCCAAGGCCTCGAGGACTTCGAGGCGCTCGCCGCCAGCCGCCTGTTCGAAGACTTCACCGGCGACGGGCGACTCGTCGGCACCGAGCGCGTCGAGGCCGCGCACGGCGACGTCCCCGCGCTGCGCAACGAGGACGTCGCGGCGCTCCTCAGGCACGAGAGGATCCCGTTCGTCTCCTATCCCTACGAATGGCCGTTCGGGATGCTGCGAGACGCGGCGCTGCTCCAGCTCGACCTGCTGCTCGCCGGCCTCGACGAGGACCTGATCCTCAAGGACTCCTCGCCCTACAACGTCCAGTTCCGCGGCGCCCAGGCGACGTTCGTCGACGTCGGCTCGTTCGAGCGCCTGCCCGAGGGCGAGCCGTGGATCGGCTACCGGCAGTTCTGCATGCTCTTCCTCTATCCGCTCATGCTGCAGGCCTACAAGGGTCTCGCCCCCCACGCGTGGCTGCGCGGCGCGATCGACGGGATCACCCCCGGGCAGATGAGCGCGGTCACGTCCGCGCGCGACGTGCTGCGCCGCGGCGTCCTCACGCACGTGCGCCTGCACGCGCGTCTCGAGCGCCACCACGGCGAGCGCCCGCGCGAGGTCAAGCGCGAGCTGCGCCAGGCCGGGTTCAACAAGGAGCTGATCAGGGCCAACGTCTCGAAGCTGCGCAAGCTCGTCGGCCGGCTCGCATGGAGCCCGCCGAGCGGCGTGTGGACCGACTACGGCGACCGCGCCCACTACACCGACCGCGACACCGAGGAGAAGGACAACCTCGTGCGCGAGGTGGCGGGCTCGCGCAAGTGGGACCTGGTCTGGGACCTCGGCGCCAACGACGGGCGCCACTCGCGCCTCGCGGCCGACGCGGGCGCGGGCTACATCGTGGCCATGGACGGCGACCAGGGAGCGATCGAGCACCTCTACCGCTCGCTGCGTGACGAGGGCGATCGCCGGATCCTGCCGCTGACCGTGAACCTCACCGATCCGTCGCCGGCGGTCGGCTGGCGCGGGGTCGAGCGCAAGGCGGCGCTCGACCGCGGCCGACCGGACCTCGTGCTGTGCCTGGCGCTCGTCCACCACGTCTCGATCGCGGGGAACGTGCCGATCCGCGAGGTCGTCGAGTGGCTGCGCTCGCTCGGAGCGGCGCTCGTGATCGAGTTTCCGACCCGCGAGGACCCGAAGGTCGAGCAGCTTCTCGCGGCCAAGCGGCCCGGCACCCACCTCGACTACGACCGCGAGTTCTTCGAGCGCTGCCTCGGCGAGGCGTTCGAGGTCGAGCGCTCCGAGCGGCTCTCCTCCGGGACGCGCGTCCTGTACTCCGCGCGGCCGCGCGGAGCGAGTTCCGCGGCCGGCGACGGCCACACCGCGCTCGGGCGGTGAGCGCCCCGGCGGCCGCGCGCCCGCCGCGGAGCGAGGACCGAGCGCCCGGACGAGCCTGGGCGACCCGAAGCGGTCGCCGCCGGCCGACGAGGCGCGAGGCGCTCGTCGCCTTTCTCCACTTGGCGGCGCTGTGGGGCTTCGCCGTCGCCCAGCCGCTCTTCGACCTGCTCGGGCGCAACGCCGAGTTCTTCGCCACGCGCGGCTCCGAAGGGCTCGAGATCGTCGGGTTCGGGCTCGTCCTGGCGCTCGCTCCGCCGGTGCTGCTGTTGGCGCTCGAGCTGCTCGCGGGCGCGGCGTACCCGCGGCTTCGCCGACCCGTCCATCTGGCCTTTGTGGGGGCGCTCGCCGCCGTCCTGGCGGTCCAGGTGCTCAAGCGGATCGGCGACCTCGGCGCGGCGCTACCACTGGTGGTCGCCACGCTCGGGGGCGGGGCCGCGGCGGTCGCCTACGCGCGCGCCCGTGGCCTGCGGACCTTCCTGACCGCGCTCGCCCCCGCGCCCCTCGTCTTCCTCGTACTCTTCCTCGCGGCCTCGCCGGTGGCCAAGCTCGTCTTCGCGAGCGAGGCGAGCGCCCGGGCGGCCGGCGTCACCGCCGATGCCCCCGTCGTCTTCATCGTCTTCGACGAGCTCCCGCTGACCTCGCTGCTCGACGCACGGGGTGAGATCGACGCTCGGCGCTATCCGAGCTTCGCGGGCCTCGCCCGCAACTCGAGCTGGTTCCCCAACGCCACCGGCGTCCACGACCGCACGAGCAACGCCGTGCCCGCGGTGCTCACCGGCCGGCGCCCCCGCCCGGGAAGCCTGCCGATCGCCGCCGACCACCCACGCAGCGTGTTCACCCTGCTCGGCGGCTCTTACCGGATGAACGTCTTCGAGGAGGCGACGAGCGTCTGCCCCGACGACCTCTGCCACCAGGGAAGCCGCGAAGGAGGGCTCGGACGGCGTACGCGTTCGCTGGCCTCCGACCTGGCGGTGGTCTTCGGGCACGTCGCGCTGCCGGTCGAGCTGGGGGCGAAGCTGCCCTCCGTCTCCGAGGGCTGGGAGGGGTTCGCCGGAGACGATCCGGGCGGCGAAGGCGCGGAGGGCGAGGACGGGAGCGAAGGTGAGGCGGGCGAACGACGCGAGCCCGGGGGAGCCGAGGTCAACGACCTCGCCCGCGGGCTCACGCGGGGCCTGCGCGGCGGGCGCGGCGGGCGCTTCGATCGGTTCGTCGGCGCGCTCGGCTCACCAAACGCCCGCCGGACCCTCTTCTTCGAGCACGCCTTCTTCCCGCACGCCCCGTTCGAGCATCTGCCGTCGGGGCCCCGTTACCTCCGCGACCACCGCGATGCCATCGAGGGGCTCGTCCCGCCCAGCGGCACGGAGCCCCTGCGCGACCGCTTCGCCGCCTCGCAGGCCTACGCGCGCCACCTGCTCCAGGTCGGCTACACCGACCGCCTGCTCGGAAGGGTGCTCGAACGGCTGCACGAGCAGGGCCTCTTCGACCGGTCCCTGATCGTCGTCACCTCCGACCACGGGGCGATCTTCAAGGCCGGGGAGGATCGCCGCGCGGTGACGGAGCGAACGTTCGCCGACATCGCCTCGGTGCCGCTGCTCGTCAAGGAGCCCGAGCAGGACGAGCCGAGAAGGCTCGACGCCTACGTGCAGACCACCGACGTCGTGCCGACGATCGCCGACGTGCTCGGCGTGCGCCTGCCCTGGCGCCTCGACGGGCGCTCGGCCTTCGAGCCCGGGGCCGGCCGGCAAGGGACGGTCACCATGGTCCAGGGCGCAGAGCGCCGTGCCCGCATCAGCCGCGGCGCCGGCGACCGGCCGGTCTCGGTCTCCACGGAGGCGCTCGAGAGGGGGCAGAGGGCGTCGCTCGACCGCAAGCTCGCCCTCTTCGGCGAGCGTGCCGATCCGTTCTCGCTCGGCCCGCGCCCGCAGCTACGCGGGCGCGCGCTCGCCGACCTTGCGATCGCGCGCGGGCCGGCGCCCGCGCGAGCGGAGCTCGACGCGGCGGGAGAGCTCGACGCGGTGGACCCGGCCTCGGGCTTCGTCCCCGTACAGCTCACCGGGCGTGTGCGCAGCGCCGCGCCGCGCAAGCGCCCGCTCGCCTTTGCGGTGAACGGCCGCATCGCCGCCGTCGGCGAGAGCTTCTTTCTCGGCGACGACGGGATCGAGCGGCTGTCCGCCCTCGTGCCCGCGTCGGCGTACCGCCGCGGCGCCAACGAGGTCGACGTGCTGGAGATCGAGGGCGGCGGGCAGCGGCTCGGACTGCGCTCGCTGGGGCGCTTCGGCACGCGCGCCGGCGCCTGACGCGGCTACCGGCGCGCGCAGAGCTCCCGCCCCGCCAAGGGCGGCTCGGGCCAGAACCGAAGCGACCGCTCGCGCACCGCGTAGGTGACGTTGGCGAGGAAGCGGCCGGCGTCCATCGGAGCGGTCGTCACGGCGCTAAGCTCGCGCAGCGGCGGACAGGCGAGCGCGCGGCTCGCGGCCTGCACGTCCGAGTTTCGGGCGAGCATCCGACCTCCCGCCTCTGTCGTCGGCACGGCGAAGCGGGCCAGCACCCACTCCTCAGGGAGGCTCTTCTCATGGCCGGGCCGAGGGGGACGCTGTCGGGGCAGGCGCACGCGCGCGGCCATCGGATCGGCGAGGCCGTTGCGATCCACGATGTGCACGTCCGGCCCCGCGGCAAGGCCGATGCGCCCGATCGACCCCGTCCGCACGACCACCGGGGACCTCGACTCCGGCCGCGGCGCGACACCCTCGAGTGGGAGCGGGTGTCGCGACCGCTCGCCGAAGCGGTTGCGATCCGAGGTGTAGCCGAGCACTACGACCCGCCTCGACTCCGCGAGGGCGGCGAGCTCGCGACCCTGGCGAACGTGGAGCCCAGGCCGCTGGGTTGGCACGGCCGCGTAGTCGCCGAGCGTGACCGGATCCCGGTAGCCCCAGACCTCGGCGTAGCGGCGACGCTGGTCGTTGACCTGGAGGGTCGTCGCGGGGTCCTTGGCGGGCTCGGCCGGTGCACGCAGCGTGGAGGCGCAGACGACGGCCCACGGCACGATGGCGGCAGCGAGCAACGGGCTCGCCCACCGGCTCTTCGCGGCGACGACGGCAACCGGCATGAGCATCGCGAACACGCCGGGAAGCAGCATGCGGGCGTGCATGTAGTCCCCGCCGAGCCGCACCACGTAGACCGCGTGCAGGATCCCCGCGGCGATCGGCGCCGCCACGAGCAGCGCCCGCTCGCGCTCCGAGCCTCGCCACAGCCCGCGGGCCGACGCCGCCGCCCAGCCGAGCAGGGCCGCGATCGGCAGCCACAGCGCGTACGGGCGGAACAGGTCCAGGAGGTAGCTCCAGCCCCGGCCCCAGTACGCGGCACCCGCCTCCTTGGCGAGCGCGGTGTTGGGCACGACGCTGCCGAAGTAGCCCATGCGAAAGAGCTGGTAGACGAGCGGGGTCGCGGCGGCGGCCGCGAGGAGTCGCAGCGCCCGCCAGGGCGAGAGCGGACGCTCGAGGACCGCGAGCACGACCAGGAACGCCGCCGCGAAGATCGCGAGGTCCGGTCGCACGAGCGGCCCGAGACCGATCGCCACTGCGAGCCCGTAGCGCGCCCGGGCGGGGCGCCTCGCCTCGGCGCCTGCGGGTAGTCCGACGGCAACGAGGCCGAGGAAGGTCCCTCCGAGCCAGGCGAAGACGAGGCCGGTCTCGAGCCCGGAGGTCGCGTAGTCCCAGAACGGCGGCAGCGCGGCCACGACGAGAGCGCCGAGCGGAAGCATCAGCGCCCCGTGGCGGACCGTCGCCGGGGACCCGGACGACCACAACCGCCGCGCCGCCAGCACGGCTGTGAGGAGGCCCCCCACCGACAGCGGCAGCCCGAGCGCGACCGACATCCACTCGAGCTCGACGCCCGCGGGCGCCACGGCGCGGGCGACCGCGAGCACCCCCAGCCACAGGGGGCCCGTGTAGGCCTCGACCCGCTCGCCGACGTTGAAGACCGGGCCGTTTCCGGCCAGCAGCTGGTCGACGATGCGGTAGTAGATGAAGGCGTCCTCGCTGGTCCAAGTCCGCGACCAGGCGAGCAGCGCGAGCAGGGCGACCGGCACGAACGGCAGCAGGCGGTAGGCGTCCCGCCCCGACGGGCGGGGCCGGCGAAGGCGCGGCGGGCGCCACCGAAGAGCGCGTCGTCGCGACGGCTGCGGCGCGACATCCCCCCCGCGCGGCGCCGGTGGAGTCTCCGTGGTAGGGCTCGCTGAGGACAAGGAGGGCGCGGAGTCCGGCGCCGCCGGCCGGCCGCAGCCGCGCGCCGCCGAGGAGATGACCGGGGCGGGTAGCTTAGAGGCGCCTCCGGCTGCGCTCGGCGGTGCTATACCGTCTTCGGTCTGAGCGCTCCCACCGCCCTCCGCGCGCGCGGGCGTCCCGGCGTGTCTCCTCCGGCCTCGAGCTCCGGTGCGCGCTCGCCCCGCCGCGACACCCTCATCGCCTACCTGCACCTCGCCGTGCTGTCGGCCTTTGCCTGCGCCCAGCCGCTCTTCGACCTGCTCGGGCGGACGCCCGAGTTCTTTGCCACCCGAAGCTCGGGAGCAGGCGACATCCTCCTGCTCGGGCTCGCGCTCATAATGGTCCCCCCGGCGCTGATGCTCGGGATCGAGCTCATCGGGGGGCTGATCGATCGGCGCGCGCGCCGGGGGCTCCACCTCGCCTTTGTCTCGGCCCTCGTCGCGTTGCTCGCGGTTCAGGCCCTCAAGGGCCTCGCCGAGGGCGGCGGTTTCGCCCTCGTCGTGCTGGCGCTGGTCCTCGGAGCCGCGGGCGCCCTGGCCTACACGCGCGCGGCTGGGGTGCGCTCGTTCCTCACCGTCCTCGCTCCGGCGCCGGCCGTCTTCCTCGTGCTCTTCGTGCTTCTCTCCCCCGTCTCCCGGCTCACGCTCGGCGGCCAGGGCGAGGCGCGCGCCGACCCGGTGACAGCCCGGGCGCCGGTGGTGATGATCGTCTTCGACGAGCTGCCGTTGGTCTCCCTGCTCGACGCGCGCGGGCGGATCGACGCGCGACGGCTGCCGAGCTTCGCCGCGCTCGCGGGTGACGCGACGTGGTTTCCCAACGCGACCACTCTGAGCGATCAGACCACCAAGGCGGTGCCGGCGATCCTGAGCGGACGCCGACCGCGCGCCGGAGGGTCGCGCTCGAGCGTCTCCGGCGCGCTGCCGATCGCCGCCGACTATCCGAACAACCTGTTCACCATGCTCGGAGACCGCTACCGCCACAACGTCTCCGAGGAGGTGACGACCCTCTGCCCCGAGGACCTGTGCGAGGACGCTCGGAAAGGCGCGCCCGTCGCTCGCGCCCGCTCGCTCGCCTCTGACCTCGGGCTCGTCTACCTGCAGCTCGTGCTGCCCGAGGGGCTCACCGAGCGGCTTCCCTCGGTCAGCGACACGTGGGGCGAGTTCGGGGGCGCAGGCGGGGGCTCCCGGAGCCGGGGCGGCGAGCGAGGCGCGCGGGCCGAGGTCGAGTCCGCCACCGAGGGAGCTCGGGCCGAGCGATTCGACGAGTTCCTCGGCCGGGTCGGAAAATCCGGTGGGCCCTCGCTCGACTTCAAGCACTCGATGCTTCCGCACGTGCCGTGGGAGTACCTGCCCTCCGGGCGCCGCTACCGCACGGGCGCAAGCGAGCGCCTGCCGGGACTGGTGCCCCCGAGCGGAACCCAGCCATTCCGCGACGACTTCCTGGTCGAGCAGGCCTACCAGCGCCACCTGCTCCAGGTGGGCTACGCCGACCGGCTGCTCGGTCGGCTGCTCGCGCGGCTGCGCGACCGCGGCGTCTACGACCGCGCGGCGATCGTCGTGGTCGCCGACCACGGGGTGAGCTTTCGCCGCGGCCTCGACCGCCGCGGGCCGGTCGAGCGCAACGCCGAGGACATCGCCTCGGTGCCGCTCCTCGTCAAGGCGCCCGGTCAGCGCGAGGGACGCGCCGACGACGCCTACGCGCGCACGCACGAGGTCCTGCCGACCCTCGCCGACGTGCTCGACGTGCGTTTGCCGTGGCGCGTCGACGGGCGCTCGGCCTTCTCGGCCGCAGCCGGACAGCGGTCATCGGTCGAGACCCTGCGGCGCTCGGGCAAGCCGATCGTGCTGAAGGCGCGGGAGTTCGAGCGCCGGCGGGCCGCAGCGGTCGCGCGCCAGGCCGCGATGTTCGGCTCGGGCGGCTCGGCGCTGTACGGCATCGGGCCCAACCCGAAGCTGATCGGGCGACCGGTGACGGCGCTGCGGGCGGGCAGAGGCACCGGTGCCCGCGCGGAGCTCAGGGGTCGGGGGAGCCTGCGCGCCTACGATCCGCGCTCGGGCTTCTCGCCGTCGCACCTGGTGGGGCAGGTGCGCGGCTCGCGGCCGACCGGCGGGCGCGAGTCGCGCGAGCTGGCGGTGGCGGTCAACGGGCGGATCGCGGCAGTGGCGGAGAGTTACCGCTCCCGGGACGGCGAGGACGAGTACTTCTCCGCACTCGTGCCGGAGTCCGTTCTGCGGACCGGGCGCAACGCCGTCGAGCTGTTCGAGGTGACGCGTGGCGGCGGCGGAGAGCTCCGGCTCGCGTCGCTAGGGCGCGCCTGAGCCGCCGCCGTGCCGAGCGCGTGGCTGGTACTCCCAACCTACGACGAGGCCGGCAACGTCGAGGCGCTCGTACGCGCCGTACTCCCTCGCCTCGCCGCCGCGACCGGCCCGGACGGGCATCGGCTGCTGATCGTCGACGACTCGTCCCCCGACGGCACCGGAGCGATCGCCGACCGCCTCGCCGCCGAGCTCGACGCCGTCCAGGTGCTCCACCGCGCAACCAAGGACGGCCTCGGCCGCGCCTATCTCGCCGGCTTCCGCCGCGCCCTCGATGCGGGCGCCGAGCTCGTCCTGGAGATGGACTCGGACTTCTCGCACGATCCGGCCGACGTTCCCCGCCTCATCGAGGCCAGCCACGACGCCGACCTGGTGCTCGGCTCGCGCTACGTCGAGGGTGGGGGGATCGTCAACTGGGGCCTTTGGCGACGGCTCCTGAGCCGGGGCGGCTCGTGGTACGCGCGCGCCGTTCTCGGCGTCCGGGTGCGAGACCTGACCGGCGGCTTCAAGTGCTTTCGCCGCGAGGTGCTCGAGCGCCTCGACCTCTCGACCGTACACGCGGGCGGCTACGGCTTTCAGGTCGAGCTCACCTACCTTGCGCTCGAGGCCGGCTTCCGCGTCCGCGAGGTCCCGATCGTCTTCCACGAGCGCCGCGAGGGCGCGTCGAAGATGAGCGGGTGGATCGCGCTCGAGGCGGTGTGGAAGGTACCGGCGCTGCGGTTCAGAGGACGGTGACCATGCAGCCGAAGCTCCGCTATTCGAGACATCCGGGGGGAGGGCCGTGACCGCCGCGGTGATCTTTGACCTGGACGGCGTCCTGGTCGACTCCGAGGCGCTCTGGGACGACGCGCGGCGACAGCTCGTCGAGGAGAGCGGCGGTACCTGGAAGGACGACGCCCAGCACGCGATGATGGGCATGAGCTCCTTGGAGTGGTCGCGCTACATGCGCGAGGAGCTCGATGTCCCGATGTCTGAAGAGGCGATCTCCGAGGCCGTGGTCGAGCGTCTCGAGGGCCTCTACCGCGAGCGGCTCCCGCTGATCCCGGGCGCTCGCGCTTCGGTGATCGCCGTGGCCCAACGCTGGCCGCTCGCTCTCGCCTCGTCGGCGAACCGTCCACTCATCGAGCTTGTGCTCGAGCTCGCCGGACTCGCCGACTGCTTCGAGGCGACGGTCTCCTCGGAGGAGGTCGCCAACGGGAAGCCGGCGCCCGACGTCTACCTCGAGGCCGCGCGCAGGCTCTCGACCGAGCCCGCGATGTGCGTCGCCGTGGAGGACTCGACCAGCGGCTTGCGTGCGGCCGCGGCGGCCGGGATGGGCGTCGTCGCGATACCCAACCGGGCGTTCCCGCCGGAGCCCGATGCGCTCGCGCTCGCCGACATCGTGCTCGAATCGATACTGGCGCTCGGGCCGGAGATTGTGGCGGGCCTGAGCTCGTAGCCACCGGATAATCACGTCTATGCGCGTCATCGTCGTTGGCGGAGGGATCGGCGGGCTGGCCGCCGCGGTCGGACTCCGCCGCGCCGGACATGACGTCGTCGTCCTCGAGCGCGCGCCGCGCATCGACCCAGCTGGTGCGGGCATCACCCTCTTCGCCAACGCGATGCGGGCGCTCGATCGCTTCGGCGTTCGAGAAGCGGTCGCACAGCAGGGCGCACCGGGGAAGCGCAGCGCCATCCTCACCTCGGGCGGCCGTCGCCTGGCGGACGTGCCCGTCGATTTACTCGAAGGGACGATCGCCGTCCACCGAGCCGACCTTCAGGCGGTGCTCGCCGAGGAGGCCGGGGAAGTGCGCCTCGGCGTGGAGGTCACCGCCGTCGAGCAGGACACCGACGGGGTCATGGCCAGAGGCGCCAACGGCACCGAGGAACGCGGGGACGTGCTCGTCGGCGCTGACGGCCTGAACTCAGCAGTCCGGCGCACGATCGTCGACGTGCGGCCCCGCTACGCCGGGTACACGGCATGGCGGGGCGTCTCCCCCGTGGCCGTCGACTCCGGGCGCCTGACCGAGGCTTGGGGCGTCGGTGAGCGTTTCGGGCTCGTGGACATCGGGCGCGGCCGGACGTACTGGTTTGCGACGAAGAACGCGCCGGAAGGCCAGCCGGACGAGCCCGGCGGGCGGAAGGCGGAGATCATGCGGCGCTTCTCTGGCTGGCACGAGCCGATCGCCACGGTTGTCGAGGCCGCGGACGAGCGCGCGATCCTGCGCAATGACGTCTACTACCTCGACCCACTCCCGCGCTGGAGCGAGGGTCGCGTCGTGCTGCTCGGCGACGCGGCGCACGCGACGACCCCCGGTGTCGGGCAGGGTGCGGCCCAGGCGATCGAGGATGCCGTCGTACTCGCCGACGAGCTTGCTCACGGCGGCGAGCTACCGGGCGCCCTCGCCGCCTACGAGTCGATCCGCCGCCCGCGGACCGAGGCCGTGCTGAAGATGTCCCGTCGGGTCGACAAGGCCGCGCAGCTGGCGAGCCCGCTCGGCTGGCGGCTCAGGAACGCTGTCGTGCGCCGGATGCCTGAGCAGGCCCATCGTCGCCAGCTCGAGCCGCTCGTCCGCTACGAGCTGTAGCGGACGGCCTGAACGAGCGCGAGTTCGGTCGCTTGACGAACGAGTGGGCGCTGCCGCTCCGCGTGCGCGAAATTGACGATCCTCGCCAAGTTGGCCTCAGCGCCCGACCTGGGCGCGCGCGGTCCCTCTCACGACCTGACGGCCACCTGTCGAGCGCGCCGGAGCGGCGGGTACAGGCAGACAGCCCAACGGCCGATGAGGAGGCATGTCGTCCACGCATCCGAACTTCATGATCTGCCCCTGCGCGGAATGCGGTGCCCAGACCAAGCTCTACGTGTATCCGGGCGTCTACCTTCAGTGCCCTCAGTGCGGTAACCGAGACCTCGAACCGCTCCCCGAACTCCCGGAGACCCCGATGACCCATCGTTTCGCTAGTCGTTTCGCCGGAGCCTCCGACTAGATGTGGCGCGGTACCCCGGCTAGTTCTTCACTTCTCAGGCTCTGGGCGGGAGAGCGCGCCCGACAGGATTCGAACCTGTGACCTTCGGTTCCGTAGCACGCTGCGACGGTTCTTCAGAGTGCGTCTCCCGCGGGCGATTCGGCTCTATGCCCGTAGATCGGGGGCTTGTGGCTCGGCCCGCATGCGGTCGCTTTCGGTGGCGTGCGTTGCCCTGCTGTTGCCCTCGTCGAGCACGTCGGCGAGGTCGAGCGCCGGGGCTTCCTCGCCCTCGAGCAGGTGAACGTAGGTGTCCAGCGTGAACGCGGCGGAATGGTGGCCGAGCGCACGAGAGACCTGAACGACGTTTACGCCGCGGGCGAGCTGGAGGCTCGCGTAGGTGTGCCTGAGGGTGTGGAACGCTGCCCACGGCGCGCCGGCTTCCTCCATGAGCGGCTTGACTACTCGGCGGCGGAGGTTGTCGGCGTCGAGCGGAGTGCCGTTGCGGTTCGCGAAGATGAGCGCCTCGGGCACGTCCGGGAGGTCGGCCAGGTCGGCACGCAGGCGGTTGACAAGCGCACGTGAGACCGGCACGTCGCGCCGGCCGTGGCGGGACTTCGGCGGCTCGACCCGGCCCTTAACGAATGCGCGGCGGATGCGTACGTGCGGGCGTGCCCCGTCGAGGGCCAGGTGGCGGCGCTCGAGCGCAAGCGCTTCGGACACTCGGAGACCAGTTGCGGCGAGCAGCTCGATCAGCGTGCGGTGACGCAGGGGGGCAAGCGCGAGCGCGGTGGCGAGCTGCTCGCGCGAGAGGGCCTTCACGTTCTCTGCGTCGTCGTCGCGCACCTCCTCGCGGACGGGGAGGCGCAGGCCGTCCGCCGGATTGTGCCTGAGCAGCCCTTCAGCCTTGGCTGTCCCGAGCGCGGCGCGCACGGGAATAACCGCGTTCGCAACCGTCGCATCGGCGAGCAGGCGCCCCTGCCTGCCGGCGTCGGCGAGCCAGGCGACGTACTGGGCCATGTGGTGCGGCGTCACGTCTACCAGCCGCAACCGCTCGCCGAAGTAGCGGTGGGCGTATTGGTCGAGCAGTCGCCGGTACTCGGCACGTGTCCCCTCGCGAAAGCCACGCCGACCTGTGCCTTGGTAGCGGTCGATCCACTCTGCGAGGAACTCGCGCAGCGTCACGCGCGAGGGAGCGTGGAACTCGCCGCGGTCGCGGTCGGCGTGACGGGAGGCACGGATCGCCCGTGCCTCCGCAAGCGTACGCGCCGACTCCTTGCGCTGCCGGCCCGCGGCGCGGTAGATCACGACGTAGCCCCCGAGCGAGCCGTCCGCGCGCTTGCGGCGGTAGATGCCGGGTGTGTTGGTCACGACCAGACGCCGGCCCTCGCGGGCGCGGGTCGGGCTAGGGTCCGTGGTGCTCATGGAGTGCAGTCTCCTTGGGCCATGGCCCCGGACGTTGGCGCGTCGCGGGGCCGCTTAGCTAAGCGGGCCTTTCGTAACGCGCCCGACAGGATTCGAACCTGTGACCTTCGGTTCCGTAGACCGACGCTAGATTGACTAGTTTCCGCTCTGGTACAGCGCCCGGG